>Ga0326597_10004581_pt1 | contig 19397 bp, 25 predicted proteins | sample RVTome_12_FD_203789 | JGI IMG/M metagenome (GOLD analysis project Ga0326597, IMG submission 203789) | Soil microbial communities from uranium-contaminated site in the Upper Colorado River Basin, Wyoming, United States - RVT100D185 | ecosystem: Environmental > Terrestrial > Soil > Contaminated >... | reverse complement strand
CTTGCCCTTCGCGAAGGCCACGGGGGTGAAGGTCAGCCGGTCCACCAGGAGCTTCTTGAGCAGCTGCCGGGCCAGGGGGACCTCCCCCTTGAGCAACGCCGCGAACCGCCGCAGGTGTGTCGCCGCCTCCGCCTCCAGCCGGGCCAAGTCGCAGGCGGCCAAGGCCGGGCCTGCCGTGAGCCGGACGCGCTCCGCCTCGATCTCCGCGACCCGGGCCTCGGCCTTCTCGATCTCGGTGACGAGGGACTTCGGCCCCCTCCCGTCCCCGATAGCCGCCACGAGCCGTTCGATCTTCCGACCCAGCGTCGCCCGCTCCCGCTCCAGGGCCTCGACACGGTTCGGCTCCCGAGCGAGGTCCTCCCGGACCAGCCGGATGGCGTGCTCGACGGCCCGGGCGAAGACCGCCGGGGTCAGCGCCTCTCGCTCCAGGGTGGCGAGGACGGCGGCGTCCGCCCGCACCACCCGCGTCGTCAGCCCATTCGTGCAGACGCCTTTCCACCCGGCGGTCGGGCACCCGTACACCCGGGGGACGCCCCCGAGGACGCTGATCCGCCCGCCGCACTCGGAGCACTTGGCGAGTCCAGAGAGCAGGTAGCGGCCCTCCTTCCGGCGGTCGGGCCGCCCCCAGAGCTTCCCCCGGTGGTCCCGGAGGAAGATCCCGGCCTGCACCTTCAGGCGGTCGTGGACCTCGGCCCAGAGCGCCTCGTCGATGATCCGCAAATCCTCCGCCGGCACGCGGAGCCACTCCCGCTCGTCCCGCTTGACGGGGACCTTGGCCCGCCCGTCCCTGTCCACGTGCGTCACCTTCCCCCAGACGACCTCGCCCCGGTAGAGGGGCCGCCAGAGCATCTCCCGGATGAGGGTCGCGGACCACCCGTCCGCCCGGCCCCGGGGCGGGGGCACCCTCTGCCCTCCGAAATACTTCCGGCTCACGTCCGCCTGCTGCGGGTCCCCGTTCAGCGCCTTCGCGATCCGCACCATCCCGACCGTGTCGGCGTAGGCCCGGAAGATCCCCCGGACGATGGCGGCCTCGTCCTCGGTGACGCGACGGAGCACGTAGTCGTGGGACTCCCCGGGTTCGGCGGGGCGGTCCCCCTTCATTCGGACGTTCTCATACCCGAAGCAGCGCCCGCCGGCCACATGGCCCTGCCGGGCCCGGCGCTCGCTGGCATCCCGCGACCGTGACCGCGCCTTCTCCCGCTCAATTTCTCCTGCGAACGAGGTGAGCGAGGACATCATCTTGTCCAGCGCCGTGTCGAGCTTCGCCTCATCGTCGGTGAGGTAGTAGAAGACCCGGACGCCGGCGTCCCGGATCTGCTTGAGCAGGTAGCCGGTCTCGATCTGCTCCCGGCCCAGCCGGCTCTGCTCCGACATCACGAGGGCGGTGAACGGCCTTCCGTTCCGCAGCGCGTCCAGGAACCGGAGCAGCCCGGGCCGCGCCCGGAACTCGGCGCCGCTGACGGCATCGTCCACGTACACGTGATCCGGAAGGACCTCGCCGCCCCGCTGCTCGACGTACCGCCGGGCCTGCTCGACCTGCCGACCCGTCGAGCGGTTGTCCTCGTTGCGGTCATCCTCATTCGATTTCCTCGCATATGTCGCGAACTTGAGCCCCGCGAGGGGGGGAGGGGGGGCACCTGTCCCCCCCGGTTTGGCGTGTACCCGTTTAACCGCCTTCGCGCTCATGGCTCCCTCCTCTCTTCCGCCGCCGCTCTCGCTCGAACCGCTCCCGGTCGGCGGCGGTAAAATGTTCGGTCGCCTCCGCCTCCGCTATCCGCATCGTGGCGGCCAAGGCTTGCGTGGTCTTCGGGAACCCAAGCCGCACGAACTGCTCCTTGAGCAGGACCAGTGCGACGACGGCCTGATGGCAGTCGCCGTAGGATCTAACCGCCCTCGGATCGCTCATGGCCGGCCCTCCTGCCCGTTCAGGGCCTCGGGAATCCCGCCACCCAAAGTCATGCCGGTAGAATCCACCGGGGTCCCCAGGACAACCCGGCCCCCCTCCGTCGCGAAGGGGACGAACCAGCCGCGCCTACCTTCGGGATGGATCGCGCTGATGGACAACACCTGCTCCCGCTCAGGGGACTGCGAGGGCGCTACCTCCAGGCTGGCCGACTCGCCCCGCGTCATCCAGGCCTCCGCAATGGCGACGAACGAGTGGACTTGGTGGAGCCGGACGAGCCCTTTGAGGACCGTCCCCATGCTCACTGGCGACCCGTGCAGGGACAGAGCGATGACTTCCTGGCAGCCGTCCTGTCGCCAGGCGATGACCAGCGGGGCGTGGTGGCCGTCCGCCTGGAGCATCGCCAGGGCGATGTCCCGGAGGTGCTGCGCCTCCTGCATAAACTCGGTGAGGGTTGGGGGCTGGGGTCCCTTCTTGCCCCGGGGGGAGTGCTTCGGTGGGTCTTTCTTGTCGGGGGCCATGCTATTGACCTCCGACGCCCGATCTGTCACCATCGGATCAGCCCCGGTTCTCTCCTGCCTGCCGGATCGGGCGTCACTCTCTAGATCGGCGGGTCGGGTGGCCGGGGCCAGGGGCGACGGGCCTGCTCACCACAGGCCGTCGCCCCGCTTCACATCTACTTCTTCTTCTCACCTCCCTCCTGTTGCTTACTGCCTCGGGAGAGGCACCCTCGGCATTTGGTCGAGTTCCCGCAGCCGATCCGTCGCCAACACCCGCATGAACGCCCCGACCTCGTCCTCGCCGCTAAACTGGACGAGTGTCCGCAAATAACCCACGTCTACAGTCGTCCGAGCATGTACCAGCGGATTGAACCATGCGGCCTTGGCTTCCGTCCCTTGCCCAATGCGGCAGCCCCGCCTGTCCAAATCGTCCTTGATCGCCTGGGCAACGGTCTTCAAATCAATAGCGGTGTACTGGAGGTAGCCCGCTATCTCGCCGACCGAAGCCGGATGCACGCAGGTCCCACCCAGCGCAGTGAGCCCGGCTGTCAGGCCGCTAGAGTACACAATCCAATCTTGTTGCGTGAAAATCCCACGAAGCTTGGCAATCGTCTCCTTACCGGCGATCTCGCCCGCCTCCGCATATAAGGGTAGCACTAAGAGCGCGACGAAGATGACGCAGAGTGATCCGAACGCTTTCATGCGCTTTCCTCCTTCACCGGCGCAGCTACGACAGAGAACTCCGCTTCACTTCATGGGTGGCGTCTCATCTCCTCTCTTCCTGGCTCCGGCTCATTTCCACAGCGCGAACGCTACGCCCATCATTTGGAGCATGAAGCCAAAGACCGTAGCATACAAGCCGCCATGGAATCTGCGCGGGTGTTTGAGAATGAGCACCGGCCAGTCTTCGCGATTCGGACCCAGAAAGCCCTGAACCATCTCCCCTTCCTTGCCCCTCAATGCTGGCTCCGCTGCGATGATCAGGAGCACCCCCAGCAAATTGATGGCGAGGCCGACCAATTGCAGCCAAAGGTCGCATCGCAGTATCACCGGCGCCCTTCCTTTCCCTGGAGCCGCGTTGGGTCGGTGAGGATCACCCGCCCGTCCCGCGTCTCGCCGATCCGGCGTCCCTCGCGGTCGAACACCTCACAGCGGCCCTGGCCGTCGCACCGGCCCCAGCCGGTCCGCTCGCCGCGCTCGTTGAACAGGTCCACCCGGGCGCCCTCCTGCCGGACGGTCCCGACCCGCTGCCCGGTCTGCGCGTCGAACATGCCCGAGGTGGCCCCGGCGGCGGCCATGGCCAGGAACCCCGCAATGATCTGTTTCTTCATGGCGCCCACCGCACTAAGACAATATAGCCTGTTCCTACAGGCCGGGGCTCCGCTTCAACTCACCGGAATCCTCATAGCTAGTCGTCGAGCATGCTTTCAGCGAAGCGAGCCCAATTCGGATCTTCACCGGGCTTTTGAATGAATGTCCCACATACCGGGCATCGCCAGTAATGGTCATCAGGTCGATCGCCCATCCGCGCAGTTTTTCTTTCACCGTCGAGGCACTTCGGACAATAGGGTCCTTCGAATTTGCCGGGGGCCAAGCGGCGCCAGTAGACGTTTTGCCGAAACTCCATGTCCTGTCTAGTTTGAAGTTGCTCGCGGAACTCGAGATTCTCCTGCCGCAAACTCGCATTGTCCGCTGCTAGCTTTGCGCACTCGACCTGGACGTCCGCAAGCTTCTGCTTCAATTCAGCGCTTCGAAGTTTGTCGGCTACAGTGAGGGCATCCTTTATCGCCTCATACCAACCCATTGTACTGGTCACCTCCCTCAGTGCTCCCCAAAGGGCTAACTTGCTCCCGTCTTGACATGGCTACCTTGTCCCCTTCTTTTGCTTTGCGTAGGTATGCTCCCCCAGGGCCTGCTCTAGCAGGCGGACGATGACCTCGTGGATCATCCTCCCCTCCAGGGCGGCCCGGGCGTGAATCTGCTGCCGGAGGGTTCGGGGGAACTCCCGGACGATCAGGGTGCTGGTGTCAGCCATTGCCTTGCCTCCCTTCTTCTTCCCCGATATTCCCATATACTGCATTATATAATGGAATATAGGAAAAGCCAAGGAAAAAATTCACCCCCGCCCCGCCCGGCGCCGGGTCCCCCCGGGGAGGAGGTTCTCCAGCCGGCGGACCTCCCGGGCCAGGTAGGCCAGGGCCGCCCGGAGGGCGGGGAGGTGCCGCTCGGCGTAGGCCCGCCGCGTGCAGGCCGCAGAGCAGTGCTTGGCGTCGCGTCGCCGGCCCTCGATCCGACCCGTGCAAACCTCGCAGAACCCCGTCCCGGACATCCCCGCGATTCCCTCTCAGACCTATTATAATCGGTTCTGGGCCGTGAAAAGGGCCGCCCCCTCCCCTTCCCCCCAGGGGCGGCCCGGAACCCCTAGAGCCACCAGATTTTCGCCCTCCAGCCGGGGCCGTCCACTGCCTGGAGGAAGCCGTTCAGCCGGGCGGTCTCCTGGGAGGTAAAGCCCAGGTGCTCGGTCGGCTCGGGACGCCCGATGACTTTCGGGACGGCATCGGCGCCCTGGCGCTGGTAGGCGGTCAGAGCGGGACCGGGCGGTCTCCCCCGGACGCCGGTGCGGCGAATCTCCAGCATTCCCGCGCGGGCGGCCCAGCCTCGGGCCGTCTCCGCCGGGACCTCAGTCTGGGTTTCGACCGCCTCGAAGTGGCGGCGGGTCAGGAAGCCGGAGTTGGGGGCCAGCATGCCCAGCACCACGGCCTGGACCTCGGCAGGGTATGGCATCGGCGCCCCCGTCAGCGGAGCGAATACAACGCGAACGTCCTCACGTCCGACTGCGACCCGGCCAACCAGATCCGCCCCCAAGGTGTCGGCGGCTTCTGCACGAAGCCGAACGCCGGCCCTGGCCCGCTCGCCACGACGTGGAATGTCCCGGACCCGTCCTGGCGGAACACATCCTGGAAGGGCGCAGTCCCGGACGTAGTGGTGAACTGGAGTCGGACCTCCGAGGCGGCGCTGAGGCTCGGGACCTGGATGGCAACGGGACGGCTCGCGTCTGCGAGTGCGAATGTGCCCGACGTGTTCTGGCCCGAGGCAACGGTGACGTAGAGCGGAGGCGGCATCGGTCAATTCTCCTCACGTGGGCGTCGGGATATGCCTGGGGGGTGGAGAATCCCACCGTGTGCGATCACGGGCGGGCGAGCACGAACCCACCCAGGCCGGCACTCGTGCCCTACTGGCCCCCGCCGGTTAGCGCGGAGCGGGAGACCCACGCTCCGGGGGGACCCGGTGGGGCTTGCGCTGTCCCCCTGGCAATTCACGGCGCCGGTTGCGGAGCCATACCAAAGCTCCGCTCAGGGGATAGCGCGGCGGCCAGTTCTTCCCCGGACGGACTGCGGATCATATCGCGGGGGAGCATGAGCCGTTGCCGCGAAGGCGTCGGCAGATTGTGCTGGTGGGCGAGGTCGTCCATGACCGCCTGGAGGGTCCGGGCCTCGGCCAACAGGGTGCAGGTCTCCTCGATCTTCTGGACGATGGCGGTCAACAGCTCGACCTTCTCCTTGCTCAACCGATTGATCTGCTCCTGGGCCGCCTGGCGCTCGGCCTCCTGCACCCGGGTCTCGGCCCCCTCCACGCAGGCGACCAAGGGGGTCCGCACCCGCACCAAGGACCCGATCAACTCGTGGACCTGGGCCAGGCGCTGGGAGAGCCGGAACGCCTCGTCGCCGTTCCCGGCCAGCGTCGCCGCGTCCAGGCTCTCGACCAGCCGGGCTTTCTCCTGGTCCACCTCCTGCCGGCGCTCGTCGTGCTGACGCAACTTCGCCTGGACCTCGGCCAGGGCGCTTTGTGCGGCCTCGACGGGGTTGCTCCCGTTGTTCCCTTGTGGCTTCGCTTTCATGTTTTTCCCCTCTCCTTGACATTGAGCATGTGGGCGTTTGCCATGATCGCGTCCACCCGATCCTGCACCTCCCGGTCCCATCGCTGCGACTCGGCCACCGACAACCCGGTCGGCTTGTGCCCCTTGACGGCGAACACCCACTCGGCGACCACGCCCCGGTCAAACTTCCCCCGGGCCACCAAGCTGGTGACCTCGTCCTCGTTGAGTTGGGGCAAGATCCGATGCCAGGCGTCCTCGGGGCCCGGACCCGCTGTGTACGACTTCGTGGGACTGGCATTGACGAGCCGGGCGAAGTTCTGGCGCTCCGTCTCCGTGTGGGCGAGGGAGTCGAGCGGGACGTTGGCGAGGGCCTGCTTGAGTTCCGGATCGGCGGCCAAAATGTAGGCCCGGGCCGTGGCGGGCCGCAGCCCCGGCACCTCTCGCATGACGTCTTGCATCCGGGCCGCCAGCGTCTCGCCGGCGTCAGGGCGGATGGTCAGCTCGTACCGCTTGAAGGTGTGCGGGTGCGTGGTCCGCAGCTTCTCCTGGGCCTGCTCTCGGCTCACGCCATTGGCCATGAAGGTCCGCACCAAATACTGCCCGTCCCCCTCGGGCGTGCTCACGGGCGGCGGGGACAGATTGCGCTCGGCGTCCCGCTCCCCGGCGGGCAACTCGGCGACGGCCAGCCGATAGTGCTTGACCCCGAATCCCGGCAGGGCCCAGGTCGGGTCCCGCTGGGCGAACTCCGTGGCCCGCTGGATGCAGGCGCGCTGGATCTCGTCTGTGGTGCGCATCGTCGTGGACTCCTCTCAGGCGTCCGGTTCGGTCTAGTTTCACATCCCCCAGTTCGCGGCCAGCCAGGTCCGTTGATCGCTCACGGGGACCCCCGTGGGAAAGCTACTTGCGAGGACTTGGTTCCAACAACTCGGGTCGATGCCGAGCAACGTCATCAACTCGTGCCCCTGCAAGACCGCGGCCTCGCCGAAGCCGTGACTCTGCCGTTCGAAGGCCGCCCGGAGTTCCGCCAGGGTCAGCGGCCCGCGACCGGCGGCGGATACGATGCCGTTGGGGATTGCCATTGTCAGGTCTCCTTTTCAAGGATGGGCGTCGGGGTTGACTCATACATCACCAGGGCGAGCACTTCGAACCAGCGGACCGCCGCGCAGTGGCCGCAGGCCCCGAACCAATACCAGCACTCGGGATCGCCTACCGGGTGGACGGGGTCCCGTCGCAGAGCGAGACAGACGCAGCACGTAGAGATGGCGTACCTCACCACTCGGGCAACCTCCGCTTCCCTCCGGCATGGGCGCCGCCCGCGTCCGCGTCTTCCTGCACGCGGTCAAACCACGAGGCCGCCCGCGGCCCGCCGCGACTGCTCCAGATCCCTCCGCGCATCGGGCCCTGCGCAGCCACCCGCTGGCCCGAAAGGCGGATGCCCTTGAGTAGGTCCCCCAGGGGGATCGCTGCCGCGTCCTGGGCCAGGAGGTAGAGGCAGCCCGCCGCCGCGTTCGCGTAGTCGTCGTGCCCGCCGTAGGCGTGGGTGATCTTCCCGCCCTTCTCCCGGAGGGCGCCGAACTGCTCGATCAGCCGGGCGTGGTTGGGGAGCCGGATGTCGCCCCGCATGAACCCCACCTCCGCTGCCTCGTAGAGCTGGCTCGGGCTCAGCGGGCAGACCACGTAGTGGAGCCCGGCCCGGGCGTACTCGGCGACGAAGAACTGGCCGCCGTAGGTGTCGCCCTCCACGCGGGCGACGCCGTACCAGCGGCAGAGGCTGGCGAACTTGGCGATGGCCTTGGTCGGGTCGAATGGGGGCTTCCCGTCCTGGCTCGCCACGGCGTCGATGGTCCGGAGCCCCTGCTCGTTGTGCCCGACGACCATCACCATGTCGTCGTTCGACCCCGCGCTATTGTCCGCGAAGGTCCGATACCGGACCCGCTCGACGGGGGGCCGCTCGACCACCGTCCGGTCCACGGCCCGGTCCTCCCAGCCCAGGGGAAGCCACGCCCCCTCCGCCCCCGTGACCCACATATTCTGGTGGAGCCGGAGGAAGGCCCGGGGCCGGTTCTCCTGCCGCTCGCGGGCGTAGTAGTCCGCCGTCTGCCAGGGCATCCGGGGCGTGTGGGACCAGAGCATGAATAGGTGGGCAGTGGCCCGGCAGTCGGGGAGGCCGTCCACGGGGGAACCGGCCAGCCCCCGCTTGTACAAATCCTCCAGCGTGACGCTTTCCCCCGAGTAGCCCGCGTAGGACGAGACCCACCGTAACCCGAGGGGCCGGGTCGGCGGGATCGTCAACTCGTCGTACAACCTTCGCGCCCGCTCGCTTGCAATCCCCCATGCTTCGTCGTGCAGGACGAGGGACGGGTTGGCCCCGGCCTCGCCGGAGTAGTCAAGGGCGACGGGCTTGGCGCTGCTCCCATCGTCCAGGAGGAGGACGCTCTCCGTGGCCTTGCGGATGCGGCGCTTCAACGCGGGGTGGGCCTGTTGGACACGGACCATCTCGGAGAACACCCTGGCGATGGACTGCTCCAGGTCGTTCGCCACCACCAGGACCTCGGCCCGGGGGCCTTGGGTGTTGAGGACCCAGGAGCCAACCCACGCGGCGATGGCCGTCTTCCCGGACTTCTTCGGCTCGCTCCAGACAACGGTGGCATAGGGGAGTCGCCCCTCCATCGGGGTCAGGATATGGTCGAGGATGTCCCGCTGGTGGGCGGCCAAGACGACGGGGCTCCCGTCCTCTAGGCGAACCATCCGGTCAATGTAGCGCGTGCAGGGGACGAAGCGCCTACCCACCGTCCCCCGCCTCGGCCAGGAGGTCTTGCAGGCTCGGAGTCACGTCTTTGCTCCGGCGGGATAGCCCCAACGTCGCCAGGGCCGACCGCTCGGCATTGAGGAACCCGATTAGCCGGGCGAAGCCGGGGCTCAGGTCCCAGCTTCCATCCACGGGCCGCACGAAGCCCCGGGCCGCCGCCTCCTCCAGGACCAGCATCTGCGCCCCGAAGGCCCGCCCCGCGTTGCGGATCAAGGCCGTCTCCACCTCCGACACATTCTCCGGCCCCCCCTTGCAGGCCATCAACCCGTTCTCGTAGGCCGTGACGAAGTTGGCGACGTGCTGCTTGTTCAGGGGCAAGGCCCGCCGCTTGAGCCAGCTCTGGAGTCCATGCCGGCTTGCATGCATGTTGCCCGGCGGACCCGACTTCCCCTTGAGCCCCCCGGCGTTCTGCTTCCCTGGGGCTGGGGTCCGGTTACTCGTGGCCTTCCCCATCGAACCCTAGCCCCCTCCCCGACGAACCGCGGCTTTCCGCCGGATGAACCCTTCCCCCTCCTGACTCGTCCCCCGGGGTCCCTGGGCTACTATTATTTCCCCTGGGGGAACCTATATTGGGAGGGGCCGACCCCTTGCCTTCCCGGAGGTTCCGCAACATCGCGTTGGCGACTAGGCGCCCCAGGCCCTCTGCGAACGCCTCCAGGGCGGGGTGGAGGGGGGCATCGGTTCGAGGCATCCCCTGGGGGCGGGCTAGGCGGGGCAGACGTGGGGGGGACCCTCCCGTCTTCACACCCCGACCTCACTTTTCATGTCTCTGCTCCACCTCATCGGTCCTGGCTGGCTCCTCCAGGGACGCTCCCCCGAGCAGGCATACCGGCTCTCCACAATCGTTCAGGTAGTGACATCGCCAACATGGCCCACAGCCGCTCATCCCGTCATCTGCCCCATCAAACCGAGAACCTCGGCGAGCACGGCCTCCCGCCCCTGCCTTTCCCGTCGCGAGGCGGCGAGGAGAAACAGGCACGTCAGCTCCCGCGCCGTGAACGTTCCGTGAAGGCTCGCTTTGGCAACCCGCCGGGCCAGTTGGTACTCGTTGGATCGCCCGTGGCCGTTCCCCGTAACCGTCGCTTCGCACTCCCGCGTCAACGTCGTCATCCCCCGGCTTTCCTCTCCCGGCGTCCCTGCTCCTCGACCAGTCGGCGCAGTTGGCGCAGTTCGTCCACGATGGCAAGGAGCATCAGGCTCCCGTCAACCGCCGTGCGGCTCCGGGCCCGATTGAATCCTTTGTCAAAGTCCGTGTAGATGCTGGCGAGCTCCTGTACCTGCTCCGGGGGCACCAGCGGCTGCTCCCTCATGGGGGCGTCCTCCTCTCCTGTCCTGACGGCCTTACGACTCGCGGCCATGCGCCGACTCCTCTGTGGGCGAGTCCGCCGTGGTCGCTGCACGATAGACGGTCCCGAACCGACCCCGCCCTGAGAATCCGCGACGCGCCTTTGCCTCGACGATCTGCCGCTCCTCCGTCAGGGTGTCGAGCACCACGTCCAGGTCTTTCTTGTACATCCCCGACCGGCGCATGAGGTCCTCGCGGCGAATGCCCTCGGCGCCGGCGGCTTCCACCAAGCGGACGATCTTCTGCTTCTGCTGGGCCGCGCGACCCAGGGCCAACTCCGTTCCCAGGACGTACGCGATGCCCTCCGCGAAGAAGGTCCCGAGCAGGCAGGCAGCCTGCATGTCCTGACGGCTGATCTGGCTCCGTGCGCTTCGGAGGACCCCGCAGATCAGGGCCAGCTTGATTACCGTGGTCTCCAGCCGCTCGTAGAATGGGGCCGCCTCTGGCAGCGGGCGGGGGTAGGTCTTCACCCACTGTTCGTATGTGACCTGCGCGTCCGCACGGATTGTCAACTCCCGCCCGGGCTGCCCCTCGTTGGGCCCTGCCCCTGGCACCGGCATCACCTGCTTGAGCGCATTCACCACCCGGGCCAGCGCCTCGGGATTTGGGGGTTGCCGTCGCGTGACCGCAATCTTGGGCCGCTGCCGGGCGGCCACGGGTACGAAAAGGAACCGGGCCAGGAAGCCGGACTGCACGTCCGCATCGCTCAGGTTGGCGTTCAGCCAACCACGCGTCGAGGCGCCAAAGAGGCTCAAGGCCGGCCACGTAATCACATCCGTGTCGGGTTGCTTCTCCTTCTCCCCACTGACCTTCTTGCGGGTCCGTTGCTGGTCGAACTTCGGGATACTGTCGTACAACTCGGTCAGACATTCCTTGTGACCGGCCAGGTACGTCCGCTCCATCGCCCTGAGCCAGCCGCCAAGCTCGGAGATGATCTGCACCCCCGCCCCGTTGCGGTCGGCCAAGGCCTGGACGAATCCCTCGTGCGACCCGGTCCGGGGCAAGACCCAATCGCCGCCGGTCTCATGCCGGTTCCGGTGCGCGAGGCCCTGCGCGGTCGTCTTGCGGGGCAACGTCGAGTCTGCGATGAGGGCGATCCACAAGTTTGGATATAGGATGTCGGTCCCGACGCGCAGGTGATATCCCTTCCCCATCGCTGCCGATGCTGAGATCAATCCGGCGGCGATCATGAACTCGAAGGGGGCGTCCGTCGTTGGCCTGTAGGCCGTGACCATGTCCCCGAAGAACGGGGCCAGAGCATAGAGCCGGTCCAAGTCGACGCGGGGCGCCAGGATTCGCGGGGCCTCTGGAGGCGGGGGTTCTGGCTCGGGGAGGAGGGCCGCGGCAAGCTCCCCCACGTCCACGGCCTCCCCGCGGCTTTTCGCCCACGTGAGGGCGTCGGCCATCTGCAACACGTATTGCTCGACGCGGCAGTTATGGGCCTGGGTCTCCGCCCGCTCGACGGTGATGCTGGGGTCGTTCACGGGTAAAGTGGCGAGCTCCGCGAACTGCGACCGCAACAAATCGGCCTGCGCGGGCTTCTTGACGCGGACCCGCTCATTCACGATTCCGCGCAACGTCTCCCATGCGGGGATCTCGTTGTGCTGGGCGTAGATGTCCCTGATGATCTCCGCGACGAGTATCAATGTCGGTCGGGGGAAGACAGACGGGTCCAGGCGGCCTGCAACGCCATTGAGGGCCGGGCTTCCCTGGAGGACCAAGGCCAAGTACCGCCGCGCCAGGTCCGAATCGAGAACGGGCAAGTCAGTCACGATACGCTCCCCTACCTTATCGGGGGAATTCGCCCGAGGTGATCCGTCAGGAAAACTGGGGGGAGACCTTGCCAAGTAAGGAGTTATTCGCGACCTTGGGGTGAGGGTAATGAGGCGGAAGGGGGGTCTAACTGTTTTCTGAACCGGGATTCCTTAAATCCTTAGTCAATTTCTTAGGTCCCGAAATACCCCAATGGGGGCGGGGGGTTAGCATTTCCTTAATTCCTTTATCGGATCTCCCTGTTCAGCGAGAAGGACAGGGGACAGCGGCCCTCGGGGGGCCGGCTCCGATGAATATAAGGGGAGGCTGACTAAGGAATTAAGAAATACCTAACAACTTGCCAGCAAAGGGCTATTTCGCCGTTTAAGGAATTCGATAAGGAATTAAGGAATTCGCCGGCCTCGCTTCGCCGCCTGCTTGCACGCGTCAAGGCAGTACTCTTGCCGGGATTCACGCGGAAGGAAATTGAGGCAGTAGTTCAGCCCGTCACCCCACGCCTTGCATTGTTTCGGTTGCTGCCACTTCTTGTGAAGCTCTTCCAAGCGGCGGGCCGCTGGATGGTCGCGTAGGTCGCTCTCAGGATTCATGTCATGTAGGCGTTCGAGGTCGAATCGTAGCCGCAGGCGCTCCGCTTTGTCCCGCTCCCACTCAGACTCCTGGGGAGGATGCCGGCGCCCGGGCCGATTGCGGAACACGGGCACATCTTCTAGCCGAAGCCCGGGGGCGTGTTCTTCGAGCACGTGTTGTAGGTCTGCCCGGCGGCGCAATGGAACCACGAAGGGTCTGCCGTCCACCGTCCCGACTTCGCCAAAGACTGGCGGCGTTTTCGGCGCCGACATCGTCGGGACGTTTTCCCGAAGCTCCTCCGTCCGATCCCGCCAGCGAATCAGCCAGCACATTCCGCCGGCTTCATGCAAGGTCCAGGGTCGCCGTTCAGCCTTGATCTGGGCCTCGGTAGCTTTCTCGGCCCAGGCTTTTGCATCTAATTCGGACTCCTCCATGCCGGGCGCGGACAGCGGAGAGACGGGATAGGCGCCTATCTCGGGCGCCTCGCTTTCGCCTTCGAGGATCTTCAGGATTGCCTGCCCGGTCGTCGTGGAGAGCTTGACAGGGGCATGATCAAGCGCGTCGGTACTCTTGCCCCCGGGAGGGGGCTTGGGGAACACTACGCCGCAATGCTCACAGCGTGAGGCCTTCCCTGTGTAGACGCGGTAGGGGGCTCCGCAGAACGGGCAGTCGGCATATTCGACATGGTAGTGACGCTTCGGCATGACGCCACCTCCGAGAGTAGGTACGCCGAGAGGAAAGAACCCGGCCCCGCCCGCTCTCGGACGGGATGTCCCGCCGCTGGCCAGCGGCGGTGAGGGGCCGGGCTTTGCTCAAAGTGCTGAGTCACGCCGGGGAATGAAAACCCGGTACAGGAACTCGCAGAGTTCCCGATTTGGAGGTGCGAGGTTTCTCTCTTGGGCCCTGTTCGCGCCATCGCCAATGAGATGCATCCCCTCTCGGATGTTACTAAGGGCTTGGTTAAGCGAGTCCCTGGCGCGCTCGAATTGGACTGGAGGAAACGCTCGCGTATTGACGATTTCTTCAAGTGCCCTGCGCAGCGTCTCTGTTAGCTGAGGCAGGTCCTCCCTGAATTTCCTGATCCGGGCAAAGACCTCGTCCATCGTCACAGGTTCAGGCATGATCCAACCCTCCTCGGTCTCACTGGGGAAAGCCGGGCCGGGAGTGGTGAGGGCACCCCCGATCACCGCCAGTGATCAGCTGGCGGTCAGGCCCGGTAGAGGGGAGCGTCAGGGGGGCCCCTACTCCCTATATCCGCCCGCGCGGGGTTCCCGGCGAAAAAAATCGCCCCCCAGCATCTATAGCCGAGGGGCGTCTTCGTTGCGCGGTCCCTTCCTGCCGCCTCAAGCCGCCATCGTCCCCTCGATCCGGATCACAGGCCCCAGGGACCGGAGCGGCGTATATATTTGGACCTTTTCTCCCCGAGGTTTTTCATCGTTCGCGTTTACCCAGCCCGAATTCAATCGCATAGGACCGCGGCCTGGGACACCGAGACAATCCCTATCTCCGGGGATCCCACGAGGCCTGGCCTCATGATGGCTCGTTTCCCTCCCCCGGCACCCCAATTGAGCAAAAGTCCCCACCAACCCGAGCAGCCCTTTCGGCTCTGCTTCGAGATTCAGCGCCCCATCGACTCCCACCAGGATCCGGGCGATTGACTGCTGGATGGCCTCACGCACTCGTCCCGTCATTCCACTGCGAAGTTTCCCTGTCATTCCCCGAAGGTGCCGTTCGAGCATGGCGGGGGCGAGCTGGATCAACGCGGGTTGCTGGCTTCCGTCGAGTTGGGCCAGCTCAGCCTGCAAGGTCGCCCGGCGATGCTCGGCAGCCCCTAGCGCCGCATCGAGCGACGTAAAGTCTCCCCTCGCAATGGCCCGAAGAGGCGGGTCTGACGATGGGGATTATGCGTGCGAAACCGTAGATCCAGAGGATGAGGTTGACGAGACCGTTAGCTGGGGCCTCGTTCCTCTCCAGGGGACCTTCGGAGGGGAAACCGGCGTTCATCCTTCTTGGCTCTGGCCGAGGCGGAGTACAACCGGGATTGGATCCAGGCGATCAGCGTGCTGACGAGCCCACGCGAGCCAGACCCCGAGCTGGCTGTCGGGGACTGCACTGCAACCCTGGCGTGCGGCCTCCTCTTCCAGGGCGCCGAGAAACGTCCGGAGATTCCGGCTCACCACCCACCGATTCACCTGTCGTTCCAGCTCCTGACGCCGGGCTTCCTCCTCGCGACGCTGCTGCTCCAATTCCGCCTGCCGCATGAGTTCCGCCTGCCGCTCCCGCTCTTTGCGCTCCCACGCTTCCCGATTGGCCCGCAGCACCTCGGCGGTGATGAAGATGCCCTTGACGATGTCGTTCAGCATCTCGTCAAGCCGTTGAGTACGACCGTCCGCCCAGGACTTACGTGTCCCCTTCGTGTACTCCAGGATCTGGAACTGCAAGCGGCCAGTCGCTTCGTAATCCCACCGAGCGGGTCGGTTCCACGGTGATCGCTGCTGGGCGGCCAATTCCGTCTTGGTCGGCACGTGGGCGATGCGCCGGAATTCCTCCTCGAGACGAATTTGTACTTTCTCATTGGCAATCTTGACGTAGGTTCTCTCCCACCGGTCGGTTCCAAGGTGAACGGAGGCTCCGCGCATGCCCAACGCCTTGAAGAGAGCGTCGAGGATCCGCAGGGCGCGGTGGAGGCTCTGTTTGCTCAGGCGCAAATCGAGGCACTGCTGGCCTCGGCGCCCGTGAAGGGCGCCGTACTCATCCGCCTGGCCATGCTCCAGAGCGATCCGGGTTAGCTGAACCAGCGGGTGGGGATTCACGAGGCGGTCCGCGAGGCTGATGCGGTTCTCCGCCTTGTCCTCGGCGGCCAGGCACGCCGTTACCTCCGGCGCGAGTTGTGACCGGACGGTCGGGGTCGGCGTGATGATTACCGTGGCGGGGGTCCCCTGGGCTCCGGGCGGGAGCGGGGGCTGAGGATCGGGACGCCCAACCTGTTTGCGTTGCCCGTACCCGCGGGACGGGACCGGGATGTTCAGCTTCCGGCAGATCTTGGCGAGGCCTGTGCCGGTAATCCCGTACCGCGCGGCGAGCCGAATCATGGGATCGGCCCAGACCTGGGCGTAAAGTTCCTCGCGCTTCAGGGTGACGCTGTCACTCATCGCCATCTCCTCCACTGAGGGCCCGTTCCGAGCAAGGTTAACGACCCGAAGAGAAGAATAGTTGGGGGCGAAGGCCACTTTCCAGATGAAATGTGGGGTACCGGAGGGGAAACCCGGCGAGGCGGTTGCGCCGCAAGAGCGAATGGCGCTTTTGGTATACTTTAGATCCAGTACTTCAGATATTTCGTGAATAACTGCTTGCAAGAAACATCAAGTTGAAGTATATAAAATATGCAGTTGTTCCCATAATCTGTGAATTGCCTGATCTATGTGGAACCTTTTGGAGACCCCATGGAACTCTCCCGTGGACGTAGCCGCCTATCGAAAGTGCTTCGAGCAACAGGGCAGCTGATCACGGTTGCTGATGCGACCGCAGCCCTCGGCGTCGATCGGACGACTGCGGCCAAGCTGCTCGCCCGGTGGCAAGAGCAGGGCTGGCTGAAGCGGGTGCGACGCGGGCTCTATGCCCCCGTTCCCTTGACGGCAATGCCAGCCGATCAGGTCATCGAAGATCCCTGGACGCTGGTGCCCGGGCTCTTCGACCCGGCATATGTTGGCGGCGCCAGCGCTGCCCACCACTGGGGGCTCACCGAACAGCTTTTTCGGACGATCTTCGTCTACACGGCCCGGCCGGTGCGTCGGTCCCAGCAGGTCATCCAGACCATCCCGTTCGTCGTCCGCCATGTGGCTGAGGCGCACATTTTCGGCACCCGTGGGCTCTGGCGGGGCCGGATCAAGGTCCAGGTGTCCGACATCCACCGGACGCTCATCGACCTGCTCGACGACCCGGCCATGGGTGGGGGCATCCGGCATGTTGCCGACTGCCTCCGCAGCTACCTCGGCCGACCCGATGCCAGCGTGGAAAGCCTGATCGTCTACGGGGATCGCCTAGGGAATGGCGCTGTCTTCAAGCGCCTCGGCTTCTTGGCCGAGCGGAGCGGCGCACCGAAGGAGTTGGTGGCGGCGTGCGCGGAGCGGCTGACCCAGGGGAATGCCAAGCTGGATCCCGCGCTCCCGTCACCGCGCCTCCTACGCCGCTGGCGGCTCTGGGTCCCCGATCGTTGGAAGCGCGAGGGATCGGGCAATGATTGACCGTACGGAGATCCTCGACATCGCGACCGAACTATCACTGTCGCATGATGTTGTGGAGAAAGACTACGTGCTGGGCTGGCTCCTCGCGGGGATCTATGCACATGAGCAGTTGGCGGCCGCTTGGGTCTTCAAGGGGGGAACCTGCCTCAAGAAGTGCTACTTCGAGACCTACCGCTTTTCGGAGGACTTGGACTTCACCCTCACAGAGGCCTCGCATCTTGAGGAGGCCTTCCTGCGAGGGGCGTTCGCCGAGGTCGCTGCCTGGGTGTACGACCAGAGCGGCATCGAGCTGCCTGCCGACCAGATGCGATTCGCGGTCTTCCCGAATCCCCGGGGCAGCCAGAGCGGGGAGGGCCGTATCTATTACAACGGCCCGCTTGGGCGCGGGGGGAACCTCCCACGGATCAGGCTCGACCTGACGGTTGACGAACTTCTCGTTTTGCCGCCCGTCGCGCGGCCCGTCAACCACCCGTACTCCGACAGCCCCGAATGGGCCATTACTGCCCGGTGCTATGCCTACGAGGAGGTGTTCGCCGAGAAGATTCGGGCGCTCGGCGAGCGCACCCGCCCCCGCGATCTCTACGACGTCATCAACCTCTTCCGCCATGGGGAGTTCCGACCGGCCGCGGCGGTGACCCTCGACGTGCTGAAGCAGAAATGCGGATTCAAGAAGATCCCGGTCCCCACACTGAAGGGTCTCGCTGGCGCAGCCGAGGAACTCCTCGCCGACTGGCAGGCCATGCTCGGACACCAGCTCCCCGTCCTGCCGCCCTTCGAGGGCTTCTGGAATGTTCTCCCCGAGTTGTTCCGCTGGCTAGAAGGCGGGCCCGAGATGGCACGCCTCGTGGCTGCGCCGCTCGGTACTGATGAGGAGGTCGTGCGTCCTGCAGTCGGTACGCTCCGCCGCGAGGGCATTCTGGGCTCGTCCTTCCTCGAGATCGCCCGGTTTGCCGCGGCGAATCGGCTCTGTGTGGATCTTGCCTACCACGGCAGTGTCCGCCGGATCGAGCCGTACTCTCTCCGGCGCACCCGTGCCGGCGAAATTCTGCTGTACGCGGTGCGCTCGGACAGCGGGGAGGCCCGGAGCTACCGCGTAGACCGGATCCAGGGGGTGCAAGTGACGAACCAGACCTTTACGCCGCGCTATACGGTCGAGCTTACCCCGATGGCAATCGGCCCCATCCCGCCGCTCACCCGCTCCTCATCGGTATCGGCACTCGGCCGCAGCTTGGGGGTCGCCCGCCCAACGCGTAGGACGCCCCGTCCGAAACGCAGCCCGACCTACGTCTTCCAGTGTGGTGTCTGCGGAAAGAAATTCGAACACTCGAGCAATGATTCACACCTTCGCGCCCACAAAGCACCAGGGGGTTACGCTTGCTCCGGGCGAACGGGCTTTCTGGTGAGGGTCAAGTCTTGATGCCGGATAGGGAGAGGCAACTCTTACGCCGCCATCCTCCCATCGATAGCGACGTCAAGACTCGTTGATGTAGAGCGCTCAGAGCCGTATACCCGCTGCCGTCTGGGGACATGCGGCCCACATGGTCTTTCGCCCGTTGCCTCGAGTGGGATCACATCAGTGGCTTAGAGCAGGGGGCGAACGGATTGAAGGAAGGGATTGAAGACTTGACTGCCTGCGGGTGATTGGAGAGAATCTAAACGACCTAACTTGCTGAATGCACGCTAATCTTTCACTGCCTCCCGGTGCCGGTCGCGATGGTTTGCACAATTAGGGGTCCGGTCCCCCGGCACCAAACCACATTTTGCCGCTCGGGGATCACAAATCTCCCCTCGACCGGTATGCCCGAAAGTCTGCCCACGACGCCTCGCGTACCTCATTCCACCACACTCCACCCAAAGTGGAAGCCCGATTTAGGTTATTGAAATCCCGTGCTGACGTCACATACCGCAGACGGTTGCCTCGGTCTCAACCCTTCCTCGCGGATCAGTCTTCGGTCGCTCCCCCAAGCGGCATTTGACTTGACGCCGTAAGACTCATGGGGCATGATGAAATCGGAGGGGGAATTCGTCGGGTCCCGGGCACCCGGATCGCCTATCGCGCGGCCCAAAGCAATTCATCTTACGTTCGATCCTCCCCCCCCGCACCGCGGTCGACCCAACCTCTGACGGTTCGCCGGTCCCATGGTCTACCGGTCGGACGGCACGGAACGCTTCTCGATCATCGAGCTGCCCATCGCCGACGGCTTTGCGCAGGCGGTGCGTGCCGGCCTCAGCCGACGGCCGCGCAGCATTCCCCCGCGCTTCTTCTACGACGCCCGCGGGTCGGAACTCTTCGAAAGGATCTGCACGCTGCCCGAGTATTACGTCACGCGCACGGAATTCGCAATTCTCGAGCGGCACGCTGCTGAGTTCCCCCTGGCC
>Ga0326597_10004580_pt1 | contig 19397 bp, 15 predicted proteins | sample RVTome_12_FD_203789 | JGI IMG/M metagenome (GOLD analysis project Ga0326597, IMG submission 203789) | Soil microbial communities from uranium-contaminated site in the Upper Colorado River Basin, Wyoming, United States - RVT100D185 | ecosystem: Environmental > Terrestrial > Soil > Contaminated >... | reverse complement strand
CACATGAATGAACCTGACCAGATCGCCAGAACGCCGCCGCAACCTCTTGCGCAACGGGGGCCGTCCACACATGAATCACGCCGACGCCCAAATCACCAAGCGTTTTCAAACGGGCTCTTAGGCCATACAATGTCCGACGTCTTTACCCAAAACTGCGGAGTCGGTACGAAATCCGGGTCGGCATGTTCTTCAAGCGTTATCTCCCCGCTAAGCGCCGGATTGTGAAGGTTTTCCGGATTCACACGAACCGAAGCCGCGCGATGGTCGAACTGGTGGATCATCCGTCCGACGTACAACGGCACGTACTCCTCTTCCCCCTGCTTCCAGCGGTTGCCGCCGACGGGATAGGCGTCCTTCTCCAGCTCCGCCCGCGTAACGAACTTGCCGGAGTCGTTCGTCATGTGGAACATCGTTGCGTACTTCACCGGCCACGCGGCGCGCGGCGGATCGACCGAGCGGTCCACCAGCACGGGTGCGCGGCGGTAGATGGCGGTGGCGAGGGCGGCGTCGCGGCGCGAGCGGAAGATGGGCGCGGTGCCGGTGTTGGGGTTGACGAGGGCGAAATCGGCGGGGCCGAGGGCGAAAGCCTTTTCCGCATCGGCCGTCTCGTGCGCCGCGCGCAGGAAGAAGCCGCAGGCGGCGGCGTCGAAGCGGCGGTCCCGGCCGCCGACCACCAGCACGCAGAACTTGAAGCGCGAGTCGACGGCGGGAAAAAACGGCTCCAGCGGCGGACGGCGGTTCTCGAAGTCGAACAGCGCCGCCAGCCGGCCGGCGGTGGAGATCGACCGAAAGAAGACGGAAGCCGTCATGTCGGAGGCGATGCCCGACGGGGTGAGCAGGCCGGCAAGGCCGTCCGGTTTCAGCAGCGCCAGCGCCCGTTCCACGAACAGGGAATAGATGTTGATGTCGCCGCGCGACAACAGCGGATAATCCCCCGAGGCGCGCGCCATGCGCGCGGCGGCTTCGGCACGGGCGACGGCGCGGTCGTAGTCCTGCGCCAGCGGATCGCCCGCCTTTTGCAACGCCTCGACCATGCCTTTGCGCCGGGCGGCCGTGTCGGCGTGGGCGATCTCCGGCCGGCGGGCGGCGAACCATTCCACTTCCTGGAACTTGATGCGGTCCCATGGCGGGTTGCCGACGACGGCATCGAACCCGCCGCGATGGTCGGCGCTTTCCCAGTCGGTCCACACGCCGGGAAAGGCCACTTCCCAGTGCAGGAAGCGCTGTTCCGCCATCAGCTCCCGCGCCTCTGCAAGAAGGCGGGCAAAGCGCGCGGCGGCATCCTGGTCGTCCTTGCGCGGCTTGCCGCCTCGGCGCGGCGGAACCGGAGTGGGCGGACCGTGGGCGGCGGCGACCGCCAGCGGATCGCCGAACCGCTCGTCGAGCCAGGCATCGACCGCGCTGCGGTCGCCCTTATCCTCGGGCGCGATCCAGTCGAGCGCGTGCAGCACGCTCATCAAGGCGGCAAGAGGCTTCGTCGCCTCCTCTACCCCGGCGAACGCCTCGATGCTGGAGTGGACCTCCGCCAGGTCGGCGTCGGCGGTCTGTTCCACCTTCAGCATCCCGGAGGCGGACGCCTTGGCCTTCTGGATCGCGGCATTGATCAGCAGCGCGCCGCGCGCGGCGAGGCGGTCCATCACGCCGCGCACCGTCATGCCGAACAGCGAATCGCCGCAACGCAGATGGTGGTCGAGGAAGGAAAGCGGCGCGCCGACGGTGAAGGTGTGCAGCCAGAGCGCCACCTTGGCCAGTTCCACCGCCATCGGATTCTTGTCGACGCCGTAGATCACGCGTTTCAGGATCATGCGGCGGACGATCAGCCGGTCTTCGAGTTGATCAACGGCGACGGCCCAACCACTGCGCTTCGCCTCTTTCAGAATGCGGCGCCTCGTCTTCGCGATCAGGGCGATCAGCGGCGATTCGTACTCCGCCCATTCGACGGCGACGCGGGCGCTTTCCGTCGCCTCGATGATGCGGTCCGCGAGGTAATCCACCAGATCGACGAGGAAATGGCCGCTACCCATGGCCGGATCGCAGACCTTGAGATCGAGGATGGCGCTGGCGGGATCGAGGGGGTGCAGTTTGGCAAGCCGGTCGGCCTTGCGGGATTTCTCGCCAGCCAGTGCAGCGGCACTTTCGGCAAAGCGGGCGATGCGTTCGTCGATCAGCGTGCCGACCGTGCGCCCGATGATGAGGCGCACCAGCTCGTCCGGCGTGTAGTAGGAGCCGGACCCCTTGCGGGCAAAGACGTTGAGCCGGACATCGACACCGCCGCCGTCCGCCGGCACCAGATCGTATTCGAGCAGGCGCTCGTAGATGGAGCCGAGTTGCTGGACCGACAGGTCGCGGTAGTTGACGTAGCGGCGGCCGCCGCGCGGATCGTCCACCCGTCCCAGCCGGTCGATGACCCGGGCAAACAGGGAATCGGGAAGGCGCACGCGCTCCAGCAAAGGCGCTTCCGCCGCGGCGAACAGGCCGCCGTTATACGGCGGCAGTCCGATGGACGCATCGCCGCGGGCGATGCCGTCGAACAGGCCCTTGGCGTGGTGCCAGTAATTGGCACGGGTATCCGAGAACGCATCGCCGGCGTCCATGCGCCGGGCCACGTCGAGACGCACCCGTTCGCGCAGACCGTAATCATCGTAGCGGGGGTCATGCACGGGCAGCAGCAGCCGGTCCTCGGCGAACAGGACGAACAGCAGCCGGTAAAGCAGGATCAGCGCCGCTTCCTTGACGTGGTCGAGATACGCCGCAGAGAGGACAGGCGGCGCATCCGGGTCGTTGGCGACGAGAGCGCGGGCAAGGTCGGGGAACACATGCTCGAACACCACGTCGGACAGATTGCGGGCGACGTGCTCTTCGTAGAAGCGGCCTTCATCCAGCGAGATTTCGTGGAACGTTCGCCCGTCGGCCGACGGCACGAAAGCGGCGCACCGGAACATGAGGATAAAGACCCTGAGCCAGTGCGCGCGGGCCTCGGCCGTCCTGGGCGCGAACAGGTCGTCGCCGTAGGGCGGAAGACCGAGGATCGCCGCCAGGTCGAGTTCGAGAAATTCCTCGGAAACCGACTTGGCGCCCTGGAAATACAGGCGCCAGCGGCGGCCATTGGTGAGGATGCCCCAGCGCACCCTGCCGTCGGTCAGGTCCTCCAGCCGGCGCAGATAACGCAGCATCTGCGACGACGGCACCTCGATCTCGTCCCCGCCCTTGTCGCGCCGGTCAAGCTGCCGGTCCCAGCGCTTGGATTCGACGATGGCGAGCCCGTCGGCGTAGCGCTGGTAGCTGTGATCGCGCCGGTTGGCGCGCGCCTTGGCGTCCGCATCGGCGAACAGAAGCCCGTCGGGGACATGTTCCTTGCCCTTTACCGCCAACGCCTGCTGGCGCAGGAAGTGGTCCCAACCCAGGGTACGGAGCACCTCCCAGATCAGGTCGTCCTCGGTATGGGGCTCGTGGGGCGACTTGCGATAGGGAAAAGCGTCGAAGATCGCCAGCAGACGGGCACGCAGCGTGTCCACTTCAGCGTCGGGAAATTCCTTCCACGCCGCCGTTTGCGTAATCCCCTGCTCCAGGTAATCGATGGTAAAAAGAGCGCCGTCCAGCATCATCCCCCGCCTGACCTTCGGAGGGAACAGTACCATCTTCGGTTGCGTCGAAGCGAACCGGATTCAGGAATATCCGCGTAGCATCGAGAAGCAGGCGGCTCTCAGGCTCCGCCACGAAAGGGAACAGCCATGTCGCGCGCCTACATCGCGCTGCTGCGCAAGGACGGGACGAGCGATTACGGGGTGGAGTTTCCCGATTTTCCCGGCTGCGTCACCGCCGGATCGACGCTGGAGGAAGCGCGCCGCATGGCGGCCGAGGCACTGGCCGGCCATATCGACCGCATGATCGAGGCGGGGGAGGCGGTGCCCGAGCCGTCGGAGCTGGACGCCATCATGGCCGATGCCGATACCGCCGGCGCCGTCGCGTTCCTCGTTCCGGCGCCGGAGCGCCAGCCGCGCGCGGTGCGCGTCAACATCACCCTGCCGGAGGACGTGCTGGCCGCCATCGACGCCTATGCCGAGGCGCACGGCCAGACGCGATCCGGCTTCATCGCCGCCGCGTCGAAAAAGGCCATCGCGACGGCCGCCTGACGGGTCACATCAGTCGGTAAAACCCCACCGGTTGTGGGTGTCGGTTAATTTTACGATTCCCTGCCACCGGCACGGTCCCGTCACCGTGAAACACGCCGAAATGGCCGCGTTAACCAATCTGGCACGGTTCTTGCGTCGCTTTCGATCGGTGTGCCGGCGCACCGTCGCATTCGTCGGCCCCTGCACGGAGGGACGCATGAACGACGGCAATCCCCGACCTGGCGCATCGCTCGGCCGCGCATCCGCGGTCGTCGCGTTGCTGTTCGCATCATTATCGTTGGCGACGCCGGCGCGCGCCGGCATCGAGCCCTCCCCCTTCATCCCGGTCGACTGGTCCGACAGCTTCGCCCTGCGCAGCACGGGCGGGGTGGAAGACCCGCTGGTGATCTTCGGCTTCAACCCGCAGCCGGACCCGCCGGTCGGCGCGGCGCCGCACCCGCAGCTCGACCTGTCGAACGGCGCGGCGCCCGCAATCGGGCTCACGGGCGTCAACAACCCGCAAACCTTCCGCATGCTGTTTTCGATCGGTGCCGCATCCGGCCTGTTCCGGTTCAGGGACGCAACGTCCCCGACGGACGACTTCGGCGCCCTGACCATGGTCTTCACCGGACCCGCCGGGAACTATCTTGTCGAGTTCGGATTCACGACCTCGTCGTCGGGCGTCGTCGACCTGGCGTCGACCGTCGGCTTCAACCCGCAGCCCGATCCGCCTCTGGGGGCGCCGGGCTCGGCCTCGTACGGCCTGGATTTCAGCTTTACGTCGTTGTCGGACGCGTTCGTTTCGGTACGGGTTACCGATCCAGGCGGCGTCCAGCTGACCTTCGTCCCGGCGCCGGAACCTGCCGCCCTCGCCGTTTTCGGCCTCGGCCTCGCCGGGCTCGGCTACTTCCGGCGGCGCAGACGGGCTGCTGGCTGACGCCGCCGCCCAGACGTCGCGACCAGACGCGATCCGGCTTCATCGCCGCCGCATCGAAAAAGGCCATCGCGACGGCCGCCTGACGGGTCATCCCGAACATGCAAGGGTCCGGCGGCGTCGAAGGGGGCGAACGGATGGTGCGGCCGTTCGTACTTCGACAAGCTCAGCACGAACGGTGGAGGGGGCAGAGTCCATGACCGCTGGTATCATACCAAAGAACCGTGAATTTGACTCCTGAACACCGTTCGCCCTGAGCTTGTCTAAGCCTGTCCTGAGCGACGCCGCGAGGCGGCGTCGAAGGGGGCGCACAGCCGCACGTGGCCGTTCGTGCTTCGTCCTTCGACAAGCTCAGGAGGCTCGGCACGAACGGTGGAGGGCGCAGAGTCCATGACCGCTGTATCACAGCAACGGCCGGAGCCACACGCCCCCGCCCGCCCCTATTTCGCCACGTCGATGCGGGCGCCGAAGCGGAAGGGGTCGGCCGGGTAGGTGCCGAGGAGGCGCACCTCGTGGGAGTAGAAGGCCAGTTCCTCCAGCGCGAATTTCAGGCCGGGGTCGTCCGGGTGGCCTTCCACGTCGGCGTAGAACTGGGTAGCGTTGAAGCTGCCGCCGACCATGTAGCTTTCCAGCTTGGTCATGTTGACGCCGTTGGTGGCGAAGCCGCCGAGCGCCTTGTAGAGCGCCGCCGGCACGTTGCGCACGCGGAAGACGAAGGTGGTGACCAGCGGCCGTTTCCCGCCGCGCTTCCGCGCCACGGGCCGGCGCGCCATGAGCAGGAAGCGGGTGGTGTTGTGGTCGGCGTCCTCGATGTTGGCCTTCAGCGATTTCAGCCCGTAGATCTCGCCCGCCAGCGACGAGGCGATAGCCGCTTCCGCGATGTCGCCGCTCTCGGCCAGCTCGGCCGCCGCGCCCGCCGTGTCGGCATGGACGATGGCCCGCAGGCCCAGCGCCCGGATGGCGCCGCGGCACTGGGCGAGCGCGTGCACGTGGCTGCGCACCACCCTGATGGTCTTCAGCGTCGCGCCTTGCGGGGCGAGCAGGTGGTGGTTGATGCGCATGAAGTGCTCGCCGACGATATGGAGCCCCGAGTCGGGCAGCAGCCGGTGGATGTCGGCGACGCGGCCGGCCACCGAGTTCTCCACCGGCGTCATGGCATAGCGGGCGCGGCCGCGGCGCACGGCCGCCAGCATGTCCTCGAAGGTCTGGCACGGGTTCGCGTGCAGGCGCGGGAACAGGTGCCGGCAGGCGAGGTGCGAATAGGCGCCGGGCAGGCCCTGGAAGGCGATGGTGCGGGACGGTTGCGGCGCGCGGGCCATGGCGGTTTTCCGCTTCAGAGAGGGGGCAGGATCCTGCGGGCGCGCTCGAGGTCGGCCGGAGTATTGACCTCGATCGGCACCCTGTCAATCAGCGCCAGCGCCACCGACAGCCCGCCTTCGAGCGCGCGCAGCTGCTCCAGCCGCTCGCGTTTCTCCAGCACCCCTTCGGGGAAGGCGACGAAGCGTTCCAGCGCGGCGCGGCGCCAGGCGTAGAGCCCGAAATGGTGATAGAGCGGCCCATCGCCGGACGGCACCCGCGCGCGGCTGAAATAGAGCGCGCGGCCGGCGCTCTCGCCGGGGCGGATGGCGGCCACCGCCTTCACCGTGTTGGGATCGTCGAAAGCGGCCGGGTCGCGGATCGGCGCCGCCACGGTGGCCATGTCGACGGCCGGATCGGCAAGGGGCGCCAGCACGGCGGCCAGCGCCCCGGCCGGCAGGTCGGGGGTGTCGCCCTGCAAATTCACCACCACGGGGTGGCGTCCGTCGGGGTCGATCCGCCGCGCCGCCGCGAACACCCGGTCGGTGCCGGTGGCGAGCGCCGGGTCGGTCAGCACGGCGCGGCCGCCCGCCGCCTCCACCGCGTCGGCGATGGGCCGGTCGCCGCACGCCACCACCACCGGCCCGGCGTCGGCGGCCATCGCGCCCAGCCAGACGCGCACGATCATCGGCGCGCCGTTGATCATGGCGAGCGGCTTGTCGGGCAGGCGCGAGGCGGCGAGCCGCGCCGGAATGACGATCAGCGGATTGGACGGATGGGCCATGGGCGACGCTTCCCCGGATCGGTGACGCCCCCTGTTTAGAGCTTTTTCCGCCGGCGGGGAATCGGCGCCGCACAGGATCGGACGCCGCTCAGGATTAGACGCCGCTCAGGATTAGACAAGGCGGAACCGCGCGACTAAACTCCGGCCGCCCTTCCGGCACGGCCCGGAACGGCGACGGGTCCGCGAGTTGCAGGGAATTGCCGCATGTCGATGTTCGAATTCAACAAGATCGCCGGCGCCGTCCTGTCGGCGCTTCTGGTGGCGATGGTCATCGGAACGATCGGCGACAGCCTGGTCCATCCGCGCAAGCACGAAGGCGCGGTCGCCATCGGCGAAGGCGCCAAGGCCCCGGCCGCCGCACCCGCCGCCAGGGAGCCGGAGAAGCTGGAGCCGGTCGCGCCGCTGCTGGCCGGCGCGAGCGTGGACAAGGGCAAGGGCGAAGCCAAGAAATGCGCCGTCTGCCACAGCTTCGAAAAAGGCGCCAAGGCCAAAATCGGCCCCACCCTGTGGGGCGTGGTGGGCGCCGGGAAGGGCAGCCATGAAGGGTTCGGCTACTCCTCGGCCATGAAGGGCAAGGGCGGCACGTGGACCTACGAGGATCTCAACGCCTTCCTCGCCGACCCCAAGGGCTTCGTTCCCGGCACCAGAATGACCTTTGCCGGCGTCAAATCGGTGCAGGACCGCGCCAACCTGATCGCCTTCCTGCGCTCGCTGGCCGATTCGCCGGCGCCGCTGCCGTAACGGACCGGTTCCGGCCGCGGCGCTCCGGATTTCCACAGGAAAAAGACGGTTTTATCCGCCACAGGACGGCGGGCGGCATAACGATTCGTTAACTCTTCCGCCGCTAGGGTTCCCGCAGAACATTTCGGGACCCTTGGCCATGGCCGACGCCGCGACCGCCCCGCCGCCCCGGATTCCGGCAACCGGCATCGACGCCGAGCGTCGCCTGGTGGGACAGGCGCTCACCCTGTGGGAAACGTTGCGGGACGGACGCCCGTTTCCCAGCCGCGCCGACTGCACCGCGCCGCGCGTCGGCGCGCTGGCGCCCAGGCCGCGCGTCGGCGCGCTGGCGCCCAGCACGTTCCTGATCCGTGTCAGCGACAGCGAGGACGGCGACCGCGTGGTGGATTGCGGCCCGGTCCTGCGCGACGCGCTGGGCAGCGACCCGGTGGGCCAGCCGGTCAACCGGATACTGCCGTCGGCCACCGAGCGCGGGCTGGCCTTCTGGCGCGTCGCCGCCGAGCTGAAGAAGCCCATCGCCGACATCGGCTCGTTCACCAACGCCGCGGGCAGCGAGGTGCTGTACCGTAGCGTGCTGCTGCCGCTTTCCGACGACCAGCAGCGGATCGACTACCTGCTCGGCGCCTTCTCCTTCCGCCTGGCGCCGTAGGCGCCCCGCCCGCACCCGCACCCGCACCTTCGCCGCTTTCTTCGCCGGCGGAAACGCGGCACACTGGCGCGCATGCCGGACGACTGCCCCGACGCGCTGATCCGTTTTGCCGAGACCCTGGCCGATGCGGCCGGCCCCGTGCTGCGCCGGCATTTCCGTACCCCGGTGGCGGTGGACAGCAAGCCCGACCGCACGCCGGTGACCATCGCCGACCGCGACTCGGAAAGCGCCATGCGCTCGCTGATCGCGCGGCATTTCCCCGCTCACGGCGTGGTCGGCGAGGAGCACGGGACCGAGCGAGGCGACGCGGAATATGTCTGGGTGCTCGACCCCATCGACGGCACCAAGGCGTTCATCACCGGCAAGCCCATGTTCGGTACGCTGATCGCGCTGGTGCGCCGCGGCGCGCCGATCCTCGGCATCATCGACCAGCCGGTGCTGGGCGAGCGCTGGGTCGGCGCCGCCGGACGGCCGACGACGTTCAAGGGCGCGCCGTGCCGCACCCGCGCCTGCCCGCGCCCCGCCGACGCGGTGCTCAACGCCACCGCACCCGACATGTTCACCGGCGGGAATGCCGCCGCCTTCGCCCGGCTCGGCCGGACGACGCGGCTGACCCTCTATGGCGGCGACTGCTACGCCTACGGGCTGCTCGCCGCCGGATTCATCGACCTGGTGGTGGAGGCCGATCTGAAACCCTATGACTTCTGCGCCCTGGTACCGGTGGTGCTGGGCGCCGGCGGCGCCATGGCCGACTGGCACGGCCGGCCGCTGACCCTCGGATCCGACGGCCGCGTCATCGCCGCCGGCGATCCGCAGCTCCTGCCCCGCGCCGTGGAGGCGCTGGCCGCGCCATGACGGGCCGCCCGCACATCGGCCGCCGCCGCTTCAACCTCGGCCTCGCCGCCGCCGCGGGCGGGCTGGCGGCGTGGCCGCGCCTCGCCGGCGCCGCGCCGGGCGTGACCAGGAGCCACGGGCTGACCCTCGGCGATACGCTGAAATACGGCCCCGGCTTCCGCCATCTGGAGTTCGTCGATCCCGACGCGCCCAAGGGCGGCACGCTGCGCCTGGCCGGTTTCGGCGGGTTCGACAGCTTCAACCCGTTCATCATCAAGGGCGAGCCGCCCGACAGCATCGGCCTGCTGTTCGAGGGCCTTACCGTCTCGGTCAACGACGACATGCTGAGCCAGTACGGGCTGGTGGCGGGATCGGTCGAGGTGCCCGACGACCTCTCCTGGGTGGTCTACACCCTGCGCCCGGAGGCGCGGTTTCACGACGGCACGCCGGTGATGCCGGAAGACGTCATCTGGTCGCTGAACGCGCTGCGCGAGAAGGGCCAGCCCCTCTACCGCTTCTATTACGGCAACATCGCCAGGGCGGAAAAGACCGGCACGCACGGGGTGAAGTTCATCTTCCGCGGCGCGCGCAACCGCGAGCTGCCGCAGATCATCGGCGAGATCCCGGTGCTGTCGCGCGCCTACTGGGAGACGCGCAGCTTCGAGAACACCACGCTGGAGCCGCCGCTCGGCAGCGGCCCGTACCGGGTGGCCGATTTCCAGCCGCCGCGCTTCGTCGTCTACGAGCGGGTGGCGGACTGGTGGGGCCGCGACCTGCCCGTCAACCGCGGGCGCTACAACTACGATCGTATCCGCATCGACTTCTTCCGCGACCAGGAAGTGATGCTGGAGGCGTTCAAGGCGCACGTCTACGACTTCCGTGCCGAGAACTCGTCCAAGCGCTGGGCGACCCAGTACGAGTTTCCGGCGCGGCGCTCGGGCAAGGTGCGGGTCGAGGCGATCCCCGAGGCGCGCCCGGTCGGCATGCAGTGCTTCGCCTTCAACCTGCGGCGGGCGAAGTTCCGCGACCGCGCGCTGCGCTGGGCGCTCAACCACGCCTTCGACTTCGAGTGGACCAACCGCAACCTGTTCTACGGCCAGTACAAGCGCAACGACAGCTACTTCGCCAATACCGAGCTGGCGGCGCGCGCCCTGCCCTCCCGCGACGAACTGGCGCTGCTGGAGCCGTGGCGCGGCAAGGTGCCGGACGAGGCGTTCGCCACCGTCTACCAGCCCCCCGCCACCGATGGCAGCGGCGACAACCGGTCCAACCTGATCAAGGCGCAGCGCATGCTGCTCGCCGCCGGCTACCGTATCGTCGGCAACCGGCTGATCGACCCCGCCGGCGGCCGGCCGGTGGAGATCGAGTTCCTGCTGGTCAGCCCCGATTTCGAGCGCATCGTCACCCCCCTGATCCGCAATCTGCGCCGGCTGGGGGTGACGGGGCGCGTCCGCGTGGTGGATACGGCCCAGTACCAGAACCGGGTGCGCGATTTCGACTACGACATGATCGTCGCCAGCTTCGGCCAGTCCCTGTCGCCGGGCAACGAACAGCGCAACTACTGGTCCAGCGGCACCGCCGACCGGCCCGGCAGCCGCAACCTGATCGGGATCAAGGATCCGGCCATCGACGCGCTGGTGGAGGCGATCATCGCCGCACCCGACCGCGCCAGCCTGATCGCCGCCACCCGGGCGCTCGACCGGGTGCTGCTGTGGCACCATTTCGTGATTCCCAACTGGTACATCGACAAGGACCGGCTGGCCTGGTGGGACCGCTTCGGCATCCCGAAGGTGCTGCCGAAATACGGCGTCGACCTCTACGCCTGGTGGATCGACCCGGAAAAGGACAGGGCGCTCGAGGCAGGCGAGACGCCGCGATAGGTGCGCCGCCGCCCCGGTCCTACTTGTCGATCATGTTGCGGACCGGCTTCAGCGCGCGCAGATAGGCGACGATGGCGTCGAGGTCCTCGGGCGCCAGCCCGGCGAAGCGGCGATGCGGCATTACCGGGTTCGCGCGCGAATAGTTGGGCCGTACGCCGCTGACGATCATGCTCTTGATCTGGGTGACGGTGAAGTCGCCGAGCCCGGTATCGCGGTCCGGCGTGATGTTTCCCGCGATGGCCTCGCCGCGCGGCGTCTCGAACGAGGTGCCGCCGGCGCCGAGCCGGTGCGCGTAATCCGGCCGCCCGTCGGAACCGTAGGGCGTGTGACAGGCGACGCACTCGGCGAGCGGGCCGGCGAGGTAGGCGCCGTACGTCACCCGGTCGGTACGCGGCGGATCGGGCACGTGTCCCGCCGGCGGGCCGTACGGCGTCCTGCGCGGCGTCCGCCAGGCCGTGCGCGGAACCATGTTGCGTACGGGCGGCATGCTGCGCAGGTAGGCGACGATGGCGTGCATGTCGCCGTCGGAGATGCGGCGGTACATGTCGAACGCCATCACCGGACCCAGATAGGAGCCGTCCGGGCGCACCCCTTCGCGGATGGCGCGGATGATCCCGGCATCGCTCCACCGTCCGATGCCGGTCTCGCGGTCGGGGGTTATGTTGGGGGCGGCGCCAAAGGCCACCCCGTCCTGGCTGAAGCGGGCGCCGCCGGCCAGCGCCCGGCGCGCCCCGTCGGGCTCGTCGTGGCAGCCGCGGCAGGCCATCACCGTTTCCATCAGGTAGCGGCCGCGCTCGAGCGCATCCCCGGCGCCCTGCGCGGCGGAAGCCGGAACGATCGCCGCGCCGGCCAGCAGCGCGGCCAGCACGCCCCATGTCAGATTGCGGCCCTCGCCCATGCCATCACCCCGAGCCGGACAGACACAGACGTGGCCCCGGCTTCCCGCTTTCGCAATGCCCGATTATACTGGAATATGGTGAGCGGGCATCGGGGAGAAACGGATGCGTGCGGAAGGTCGCTGCGTCCCGCCGCGGGCACTCGGGCCGGGGCGCCGGCGCTGATGGCCCGGGGCACCGGCGCGCGCAGGGCCGGTTTCGCGCTGCTGGCCGCGGTCCTCGCCGCTTCGCCGGTATCCGCCGAGCCCCTGGCCCAGGGTACCGGATCCGCCACGAAGAAGGCGCGCAGCGACCGCCCGGTGGTGGGCTGGATCGAACACGCCACCATCGAGCCGGGACATCTGCGCATTCGCGCCAAGCTGGATACCGGCGCGCGCACCTCGTCCCTCAACGCTCCCAACTACAAGGTTTTCGACCGCGACGGCGAGCCGTGGGTGAAGTTCTCGGTCACCAACCGCGAAGGCCAGACGGTCGAGTTCGAGCGCCAGGTGGTGCGCAGCGCGCGCATCAAGCGCATCATGGGTCCCAGCCAGATCCGCCCGGTGGTGATCCTTGGCATATGCCTGGCCGGCCTCTATGGTGAAACCGAGGTCAATCTGGTGAACCGCGACGGGTTCAACTACCAGATGCTGATCGGCCGGCGTTTCCTGTCGCGCCGCGTGGCGGTGGACCCGGCGCGGACCCTGACCAGCCGGCGCGCCTGCAAGACGCAGCAGCCGAACGGGAAGGGCGGCTAGGATGGGACGGCGTCATCTCTATTTCCTTGCCGCCCTGCTCGCCGCCGTCGGCGCGGCGCTGTTCCTCTACAAGTGGCTGGTGCTGGAATTCCCCGTCATCCCCGGCGAGCAGTCCGCCATCTGGCGGGTGGAAACGCGGCTGCAGTTCGTCGCCGCCGGCGGACCGGTCAAGGTGACGCTGCATATTCCGCCCAACGGAACCGAGTACACAATCGTCAGCCAGAATTTCGTCGCCCCGGGTTTCGGCTACACCACCGCGACCGACCGCGGCAACCGCACGGTGACATTCTCGCTGGCGCGGGCGAGCGGCGAACACGTCGTCTATTACCGCGCCGTGGTGCATCGTGCGCGTTCGGCCGGGCGCCCGCGCGAGGCCGGCGCCGAGCCGCAGGTGTTGCCCACCCGCTATCGCGGCAACGACCTCGCCGCCGCGCGCGCCATCGTGCGCGCCGCGCTGCGCCAGGCCGCCGACAACGACACGCTGGTGAAGCTGATCTTTGCCCGGTTGCGCAATCCGCGCCCCGACGGCGAGGCGGCGATGCTGCTCGGACTCGATCCGTCCATGCGGCGCATCAGCGACGTGGGCGTGCAGCTTCTGCGCCTGGCCGGCGTGGCGGCGCGCACCGTGCACGGGCTCGCCCTTGCCCCCGACCGGCGCAACGCCCGGTTCGACCGCTGGGTGGAGTTCCACGGAACCGGCGGCTGGCGCACCTACGACCCCAGGGCAGACGGCTTCGCCGCGCCGGCGCTCACCCTGCCGTGGTGGCGCGGCGCCCAGCCGCTGGTCACCGTCGAGGGCGGCGGCGAGACGCATACCGATGTCGCCGTGCGCCAGGCGTTCGAGTTCACCCTGCGCGCCGCCATCGCGCGCACCCGCCTGATCGAGCGGGCGCTGATCGAGTTCTCCACCCTCGGCCTGCCGTTGCAGACCCAGGCGGTCTACCAGATCCTGCTGGTGGTGCCGGTCGGCATCTTCCTGCTGGTGGTGCTGCGCAACGTGATCGGGGTAAAGACATTCGGCACGTTCATGCCGGTGCTGATCGCCATGGCCTTCCGCCAGACCGAGCTTCTGTGGGGACTGGTGCTGTTCTCCATCGTGCTCGCCTGCGGTCTCGCCATACGCTTCTATCTCGAGCAACTCAAGCTGCTGCTGGTGCCGAGGCTCGCCTGCGTGGTGATCGTCGTCATCCTGATCATGTCGCTATTGAGCATGCTGAGCCACAAGCTGGGGTTAGAGCGCGGGCTGTCGGTGGCGCTGTTCCCCATCGTCATCCTGTCCATGACCATAGAGCGCATGACCATCGTGTGGGACGAGCGAGGCCCGAAGGAGGCCTTCACCCAGGCGTTCGGCAGCCTGACCGTGGCCGTGCTGTGCTATCTGGTCATGAACGTGGCGACGGTGAAGCACCTCGCCTTCGTCTTCCCCGAGACGCTGCTGATCGTGCTGGCGGCGACGCTGCTGCTCGGCCGCTATGCCGGCTACCGGCTGGTGGAACTGCCTCGCTTCCGCGTGCTGGCGGGAGGCGGAAAATGATGGGGCTCCGGCTTGCACGCGGGCTGGCCGCGAACGGCGTGCTCGGCATCAACAAGCGCAACGCCGACTATATCCTCATGTACAACAAGCGCCGGCTCTATCCGCTGGTGGACGACAAGGTGCTGACCAAGGAGCTGGCGAAGAAGGCCGGCGCGCAGGTGCCGGAGCTCTATGGGGTGGTGGAAATCCAGCGCCAGGTGCGCGAGCTGCCGCGCATCATCGGCGATCATACCGATTTCGTCGTCAAGCCGGCCGAGGGCAGCCAGGGCCACGGCATCATGGTGATCGTCGGGCGCACCACCAATTTCTTCCGCGCCGCCTCGGGCGCACTGGTGAGCCCGCACGAAATGGAATTCCACGTCTCCAATATCCTCAGCGGCATCTACAGCCTGGGCGGCCAGCCGGACAAGGCGATCATCGAATACCGGGTGCAGTTCGATCCGGTGTTCGAGGCGCTGACCTTCCGCGGCGTGCCCGACATCCGCATCATCGTCTTTCTCGGCGTGCCGGTGATGGCCATGGTGCGCCTGCCCACCCGCCAGTCGGACGGCAAGGCCAACCTGCACCAGGGCGCCATCGGCGCCGGCATCGACATGGCGAGCGGATGCACCCTCACCGCGGTGCTGAGGAACGCCATCGTCGAGGAGCATCCCGACACCGGCAATCCGGTGCAGGGGGTGCAGATCCCCAACTGGCCGGCGCTGCTGGAGATGGCGGCGCGCAGCCTGGAGATGACCGGGCTCGGCTATCAGGGCATCGACATCGTGCTCGACCGCGACAAGGGGCCGATGATCCTCGAGCTCAACGCGCGCCCCGGGCTCAATATCCAGATCGCCAACCGCACCGGGCTGGGCAAGCGGCTGGCGGCGGTGGAGCGCAACATCGACCGGCTGAAGGCGGTGGCCGACCGGGTCGCCTTCGCGCAACGATGGTTCGGCACCGACGCCGACCCGGACGCGGCGCCATGAAGACGGCCACCGCCCTCCTCGCCTTCGCGCTCGCCCTTGCGGCTGCCACCGCGCCGGCGGTGGCAGCGACGAAGCGGCTCATCATCGGTACCGGCGGGGTGACGGGCGTCTACTATGCCGCCGGCCAGGCCATCTGCCGGCTGGTGAACAGGGAGCAGAAGAAGAACCTGATCCGCTGTCGTGCCGTGGCGACGCCGGGTTCCACCAGCAACCTGGTGCAGCTGCGTTCGGGCGCGCTCGACATGGCCATCGTGCAGTCCGACTGGCAGCACCATGCCTGGAAGGGCGACAGCCGCTTCAGGAAAGCCGGCCCCGACCGGAAACTGCGCAGCGTTCTGTCGCTGCACCGCGAGGCGTTCACCCTGATCGTGCGTCCCGATTCCGGCATTGCCCGCTTCCACGACATCAGGGGCCGGCGTATCAACGCCGGCAACCGGGGATCGGGGCACCGCGCCACGGTGGCGGCGCTGTTCCGCGCGCTGCACTGGCGCTTTTCCGATTTCAGGACGGTGCTGGAGGAACCCACCGCCACCCAGTCGCAGGCCCTGTGCGACGACCGGGTGGATGCGCTGCTGTTCACCGTCGGCCATCCCAACCATTCGGTGGCGGAGGCCATTTCCACCTGCAAGGCCCGGCTGGTGCCGGTGACCGGACCGGAGATCGAACGGGTGATAAGCGAGACGCCCTATCTCGACCCGACGGTGATCCGCGCCGGGCTCTATCGCGGCCAGAAGGAGGACGTTCTCACCTTCGGCACCACGGCGACCCTGGTGACCTCGGCGGATCTGCTGGAAGAGACCGTGTACGACACGGCGAAGGCGGTGTTCGGCAGCCTCCGCGCCCTGCGCCGGTCCCACCCGGCGCTCGACGGGCTCGATCCCGGACGCATGGTCAGCGACGGCATCATCGCGCCGCTGCACAGGGGCGCGCAGCGCTATTACCGCGAAAAGCGCCTGCTGCGGCAGGAGGCGAAGTGACCGGCGGGGTGACACGGCGGCAGGCGCTGGCGGGCGCCGGCGCGGCCCTGGCCCTGCTGCGCGCGCCGGGCCCGAGCGGCGCCGCCGCCGCGGCGCCGGCCGCCGGCCGGCGTCACGGCATCTCCACCTTCGGCGATCTGAAATACGGCCCCGATTTCCGCCATTTCGACTACGTCAACCCGGACGCGCCGAAGGGCGGTCTGCTGCGCCTGCCGGGCATCGATTCGTTCGACAATCTGAACAGCTTTATCCTCAGGGGCGTGGCCCCCGCAGGCATCGGCTTCATCCACGCCACGCTGATGGAGCGCGCCCAGGACGAGCCCGACGCCCTGTACGGGCTGGTGGCCGAATGGGTGGAGCAGGCGCCGGACCGGTCGTGGGTGGCGTTCGGCATCCGTCCGACGGCGCGGTTTTCCGACGGCGCGCCGGTAACGGCGGCGGACGTGGCGTTCAGCTTCGACATCCTGATGGAGAAGGGCCATCCGCGCTACCGGCTTTGGCTCGGCGGCGTGGCGCGCGCCGAGGCGGCGGACCGGCGCACGGTCCGCTTCGTCTTCAAACAGGCCAACGAGCGCGACCTGCCGCTGCTGATGGGCAGCGTGCTGCCGGTGCTGTCGAAGGGCTATTACGCCGGCGTGCCGTTCGACCGCACCACCATGACCCCGCCGCCCGGCTGCGGACCCTACCGGGTGGAGAAGGTGGAAGGCGGCCGGTTCATCGCCTACATCCGCGTGAAGGACTGGTGGGGCAACGACCTGCCGGTGATGCGCGGGCGCTTCAACTTCGAGCGCATCCGCTTCGACTATTACCGCGACCGCGACGTCGCCTTCCAGGCGTTCTTCGGCGGCGCCTACGACTTCCGCGAGGAGTTCACCTCGCGCAGCTGGGCCACCCAGTACGACAAGCCGCCGGTCCGCCAGGGACTGATCGTGCGCGAAACCCTGCCCGACGCCACCCCGTCCGGCGTGCAGGCGTTCTTCTTCAACCTGCGCCGGCCCAAGTTCCGCGACCGGCGGGTGCGCGCGGCGCTGGATTACGCCTTCGACTACGAGTGGACCAACAAGACCCTGTTCTACGGCCTCTACAGGCGCACCAATTCCATGTTCGAGAATTCGGAGCTGGCGGCCAAGGGGCCGCCATCCGCGGCCGAGCTGGCGCTGCTGGAGCCGCTGCGCGGCCAGGTGCCGCCGGAGGTATTCGAAAAGCCCTTCGTCGCGCCAGTCACCGACGGCTCGGGCAGCAACCGCGCCAATCTGCGGGTCGCCGCGCGGCTGCTGCGCGAGGCGGGGTGGACGGTGAAGGACGGCAAACGCGCCGACGCACGCGGCCGGCCGCTGCGCATCGAGTTCCTGCTGTTCGAATCGTCGTTCCAGCGCATCATCAACCCGTATATCCGCAATCTGCTGCGGCTGGGCATTGAGGCGTCCATCCGCATCGTCGATGTCGCCAATTTCCAGCACCGCCGGCGCCATTACGACTTCGACGTGGTGGTCAATCGCTTCGTGCAGACCGTCACCCCGGGGGTGGAGCAGATAAACTATTTCGGCTCGCAGTCCGCCGACGTGCCGGGATCGAACAACCTGGCGGGCATCAAGGACCCGGCGGTGGACGCGCTGATCGGCAAGGTGATGAACGCCGCATCGCGCGCCGACCTGGTCACGGCGGTGCGGGCGCTCGACCGGGTGCTGATGTGGAACCGCTATTGTGTGCCCCAGTGGTACAAGGGCTCGCACAACATCGCCTACTGGAACAGATTCGACCGGCCGGCCGTAAAACCGGAATACGACCTCGGCGTGGAGGATACCTGGTGGCTCGACGCGAAGAAGGCCGCCATGATCGAGGCCGGCACCGCCCCGCCGAAACCGAAGGGAGCGCAGCCGCCGTGAGATCGCAGGCGATGTCGAGGCGACGAGTCGATCCGACCGGCCATCCACGCCGGCGCTGTCGCTCCGGACAAGCCCCGGACCCGGTCCGGGACGCGCGCCGGGACGGCAACCTTTCGAGCCCGCTCGCCGCCGCCTCCGGCTGGACCGACGGGCGCGTGAACAGGTAAGGTTTCCCTTATGCTCGCCTACATCGTCCGCCGGCTGCTGCTGATCATCCCCACCCTGCTCGGGATCATGGTGATCAACTTCGCCATCGTGCAGTTCGCGCCGGGCGGACCCATCGAGCAGATCATCGCCCAGGTCACCGGGACGGACGTGGGCGCCACCAGCCGCATCGGCGGCACCGGCGGCACCGAGGCCGGCGGCAGCGCCCGCCAGGCGATGCGGGCCACCTCGTCCGCGGCGGGCGCCACGGACAGCGCCTACCGCGGCGCCCAGGGCCTCGATCCCGAATTCATCAGGAGCCTGGAGAAGCAGTTCGGCTTCGACAAGCCGCTGCACGAGCGCTTCCTGCTCATGATGGGCAACTACCTGAAGTTCGATTTCGGCAAGAGCTATTTCCGCGACGAGACGGTGATCGACCTGGTGCTGAGCAAGATGCCGGTGTCCATCTCGCTCGGCGTGTGGACCACGCTGATCGCCTATCTCATCTCCATCCCGCTCGGCGTGCGCAAGGCCGTGCGCGACGGCAGCGCCTTCGACGTGTGGACCAGCAGCGTCATCATCGTCGGCTACGCCATACCCGGCTTCATGTTCGCCGTGCTGCTGGTGGTGCTGTTCGCCGGCGGCAGCTATTTCACCTGGTTTCCCCTGCGCGGGCTGACGTCGGAAAACTGGGACCAGCTCGACCTGCTGCACAAGGCGCTCGACTATCTGTGGCACATGGTATTGCCCATCACCGCGCTGGTGATCGGCGGGTTCACGCGGCTGACCTTCCTGACCAAGAACAGCTTCCTCGACCAGATCAACCAGCAGTACGTGCTGACCGCCAGGGCCAAGGGGCTGTCGGAGCGGCGCGTACTGTACGGCCACGTGTTCCGCAACGCCATGCTGATCGTCATCGCCGGCTTTCCCGGCGCCTTCGTCGGCATCCTGTTCACCGGCGCGCTGCTGGTGGAGATCATCTTCTCCCTCGACGGGCTGGGGCTGCTCGGCTTCGAGGCGATCAT
>Ga0326597_10004578_pt1 | contig 19405 bp, 16 predicted proteins | sample RVTome_12_FD_203789 | JGI IMG/M metagenome (GOLD analysis project Ga0326597, IMG submission 203789) | Soil microbial communities from uranium-contaminated site in the Upper Colorado River Basin, Wyoming, United States - RVT100D185 | ecosystem: Environmental > Terrestrial > Soil > Contaminated >... | reverse complement strand
TCGGCAGGTTTCGTTCCCTTGAGGATTCTGTCTACGTAGTGTGCGGCGTTGCGGAACAAGTCAGTGTAGTCCGCCCCGTAGGACATAAGACCGCCCTCATCGACAAACTCCTTCTGAAAGTAAATAGCCGGCAAGCGGTATTTAACCGCAAGCTCGACGATCCGCTTTCTTTCCGCGAAAAATTGGCCAGTGCTCGTCGTTATAATCGCACCCACCTGCTTCTGCTTTGCGGTTTGAAAGGCGCTCTCTAATCCTTTGGCGTCGGCTTGAGTCTCGATTTCCTCCAATTTTAGCTTCAGTGCCACAGCCGCAGCCTTGAGCTCTTTCATTTGGAGGTTTCCTGGTCCGCCTTGTTCCGGATTCCGCAAAAGGCCGAATCGAGAGAGCTTGGAGACCGCGTCCTTGAGTATCTCTAACCTTTTGGTGTTTAGCTCGACAGCTAAACTCGAAAAACCCGTGACATTACCTCCCGGCCGCGCCAGACTGGCAACCAGTCCTTCTCCCACGGGGTCCCCAGAGTTCGCCATCACGATGGGAATGGTAGTAGTCGCTTTCTTCGCCGACAAAGCCGGCGTTCCCCCGGTGACCACGATCAGATCGACCTTGAGACGAACCAAGTCTGCCGCAAGCTCAGGCAGGCGCTCAGACTTGTGCTCTGCAAACCGATACTCGATAATGAGATTCTTTCCCTCAATCCAGCCAAGCGTGCGCAGCTCTTGCACGAACACCTTCACGGGGACCGCGCTACCAGAAGCAGTGCTTTGATCAAGGAAACCTATGCGGAAGATTTTCCCTGCCTGCTGCGCCTCGGCGAGGGAAGCGGTAGTAAGAAAAGTTGCCAGTCGCCGGATGGCGGTTCTTCTGTTCATTTTTTTCTTCTCCGTAAAGGGTTGGTTCGCTGAAGACACGCGGGGGTTTCGAGTTTAGAGTTTCGAGTTTCGGGTTCGGACTTAACTCGAAACCCGGAACGCGACACCCGGAACAATTCTTCTAGCTTCCGGTATTCCTCAACAGCTCTTTGATTTTGTTCAGTTGCTCGATTTCTTCCGCGGTCTTTTCTTCCAAGCCGCCTTGGCGTGCGCTCAGCTCGTCGACTTTCTTTTCGATCTTTTCAATATAATCGCCCAGCGCGCTGAAGGCCTTGGCCACCGGGTCGGGCAGGTCGGCCGAGTTAAGGTCGATGATCGCTTTGCCCGTCGGCGTATGCCTCGCGTCGATCCTTACGACTTTCCCTGGGATGCCGACCACCGTGGAGTGCGGCGGCACTGAAGTCACCAGCACCGAGCCGGCGCCCACCCGACTGTGGCGGCCGACGGTCACCGGTCCAAGAACCGCCGCGCCGCTGAAGATCGTCACCGAGTCCTCGATGGTGGGGTGGCGCTTGATGCGTTGTGTAGAGGTGCCGCCGAGAGTGACGCCCTGATAGATCGTCACGTCGTCGCCGATCTCACTCGTCTCTCCGATCACGACGCCCATGCCGTGGTCAATGAAAAAACGCCGGCCGATTTTCGCTCCGGGATGGATCTCGATGCCGGTGAGAAAGCGGCCGACGTGGCTCAGGAACCGCGCCAGCGTGGCGAACCGGCGCTGCCAGAGCCAGTGCGTCATCCGGTGCATCAAAATCGCGTGAAAGCCGGGATACGCAAGCGCCACCTCCCACACCGACCGCACCGCCGGGTCACGGTGAAAAACGACCTGGATGTCCTCTTTCAAAGTCTCAAACATACGAAATAGAAATAAGTAAGCAGTCGGCAGAACGCAGCGAGTCAATCTGCCGTCTGCCGTCTGACTTCAATTCCTCGCATGCCGCGAATCCTTGTAAAGTTTATAATCGATGCTATCCACCAGCGCTTGCCAGCTCGCCTCGATGACGTTATGGGAAACGCCGACGGTGCCCCAGCGGTTCTTGCCGTCCCCGGACTCGATCAACACACGCACCGAAGCACCGGTGCCTTCGCCCGAGGTAAGCACCCGGACTTTGTAGTCCAAAAGCTCGACGGTCTTTAACGACGGATAGAACTTCGTCAGCGCCCGCCTGAGCGCTTGGTCCAGCGCGTTTACCGGCCCGTTGCCCATCGCCGCCGCATGCTCCATCTCGCCGTCTACCTCCACCATGATTGTCGCCTCGGAAATCGGCGCCTCCCCTTCCTTGCGTTTTTCGTCGATCACGCGGAATCCCACCAGCTTGAAATTCTTCCGCTTCTTTCCCAGCGCCTCCTGAATCAACAGCTCGAAGGATGCCTCGGCCGCCTGGAACTCATAGCCCTGGCCTTCGAGCTCTTTGGTGCGGCGCAGAATCTCGTGAATCGCCTCGCCCTTGTCCTTGAGATCGATGCCGTACTCTTTTCCCTTGTAGACGATATTGCTCCTGCCGGAGAGATCGGAGACCAGAACTCTTTGCCGGTTGCCGACCAGTTCGGGATCGATATGCTCGTAGGTCTCGCGGTTCTTGAGCACGCCGGCGACGTGGAGCCCGCCCTTGTGAGCAAAGGCGCTGTCGCCGACGTAGGGCTGGCGCTTATGGGGTTGAAGGTTCGCCAACTCGTAAAAAAATTGCGAGACTTCGCGCAGTTTTTTAAGCTGCGCCCGCGTCACGCATTTTTTCCCCATTTTCAATTGCAGGGTGGCGATCGCCGAGATCAGATTCAAGTTGCCGCAGCGCTCGCCGAACCCGTTGACGGTCCCTTGCACCTGGGTGACCCCCATCTCGACGCCGGCCAAAGTATTGGCGACGGCCAGTTCGCTGTCGTTGTGACAGTGGATGCCGAGGGGCGTCTTGATTGCCCGGTTGACATGGGTCAGCGCCTCGCGCACCTCGCCGGGCAGGCGCCCGCCGTTGGTCTCGCACAGCACGATCCAGTCCGCGCCGCCTTCCTGGGCCGCCTTGAGACACTCCAGGGCATAATCCGGATTGGCGCGAAAGCCGTCGAAGAAGTGCTCCGCGTCGAAAATCACTTCGTCGACCCGCCGCTTGATATAAGCGATGGAATCGGTGATGACCTCCAGGTTGGCCTTCTGGCTGATGCGCAGATCGTCACGTACGTGAAGGTCCCAGGTCTTGCCCACCAGCGTCACCACCGGCGTATCGGCTTCCAGCAAGACTTTTAGATTGAAATCCTGGGATGGCTTGGCGCCGGGCTTGCGCGTGGTGCCGAAGGACGCAATCTTCGCGTTTTTGAGCTTGAGCTTTTTGACTTGCCTAAAAAAATCCGCGTCCCGCGGGTTAGAGCCTGGGTATCCGCCCTCGATATAGTCGATGCCCAATTCTTCGAGCTTCTCGGCGATGCGCAGCTTGTCCTCCAGAGTGAAGGAGACATCCTCCGCCTGGCAGCCGTCGCGCAAACTCGTATCGTAAAGCAAAACATCCTTCATACATTACCCTGTTTCTCGACGAACGCCTCGTGCAACATCCGCACCGCCAGGTCGGCGTGCTTCGCTTCGATGACAACGGAAATTTTGATCTCCGAGGTCGAAATCATCTCGATGTTGATGCCCTCGCACGCCAACACCTCGAACATTTTCGCCGCCACCCCGGCGTGACTGCGCATGCCGACCCCGACTACGGATACTTTGGCGATATCGGTATCGACCTTGACGCCCTTGGCATCGACAGCGGGCGCAGTCTTCTCCATGATGGCCAGCGCCTTCTTGTGATCCGCCTTGGGCACGGTGAAAGTCAAATCCGTGGTGCCGTCCTCGCTGGCGTTCTGAATAATCATGTCGACGACGATATGGGCGTCGGCGATGGGACCGAATATCTGCGCCGCCAGCCCGGGGCGGTCCGGCACCCGCTGCAGCGTAATCTTGGCGTCGTTTTTGTCGCAGGCCACGCCGGAAACCAACACGTCGTTCATACTCGCCTCCTCATCGACCACCCATGTCCCCTCGGCACCGCTGAAGGTCGAGCGGACATGGACGGGAACGGAATATTTCTTGGCAAACACCACCGAGCGGATCTCCAGCACCTTGGCGCCGGTGCTGGCCAGCTCGATCATCTCCTCGTAGGAGATGCGCGCCAATTTTCGCGCGTTCTGACAGATACCGGGGTCGGTGGTAAAAATCCCTTCGACATCCGTGTAAATCTCGCAGGCGGCGGCGTTAAGAAACGCCGCCAACGCCACCGCGCTGGTGTCCGAGCCGCCGCGCCCCAGAGTCGTGATGTTGTCGTCTTCATCCACGCCCTGAAAGCCCGCCACGACGACGACTTCGCCGTTTTTCAACGATTCGATAATCTTCGTCGAGTCGATGTTTCTGATATGCGCCTTGCCATAGGCGTTGTCGGTCTCGATTCGCACTTGATGCCCCAAGTAGGACCGTGCCATCTGTCCCAGTTCTTTTAATGCGAGACTCAACAAAGCCACCGAGACCTGCTCGCCCGAGGCCAGCAACACGTCCTTCTCGCGCTCATCGGGAATCTCGGCGATTTGATTCGCCAAAGCGATCAATCGATTGGTCTCTCCCGCCATGGCGGAGACGACCACGACCACGTCGTTTCCCGCCTGCTTGGCCGCACACACCTTCACCGCCACGCGCTTGATGCGCTCGATGGTGGCAACGGACGTTCCGCCGTATTTTTGTACTAGTAACGCCACTTTCCTATTCCCTCACCCTTCCCCAATTTTGGATTTTGGATTTTGGATTTTGGATTGCTGCAACATCATCAACTCGCCGCCTAGATTTCTTTGTCCTTTGAACCCTTGACCTTATGAACCTTTAAACCTTCCACGATCCGTTCATAGCGTTCGCCGTGAGCGATAAAATTTAGTTTGCGCCGGTTGCCCCCGGCATGAGTCATGCGCAGTTCGAGGTATTCATCCGCATCCTCGGCGGGCAGATGCTCGAACCATTCCACCAGGCTCACGCCGTCGCCGTAGAGATATTCTCTAAGATTCAGCCCCTCCGCTTCCTCGCGGCTGCCAATCCGGTATAAATCGATATGATAGATCGGTAGCCGGCCTTCGTACTCGTTGATCAAAGTAAAACTTGGGCTGCGAATCCAAGCATTCTTATTTACCTTTAATCCTTGAGCGACACCGCGCACGAAGCAGGTCTTGCCAGCCCCCAATTCACCGACTAGTCCGATGATCTCACCACCGCAAAGCAAACGCGCCAGTCTAGCCCCCCACCTGCGGGTTTCTGGATCCGAACCTGTGACAACGGTAAAGGAATTCATCCGGGGGCAGCCCCACCGAACACAACTATTACATTTTTCGTGGAATTTCGAGACTAGCCTGGATTATCCATGCTCCCAGGTAAGTCCAAAACGCGCTGCAGGCCGAGGGGTGAAGCCTGCTAGCGAAGAGAGTTCAAAACGTTCAAGCCGTTTAAGCCGTTCAAAGCGTTTTGAACGATTTGAACTATTTGAACGATTTGAACGATTTGAACGAATTGAACGCTTGTTGAGGCACGTCTCCATTGCCTTCGCCCGGAAGGCTTTACCCCTCGGCCACAACACACTATGAACAATTACGGGTTAGGAAGTTCTCGCCGATAACCGGTGTATGCCGGCCGGCAACCCCTCGATTATGTCCGATGCGATGAGACCGATGGGGCCTTTTGCCTCTGCAACCTGGTCGCCGACAAAGCCGTGGAGATAGACGCCGAGTTTCATGGCGTCTTCCGGCGATAACCCTTGGCCCAACAACGCCGCGAGCATCCCCGCCAGGACATCGCCCATGCCGCCGCTCGCCATGCCGGGGTTGCCGGTGGGGTTGATGAAAACTCTCCCGTCAGCCGTAGCAATCACAGTTCGGGCTCCCTTGAGCACAACGTGACAGCGATGCTCGACGGCGAAAAATTGCGCGGCGCCCACGCGATCCTTGTTGACCGCGGCCGTATCTCTGCCGATCAAACGAGCCATCTCGCCAGGATGCGGTGTGAGGATGGGCGGCGATTTGGCGCTGCGCAGCCGGTCTAGATCGAGCGCTAAATTGGTAAGCCCGTCGGCGTCAATGACCCAAGGCATGGCCAAATTTTCAAGCAACCACCTAAGCGCGTTTCTCGCCGCTTCCGTCACACCGATCCCCGGCCCGAATAGCAGCGCATTCTTGCGCTCCAAGAGCCGGCGCCAATCAATGTCCCCGAGCGGTTCCATCTCCTCGGCCGCGTTATCGCGCAGGGGTTCGGTCATGACTTCGACCAGCGAGCCAGCGAAGATGTCGTTCAAAGAACGCGGCGCAGCCAAGGTCACCAGCCCTGCGCCCATGCGCATCGCCGCCTGGCAAGCCAAGATCGCCGCGCCGGTTTTTCCCCGCGAACCAGCCATAACCACCAGATGACCGTAGGTTCCTTTGTGGGTATCGGGATCACGTCTCGGCACCAGCCATTGGATCGTTTCGCGATCGAGAAGTTCCGTCCTGGGCGCCACCTTTTCGACCGCGCGACCATCGATGCCAATGTCCGAAACCGCCAACTCGCCGACGTAGCTCAATCCGGGATAGATTACTTCACCGAGCTTCGGATAGCCCAGCGCGACCGTCATCTCGGCCTGAATTGAAACGCCGAGGGGGAGTCCCCGGTCGGTGTCGAGGCCTGAGGGAATATCCACTGCGACGATCGGCAGACCGGAAGCGTTCATCAGCGTGATCGCTTCGGCGAAGAGACCGGTCACTTCGCTTTTCACCCCCGTGCCTAAAATGGCGTCCACGAGCAAACCGTTCTTACTCATCCGCTGGCCGAGCTGCGCCAAACCGTTTGCGCCGATCTCGACGACTTTCCCTTTGCTTTTTAGAAAGGCGCTGAGATTGTGCGCGGCGTCGGCGGACAGCTCGTCGCGACGCGCGAGCAGCGCGACTTCGCAGGGAATGCGTTTTTGTTTCAGCAGCCGCGCGACGACGAAACCATCGCCGCCGTTGTTGCCCTTGCCAGCGACGACCAACACGCCTTTCTTGGCGGCTTTCGAAAAACGCTCCAAGATAGCCTTGGCAATACCTTCGCCCGCCCGCTCCATCAGAGTGAGGCTCGGGACGCCATACTCTTGGATCGTCAGGCGATCCATTTCGCGCATCTGCGCCGCGGTAACGACTAACATAGGTTCAAGCCGTTCAAACCGTTCAACCACTCGCTCTGCTCGTTCCGTTCAACCGCTCCGCTCCGTTCAAAACGTTCAACCGGCTTCGCCTCCGTTCAAGTCGTTCAAGTCGTTTCGGAGGTTTAAACGGTTTGAACGGAGCCGCGCCCGGCGCGGCGGTTGAACGGCTTGAACGTTTTGAACGCGTTCTATCATTTGAACGATTTGAACGGGTTATACTCTCGCTTTAGCGAGCAGTTCTTTCATCTCCCGCACCGCCTGTTCGATGCCGACGATCACGGCGCGCGCGATGATGCTGTGGCCGATGTTGAGCTCGACGATTTCCGGGATCCGGGCGATGGGAAGAACGTTGTCGTAGTTGAGACCATGACCGCCGTGGACTTCCAGGCCCAACTTTCGCGCAAGGGTTACCGCCGAAACTATCGCCCCGAGTTCCTCGTCCCGTCCACGGCCGGAGGCGTTGCAATAGCTCCCCGTATGAATCTCGATGGCGTGGGCGCCGACTTCTTTCGCGGTCTCGATTTGAGCGAGTTTCGGGTCGATGAACAGGCTCACGTGAATGCCGCAGCCCTGAAGCCGCTCCACGGCCTCCTTGACTTTGGCTCTTTGCAAAACGACGTTGAGCCCGCCTTCGGTGGTAAGCTCCTCGCGCTTCTCCGGCACGAAACATGCGTCGTCCGGCTTGACGCTCTCCGCGAACGCCACCATCGCCGGCGTCACGGCCATCTCCAGATTGACTTTGCTGCGGGAGCGTTCGCGCAGCAGGCGAACGTCGCGCTCCTGGATATGGCGGCGGTCTTCGCGCAGGTGAACCGTGATTCCGTCCGCGCCGGCCCGCTCCGCCAGCAGCGCCGCTTCCACCGGGTCGGGCACGTCGATCATGCGGGCCTGGCGCAACGTCGCCACATGATCGACATTGACGCCGAGACGGATCATCCTTTAACGCCTACTTCGACGCCGATCGCGTCGGCGATCGTCTGGGCCATCGCGCGAATCTTCGAATCATTTTCGCCTTCCAGCATGACCCGGGCGAGCATCTCCGTGCCGGAGTAGCGCACCAACGTGCGGCCGCGCTCTTTGAGGGCATTTTCCACCTCGGTTATGGCGCGTCCGACCTTGGGCATTTGCTCGAAAGGTTTTCGCTCTCTCACCTTGACGTTGATCAGCACCTGAGGGAGACGGGTCATGATTCGTTTCAGCTCGCTCAGCCGCTTGCCTTTCTCCACCATCAAGGCCAGTACCTGCAGGCAGCTGATGGCGCCGTCGCCGGTGGTGTTGTGGTCGAGAAATACGATATGTCCCGACTGCTCGCCGCCGAGATTGTAACCACCCTCCACCATCCGCTCGACGACGTAGCGGTCGCCGACTTCGGTGCGCAGGACCTTGACGCCCAACGGCTTGAGCGCGAGCTCGAATCCGAGATTGCTCATCACGGTGGCCACAACGGCCCGGCCCTTGAGCAGGCCCTTTTCGTGCATGTCTGCGGCGCACATGGCCATCACCTGATCGCCGTCGAGAATATCCCCGGTCTCGTCGGTGAAAATCGCCCGGTCCGCATCGCCGTCCAGCGATACCGCAAAATCCGCTTTTTCGTGGAGCAACACCTCGCGCGCCGTTTCGGGGTACAGAGCGCCGCAGCGGCGATTGATATTCTCGCCGTCGGGCTGCACGCCGATGGGGATAACATCTGCGCCCAACTCAGTCAGCACCTCGGGAATCACCCGATAGGCCGCCCCGTGGCCGCAATCCGCGACGATGCGCAGTCCCTCCAACGTCAGATGGCGCGGAAAGGTGTTCTTCAGAAACACGATGTAACGTCCCAGAGCGTCGTCGATGCGGAAGGCCTTGCCGATTTTTGAGGCGGTTGGCCGGTCGCGCTCGGTTTCGCCGCTAAAGATCATTTCCTCCATGCGCGCTTCGACGGCGTCGGGAAGCTTAAACCCGTCCCAAGAAAAAAACTTGATGCCGTTGTCCTGGTACGCATTGTGGGAAGCTGAAATCACCACGCCCGCGTCCGCCCTCATGCTGCGCGTCAGAAATGCCACAGCCGGCGTCGGCAGCGGCCCCACCAGTTGCACATCGGCTCCCATCGAGCAGATGCCCGAGGCCAGCGCGGTCTCCAGCATGTACCCGGAAACCCGCGTGTCCTTGCCGATGAGAATCTTGTAGCGGTGTTCCTTGCTTCCGGCGCGCCGCTTGGCCAATGATGGCGGCAAGGAGCGGCCCGATTCTGCGCTCGGCAGCGCCACCGCATCGTGAAGCACCCTGGCCATGGCGCGTCCCAAGTTGAGCGCCATCTCGGAAGTCATCGGTTCTTGGTTGGCGATACCACGCACACCGTCGGTGCCGAAGAGATGACGCACCGGTTTCTTGTTTTTAGTTTGCCCTTGGCCCATGGGGTTAACTCCTATGTTTGATTGGCCTACGTCGCAGGCTTTGTGATCCGGACTCTAAATCGCAGCGGCTTTTGCTCTATGACTTTGATACCGTTCGGCAGATTGAAACCTAATAAAACGCTGTGCTCCCCCACTCCCAATCCCTTGAGGTTCAAATAAACCTGGTCGGCGCCCAATCGAAGTTTTTCAAGTGCGCGCTTTGAGCCGGAGAGCCGCAAATAAAACGACTGCGGATTGACACTGTACACTCCGTTAAAGTCCTTCGCCTGCACCTCGACGTTCCTGAACTCCCTTTGCAGCTCTTCCTCGACCAGCTGGACGGCGATATCGACCTGGTCTGGAAAATAAGAAAATGGCTTGCCGTCCGTCGCGAGCCTCACCTTGCGCTTAAATCCGCTGCGAGCCTCCTCGATATCCACCGGGACCGTCTCCACCGACGCCAGGCGTCGAACGTCGTCCGCCGGGCCCTGCACCGCGACATTTTCCGGCAGCACCGTTGTCTCGGAGATCTTGAAACCATCGGACGGCCTGCCGGAGAAGCGCACGGTCACCGGCAGAGTTCGCTTAATCACGGGCTCCAGTCTTAACTGGACCACCGGTGGCGTAATTCGAGAAACCGTTACTCCCCGTGGAACGTTGAAAGAACCGGAACCCAGCGGATAACTCGCTGAACCGGACTTGGCGCCTTTTAAGTCCAGCGACAGTTTCAAATCATCGGAATCGATGGTGGACACCAAAGTTCGCGGGCCGTTCAAACGCAAGACGACGTAGTCCACGCGGTTATCCATTACCATCAGGTCCGACGGAATATTACGAAACTCCACCGGGACTTCGACGGCGCGCTCGATATCCCGATGGCCGCCGAGCCAAAGTCCCAGGGCAATCACCAAGGCAAGCACCTTGAGCCCGAAGTTGCTGCCTGCCAGCGAAACGATCTTTTCCCAGAGCCGTTTCACGATTTAACCAATCCCTCGAGGGCGGCGCGGAGTCTTGGACCATCGATTTTTTCGGTCACGTTGCCGCCGACGACCAGCGCGATGGTCCCTTCCTGTTCCGAGATCACGATCGCCACCGCGTCGGTTTCCTCCGTGACCCCGAGGGCCGCGCGGTGGCGGGTTCCCCAACTCTTCTTTAGATTCGGCGCGGTGCTCAGCGGCAGCAAACAGCGCACCGCCGTGACTCTGCCCTTTTGGATCACCAGCGCCCCGTCATGAATCGGCGAATTGGGCAAAAAGACGCTTTCCAAAAGTTCCCGGCTGACGCGCGCGTCCAGACGCGTGCCGATTTCCATGTATTCATTCAAGCCCACTTCGCGCTGCCATACGATCAGGCCGCCGACTCTTTTTTGCGCCAGCGACACGGCCGCCTCGACGACCTCCTCGATGATATCCCCCCGCGCTTGGACCATGCGTTCGGCGGCGCCGAACAGCGGCGCCGTCCCCACTTGGGTGAGCGCCCGGCGGATGTCGCTCTGGAAAATAACGATGACGACGAGGATGATCGAACCGAGGAAGTTGTCGATGATCCAGTTGAGGGTAAACAAGCCCAAGACGCGCGACGAGATATACGCCACCAGGATCACCGCCAGGCCGACGATCATCTGCATGGCGCGGCTGCCGCGCACGATTTGCAACAGCCGGTAGACCAGGAAGGCGATGATCCCGATATCGACGAAATCCTGCCATCGCAGTTGACCGACCATTTCCAGCATGAGCAAGCCCTTGCTACTCCCCCGCGCCGAACCGAATCGCATCGGCGACTCGCACAGCCTTGCGAGTCTCTCTCACGTCATGCGCCCGGATAATGTTGGCGCCCGCCAGAACGGCCGCCGCCGCCGCCGCCAAGCTCCCCTCCAGACGCCCGCCGGGTTCAGCGCCTAATAATATCTTACCGATGAATGCCTTCCGCGATGCGCCCACGAGCAATGGCTGCCCGAGGCCGGCCAATTCCGGCAAGCCGCGCAACAGAGTCAGGTTATGATCGAGCGTTTTGCCGAAGCCGATGCCTGGGTCGACAATGATGTTACCCAATTGGATCCCCTGTTCCACCGCGTAGCGAATTTGGGCCGCCAAAAAATCTCCAACTTCCCGCACGACATCGTCATAGCGCGGAGCCGCTTGCATCGTGCGCGGTGTGCCCTGCATATGCATCAACACCACGGGCACCTTTTCGGCGGCAACTAATCTTCCCATTTCGGTATCGAAGCGCAAGGCGCTGATATCGTTGACGATATCAGCCCCTTCGCGCAAAGCCGCACCCGCGACTACGGATTTATAAGTATCGATGGAAATGGGAATGCGCAGCCAGCGGCGCAAGCCGCGCACCACCGGGAGCACGCGATCCAACTCTTCGTCCTCGGAAACGGGCGGAGCGCCCGGCCGGGTCGATTCGCCGCCGATGTCGATCACGTCCGCGCCCGCTTCCGCCATCTCGATCCCGTCGGCGATCGCCCTACCCGGATCGAGCCGTCTCCCTCCATCGTAAAAAGAATCCGGCGTCACATTAAGAATGGCCATGATCGCTGTGCGACGCGAAAAGTCGAGTCTCCCGTGGCGCGTCGGGAGATACCCGGTCGCTGTTCCGCTCGCGGCGGCGCGGCCACAAGCGAGACTCGAATCTGCCGGCCTAAGCTCGATCATGAGTAAACCATTTCTTGAAAAAAGGATCGGCGCCTCGGTAACGCTGGTTTGGAAGCGCGCCGGAGCCTCGTTTCTTCACGTGCCCGGGGTCCCTCGTGCGACGAGAAACATTCTTGAATTGGAACGTGGAGAGCGGAAGGATTAGCTAGACCTCCGGTGAGCGTCAGCTTAGGCGATTGCCGCGGCGACCGACGGAGTCAGCGGATCTCCGCCGTTCCCGCCAAATTCTCTTACGATCGCGTCGATCTCCGAGCCATCCAGGACTTCTCTTTCGAGCAACGTCTCCGCGACTTTGTGCAGCAGCCCGATATTGGCCTTCAGAAGATCCTTGGCCCGGTGATAGCTTTCTTGGATGATCCGTCTGACCTCGGCGTCGATTTCGATGGCCGTATTTTCGGAATAGTCTACCTTCTGGGTAAAATCCCTGCCGAGAAAGATCTCTTCTTCTTTCTTGCCGAAAGTCATCGGCCCAAGTTTTTCGCTCATGCCCCATTCGCACACCATGCGGCGCGCCAGATCCGTCGCTTTCTCGATATCGTTCCCGGCGCCAGTCGTCATATGCTCCAGTACCAGCTCTTCTGCGACGCGGCCGCCGAACAGGATGACCAAATTATCGAGAAGATACCCCTTCGGATAAGTATGCTTCTCATCCATCGGCAACTGCTGCGTTAGGCCCAAGGCCATGCCGCGCGGGATGATTGTCACTTTATGGATTGGATCGGCTCCCGGTAACAGCTTGGCAACCAGCGCGTGCCCCGCCTCGTGGTATGCGGTGTTGCGCTTTTCCTCGTCGCTGATGATCATGCTGCGGCGCTCGGCGCCCATCATGACCTTGTCCTTGGCGAGTTCGAAATCCTGCATTTCGACTTTATCTTTATTGTTGCGCGCCGCCAAAAGCGCCGCTTCATTCACGAGGTTTTCCAAATCAGCGCCGGCAAAGCCCGGCGTCGCACGCGCCAGCACGGCGACGTCCACACCCTGGGCCAACGGCACCTTGCGGGTGTGCACTTGCAAGATACCTTCGCGCCCTTTGATATCGGGCCGCGGCACCACAACGCGCCGGTCAAAGCGGCCAGGTCGAAGCAAGGCCGGATCCAAAACATCGGGCCGGTTGGTCGCCGCGATTAAAATGACTCCTTCGTTAGCCTCGAAACCATCCATCTCGACCAGAAGCTGATTGAGCGTCTGCTCCCGCTCGTCGTGGCCGCCGCCTAGGCCCGCGCCGCGGTGGCGGCCCACGGCGTCGATTTCATCGATGAAGATGATGCACGGGGCGTTTTTCTTGCCCTGCACGAAAAGGTCGCGCACCCGCGAAGCGCCGACGCCAACAAACATCTCGACAAAATCGGAACCGCTGATGCTGAAGAACGGCACCCCAGCCTCGCCCGCGACGGCCCGCGCCAGAAGAGTCTTGCCAGTCCCCGGCGGTCCGACGAGCAAGCAACCCTTGGGAATCCGGCCGCCGAGCTTGGTGAACTTTTTGGGATCCTTGAGAAAGGCGATGATCTCTTGAAGATCGTCCTTTGCTTCCTCCACGCCGGCCACGTCGGAAAACGTTATTTTGTGCTGGTTCTCGGTTAACAGCTTCGCCCGGCTCTTGCCGAAGGACATCGCCTTGCCGCCGCCCACTTGCATTTGGCGCATGAAAAAAATCCATACGCCGATAAGCAGCAGCATCGGAAACCAGTTGAGCAGCAGCACCATGTACCAAGGGGAATCCTCTTCCGGTTTCGCGGCGATCTTAACACGCTTCTCGCGCAGCGACTTCACCAGCTCGGGATCGTTCGGCGCGAAGGTTCGAAACCGCTCGCCATTCTTATACTTACCCTGGATGTTGTGGCCCTGGATGATGACTTCCTGCACGTCGCCGCGGTCCACCGAGCTCATGAACTCGCTGAAAACGATTTCCGGATCACGGCCGTGTTGCTTGCTAAAGATGCTGAATATAACGAGGAAAACCAGCGCCAGAACAAGCCAGAGCGCGATATGTTTCGATGACTGACTCAACTAGATCCTCCCGATCCTACGAACTTAAAAAGTGTAACACACGCAAACACTTCGATCAACATCATGATCCACCCTAAAAATCCCCAGGACTCACTCGAAGTCGCAAGATTTCCTCCGTTTTCGAGCCGATCTTGGCCGCCTTACTTCTTCCGAGACCGGGAATCCACAGAATTTCGTCGCCGGCCAACAGCAACGGCAACGTGGCGCGCACCGAGAAGGGGACTTTTTTCTCGACAAAAAGGTCTTTTAGCTTCTTATGCCCCACCATGCCCAACGGCCGGTACCGGTCACCGCGGCGAAAATTGCGCAGCATCAATGTCGGAGGCAACCGAGCGGCATCAAACACCGCCTCCGACAAGCTGTCGGGCAAATTGCCAAGTGGCGCCGAGATCCGTTCGCTGTGAATCGTCACCCCGGCCATGGGGATGCCCAATGGAATTCCGATCTTCAATTCGTAGCTGTAACAAGGCGCCCGTTTCCACTTCCGATTGCGTTTCACGAGCCGCAGCACTTGGTACTCTTTGTCCAATTCCAAGCCACCGGGAAGAGCAAGACGGCCCTGCGGCGGCCCTGCCGCGATAAGTTCCAGCATTGCCGCGACATGATCGAAATCGACTCCGAGCAGATGACTCCTAGCCCCCTCGATCCAAAGACGAAGAATCCGCCTTTGCAGCGCCACCGGTTGTTTGAGAAACAATTCCCGGTCCAGACCGTCGGCACGACGAATCCGGTCAAGCTCTCGCCTGGCGAGCCCATCCAAGACACATTCATCACCGCGCAAAAGCTCCGCCTGGTGAGCCAAGCGCGTGGAAATTCCGGGACCGCCCCGCGCCTCTAACTTGGGCATCAGCTCCAACCGAATCCAGTTGCGCAGCAGCCGGGTGTCTTGGTTGGTTCGATCTACGCGATACGAGAGCCGTCTTGCGTTCAAGAAATCGATAATCTCCGCCTTGGAAACAGCGAGCAATGGACGCACGACCGCGATGCTCTCATCGGCAATGCATCCCTCCGGTTGAAAGTGATGAATCGGCTCCATCCCTCCCAACCCCTTCATGCCGCTGCCGCGCATCAGCCACATCAACACCGTCTCCGCCTGATCGTCCAGGGTGTGCGCCGTCGCGACTTTGCCGAGGTTGCATTCGCGGACGACCGCCGCGAAAAACCGATAGCGTTCCTTGCGCGCCAGCGCCTCCAGGTTGCCCCTGCCCGCTTCCGACTTCATCCGGGGAAGGTCGATTTTCTTGAGATGGAGCGGGACCGCCAATTGCTCCGCCAGCTCAGCCACGAACCGCGCGTCTTCCTCCGCCTCTTCGCCGCGAATCCCGTGGTGCAAATGCGCGACTTCCAGACGCAGGCTAAACTCGTTCTTTAGTTCGTCAAGAACGTGAAGCAACGCCACCGAATCCGGCCCACCGGAGACAGCGACCAGCACGCGCTCGCCGGGAGAAAGCAGCTTGTGCTTTTCAATCGTTCTATTGACCTGTTCGTGAAGCGACATTGTCGGAAAACCCAAGGAAAAGTGTGCTTGGTTTGCACTGGCAAATCAAGTCAGATGGGAGATTTCGAATGGCAGAGAAAGAAGTCGGAAGCAGACGAAGCGAAAATTTGCCATCCTGCGCAGGCCGATTGGCATTACTTCCCTTCCCCCACCAAGATAAACGGCGCCCAGAAGTAAGGGTGAGAGGTTGAGACAGAACTTGGAGCATGGGGTTCGGAGCTAGGAGGCGGGTGTTCGGATCTCGGCGCTTCGCCCAGCTTTCCGAGGCCCCCGCCGCGCTGCGATTGGCTTTCTTCCCGTTCCCATTTAATGTATCCTTTCGCACAGAGAGACAGAACTATGCAGTCTACAACTGCAAAATTGGAACAGCGCGTCACCGTTCTGGAACGGGAATTAAGGAAGATGAGGTCTGAGCTAAAAGCGGTCCGAAAGACGTCCCAACTGCCGTGGTGGAAACGGCTAACGGGAGGTTTCAAGAACGATCCCCTTCTCCACCAAATCATGGATGCCGGTCAAGCCTATCGTCGCTCTCTGGCTCTCCGTGCTCAGTGATGGTGGGGCTAGGAATGGTCGCGGGGAAATACGGGTCACGGTCTGTTCTCCCATGGCAGTCAGCTTGAGGCGACAAAGCCACCGATAACTGCGAGTATAGGCTTGAGCCTCTTCTCAATCGGGTCAACGTCAACACCAAAATTCTCAAGCGCCATTGCCCCGAGCAAGAAAAGCGAACCTTTCGGGCCGAATATCACTGGACACGGAATTCGACCCTCCAGCCCCTCAATCTGGAAATCGCAGAAACCCAACAGTCGGCTTTCCGGCCTTCCATCCGCGAAAATCAGCCGCCGTGTGGCGGAAGGCTCCACCCCAATGCGCTCGAGATAATCCTCCGGCACGAAAGAATAGAGGGCCCCGCTATCGACCCAGAACTCTTCCTCGAAAGACAACTCCGGTTTTTTGCTGTTAAACACTCTGACTCTTTGTTTGAACATTCCCATCCTGCAGCCCTCGTGCTGTCGCAATCCTTGCGCCTTTTGAGAGACCTGTCAAACTCTCAGGTGTCCAGAGGTGGGCTTTCTCCGCGTTCGCATTTATTGTATTCTCTCCGACAGAGAGATAGAAACATGCCGTCAACAGCTCCGAAAGAGAATGCCGACAATTCCTCGCCTGACCTCCCGGATTCTCGCTCAATCGCGGGTCATTGCCAAAGGCAAACGCATCCGCGATGTTCGCCGCCTGGTCGAGACATACGGCGGCAAAGCGTCGACCTGGATGAAGAAGAGCAGCCCGCGGTTTGGATTGGGCGTTCATCAGTACGAGTATCATTGGTATGAACATCCCGGCATTGGCCGAGTGGAACTGAAACGGAGGCAGATACACTCCCGATGATTGTTAAGCTCCGTCGTAAAAACGCGCGATATCCGGACCTCAGCCCCGGTCTGTCGTATGTCGTGATTGGGATCGAGGCCGACGATTATCGGATTTTGAACGATCGAGGCTGCCCGTATCTCTATCCCTCGCGCCTCTTCAAGATGATTGACTCCTCTAAACCTCACGATTGGGTCACGGAACGAGGCGAGGAGGGGGAATCGTACGCCTATCCGCAGCCGCTGAACGCCGCTGGATTTTTTGAAGACTTTTTTGGCGCTAAACCCAAGGCCGTGGCCACCTTTTGGCGGATCGTCAACCAGCGATTGGTTACCGCGAACAGAGCCAGGCAGCGTGCCGCGTCCGGCTCCTGAACCGCCGCTGGATTCACAATCCAACGGAACAAACTTCATTTCCCGTCTCCCACCAGAATAAACGGTGCCCGGAAGTAGGGGGTGAACGTCGAGATAGGGACAGAGTCTTGAGACAGGGACGAGGCGTTTGGGTCTCGCCGAGATTGCCGGGTGTAATATCGCTCTCCGTCTCCGTCAATAGCCGCAGGCTAGCTCCAAGGAAACACCATTGCTCTAATTTCTCGACGTACCCCCGCCTCGAAACGCCTGCGCTTCTTCCAAGACCTGTTCGATCGAAGGATGCGGGCTCGCCACGACGGAGTCTCGCGTGTGTTTGTGATCCGGGTGGGAGGAAATTTCAGGGTGATGCGGCGCATTATCGTAGCGAAAAATCAGGCCCGTGCCTGGACTTTGATAGTGATAGCGGTAACTGAGCCAGCGGGATTCCTCACCGATGAGGACGATAGCTTCGCTGATTTCTAAAAGAGACTGATCAGAGAATTGCAGCCGGATGCGCAGGTTCCCTCTGATCGATGTCAGAATTTGCTCCTCGTACCGCTCGGCGTAAACGCCGGGGACTGCTTGAATGAGCTGGCGGACCCGGGCAAAATACTCGTCGATGGTTCTCATCCACCTGCCGCCACCAATTTCTCTTCCACCTCTTCCTTCAATTGCAAATACTGTTGGTAGTCCCCAGCCCACTCGACAAAGTCTGCCGAATCTTCCGTTTTTCCCCTCTGGTAGCGAGCGTAGAAGTCAGCCGAAGACATCTGATACCGTTGCTCGTACACCACCAGCGAGCGAATCAAAGCAGCTATCGTCTCCACCGGCGAGGCATACACAGTCCGTTGGATCCCCATAGGATCTTCTCCTCCGTCTATTTCTTTGACAAGCGAAGCATATTATATCCCTGAACGTCTTGCCACACTACCTAGAGGAACGCCTACACAGGAAGCACCCTGGCAAAATATTCTATGCGGTTCGGATCGGCTATCCTGCCGTTCATTCGCTACGAAAAACTTTGCGACACTCATGGATTGATTGACAACATAGATCACGATTCGTATCATCTCCGTCATGACGAAAACTATTTCTCTCCGCCTCGACCAGCGACTCTTGCGCGCAATCGAGGTCGCCAGCAGAACCGCGCACATGGATCGTTCAGAGGTGGTAAGTGAAGCACTTGAGCTTTGGCGCGAGCGCCGGGCGGCGGCGGAAAAAGTGCGCCGTCACCGCGACGGCTATGCTCGCCACCCCGTTGGCCGCAATGAATTTGCTTCGGTTCTGAAAGCGCAAACGTGGCTGAAGTAAATCGCGGTGAGATTTGGCAGTTTAGCTTTCCCCGTCCCGATCGCCGTCGCCCGGTGCATGTCATGACCCGGCAGGAAATTATCCCCCATCTTCATATGGTGAGATTGTTTCGGACGGCGTCAGTGAATTCCCGCCTTTGATACCTCTGGCAGATACCAATCCCTATCTCAAAGGCTCAAGCCAACGCCCCAGTCAACAACTCCATAGATGAGTCAAGTATTGGATAAGCTGGCTTTGGTTCTTATTTGCTCACGCGAGGATGTAGCGCCCGGATTTCTTTGTGCCGACCCTTTTCACCAGGCCCGCCTTCATCAACGGGCGCAGCAAATCCAGCGCGCCCTGTTTGGAGACTCCGATACCGTCCCAGATTGCCTGCGGCGCCATGCTCTTGTTATCGCGCAGCATTTGCAGCAACTGCTCCTGCTTCGGGCGCAGAACCAATTTCTTTCGCCCCGATTCCGCCGATAAACACTGCACGCGCGTCCAGACTTTTTCCAACGTGACCTGCACTCCGTCCGCCACGTACTCCAGCCAACTCGTCAGGTCACCGCCTTGTTGCCGCACCGCATCCAGTGCCGCGTAATAGCGCGGACGATCTTCCCAGTAAAACTCGTCCACCGAAAAAATGTGATGGCTATCGAACCCGCGCCGATACAGTTCCCATAAGGCCAGCGCCCGTCCCATCCGCCCGTTGCCGTCGGCAAATGGATGGATCGACTCGAAGCGGTGATGGATGATGGCCGAGGAAATTACCGGCGACTGTTTGCCCGCCTGCTTGTTCCACCACTCCAGCAGCTCGAACATCA
>Ga0326597_10004577_pt1 | contig 19413 bp, 17 predicted proteins | sample RVTome_12_FD_203789 | JGI IMG/M metagenome (GOLD analysis project Ga0326597, IMG submission 203789) | Soil microbial communities from uranium-contaminated site in the Upper Colorado River Basin, Wyoming, United States - RVT100D185 | ecosystem: Environmental > Terrestrial > Soil > Contaminated >... | reverse complement strand
CCTCCCATCTCACGGGAGATAACGGGCAGCACGGACATTCTGAAACGAATGATCTGATCATCAACCACCTTTTGCGCTGCCCCGTCCTGCGCGGCCATCCGCTCGAAGCGATCGAGATTAGTCCCACGGCCCTTCGCTACAGCCACAACAGCCTCTGCACGAGTGTCTTCGATGGAATACCACAGTGTGAGCTGGCCATCGATTCTGAAGAGAATATCTGTCTTCCGTGCACCCCGTGGCACAATATGAATGTCACTCGCATTGAGCCTCACTGCATCGGAGAGCACATTCTCGACAAGTGCGATGAGCTGACTGCGGTTAATCTCCTTGTCGAGGACGGTATCCAGCTCAATCTCATCCTCCTCAAACAGACCGTCGACGTTGCTCATCCCGCTTATCGCGTGCTGCTTGTCGAGAGTCACCTGACGCCACAGCTCGGCCCAGTCATTCTCACGCATGAAGCAAATCTCAAACTTCTTGTACGGGAATGATCGCGCAACATCGTACACTTCTCTATCGGATGGGTTCGGAGTTACCACAAGAATCTTGTCTGGCTGATTCTCGGCAACTTCGTAAGGGAGTACCTTGTGAGCCATAGCCAGCTGACGAATCTGGTCCGGAAGTGTCTCGAGGAGCTTGTTGACTGCCCCCGGGGGCAATCGCCGCGCGCTTCGTTCCTGAAGGACGATGACTCTGAACGAGTAGTAGTGTGCGACTTCGGTATGCAGTGTATCACGGGATATTCCAAACTCATTCACCAGCATATCGACGAGGCTGCGTCGCCCTCGCCCGTTCTGCTCGTGCTTCCGTTTCACAACTTGACGTGCAATCTCCTCGGTGACAATGTTGTTCCGAAGCAGGTGGTCCAGAAACGACGTGAGGAACAATCGCCCAGACTTGGCACCCGATGGTACATCCGAAGGCGGTCCTTCAATAACATCTGCTGATGATTGGTTTGAGCCTACGACTTCTTCCGGCTTCATTTCTTCTTCAAGAGATGGCATTACACTGGCACCTGTATTCAATTGGCCACGAACGGCAGTGAGCGCAAATCATGGATGATCACCTTATCCTGAAACGGACTTGGGCTGCTTGATTTTGTTGAATCTTTCGATCAGCGCTACGATCGCTTCGATTGGTGCAGTCTTGCTGAAGAAAAAGTCAATCTCGGAATCCACGACAAGACTGCGCGTGTGTTCGTCGTCGTAACCCGAAACAAAAATGAAAGGAACATTCTGAGCATCGGTAAAATCTCTAACGTAACTATGGAACCTCATTCCGTCGAGGGTCGGCATGAACACGTCTGATATAATCAAGTCGACCTCCTGCCCCTCCAGAAGCTCTCTGGCCTGTTTTCCGTCTTCTGCGATGTAGACTTCATATCCGTAGTCCCGCAGAACGTCACGCATGACGTTCAGATACCCCTCGTTATCGTCAACGACCAGTATTCTCATAGGGCATATCCCATCAAAAATCTCCGGAAGCGCCGAAAGGGCGCCACTTTGCAGGTCTTAGCGCAAAGCCTGCGCCAAAGAAATTGTATGCATAACTCGTGGCAAATGAAGGGGTTTTGGCGGTTATGATGTCATAATTACTTAGCTAAGGCAGATTTTGACGCGGTGGGCATTACATCGAGGTGCCGGCCAGTCGAAGGATGGCAGAGCGAGTCCTGGAACGAACGGGAATGGTGGGCCCTGCAGGGCTCGAACCTGCGACCCGCAGATTATGAGTCTGCTGCTCTAACCAACTGAGCTAAGGGCCCGTGTCAATGGGAAGATATCGAAAACCACGCCCAAACACAAGGAGAGGGTTGCGGTTCCGAGCCTTCAACACATGAGCCTTCTTGACTTACACACAAAAATGAAGTAGATTGAATACGTGATTTGCAAACCTCCTACCTGGAAAGTCCTTGATTTGTCTCATCGGGCGTCGTTTTTTTGTGTTATTTTGACCACGGAGAAGGCTAATGGCTAGGGGAAAACACATTTCCCAATTCTGTAACCATTGTGAGCGAACAACCAGAATGGAAATGATCGGTGCCGTGGAGAACCAGCCTGAAAAGACGTGGTATCGCTGCACCAGATGTCGTCACGCAACGCTGGTGGATATCGTTGAGCTTAAACGAGCACAGGATGAAGGCAAGAAGAAGCTGGACAAGGCTAATTGTTCCGAATATAGACCGGAGAATACATATTCAATAGGCCAGGCAATCTTCCATTCTGGATGGGATGATATTGGGAAGATAGTCTCAAAGGTAAGGACCTCTGGAGGTACAAGCGCGATAATTGTCTCATTTGAGAAGCTTGGAGAGAGGCGACTAATAGAAAGTGTTGTTAATAACCCGGAACATGGTTCGCAAATAGAGTAGTGCACACAAAGCAATAGCTGTTAGGAGGTGAGTTAGGTTTGGTCGGAATACTCGTCGCTGAAAACGAGCCTATAGATCGGGCAATAAAGCGATTCAAGAAGAAGTATGAACGTTCTGGTGTCCTGAAGGAATTCAAGAAGCGGGCGTTCTTCACAAAGCCATCAGTCAAGAAGCGAATGAAGAAGGTGAAGGCAATCAGGCGCGCTCAACGCACGATGTCAGAGAGCATCTGATCGTCCAAAGGGAGATCCAACCAACCCACCTCATGGTGGGTTCTTTGTTTTTTCCTGTCGGCCAACCTCAGAAGGGAGACACATTCCCAGATGACCATCCCACCGCAGCCATGGAGAACATGTCCCCTTCTTGAGTTGAACGCGGGATAATTTACTGCCCGGCTGCCTTGGCCTGTGCTTTTATCTCTTGCACTTCCTTCCGGATTTCCTGGGCCTTCTTCTTCAGCTCATTCATGGCCTTTCGGACCCTGGTTCCGGCGGACTTGTTTCCCTTATCATAGAACTTGACAAAATCCTTCTCGAAACTCTGAACCAGGTCCTTCAGTTCTTGCAATCTGCTCGTCATTATTCCTCCTGTGAATGATGAGATGTTTCTCGGCCGGCTGCATCCAGCGCCGACTGGTTATTGTCTATAGCTTGCGCAGTGCCTTTAAATACCCTCGCTTTAGCCTGTCCATAAGTTCTGACCGTCGGTCATACAACCTCCTCAACCGACGCGGGTTTCGTTTGCTCAGCACGTATGATGTCATGATCGGCATTGCGATAGTAGAGTCGACGTAAGCTACAACGGTATCCGGGAGTTTGTCTGGGTCAACCTTGCCCCAGCTTACAGCTTCTGAGGGGGTTGCTCCTGAGAGTCCTCCAGTGTCCGGACGGGCATCGGTAATCTGGATAAAGAAGTCGTGACCTTTTTCATTAATCTTCAGAACTTCCTGAATCTGTGGTTCGGTCTGCAGAATGAAGTTCTTCGGAGATCCACCACCAAAGATCAAAACGCCACTCCGACCCTTTTTCTTTTTAGCCTCAAGGACGATTGCCGCGGTCTCATTTACATCAAGGAGCACATTTATCTTTGTTGTGCATCCAGAAAGTGCTACTTCTGCAATGTTCATCCCTATTGAGCTGTCGCCGGGAGAGGAAGTATAGACAGGAACACCACATTTATACGCGGTAGCAAGAACGCCGGCATTCGCCACACCAAGAACCCGTTCTCTCTCGGCAATGTACCGGCCGAGTCGATAATGCAGTTCGGCCGTTCCCATCTCCTTCTGGAACTCTTCCTTTCGAATCACAGTCCTGTAGAACTCGTCCGTTTGCAACAGGACATCGTAGTCAAAGAGAATATCGTAGATCCTGATGACACCGTCTTTCCGAAGTAATCTGTCATCGATGAACGGGCTCCCTCGATGCAATCTACGACCAATGGCGAAGTGAGTGTCGTGATATAGATTGGCACCCGTACTGACGATCCAGTCAACAAAACCAGCTTTCATCAAAGGGACAATACAACTTCCGCCAAGGCCAGCAGGTGTCAAAGCCCCAGTCAGACTCATGCCAATAGTAACATCCTTTTCAAGCATTTTGCCTGCAAAGAGCTGGCATGCCTCACGAAGTCGCCCACTGTTGTAGGCTTGGAAGTACTTGTCAACCAATACTTCCACACCAACGTTTTTGGGAATTGGAGACGGTATGATTGGCCTTCCACTGAGATATCTGGCCTTATGCGACTTCATTAATGACTAAGATTAACCGGGGCAGTTAAGATTAGACCGCAGCTAATATACGCAAACGAACAAAATAAGCAAGCGAAATCTGCAGCATTTCAACAATTTCCCACGGCGCTTTCTTTTACGGCCTTTTCTTACCACCAATTCCATATTTTCAAGAGGAGTTAGTTTTCAGAGAGATATTTTGCTTGACAACGCTGATCCGAATGCTTATTTTTATTTAGACTAAATCTAAATAAGGTAACCCTGATGGATGTACAGTCAGCACACGATATCCTGATCAAGCACCTCAAATCAACGGGGAAGCACAGAGCAACCCCCGAACGATTTGCTATCCTGGATGCAGTTCTTCAAAGCCAAGGGCATTTCGACGCAGAGTCCCTCTACTATCGGTTAATCACCAGCGGCGTCAAAGTTTCAAAAGCAACTGTGTACAACACTCTGGATTTGCTGCAAGACTGCGGATTGGTTTCAAAGTACAGATTTGCTGAGAATACCTCTCGCTATGAAAAGGCCTTTGGCCGACCAAACCATCACCACTTGATATGCCTTCAATGTGGTGACATTATAGAATTTGTCAATACAAGACTCGAGCGAATTCAGGATGAGGTCTGCCTTGAGAAGGAATTCCAGGCTCAAAGCTCCACACTTCAGATTTTCGGAACATGTGCCAAATGCAAAAAGACAGAGTAGGTGTTCAATGACTACCGGACAGGTGACTCTACTGAAGGACGTACCAATAGGGACGCGGGTTAGGATAAGACAACTCCACTCAGCGCCAGAGACATGCAACAGGCTCAGAGAAATGGGCCTTTGTGAGGATGCCGTCATCCGATGCCTTATGAAGGGCGATCGGAGCATCATCTGCGAAGTGTGCAACGCACGGGTTGGTCTCAGCGGTGGCCTTGCGAGCGAAATCGTTGTAACAGCGTGCTGATTGGCCCATGCTTGAAACATCTCTCGATACGATGTCGCCTGGTGAACACGCTATAATCGATAGGATCAACAATGCAACAGCCACTATCCACCAACGGCTTCTCGAAATGGGGCTGATCAAAGGAACCAAGGTCCAGGTGATCCGCTTTGCGCCTATGGGTGACCCAATCGAGATCAAGGTGAGAGGATCCCGCTTAACCCTCCGGCGACTCGAAGCCGCTACTGTGATCGTGAAGAAGGAACAGCAATGATACCTACTTCTGCCTCGGTCACCCGCACCTATCATGTTGCACTCATTGGAAATCCAAACTCCGGAAAGACTACACTCTTCAATGCGCTCACAGGGCTGCGGCAAAAGGTGGGAAACTACCCAGGTGTGACGGTCGAGAAGAAAGAGGGCCGGGCCGTTCTCTCGGAGACTTCGAATGCAATGATCCTCGACCTTCCCGGCACTTACAGCCTCGCTGCAAATTCCCCCGATGAAAAGGTTGCAACAGATGTCCTCCTCGGCCGGGCATCGTATGTTGTAACACCCGAACTCGTCGTCTGCGTTGTTGATGCAAGCAACCTCGAACGCAACCTCTACCTCGTCAGTCAGATCCTTGACCGTCATCTCCCGATCGCTGTCGCTCTCAACATGATGGACTTGGCCAGAGAAGCCGGAATATCAATCGATGTGCGGGCACTTGAACGGGAGCTCGGGGTCAAAGTGGTTCCGACGATTGCAAATAGGGGAATCGGCATTGAAGAACTAAAGCAAGCGATACTCTCGATAGTGCCTGTGAATGGGAGGACACGGAAGTGGCGGCTTCCGGAGCCCGTCGAGCGGGAATGCGAAGAGCTCGTTGGACTGTTGCTGAATCAACACAAATTCAATTCCCCGGCGGCATTCCACGAAGCAATCACGTTACTGACCTCTCAAAGCGAAATGCTCGACCACATGGACCGGTTTGCTCCGGAGCTGATCGAGCATGTGAAAAAAGACCACGAACGACTGGACTTCCTTGGGTTCGACCGAAAATCAGTATTTGTTGAATCGCGTTATCAGTGGATCAAGGAAGTGTGTGCCAAAGCAGTGACCCAGGCGTACCGCCACGACATGAGTATGAGTGACAAAATCGATAAGATTGTTACGCACCGGGTCTGGGGCTTTGTGATCTTCCTCGGCCTGATGGCAGCCATGTTCCAGACAATCTTTGCATGGGCCAATGTTCCGATGGATCTCATCGGGGGGGGCTTTGACTGGTTGGGACAGCGGGTTACCGCGGTGCTGCCGCCGGGGGACCTTCAGGATCTGATTGTCAATGGAGGGATAGCCGGAGTTGCCGCCGTCGTCACATTCCTCCCACAGATTCTCTTTCTCTTTCTCTTCCTTGGTCTCCTCGAAGACACCGGTTACATGGCCCGTGCTGCGTTCATCATGGACAGGCTGATGAGCAAGGTTGGGCTGCATGGGAAGTCTTTCATTCCGCTGCTCAGCTCCTTTGCATGCGCGATTCCGGGTATCATGGCTACACGAACGATCGAGAGCCCGAAGGATCGCCTCGTAACCATGCTCGTTGCCCCTCTCATGAGTTGCAGTGCACGGTTACCGGTTTACACATTGCTCATTGCAGCATTCATTCCAGGAACAACCGTACTCGGCATTCTCACACTTGCCGGCGTTACGATGTTTTCAATGTACATGCTCGGTCTCATCGCTGCCCTCTCCATGGCTTGGCTGTTCAAGAAAACATTGCTGAAAAGCGCACCCGCTATGTTCATCATGGAGTTGCCACCGTACCGTCTACCATCGGTTAAATCCATTGTACTGCAGATGTGGGAGAGATCGCGGCTGTTTCTCAAGCGTGCCGGCACAATCATTCTTGGGGTATCGATCATCCTGTGGTTCCTTGCCAGCTACCCGAGGCTTGAGAAGGCGACACCGTCCGAACAACTGCAGTACAGTTTTGCCGGCAGGACCGGGCGTCTCATCGAGCCGCTGATCAGACCGCTGGGTTTTGATTGGAAGATAGCTATCGGCCTTGTCAGCTCATTGCTGCAAAGGGAGGTCTTCGTCAGTACCATGGGCACGATATACAACATCCAAAACGCCGACAACAACGATGGAACGGTCTCTTTGCGACAGCAACTTCAGAATGATAGAGACCCTCTTACCGGGAGGCCATCGTTTACCGTTCTCACGGCCCTGTGCCTGATGGTGTATTATGTCCTCGCAATGCAGTGCATGTCAACCGTCGCAGTAATGCGTCGCGAGACAAACGGGTGGAAATGGCCGCTATTTCAAATCGGCTATATGACCGCTCTTGCCTACGGAGCTACATTCGTAGTGTACAGGGCTGGTCTCTGGCTGGGGATTGGAGGCTAGCATGGATTGGCAGCAGGTTGCATCACTCATGGTTGTCGGAATCACCGCCGTGCTACTGTTGCGGTATGAGATCAGAAGGAGGAAGAAGGCAACACAACGAGCTTGCGGGAACGACTGTGGATGTTCTCCAGACGTCCTGGGGCGGCTCAACAAGAAACCAGAGTCAACAATAATCCAACGCCTCTTGCATAAGAGTTCGGCATAAAAATAAATAAAGAGGAGCGTGCTCACACCCCGCTCACGCGGCTACCTCGGCAAAGGCTTGTGATGGGCACGCTCCAGCTTCAGAAAAGAACTCGCATCAAGCAGATGCAAGCCCGTTTCTTTGTTTTCAATATAAGCGAAGGGTGGCTGGTTTGTCAAGAATGCATCTTATGATGAGGATCCATAACTCACTCAAAGGAGAACCCACCATGAATGATATCACAGGCATAATCAGGCACGCGGGATGTGTGGCGCTCGAGTCTATCATCTTGTTAGCAGGAACTTCTTTTTCTCAAGGATCTCAGGCCCCCGACAGTGTCAAGCCTGTATACGAAATGCCTCAGATTGATGTCATCGGACGAAAGCCGGGGTTGCTCGAACGGGTTCCCGGCTCGGCGAAAATCATCAACCGGACGAACCTTCGGCAGATTGCCCCGATCAGCGGCAACGAGGTGTTCCGCACCGTTACTGGACTTCATGCAGTTGACGAGGAGGGCGTCGGACTTCGGCTTAACCTTGGCGTGCGGGGACTCGATCCCGACCGCAGTCGCAACATCCTGATGCTGGAGGATGGTGTTCCCATCGCTCTCGCGCCTTACGGTGAGCCGGAAATGTACTACACCCCATCGATCGATCGAATGGCACAGCTTGAGGTCCTCAAAGGAAGCGGGTCAATCCTCTTTGGACCACAAACCATCGGTGGTGTCATAAACTACATTACTGCCGATCCGCCCGCAGAACCTTCAGGCAGCGTCAACTCCCGAATTGGCAAGGATGGATTCTTTACCACTCTTCTGAAATATGGCACAACCTCCGGCAACGTGGGGGCACAGGTGAACCTGCTCCGCCGTCAGGCGGACAGACTTGCAACAACTCGCTTCCGCATCAGCGATCTGTCTTCAAAGTTCAGATTTGTTCTCGGAGATCGATCCTCGTTGGGCGTAAAGATTTCCGCGTATGACGAAAGCTCAAATTCCACGTATGTCGGAATCACGCAGACGATGTATGATCGTGGCGAGTACTTTACCCATATTGCACCGGATGATGAGCTCACGATCCGCCGGTACTCCGGCAGTGCGACCTATGACCATGTGTTTGCTCCGGGCATCACGCTTCGCACGACGCTCTTCGGCTATACCACAAGCCGGAACTGGCGGCGGCAGGAATTCGGACGCACCAGCAGCACCACGAACCAGACGGGCGTGATCTTCGGTGATACCACAATCGCAGGCGGCGCCATCTACATGCGCAATCAGACCGGCAACCGGAATCGACAGTTTGAGGTTGGAGGAGTGGAACCGCGCTTCGCAATGAGTTATGAACTTGTCGGAATGAAGAATGAACTCGACCTGGGCTTTAGGTTTCTCTATGAGCGCGCATTCGAACAGCTGATCAACGGAACAACATACAAATCCTCTTCAGGCAACATGCGTGACGACGAAATCAGAACTGGCTACGCGCGCAGCGCCTTTGTTCAGAACAGAGTCTACATCACCCAGAGATTCATCGTCAGTCCGGGAGTCCGTTTCGAATCATTCTCCTACGACCGCAACATCATGAGGGGACAATTTGGCGGCGGCGTCAGGGACACCAGCATCATTGCGGGGAACGACCTCTTTCAAGTCATCCCCGGACTAGGGGCGAGCTATCAGCTTGCTGAAGGATCTTCGATCTTTGCCGGGATCCACCGCGGGTTCGCTCCACCGCGCGTCAAGGACGCCGTTACGAGCACGGGCCAGGCACTTGACCTCGATGCCGAACTGAGCTGGAACTACGAGGTCGGTACACGGTACGCCTCTTCCCCGGGTGTAACCATGGAACTGACTGGATTCCTGTTGGACTTCTCCAACCAGATTATCCCTGTTTCGCTATCGTCAGGTGGAACCGGCACTGGTCTGGTGAACGGGGGAAGAAGCCGCCACATCGGCGCTGAGGCTGGCTTTAGCATCGACGTCGGTCGGATGGTTTCGTCGGAATACTCCGTCATCCTCAGTACCAGCACAACGTACGTCCGGGCCACTTACAATGCCGACAGGTTGGTCACACAGGCCGGCAACCAGGAGAATGTCAAGGGGAACTCTCTTCCCTACGCGCCCGAACTGTTCGTGTCCGGTTCCCTCGGACTGGTTGCTCCATTTGGCGGATCATTTCAGGTTACAGGAAATTATGTCGGGAGACAGTTCACGGACGAGTTTAATACCATCGCAGCGAGTGCAAACGGCTTGACCGGAGAACTTGCGTCGCACTTCATCATCGATCTCTCAGCACATTACGATGTTGTACCGCTCAATTCGACTCTATCGCTGTCAATGAAGAATGTGTTCGACAAGAGATTCATTGCATCGCGCAGACCGGACGGAATCAAAGTCGGCCTGCCACGGTTCGTGACCGCCGGAATCGAAGTTGGCCTCTGAGGTATTGAGAAATGGGTGAACGGATATCCGTCTCTCGCGCAATGTTGTTGCTTCTCGTTGTTTCAGCCGTCGCCGGATGTGAGAACAAGAGCAATGATCAATTCAGTCATGAATTGAGATCGGAAATTGACAGTTTGAGGAAGGAGATGGCGTTCATCCGGCAGCACTACAAGCCTGGTTTCGGTCAGGCGATGGTCAAAATCGGGCAGCACCATTTGAACCTCTGGATTGCCGCTGATGACGGCAATTGGGAACGCGCTGCATTCGAGGCCCACGAAATTCGGGAGGGATTGGAGAAACTGGAGATACTCCACAACACAAAATTGAAGAGACCTTTGACCGAAATGATCGAGGTCAACATTGCACCTGCGCTGAGGGACTTGAATTCAACGATCGAAAAGAAGGACCGAACAACATTCAGGGGGGCCTACGACCAGCTTACGGCTTCCTGCAATCACTGTCACCGTGAAGCGGGGGTCGATTTTCTCACGATGAAGCGGCCGACCCGGTGAGCAACATGGTTTAATCGGTAGTGGGTCTGACCCATTACCATTTAATCCAAATGGTTGACCATTGGTTTGGAAAGGCGTATTATAGTTGAGAACAGAAGGTATGGAGGGAGAAATGACTGAACCGAAATCAGCACCGGCGATTTCCGAAGAGACAGTTTACGGCGCTCTCAGGGAATGCTACGACCCTGAAATCCCCGTCAACTTGGTCGATCTTGGCCTGATCTACGACGTGAAAATCATTGACGACTGGGTGGGCGTGAAAATGACGCTTACCTCACCAGGATGTGGGATGAGTGGAATGATCTCACAGTCAGTTCGCAGCCGACTGCTGAAGATCCCGGGCGTCAAGGATGCAGATGTCCGGATCGTCTGGCAACCGGCCTGGTCGCCGGCCCGGATGTCTGAGGACGCAAAGAAGAAGCTGGGGATGAACGCGTAGCTGGGTTCTCAATGAAAGGGAACAGGCAGGTTCGCACAAGAGCGGGCCTGCCTTTTTTACTTCCGCAACGATTGATCAAAAGGTAGCCGTGAGGCTGGCAATTGCTCTCCTGCCAAGCAAAGATCCCCCGAATATTTCGTAGTGCCTCTTGTCGAAGAGGTTCGACACACTCAAACCAAGCTGAAGGTTCGGAGTCAAATCAACTGACCCGTTCAGATTCACAAGAGCATAAGAGTTTATCCTCCCTTTGAATATGCCAGCAGCCCAATCAAAACTCGGAACATATTTCATCGAGGCATTAACCTCGTATGTCTCCGCCCGGTAGGTAACCCCCGCATTTACCTTATGCTTGGGAGCGTTTGGGAGAAGGACGTCATTCTGATTCTGTGCCTTGATCTCAAAGTCAAAGAGCGCGTAGTTGGCAGTCACCTCAATGTTGTCGGCAGCGTAGTAGTTCGCTCCTACTTCAAAGCCGAACTCACTCACACGACCAGCATTCCCATACGACCAGATAGTGCGGGGCGCAGTCTCGCCGGGTAGGAGCACCTGGCCAGGGTAGCGTGGGTTCACCGCGGGCGCAAGGTCAGTAATGAAATCACTGAGCTGGTTGTAGTATCCATCGAGCGTTATGAATAATGCCTGTGAGAAGATGCCTTTGTAGCCAACCTCGTAGCCTGTGATCCTTTCGACCACCAACTCGTCATTTCCAAAATAGGCAAGGCTCCGGACCGGATGTTTGACGTACAGAAACAACTCTGAGTAGTTAGGCGCCTGAAATGCCTTGTTGAATGTTGCACGGATGGAATGGTTGAGGTTGGGTGACCATACGGCTGCAAGTTTTGGTGAGAATTGCGATGCGTGAAGTGTGCTGCGATCCCAACGAGCCGCTGCGATCGATTTGAACTCCCTTGAGAAGGTATATTCAAGCTGCGCATAGAGACCACTCAAGTTGTCATGATGTTCGGCCAGCGTGAGGGTTCCTTCCGTACCTACAGATTGGTATTTGTGCGCCGCACCTGTTACAACGAACAGTCGGTCCTCAAGAGCTGAGAACCTGTACTGAACGTCCACTTGGCCCAGCAATGATTTCTCCTTGAGCGGGAGGCCGGTCGAAAGTGAAACTTGGGGATCGATGGAGTTCCTCCCTGCAACCCAAAGCTGTGCGTACAGATGATCCGAACTGTAGCTTACTCTCCCCCACGGTTTGTTCGCATTTGGAACTTGGATACGCCCGATGCCTGTTACCAACAATTCATTTCGAACATTGGTCATTCCACCTTCTAGGGTCGCACGAGATCCGACTTCGACCTCGTAATCTAATCTTGCAGAGCCATACGTTGAGGAGATCTTTCCGGATTTGATCGGGACAACCTCGGTGTTCAGAAAAGGGTTAAGGCCGTCATACTCAAATGGGAAACTCAGCCGTGACACACACCATGAATCGCCCTGGAAACGACCTATGTTCATTTTGTATGACCATCTCTCTGAAACTGCCGCATGGCGCACGTCGGTTCGAAGACTGCTTTTCTCACCTCCTGCGACAGTTACCTTAGTACCTGCAATATCTGCGGGGCGGGCCGAAACAATGTTGATAACTCCATTGAACGCGTTCGCCCCGTACAGGGCTGAACCTGGGCCGCGAATTAGTTCCATCCTCCCAAGATCCTCCACTGGAAGGGAAAGGCCATTCCATTCCTGAGAGCCAAGGAAAGCCACAGCCAGATCTCGTCCATCCAAGAGCACCAGCAGCCGGCGGTTGAGGGAGCTGTTGAAACCCCTGACGTTTACATTGAAATCATTTAAGCCACTCTGAACGATGTCAACACCGGGCTGTGTTTCCAGCAACCTGGGAACCTGCCCGTTGACTGAAGCAAGCTTGATTTCCCTCGCCGACAGGACACTGACAGCGGAAGGTGCCTCAGTAATCCTCTCACCCCGCAAGGAAGCCCCGTAGACAGTCACATCACCAATTTCAACGGCTGTATCGACAAGAAGCACATCCCGCGTCGAGACTTTGCCTTCCGTAACTTCCAATCCGGAGATTTGCTGGGTCTCATGACCAACAAGAGTCACTATAATGGCATAAACACCGGGAGAAAGATTCTTGATCTCATAGCTCCCATCCTCACCAGTTGAAGCGCCTGTATTGGTTCCTTTTACTACGACATTCACAAATGGCAAAGGCTGCCCAGTCTTCTTATCAGTCACAACTCCCCGTATTGTTCCAGTTGCCTCAGCGAGGGCATCATGGCCCCAGAGAACGCAGAGAGCAATTGCAGCGAACCCCAGAAAGACTCTGTACGAGCTAAGGTCGATTAACATGAAACTACCTCATGAGGTTGGGTATAGCCTGAAATAATGCGGATTCATGGAAAAGAGATGCGGGACCCCGAGTGAGCGGGGTCCCGCAGAAATGCCTCAAAAGTTTGCAGAAGTAAGAAATCTCCAGTGACCAATGTTCTCCGTATCCTCAACGATACGCACCTGGACAGGCCCGAAGTCTTTCTTCAGCCACAGGATCGACGTCGTTGCATCGTCCTGCACTATTGTCCCGCCAACAGTGATTCGCCGCCATGTGCGTGATCGGTATACTGAGTGCTGCGTTGGCGTAGCACTGCTGTCGGTGATTGTCTCTTGTGTTTCAATACGACCGAATATCTGTAGTCTTACAGACACGCCTCCAGTTCCGCTAAAGGTCGAGTCATAAGCCGTCCATTGAGCACCTGTACCTCCCACTCCTTGGCTGGCACGAGCAATTGCCAAGAAGACTAGTGTGTCTTCGGGTTGGGAGCCAATAGTGATCCCAAACGCGCGCTTGAAGGGTCCAATGGTCTGCATAAAAAAGAAATCTCCAGATGCAGAATCTTTACGGATAATCAGGGTTCGGCCAAAAGTAACCGGGAATCCAGGCGGATTGGCATACAGAGTTGTTGTATCAAAGAGAGCGACACCTGCTCCACCAAGAGGAGTAGTCACCGGTGGCCCAACAGTCCATATGGTCCGATACACATTTCCGGGGTCGGGGAGAGTATCGCCTCCGCCTCCTGTAACTGGGCGTGGCGCAGTGGCAAAACCAGTGTAATAGAACTTGTGGCCAACTGTTAGTGGAAACAAGTCATCCGTTATCGGTGTAACTGTCGCCCCTGGTGGCGTTGTCGTTGCGTCTTCCTTGCATCCAGCAAGCACGAAGATCGCTATTGCTACCGCAGCAAGAGCGAAGTAGAAGAACGGTTTCCTGTCTCGCATGGCGAGCTCCTTTAGTTGTGGGGAGTTTCGTTGGATTATGATATAGAAAAATTAACTGAAATATACGCCGGACGGGTCAAACAATCAAACATTAAATCGGAAAAAAGCGATATCACCGTCCGCCATTACATACTCTCTTCCCTCAATATGAAGAAGCCCTGCGTCCTTTACGGCTTGCTCGGATCTTAAGCGAGCGAAGTCGTCGTACTTCATGACCTCCGCGCGGATAAAGCCCTTCTCGAAGTCGGAGTGGATGGCACCCGCTGCCTCGGGAGCAGTGGTTCCCTTTTGAACCGTCCATGCATGCACTTCTTTCGGACCTGCCGTAAAGAACGTTAGCAGATGCAGCAGGTCATATCCTTCCCGGATCACTCTTGTCAGCCCGGACTCGATTAACCCGAGACCTTCCAGAAACCCGCGCCGGTCACCTGGATGCAACTCGGCAACTTCTGCTTCCACCGCCGCGCTAATGGTGACAACCTTCGCTCCCTCTCTTGCTGCAATGTCATAGACCGATCTCACATGGTTATTCTCTCCTCCGAGGTCTTCCTCCTGCACATTGCACACGTACATCACCGGCTTGTTGGTCAGAAGGTGAAGATCACGAAGCCAGACACGTTCATCTCCATTCTGCACAGCATGGTAGCGGGCCAGTCTCCCGGCAAGCAGATGCTCGCGCAGCTTTGCATAGAAACCAGCTTCATCTTTCATCTTCTTCTCACCGGCCTTTGAACTTCGCTCGGCCTCACTGAGTTTCCGCTCAACGGTCTCGAGGTCCTTGAAGATAAGCTCGGCTTCGATCACTTCGATGTCGCGTTTCGGATTCACACTTCCGTCCACATGTGCGACGTTCGGATCGTCGAAGCAGCGTACTACGTGAACTATCGCATCCACCTCACGGATATGCGAGAGGAATTTGTTGCCGAGCCCCTCCCCCTTGCTTGCACCTTTTACGAGCCCCGCAATGTCCACGAACTCGATGGTCGTTGGGACCACCTTTTGGGGCTGGTACAATTGCGCGAGAACGTCGAGTCGTCCGTCAGAAACAATCACAACACCGATGTTCGGCTCAATTGTGCAGAAGGGATAGTTCGCCGCTTCAGCACCGGCCGCGGTAATTGCGTTAAACAACGTGGATTTCCCTACGTTGGGGAGACCCACGATGCCGCATCTAAAACCCATATCGTTCAAATCCGGAAAGGAACATCGGGACTGGAGTTTGATTTTATGAAGGCCGCTGACCGCCGAGCATTTTCCGCCCCTCCAGCGCATCCTGGAAATCGGGGTCGGCATTCTTCCACAACTCAAGAAGTCTCCAGCCAATCTCGGCCGTCATACGCCTGTCTCCCTTCGCGTTGTAGACGCGGGCAAGCGTCAGCAGTGCAGGCGTGGAGTTGGGGTTGACACTCAGGGCTACCTCGCATGCATCGAACGCGGATTCGAATGTCTTTCTTTTGAGGTGTATCTCAGCAAAATGCCTGTACACCGCGGGGCGAGAAAGAGGCGAGGAAAACTCGATTGCACGTTGGCATTCCACTTCAGCGGAGTCCGGCATATTCCGCTCAATAAAGAATCGTGCTCTCAGCAAGTGAAAACCCAGCATCTGCTGTGACTCAAGGAGGCCCCTTCTCTCCAGTTCTTCGTGTATTCTCTGGATAACGTACCCGGCATCCTTGAATTTCTTAAGTTTCGCTAGCGCATGCACCAGACCATAGGCGGCACTTCCGTTGGTGGAATCCACACGCAAAGCCCCTTTGTACTGGTTGACGCTCTCCTGGAACTGGCCGCGTTGCAGGTTCAGTCCCGCCTCATGCGCCATACGCACAGCATCAAGCTGCGAGTTTCGAGGAAGGTGCGAATAACCCCTCTCGAACTGTTTCCCTGCATCGTCCAACCTGCCCAAGACTGCGTACACGACCCCGATCTGGATAATGGAGTACCAATAATCCGGTTTGAGATCTAACGATGCCCGGTATTGCTTCAAAGCATCGTCATACCTGCCGACACGGAGTAACAAGTCGGCGAAGCTGGCACGTGGGTCAGCCGCATCTGGTGCCAGACGGATGTAACGCTCCATCTGTGCAATGGCCTTCTCCTGCTCACCTGCAGTGGAGTACGCGTAACCCAGTAACATAACTGCGTGGGCATACGAGGTGTCCAACTCAACAGCACGTTGGTATGACCGTATCGCAGCGTCAAGTTTCTGGTTGTTTTCGTAGAACTTGCCACGGAATACGTGTGCCTCCTTCTCTTCGGGGCGCTTGTTGATGATCGAGTCTGCGACCAGGGCAGCTTCCTTCGCTTGAAAACCGATCATACTATTCCACATGCGAACGTAAAGCTGCTCTCGTTGTGTTGCATGGTGCGAGCAAGCTAGCGCATTGCCAATCGCTTCCCTTGCACCCTTCTCATCCTGGGCTCCGAGCTTCACCAGGGCGAGCCTCGCCCAACCCATCGCAAAGGTGGAGTCCAGTATCAGTGCACTATCGAGGGCGGCCTTGGCCTCGGAGAAGTAGAACTTCTCCCATAGATCAACTCCCCTGTGGTACAGCGGGAGGGATGCGGCAGACTTCGTGGTTATGACTGGCTCTTCGGAACAACCGAGAAAGAAGCACATCAGAATCAGCAATGCTGCCTTACTTGAGGGTTTCATATCATCTGTGTCACAGAACGTTGTAGTAATGCATACGTTCCACTTCCATGCATGTTACCCTGACAAGAATCTAGTCTCGGGATTGGCCAGAAGTGATTGTTTACGAAAGACACAGTTACAATGGTGAATCTTCAGCGGGAGGTGCATCGTCAAGCATAGTCCTGAGCCTGTGGAGGCTCGCTTCAATCTTGTCGAGGCTTTCGTTCATGACTTTGATATAGTGTTGACGCTTTTCAGCGGGAGGGTTACCCGACTCGAGAAAATAAGCGGTCATACGCAGAACGCCGAGCGGGTTGTTTATTTCATGTGCAAGTTCTCTGAGGCTCGTCCTCAGATTTTGAATGTATAACTGGTGCTCGGTCGGATCCTGCGATCCTGTTTTCATTGACTCTCCATTGGGGATGCCCGGTTATGTTCCCGTCTCTTGATGTGGGTTTTTGGTCGACTCGCCAGAGCTTAACGCTTGAGCTCGTCAATGAACTCGGGCTTTTCTGACCGTACAATTGCTGTGATGGTTCTGATCAGCGCGTTGATATCCGTCAGCTTGTCCATTGCGTAATCCGCCACTGTTTTGGAAAGCTGCTGCTTCGTCTGCGGATCGAGATATCCGGACACGACAAGGATCTTCATATCATGTTCGGCCTTTCGCGACTTCAGCAATTCGAGCACCTGAAAGCCATCAACCTTCGGCATCTTGATGTCGAGGATTACGAGTTGAGGCCTGATCTCCCCGATAAGTACCAGTCCTTCATAACCGTCATCCGTCGTCACCACCTCGACCCCCGGTAACTCTGTCTTCAGAGCGCTCTTGAGAACTTGAGAGTAATCAGGATCATCATCAATGATGAGAACATGCGTCGTTCGATCATCCACATAATCAAACGGAATGTCCATCCCTGCAGAATCCAGGAACTTCTTCACATTGGCGGGCCACAACCGGTAATGTCCACCATACGTGGTAAACGCCTTCAGGGCGCCGTCGTAAATCCAGTTCAAAACAGTTTTCTTGCTGACCCGACAGATTGCGGCAACCTGACCTACGCTCAGAGGCTTCTTGAATACCATTGATAGACCTGGACTTTGGGGTATTTTACTTGTTTTTCTTGTTCAAGATAGAAAGTCCAGAGGAGACTGTCAAGTAAAAAGTCGAAGTCAATGCGGATTTTCTATGTTGCTGATTTCGCGGAGGAGATCCTTCTTTGTGAACGTTGACTTGCTCATGAGACCGGAGACATAAGTTCCCAATTGTGTTTGCGTATCAGGGTCGATCTCCATAGACGTGAGGACGATGATGGGAATGGATCGGGTGGCAGGAATTTGCTTCAGCTGGTATGCCACATTGAATCCAGAGGTTTCCGGCATGATGAGGTCGAGGATGATAAGATCCGGGTTTTCCCGGGCCGCCAGCTCCACACCATCCTTGCCTTGAAATGCTTTAATGACATGATAACCCTCGTTCTCAAGAATCACTTCGATAAGGTCTGTGGCTGCGCGGTCGTCATCAATAACAAGTACAGTTGGACGACGACTCCCGGGTTTGGGAACAAGCCTGACTCGCTCGAGAGTTTGCAGCAGGTCATCCTTGCTTACAGGTTTCACAAAATAATCAACCGCACCAAGACTGAATCCAAGGTTTTTCTCGTCGATAATGGAGACAATGACAATAGGAATATGTTTGCACAGGGGATGCCGCTTAAGATCCTTCAAGACCTGCCAGCCATCTTTCATGGGGAGCATGAGGTCGAGTGTTATCACATGGGGGTGGAGGCGCTTGGCCATATCAACCGCCTGTACGCCGTCTCGGGCAACCTCCACGCGGTAACCTGCTGATTCGATATGCATTCTCAGAAGCTCTGATGCCTGAGGAGCGTCCTCAATTATGAGTGCGAGAGGTTTTTCGCCGGTTTCTCTTCTGGCGTTTTCCCGCTGCAGCGCGTCGAGCAGCATTCCAGCGTGCATGACCCGTTCAGAGGTTGCATCGATCATCATCGGAATGCGGAAACAGACCTTGGTCCCCTTTCCCCACTCACTTTCAATCCAGATGGTTCCACCATGAAGCTCCACCAACTTTTTAGTAATCGCCAAACCAAGCCCCATGCCCTGATGGTTTACTTCTTTTCCGCTTACTGCTTGCCTGAACGGCCTAAAAAGACCGGAAATCTCATCGGCTTTGATGCCAATGCCAGTATCCTGGACTTCAAACTGGATATCGTTCCCCACCCTTTCTGATGAGACTCTTACGACACAAGAAGGATTGCTGAATTTCACCGCGTTCGATACGAGGTTAATGAGGATTTGCTTGAATCGCGTCTGGTCAACAACCACTTCCTCGAACTCCTCGGACAGGGCAAACTCGATACAGATGTTCTTCTCGGCTATCGCGGAAGCCAGCACACGCTGAATACTCTCTTGGAAGTAAGCAACCGGGTAGCTGGCGATATGCAGGTCCATTCTGCCCGCTTCGATTTTCGAGAGGTCAAGGATATCGTTGATGATTTGCTGCAAATGCCTTCCACTGGCATTGATGTTCTT
>Ga0326597_10004576_pt1 | contig 19417 bp, 16 predicted proteins | sample RVTome_12_FD_203789 | JGI IMG/M metagenome (GOLD analysis project Ga0326597, IMG submission 203789) | Soil microbial communities from uranium-contaminated site in the Upper Colorado River Basin, Wyoming, United States - RVT100D185 | ecosystem: Environmental > Terrestrial > Soil > Contaminated >... | reverse complement strand
TCGAAGATTAGGCTGCCCCACGACGCCCGCGGCGCCTGCACTCCGACCCCGAGGTAGGCCAGGGTGGACTCGGCAAGGATCGCCCCCGGGACGCCGAGCGTGATCGCGACGATGACCGGCCCGATCCCGTTCGGCAGGAGGTGGCGGATGACGATGTTCCGGTCGGAGACCCCGATCGCCCGGGCAGCCTCCACGAACTCGGTCTCCTTGAGGGACAGGATCTGGCCCCGGACGAGTCGCGCTACCGTGACCCACGAGGTGATCCCGATCGCGAGGAACACGACGAACAGGCCGTCGAACACTCGTCCGAGAGCGGTCTCGCGGAAGGCGACCGAGAACAGGATGATGAGAAGCAGGTCCGGGAAGGCGTACATGATGTCCGTGAAACGCATGAGATAGGTGTCGATGCGCCCTCCGAACCAGCCGGCGAGGGCGCCGATCGGCACCCCGAGCACGAGCACCACGACCTGGACCACGAACGCGACGCTCAGGCTGATGCGCGCGCCGTCGAGGAGACGGCTCAGCAGGTCGCGGCCGATGTCGTCGGTTCCCAGCAGGTGGGACGGCGACTGGAACGGGACCAGCGGCGCCGCGCCGTTCGCGAGCACCGCCTTGGTGTCCTGCACGTAGTACGGCCACGGGGCGAGCATCGGGCCGAAGATGCCGGCGATCGCCAGCAGGATGACGAAGCCGAGCCCGACGACGGCGAGGCGGTTCTTGCGGAGGCGCCCGAACGCGTCCCGCCACACCCCCTCGCTGCGTCGCGGGACGACGGCTCCCCCGGCCAGGACGCCCGTGTCGGTCGCCACCTTCCCCTCCTAGCCGTACCGGATCCGCGGGTCGATGTAGGCGTACAGCACGTCGACCACGAGGTTCATGAACGCGACCGCGAAGGCGTACAGCACGGTCATCGCCATGATCATGCTGTAGTCGCGCGTGCCGATCGACTGGACGTAGTTGCGCCCGATGCCGGGGACCCCGAAGTAGTACTCGATGATGAACGAGCCGGTGACGAGGAAAGCGAAGATCGGCCCCACGATCGTCACCACCGGGATGAGGGCGTTGCGGATCATGTGCCGGCTGACGACGGCCCGGTCACGCAGGCCCTTGCTCTGGGCCGTCCGGATGTAGTCGCGGCGGGTCACCTCGAGCATCGAGGCCCGGGTGTAGCGGGCCACCTGGGCGATCGGATAGCCGGCCAGGGCGATCGTCGGCAGGATCCAGGTGTCGGGTCCCCTCCAGCCGATGGCCGGCAGGACCTTGAGCCAGGCGGCGAAGATCAGCACGAGGAGGGTGGCCAGCACGAAGCTCGGCGTGGCGATTCCGATCATCGAGACCCCGCTCGCCAAATAGTCCGGCGCGCGGTTGTGAGCAAGCGCTGCGATGATCCCCAGGGGGATCCCGATGAGGATCACCAGGGCAAACGCCATCAACCCGAGATGGATGGTCGCCGGGAGGCCCTGGGCGACGATGGTCGTGACCTCCCGGCCGGGGTAACGGAACGAGGGTCCGAAGTCACCCCGGATGAAATCCGACACCCAGGTGAGGTACTGGACGGGGAGCGGCTGGTCCAGGCCATACCTCGCGTTGAGCGTGGCCACGACCGCGTCGTTGAGGCGCTTCTCGCGGTCCCACGGTCCTCCCGGCACCGCATGCATCAGGAGGAACGTGATGATCGACACGACGAACAGCACCGGGATGATCCAGAGCAGCCGTCGGACGATGTAGGCGATCACTGGTGCTCTCCCCGGCGGAGCCGGTGTAGGTGCGGATGCCGGGTGCTAGCCGGCGTAGGTGCGGATGCCCGGTGGGCCGGCCTGTGGCCGGCCCACCGGATTGGCGTTTCCTGCTGGATGCGGTCTGTCCGCCGGCTCAGCGCCCGGTGAGGAAGATCGTCTCCAGGAAGTTGTCGCCCGGGTTCTGGTGGTCCTGCGGGGTGATCTGAACCCCCTGCACGTAGGGCTTCACGAGGGTTCGGGTGGTTCCGAATCGGAGCGGGATGACCGGAGCGTCATCCAGCATGATCCGCTGGGCCTGGATGTACAGGGCGGTCGCCTTGTCCTGGTCGGGTTCGCCGGCGGCCTGGTCGATGAGGCGGTCGAACTCCGGGTTGCAGTACTGCTCCTCGTTGTTGCCGCCGCCGCACCGGAACAGGTCGGACAGCTGGTTGTGGGCGTGCGGGAAGTCGGCGCCCCAGCCGTTGCGGCTGACGTCGTACTTGCCGGCGTGCCGCTCCTGGAGGAACGTCGCGAAGTCGGTCCCCACGAGGTCGAACTGGTTCTCCTTGAAGCCGAGCGTCGTTCGCCAGGCCTCGGTGAGGAAGGCGACCCGCGGCAGGTGCCCGGCGTCGACGTTGTAGCCGAGGCTGATCCTGCCCAGGTCCGCCGCCGTGACGCTGCCGTCGCCGTCGGTGTCCTTGACGCCGAGCTCCGTGAGCGCGGTGGCCATGTGCTGCGCCGCGGAGTCGGGATCGAACGGATACGGGTCGTAGTCTGCATCGTAGCCCGGGAGGCCCGGCATGACGATGCTGTTGGCGATCTGGCCGATCCCACCGAAGGTGAGGTCGATGAACGTCTGCTTGTTGACAGACTGCACCAGCGCGATCCGGAAGTTCTTGTTCGAGGCCGGGCTCTTGCCGTCTGCCGTGCTGGCGTTCTGCGGGCAGGCCTCCGGCGGCCGGATGCAGGTCGCGAAGCCGTAATAGGTGATGCCGAGGCTGGCCTGATCGTGGAGCTGGTCCTGGAGGCTGGGATCATCACCGACCCGCCGGATGTCCGAGCCGGCCGAGACGGTGACGACGTCGAGGTCGCCCCGCTCGTAGGCCGCCACGGCCGCCGAGATGTCGCCACCGATCTGGTAGCGGATCTCGGTCAGCTTCGGCGGATCGAGATACCAGTTCGGGTTCGGCTTGAGCACGATCTCGCTGTTGTGGGTCCAGCTGTCCATCACGAACGGGCCGGACGACACGAAGTTCTCGGCCTCCGTGAAGTTCGGGGTGTTGACCCACTTCTCCTGGAGCGGGACGGCGAACCACAGCCCGGTAACGCTCGTGAAGTAGGTTGCCGGCGAGGAGAGGCGGACGATGAACGTCTTGGCGTCAGGCGCCTCGACTCCCAATCCATCGAGTAGCCCCTCGATCGCGGCGTCGTCGGTCGGCACCTCCGCGTCGCCGCAGCCGTTGGCCGCCCCGAGAAGCGCGTCTGCGCCGGCGACCGGGCACATGACATAGGCGTACGGGTTGGCCTGGCGTGGGTCGACCATCCGCCGCCAGCCGAAGACGAGGTCGCCGGCGACGATCGGATCGCCGTTGCTGTACTTGGCGTCCCGCAACTTGAAGGTCAACGTCTGGCCGTTGTCGGTGACCTCGGGGAGAGCCTCGGCCAGCGAGGGTACGACCTTAAGGTCCTTGTCGTAGTAGAGGAGACCTCGCTGCACGGCGTTCAGGACGGCGATCGAGACGGTGTCCTGGGCGTTGTTCGGATCGAGTGTCGGCGGATCGTCCGACGACAGGTAGGCCCGGAGGACCTGCTCACCCGACGGGGCGCCGCCGTCCACGGTCGGACCGGGCGTCTGGCCGGGCGCCGGGGTGCCGGCTGGTGACGGCGACGTCTGTGCCCCGCCGCACGCGGCGGCGAGGATCGCGAGCGCGCCGACGAGGGCGAGGACACGTTTCTGTGACATCTGGGGATCCCTTTCACGGTATCCGGCATCGCGGTCTCTCCTGCCGTGATGTCCGGGGCCTTCGGGGGCACGTCGGAGCCGCCGTTGCGGCCCGACACGTTGAGCGATCCGGCGACAGACACTCCTCCAGTCAGTGTCGCCATGCGCGGAACGACCCGCGGTCAGTGAAGACCGCGGCTTCAGAATGTCGCCTATCATTCACACAACCCTCCGGGCCGTCAAATCGGCCAAATCACGCTCGGACAGATCAGTCGGGGCAGGGCATCTGGCGGCCGGTCATCGGCCTCCAGCGGAGGTTCGGTTGGCGCGCGGCGGTCGCCTCGTCCAGCCGCCCCACCGGCGCGCTGTGGGGGGCGCCGGTGACAACCTCCGGCTCGGCCTCCGCCTCCCGGGCGATCGCCAGCAGGGCGTCGGCAAAGGCGTCGAGCGTCTCGACCGACTCCGTCTCCGTCGGCTCGATCAGCATCCCCTCCTCGACGATCAACGGAAAGTAGATCGTCGGCGGATGGAAGCCGTGGTCGATGAGCCGCTTCGCGATGTCCAGCGTCCGGACGCCGGTCCGCTTCTTCAGGGCCGCCGCGGAGGCGACAAACTCGTGCTTGCAGGGCCGGTCGTATGGGATCTGGTACGCCTCCTTCACCCGATGCTTCAGGTAGTTCGCGGCGAGCACGGCGTCGTCGCTCACTTGGCGCAGCCCGGACGCGCCATGGGCCGCGATGTAGGCGTAGGCGCGGACGAGGACGCCGGTATTGCCGACGAAGCTGCGCAGCCGGCCGATCGAGGTGGGCCGCTCGCCGGGCCGCTCGAGGCGGAACGTCCCATCGTCCTCGCGCAGGACACGGGGCGCCGGCAGGAACGGGACGAGGCGTTCCCCCACTCCCACCGGACCGGCGCCCGGGCCGCCGCCGCCGTGCGGCGTCGAGAACGTCTTGTGGACGTTGAAGTGCATGACGTCGAAGCCGGCCTCGCCGGGCTTGAACCGGCCGAGAATCGCGTTGAGGTTCGCGCCGTCCATGTACGCCAGCGCCCCCGCCTCGTGGACGGCCTCGAGCAGCTCCCCGATCCGCCGCTCGAACAGGCCCAGGGTCGACGGGTTCGTGATCATGACCGCCGCGGTCTTCGGCCCGAGCGCGGCGCGGAAGGCATCGACGTCGACGCCGCCGTCGGACGCGGACAGGATCGTGATCGTCCGGAAGCCGGCCATCGTCGCGGTCGCCGGGTTGGTCCCGTGGGAGGAGTCCGGGACGAGGACCTCGTCCCGCTCGGGCTCGCCCCGGCCGCGGTGGTACGCCCGGATCATGAGGATGCCGGTGAGCTCGCCCTGGGCGCCGGCCGCGGGCTGGAGGCTGACCGCCCGCATCCCGCCGATCTCGGCGAGCGCGCGCTCCAGCTCCCAGAGCAGCTCGAGCGTGCCCTGGGCGGCCTCGTCCGGCGCAAGCGGGTGAAGGTTCGCGAAGCCGGGCAGCCGCGCCGCCCACTCGTTGAGCTTCGGGTTGAACTTCATCGTGCACGAACCGAGCGGGTAGAACCCTGTGTCGATCGCGTAGTTGAGCTGCGAGAGGTTGACGTAGTGGCGGACGACCTCCGGCTCGTTGAGCTCCGGGAGCGCCGGCGGCATCGCCCGCCGATGGGCCGCCGGGATCCGCTCGAGGGCGTCCCGCGGCGGGTGCGGGATCTTGCCCCCGCCCCGGCCGGGCCGCGAGCGCTCGGCGAGGGTCGGCTGGAGCTTCTCCCCGACGACGCCCATCAGCCCGCCCCCACCCGTTCGGCCGTCATGTCCTCCCCCGCGCCCGCCTCGACGGCGACCGCCGGGCGGCCGCGCACGGCGACACCAAGTGCCTCGGCGAACCTGGCGATTTCGTCGCTCGTCGTGACCTCCGTGGCACACACGAGGAGCGCGTCGTCGAGCGCGGCGTCGCCCGGCTCGACGTCGGCCAGGACGAGCCCGGCGAGGATGCCGCGCTCGATGAGCCGGCGGTGCACCCGCCGCGCTTCGGGCACGCGGATCGCGAACTCGTTGAGGTACGGCCCCCGATGGAGGCGCGGCGCGCCCACGGACGCGAGGGCCGCCTCGAGCTCGGCGGCCCGCGCCGCGCCGAGCGCGGCGACGTCGCGCAGCCCGTGCGGCCCGATCGTCGCGAGATAGATGCTGGCGGCGAGTGCGAGCAGCGCCTGGTTCGTGCAGATGTTGCTGGCCGCTCGATCGCGCCGGATGTCCTGCTCGCGCGCCCGCAGCGTCATCACGAAGGCCCGCTTGCCCTCGGTGTCCGTCGTCATCCCGACCAGGCGCCCGGGGATCTGGCGGACGAGCGCGTTCGTCGAGGCGAGCAGGCCGAGGTACGGGCCGCCGTACTGGGGCGGGATGCCGAGCGGCTGGCCCTCGCCGGCGGCGATGTCCGCGCCGTACGCGCCGGGCGGGGCGAGGACGGCGAGCGACACGGGCTCGACGACCGCGACGAACAGGGCGCCGGACGCATGGGCCAGCTCGCCGACCCGCGGCATGGCCTCGAGCAGGCCGTAGAAGTTCGGCTGCGCGACGACGACCCCGGCGACCGGCCGAGCCGGGTCGGCGAGGAGCCGCTCGAGCGCCGCAAGGTCGGTCGTCCCGGCCGCGTCGCCGTCGGCCAGGGTCGGGATCTCCTCGAGTTCCAGGCCCGCCCCGAAGTACGTGGCCATCGTCGCCCGGTAGTGGGGATGGACCGCGCGGGACACGAGCACCCGGGCCCGCCGGGTCTGGCGGCACGCCATGAGCGCGGCCTCGGCGGTCGCCGCGGCGCCGTCGTAGTGGGAGGCCGAGACGACGTCCAGGCCGGTCAGCTCGGCGATCAGCGACTCGTACTCGTAGATGCTCTGGAGCGTCCCCTGGCTGATCTCCGGCTGGTACGGCGTGTAGGCCGTGTACCACTCGCCCCGGAGAAGGATCTGGTCGACCGCCGGCGGCGACCAGTGGCGGTAGACGCCCCCGCCGAGGAACGAGGCGAGCCCCGCCAGGTTGCGGCCCGCGAGGGCGGCCAGCCGGGCCGACAGCTCCAGCTCCGGCTCGGGATCCGGCAGCGCCAACGGGCTTGCCCGGAGCGGTTCCGGGATGTCCGCGAAGAGCTCGTCGACGGACGAGATGCCGAGGGCCCCGAGCATCCGCTCGCGGTCGTCGGCGGTGTGGGGTCCGTAGGGCATCGGCCGGTCAGCCCGCGGCGACCAGGGCGTCGTACGCCTTCGGCTCGAGGAGCTCGTCGAGCTGCTTCGGGTCGGCGAAGCGGACCCTGATCATCCAGCCGCCCTTGAACGGCTCGCGGTTGACGAGCTCGGGCTGCGACCCGAGCGCGCCGTTCGCTTCGAGGACCTCGCCGCTCAGCGGGGCGAACAGGTCGCTCACCGCCTTCACCGATTCGACGACGCCGAACGGGCGGAACTGCTCGACCGAGCCGCCGGCTGCCGGGAGCTCGACGAAGACGATGTCCCCGAGCTGGCCGGCCGCGTAGTCCGTGATCCCGATCGTGGCCTCGTCGCCGTCCACCCGGACCCACTCGTGGTCCTTCGTGTAGCGCAGATCGGTGGGGACCATCGCGGCGCTTCCTCCTGCGGTGCGGCCGGGCCGCGCGTTTCGGTCGGCTCCGGTATCGGGCGGATGCGGCCGTCGCCGGCCCGCCGGGGCGCCTCGGTCAGCGGAGGCGCCGGTAGAACGGCAGGGCGACGACCTCCGCGGGGACCCGCTGCTGGCGGATCTCGACGTCGAGTATCGTACCCGGCTCGGCATCGCCGGGCGCGACGTACGCCATCGCGATGGGCACGCCGAGCGTCGGTGACTGGGTGCCGCTCGTCACGATCCCGGAGCGGCGGTCCACCGACCAGACCGGGTAGCCGTGACGGGCGATCCCCCGGCCACGGACGATGAGGCCGACGAGCCGGCGGGCCGGTCCGTCCCTGGGCACCTTCTCCAGGGCGGCCCGCCCCACGAAGTCGCCGGCCTTGTCGAGCTTGACGACCCGGCCGAGTCCCGGCTCGTACGGGTTCGTCGACGTATCGAGCTCGTTGCCGTAGAGCGGCATGCCGGCCTCGAGACGGAGCGTGTCCCGGGCGCCCAGTCCCGCCGGGACGAGACCGGCTTCGCGGCCGGCGGCGGCGAGGTTCGACCACAACTCGTCCCCCCGGCTCCACTCGACGAACACCTCGAAGCCGTCCTCGCCGGTGTAGCCCGTCCGAGCCAGAAGGGCCGGGATGCCAGCCACCCGTCCCTCGGCGATCGCGTAGTAGCGAAGCGCCTCGAGGTCGACGTCCGTGACCGGCCCGACGATCCCCGCCGCGGCCGGCCCCTGGACGGCGATGAGGGCCGTGGCCAGCGACCGGTCGTCGAGGATCGCGCGGAAGCCGGACAGCCGCTCGGTCAGGGTGTCGCTCACGAGCTGCGCGTTGCTCGCGTTGGCGACCACGAGGAACCGCTCCTCGCCGACCCGGTAGACGATGAGGTCGTCGAGGATGCCGCCGTCCGGGGCACAGATCATCGAGTAGTGCGCCCGCCCCACCTGCAAAGCCGGGGGATCCGAGACGAGGGCCGCGGCCAGGGCGGCGCCCGCCTCCGGGCCCTCGACGAACAGCTCGCCCATGTGCGACAGGTCGAACAGGCCGGCGCGCTCCCGCACCGCCCGGTGCTCCTCGATGATTCCGGCGTACTGGACCGGCATGAGCCAGCCGGCGAAGTCGATGAGCTTCGCGCCCAGGGCCCGGTGGCGCTCGACGAGAGGCGTCTCGTGGAGCTGGGGCTCGCGGACCTCCGTCACGCCGGTTCCGGCCGGGCGGACACCCGCTCGGCCGCCCGGGCGACGAGCGCCCGCTCCGTCGCGAAGGTCAGGAGTCCCGGAGCGTCGGCGAAGGCAATCCAGCGGACCTGCTCGAACTCGCGGTCGTGGCGCGACAGGTCCCCGCCGGTCGGCTCCATGAGGAAGTAGTGGACGGTCTTCTGGATCCGCGTCCCGTGCTGGACGAACTCATACTCGATCGACTCGAACGGCTCGGTGATCCGGACGTCGAGGCCGGTCTCCTCGGCCACTTCCCGGACGGCGGTCTGCTCGCGCGACTCACCGTGGGTGGGGGTGCCCTTGGGCAGGCTCCACGTCACGCCGTCGCGCTCCCGCCGGCGCATCCCGACGACGAGGTGGGGGGCTCCCCCTACGTGCCGTACGACGATCCCGCCGGCGGAGGTGGCGGTCGCGGTCCTCAGCCTTGCCACGGCGCCGCGGGGGCACCGGAACGGCGAGCCGATCCGGAGCGCCCCGACCGGGCCCAGGACATCGCCACGGCGGGGCGGGGCCCACCCGAGATCGACGGGCGGGGCCGGGACGAGCGGAGCGAGCGGGATGCGGCCCGGAGGCGGAGGAGAGGGCCGAGATCGGCGGTCCGCAGGACGGTCGCCTGGCCGGCGGCCGGGCGGAACGAGTCGCTCCCACGGAGGCCCAGACGCCGCTGCCGGGCGCGGCTCGACGGGCGCACGAAGTGGGCCGCCGGACGCGCCGCATACTTCGCGGCGATGCTGTGCTCCATAGGCGAATGGTACTGCCTCAGCGACCCGTTGCAAGTGACGTCCGGAGCACTTCGGCCGCCTCCGGTGACAACGCGCCACGCTGTTCCGCGAGCTGGATCTCCCGCTCGGCGGCGGCCCGGTACAGGTCGAGGACGCCGGGGGCGTGGGCGCGCAGGGTGGCCAGGTGGGCGTCGAGCGTGCCCCGGTCGCCCCGGGTGATCGGACCGGTCAGCGCCCCCCGGATTCCGAGCGCCCGGGCGTTGCCCAGCGTCTGCTCGATGAGCGGGCCGTAGATCGCCAGCGACCCGGCCTCGTCGAGGCCCGCCACGCGGCCCAGCTCCGCGATCGCGTCGAGCAGCGCAACGAACCCGCCGGCCGCGAGGACCGCGGCGGCGTGGTAGGCGGCTTTTGACCCCGGCGCCAGCCGGACCGGCTGGGCGCCGATCGCCTCGGCCATCGTGGCCAGGAGGGCGGCCAGCTCGTCGTCCCCCTCGATCGCGACCGTCGCCCCGTGGAGCGCCGCGACGGCCCGCTCCGTGTCGGCGAACGCGACGAGCGGGTGGAAGGCCCCGATCTGGGTCCCGGCGGCCATCGCCGGGGCGAGCACCTCTGCCCCGAGGGCGCCGCTCGTGTGCACCATCGCCTGCCCGCTGTACATCCGGAGGCTCGCGGCCAGGGGCGCGATCGCGTCGTCCGGGACGGCCAGCACGATCAGCTCGACCTCGTCGAGCAGCGCGTTGGGCTCGGCGAAGGCGCGGACACCGTCGACGAGGCCGCGGAACCGCTCCCGGCGTCCGGGGTCCCGACTGGCGACGGCGGCAACCGGCCAGCCGGCCCGCCGGAGCGCAACCCCCAGCGCGGTCCCGACCGCGCCGGCCCCCACGATCCCGATGACCGGCGGCTCGCCCCGCTCGCTCCGGACATGGGGATGGGCGTGGTCGTCGTCATGGACGAGCTCGCCGTGGCGGTGCCGGCCGGGCGGCGGCGGATCGAGGTCGATCCCCGCTCTTCGAATGGCCGCCTCGGTCTCGTCCCGGCTGCCGCCCTTCGGGTCCTCGGCCTCACTGTCCCCGGGTTTGCCTGGTTTGCCTGGTTTGCCGGGCTCGCCGGGCGGGTTCTCCGGCCAGGCCCTCAACGCGACCTCCGGTCCGGGCGCGCCCGCCGGTCGGGCGGCGCTCCGCGGTACTCTTCCACTCGACGAGTGTACCGACCAGGAAGGACCCGGCGAGTGCCCCACGATCCCCGCGACGCCCGCGTCTCACTCGGTCCCGGCCTACCCGATTTCTATCGCCTCGAGGCCATCCCCGGCGTCGACCTCGACCGCGCGCCGGTGACCCTGAAGATCCTGCTGGAGAACGTCCTCCGCCACGCCGGCGGGGGGATCGTCCGCCCCGAGGACGTCGCGACCCTCGCCGCCTGGCGACCGGGGCACCCGGCCGAGGCGGAGGTCCCGTTCATGCCGGCCCGGGTCATCCTCCAGGACTTCACGGGCGTTCCCGCGATCGTCGACCTGGCCGCGATGCGCGACGCGATGGCGGACCTGGGCGGCGACCCGGCGAAGGTCAACCCGCTCGTCCCGGCCGACCTCGTCATCGACCACTCGGTCCAGGTGGACATGTTCGGCAACGCCCGCGCCTTCGCGTTCAACGTCGAGCGCGAGTACGAGCGGAACGGCGAGCGCTACCAGCTCCTGCGCTGGGCCCAGACGGCGTTCCGCGACCTGCGGGTGGTCCCGCCGGGGACGGGGATCGTCCACCAGGTCAACCTCGAGTTCCTCGCCACGGTCGTCGCCGACCGGCCCGACGGGCAGGGCCGGGTCGCCTACCCGGACACCCTCGTCGGGACCGACTCGCACACGACGATGATCAACGCCCTCGGCGTCCTCGGCTACGGGGTCGGCGGGATCGAGGCCGAGGCGGTCCTCCTCGGGCAGCCGCTCTACCAGCCGATGCCGCGGATCGTCGGCGTCCGTCTCCACGGCGAGCTGCCGCGCGGCTCGACGGCCACCGACCTCGTCCTCGTCGTCACCGAGCTGCTCCGCGGCTATGGCGTCGTCGGGGCATTCGTCGAGTTCACCGGTGACGGGCTGGCGGGCCTGAGCCTCGCGGACCGGGCGACGATCAGCAACATGAGCCCCGAATTCGGCGCGACGGCCACGCTCTTCCCGATCGACGAGGAGACCCTGACCTACCTCCGGCTGACCGGGCGGGCGGACGAGCGGCTGAAACTCGTCGAGCGCTACGCGAAGGCCCAGGGCCTGTGGCGCCGGCCGGGCGGCGAGCTCGACTTCGACGACCTCCTCGAGCTGGACCTCGGGTCGGTGGTTCCGTCCGTGGCCGGGCCGCGACGGCCGCAGGACCGCGTCCCGCTCGACACCCTCCGGGAGAACTTCCGGACGAACTTCCCCAACGGCCTCGAGGCGCTCGACAACGCCGCGGTCGAGGCGAAGCGGCCCGAGGGCGGGCTCGTCGAGGCGACCTCGGCGGAGTCCTTCCCCGCGAGCGACGCGCCCTCGTTCACGCCCCGCGACGGCCCCGAGCCGGTCGTGCCGCCGGCCGGTCCCGCTCCGGACGGCGCCGCGGACCGGGGCCGCTGGTATCAACCGGTGACCGTCCGGGTCGACGGCCACGAGGCGACGATCCAGACCGGCTCTGTCGCGATCGCCGCCATCACCTCGTGCACGAACACGTCGAACCCGACGGTGATGATCGGCGCCGGGCTGCTCGCCCGGAACGCGGTCGAGCGCGGGCTGACCGTCTCGCCCACCGTCAAGACTTCGCTGGCTCCCGGCTCGAAGGCGGTGACCGGCTACCTCGAGGCTGCCGGGCTGATGGCCCCCCTCGAGGCGCTCGGGTTCTCCCTGGCAGGCTACGGCTGCACGACCTGCATCGGCAACTCGGGCCCGCTCGACGCGCCGATCGCGGCCGCGGTCGAGGAGAACGATCTCGTCGTCGCCGCGGTCCTGTCCGGCAACCGCAACTTCGAGGGGCGGATCCACCCGCTCGCCCGGGCGAGCTATCTCGCCTCCCCGCCCCTCGTCGTGGCGTTCGCCCTCGCCGGCCGGGTCGACATCGACCTGACCCGTGAGCCGCTCGGCGTCGATCGGGACGGGCAGCCGGTGATGCTCGATGAGCTGTGGCCGAAGCCGGATGAGATCCGCTCGGTCATCGCGGAGTCGATCGACCCAGAGCTGTTCCGGCGAACGTACGCGGTCGTCTTCGACGGCGACGAGCGCTGGCGCGCCCTGCCGATCCCCGCCGGCGATCGTTATGCCTGGGCCGAGGGCTCCACGTACGTCGCCCGGCCGCCGTTCCTCGAGGGGCTCACGGCCGAGGCCGTGGAGGTCGACGACATCGTCGATGCCCGTATCCTCGCCGTCCTCGGCGACTCGATCACGACGGACCACATCTCGCCGGCCGGCTCGATCGCCCACTGGGCGCCGGCCGGCCAGTGGCTCCAGGAGCACGGTGTCCCGCCCCTCGAGTTCAACTCGTACGGCGCCCGCCGGGGCCACCACGAGGTGATGATGCGCGGGACGTTCGGCAACATCCGGCTCCGCAACGCACTCGTCCCGGAGCGCGAGGGTCCCTACACGCTCCACCTGCCCGACGGGGAGGAGCAGTTCATCTACGACGCCGCGATGCGCTACCGGGCCGAGGGCGTGCCGCTCGTCGTCGTGGCCGGCCGGGAATACGGATCCGGCTCGTCCCGGGACTGGGCGGCCAAGGGCACCGCCCTCCTCGGCGTCCGCGCGGTGCTCGCCGAGAGCTTCGAACGGATCCACCGCTCCAACCTCGTGGGGATGGGCGTGCTGCCGCTCCAGTTCGCGCCCGGCGAAAGCGCCGGGTCGACCGGCCTGACCGGCCGCGAGTCGCTGACGATCGAGGGGTTGGCCGCCGGGCTCACTCCGCGCCAGCGGCTAACGGTCGTTGCCCGCGACGACGAGACCGGCCGGGAGCAACGGATCGGCGTGACCGCCCGCCTCGACGGCCCGATCGAGGTCGAGTACTACCGCGAGGGCGGGATCCTGCCGGCGGTCCTCCGCCGGCTCGTCCGGGAGAGCGGGACGAAGGAGGCGACGAAGCGCCCGGCGAAGGTCGCGACGAAGCGCCGCCGCGCGTGAGGGTGGTGGTGGGCGATGCTGGATTCGAACCAGCGACCTCGCGGATGTGAACCGCGCGCTCTAACCGACTGAGCCAATCGCCCAAACCTCAGGCGGATGGCTCGCAGGAGCGTCGCCTCCGCCTTCGGTGAGCGGACGCCGGCACGCCGTGCCGGGTGCCACCACTTGAATCATAGCCTAAGGCCGGGCCAGCGGGCGAGCAGCTGGGCCGCTGGAATCCCCTCCACGACGACCAGCTTCTGGCGACCAGCGGCGCCCGCGACGAGGCGGACGGAGCGGCGGGCGACACCGAGCTCCTCCGCCAGCAGCCGGAGGAGCGCCTGGTTCGCGGCCCCTTCGATCGCCGGGGCGGCGACGCGTGCCCGGAGGACCCCGTCGATCACCCCTTCGACGTGGTCGGATCCGCCTCGCGGCGTGAGGCGGACGGCGAAGCGGACCTCTTGCTCGGCCAGGACTCAGAACGCCCGCATGAGCGCGAAAAGGATGAGAAGTACGACCGTGGCCGAGAGGTCGATCATGCCGGTTCGGGGGAGGATGCGACGGACCGGTCCAAGGAGTGGCTCGGTCGTCCGGACGATGAACATCGTTGCCTGGTAGCGGCCCTGCGGGTCCACCCAGGACACGATGACCCGCGCGAGGACGAGGACGAACAGGGCGAGGAGAAGCAGCTCAATGAACGTCTTGAGGAAGACCGCCACACGACGAGTCTAGCCGGAAATCTGCGTCGCGACCGCCTTCAGCCGGGCGGCCGCTCGCCAAACAGAGCCCTGCCGATCCGCACGATCGTGGCGCCCTCCTCGACCGCCACCTCGAAGTCGTCGCTCATCCCCATCGACAGCTCCGGTCCGAGCCGCGGCCAGGCTGCCCGGATCTTCTCGGAGAGCGACCGCAGGGCGACGAAGGCGGGGCGGGCCAGCTCCGGATCGTCGACCAGCCGGCCGACCGTCATGAGCCCGCGGTAGTCGAGCCGCTCCAGGGCGTCGAGACCTTCGACCGCGCGCGCGAGGTCGTCCGGCAGGAAGCCCGACTTCGCCGGGTCGGCGTCGACGTTGACCTGGAGCAGGACAGCGCGCTCGCCGCCCTCGGATGGCGGGCCGAGGAGCCCGTCGAGGCGGCCCGCCAGCTCGACCGTGTGAACCGTCTCGATCGTGTCGAACAGGTCGAGGGCACGCCGCGCCTTGTTCGACTGGAGCGGGCCCACGAGGTGCCACCTCGCGCCGGCCACCAGCGGCACCTTCGCTTCCGCCTCCTGGACGCGATTCTCGCCGAGGACGCTCAGCCCGGCAGCGACCGCGGCCCGTAACCGCGCGGCCGGCACCGTCTTCGATACGGCGACGAGGGTCACCCCGGCCGGGTCCCGACCAACCCGTTTCGCTGCACCAGCAATCCGCTCGAGAACCCGGGCGCGCGCGTCGGCCAGGCCCGCGGTCTCGGCGGCGAGGTCGGTCACGCTGGATGCCGGCCCCCGCCGGCGCGTTTCACTTTCTTCGGAGGAAGCTCGGGATTTCGAGGTCGTCGGCGTCGTAGGCCGCCCGCTTCGTCGGGACCGGCTCGCCGACCGAGCGCTCCATCCGGACCGGGGCGAGAGCCGCCGCCTCGTCCGTCCGGCCGCGGTCGTCTTCGGAGCCGTTGCCGGTCTCTGTCCGCTGGCGCTCGAGCTCCTCCATGAAGTCGCGATCGCGGGGCTGCTTGGTGGCCATGTCTTCCGGGTGACGGGCATAGGCGTCGCGCCGGTGATGCTCGCGCCGCGCCTTGCCGTCGAACCCGGTCGCGATGACCGTGATCATCACCTCGTCGCCGAGCCGGTCGTTGAAGCTCGTGCCGAAGATGATGTTCGCCTCCGGGTCCGCCGCCGACTTGATCTCCTCGGCCGCCTCGGTCACCTCGAACAGGCTGAGGTTCGAGGAGCCGGTGATGTTGAACAGGATGCCCTGGGCCCCCGCGATGTTGACCTCGAGGAGCGGGCTGGCGATCGCCATGCGCGCCGCGTCGACCGCGCGGTTGTCGCCGCCGGCCCGGCCGATCCCCATGAGGGCCGACCCCGCGTCGCGCATGATCGCGCGGACGTCCGCGAAGTCGAGGTTGATGAGCCCCGGCATCGTGATGATGTCGCTGATTCCCTGGACGCCCTGGCGCAGAACATCGTCGACGACCTTGAACGAGTCGAGGATCGAGGTGTTCTTCTCGACGACGTCCTTCAGGCGGTCGTTTGGGATCGTGATGAGGGTGTCGACCTTGCCCTTGAGCTCCTCGGCCGACTTCTCCGCCACGATCTTGCGACGGGCCCCCTCGAACGCGAACGGCTTCGTCACGACGGCGATCGTGAGCGCGCCCGCCTCCTTGGCCAGCTCCGCGACGATCGGCGCCGCGCCCGAGCCGGTGCCCCCGCCGAGGCCGGCCGTGATGAAGACCATGTCCGAATCGGCCAGCGCCTGGGCGATCTTCTCGGAATCCTCCTCGGCCGCCCGCTGGCCGATGTTCGCGTCGCCGCCCGCCCCGAGCCCCCGGGTGATCTTGTCGCCGATCCGGATCTTGTGGGGCGCATCCGACTGGAGGAGCGCCTGCGCGTCCGTGTTGCAGGCGATGAACTCGACGCCCATCATCTCGGCCCGGATCATCCGGTTGACGGCATTGCTGCCGCCGCCGCCGACGCCGATGACGCGGATAAGCGCGAAGTTCTCGGAATCGGATCGCAGCGGCATCGCCTCTCCTTCGGTCGCTCTGCGGAGACCGTCTCTCGTGTCTTTTGCAGGTTCTAGCGCGTAGCCCGGGGAGCGGCTCGGGCACCCGGCAGCGCGGGCCCCTCGTGGCTGGTCGGAGTCTACCACCGGGCCGGGTGCGCTTGACGGCCGAAGTCGCGCAGTGGCCCTCCCCTATCCCGCCAGGAACGTGAGCCGCACCGTGCGCTCGTCGTTGTCCGGGTTCGGGTCGAGGAGGGCGATCGACTGCCACGTGCCGAGCGCCAGCGTGCCACCGATGACCGGTACGCCGAGCGACGGCGAAACGAGGAGCGGCAGGACGTGATCCGCGCCATGGCCGGGCGACCCGTGGCGATGCCGCCACCGGCCGTCGCGAGGCACGAGGGCATCGAGTGCGGCGAGCACGTCCTCGTCCGAGCCCGCCCCGAGCTCGACGACCACGACGCCCGCGGTCGCGTGGGGCACGAACACGTTGAGCAATCCGTCGCCCTCGCCCGAGACGAACGCCACGCACTCCTGGGTCAGGTCGAAGAGGCCGCGTCTGCTCCCGGTCCGGATCGTGAGCTCGGTCGTCTTCATCGGCGCCGCGCTTCTCTCATTTGTCCCCATGGAGGACGGGAGCGGCTGCTCGTCGCCGACGTTCCCAAGGTCCGCGCACGATCCTGGCGGCTGCCGCCCGGATTCGTCGCCATTCGTCCTCCCGGAGGCCGCCTGAGCACAGCGGCCGCGATTCCGTCCCCCCGGAGGGCATTAGCAGATCCGTGAGAGGCCGGCGGCCGGAGGCCTAGGGAAACATGGCCCGAATGGCGTCGCGCACCCGGCCGAGGACCCCGAGGGCCGGCGCCGATTCGTAGCGGGTCGGCTCGCTGGCGGCGAGGCTCGTGGCGCCCCATTGGAGAAGGCCGACGGCGGTCGAGTAGCTCGGCGTGAGGAGGGTGTCGACGAGGCCGCCGATCCCCGATGGACCGGCCACCCGGACCGGCATCTGGAACACCTCGCGCCCAAGCTCGGCGACGCCGGCGAGCTGTGCCGCGCCGCCGGTCAGGATGATCCCGGCCGGCAGCATCCCGGGCGCCGACTGCATCTCGTTGCGGAGCAGCTCGAACGTCTCGCGCATCCGGGCCTCGATGATCTGGCAGACCTCCTGCCGGCTCACGGTCCGCCCCGCGTCCTCGCCGAGGACGGACACGCTGATCTCCTCGTCCGGCCCGACGGCCTTGAGGTTGCACGTCCCGTGGCGGATCTTCAGCTCCTCGGCGACCGGCAGGCTCGTCTTCAGGCCGATCGCGACGTCGTTCGTGACGTTGTTGCCGCCGATCGGCAGGACGACGGTGTGGAACGGCGAGCCGTCCGTGAACAGCGCGAGATCGATGGTCCCGGCGCCGATGTCGGCGACCGCCACGCCGAGCTCCTTTTCCGTGTCGGTCACGACGGCCTCCGCCGAGGCGAGCGAGCCCGCGACGAGCTCGTCGATCTTCACGCCGGCCTGGGCGACGCATTTCGTCAGGTTCTGGACCGCGGTCGCGGACGCGGTGACGATGTGGGTCTCGACCTCGAGCCGGAGCGCGCTCATCCCGAGCGGGTCCTTGACCCCCTCCTGGCCGTCGACGATGAAACCGCGCCGCTCGACGTGGAGGACCTCGCGGTTCGACGGGATCGACACGGCCCGGGCGACCTCGATGGCCCGGTTGACGTCCTCGCGGGTGACCTCGCGATGGTGAGCGGTGACGGCCACCTGGCCGGTCGAGTTGAGGCTCTCGACGTGCTGCCCACCGACCCCGACGAACGCCCGGTCGATCTTCCAGCCTGACAGCCGTTCGGCGCGCTCGACGGCCTCGGCGATCGAGCGGACCGTCTGGTCGATGTTGACGACGACGCCCTTCTTGAGCCCCGACGCGGGCACGGTCCCGTGGCCCATGATCGTCAGCCGCCCGTCGCGGCCGACCTCCCCGATGAGCGCGCAGACCTTCGTCGTGCCGACGTCGATCCCGACGAGGACCGCTTCTCTCTCCACCTTCCGTCCGTCTCCCGCTCTGGCCTAGATGAAGTGGCGCCGGATGAGGGCCACGTTGTTGAAGATCCGGAACCCGAAGTTGATCAGGGCCACGAGGTACAGGTCGAGGTTGAGGCGGTCGCCGATGAACGTGAGGATGACCGCCACGATCGCGTTGGTGACGAAGCCGCTGATGAAGATCCGATTGTTGTAGACCCCGTCGAGCTCCGCCCGCACCGCGCCGAGGACCGAGTCAAGGGCCGCGAGGATCGCCACGGCCGAGTACCGCTGGAACTCGAAGCTGACCGTGACGTTGAGGAAGAGCCCGGCGAGGACGCCCAGAAGGAGACCCGCCAGGGGTAGGAGCACGCGTTCCTGTCCTCTCTCCGGTGCGTTTCGGCAAGGCTACTCGACGCGCGGGCGCCGCGCGAACCGGGTCCGGCCGATGCGGCGCTCACGGTGCCCTCACGGGACCGGCGTCGGACGGGCGACATACGTCCCGTCGGTGTCGCTCGCGAGGATGACCTGGTCGACCGCGGCCTCGCGGCCCTCGAGGAGCGCCCGGAGCAGGTTCACCTGGCCCGGGATGAGATCGGGAGTCCGGAGGCTCGGCGTGTAGAACCCGAAGATCGCCGTCCAGCCGTCCGGGTCGGCGTGGACGACGAAGCCATGCTGATCGCTCACGGTGACGCGGAGGGAACGCGCGGCGGAGCCAATCTGTTCGGGCCCGACGGACCCCAGGCGGGTCGCGGCGTCGATGTCGATCGGGTCGACCATGGCCCCGACCTCGAGCGACGACGACTCCGCCCGCAGGTCGGCGATCGCCGGCAGCAGGGCCGCCTCATCGGTCGATCGATCGCCCAGCTCGGCGAACAGCATCCCGCTGCCGTCGACGAGGAACGATCGCTCCCCCACCCGCCAGGTCATGACCGGCTCCCGGTCGCGGAGCGCGACGCGGATCGTGGCGGGCAGGCGCACCTCGACGTCGACGCCGGCGACCGTGGGGAGCTGGGCGATCCGGGCCTCGATCACGTCGGTCGCGACGAGGAACAGGTTCGCGCCGCCGGTCACGCCAACGAGCCCGCGCACATCGTCCGCGACGGTGTACCGGTCGCCGTCGAGCTCGAGGGTCTTGAACCCGAACGCGGCCGAGGCGCCGACCCCGTAGATCGCCCCGGCCGAGACGAGCATCGCCAGGGCCGCGCCGGCGCGGACCGCCGAGAGGCCGGCCGACGCGCGCCGGATCGGCCGCGTCCGGCGGGCATGGCCGCCCACGTGGCGGACCGCCCGGTTCGTCATCGGGGCAGATCGCCCGGCGCCAGCCGTCCCTCGACCCGACCCGCGTGCCGCTCGCGCGCGAGGTCGACAAGCCGCGTGCAGACCGCCGCGAAGTCGCGGCCGCCGGC
>Ga0326597_10004575_pt1 | contig 19418 bp, 20 predicted proteins | sample RVTome_12_FD_203789 | JGI IMG/M metagenome (GOLD analysis project Ga0326597, IMG submission 203789) | Soil microbial communities from uranium-contaminated site in the Upper Colorado River Basin, Wyoming, United States - RVT100D185 | ecosystem: Environmental > Terrestrial > Soil > Contaminated >... | reverse complement strand
GCGGATTCGGCGAGGGCTGGTTCGTTCAGACTCAGAGCCCGATCATCCTCGATGACCGATCCGAGCCCGAGCCGGATGTCTGCGTCGTTCGAGGCTCGCCGCGTGACTACGCCGCCGCGCATCCGACCCGCCCGGCGCTCATCGTCGAGGTCGCGCAGTCGGGCTTGGCCCTCGCCCGCGGCCGCAAAGCCGCGGCCTACGCCCGCGCGGGGATCGCGGACTACTGGATTCTCAACCTCGGCGACCGCGTGCTGGAAGTCCATCGTGAGCCGGCGCGCCCGGGCCCGGCGCGGCGGAACTGGGGCTATGCGGCGATCGGCACGCCGGGCGCCGACGCCACGGTCACGCCACTCGCCGCGCCAGCGGCGACCATCCTCGTTGCCGATCTCCTGCCGTAGCCCTCGACGGACGGTTGACGCCAAGTGCTACATGTAGCACACTGAGGCCATGCGCACCGCTGGAGTCCGCGAGGCCCGCCAGAATCTCTCGGCGCTTCTGGACGAGGTCCGGAAGGGGCGCGAGGTCATCATCACGGAGCGGGGGCGTCCCGTCGCGAAGCTGGTGCCGCCGGATCGCCCGCGCGGCAAGGGCGTTCCGAACCTCGCAGCGTTCCGCCGGAAGATGCCGGTCTTTCGCCCTCCACTCTCCACGACCGTCGCCGAGGACCGCGCGGATCGCCTCTAGGAGGCGCGTTCGATCGCCGCTTCGCGAGCGGCGCGCGGCATACCGGGCGGGGCTGCCCGGCCCCCTCTATTGCGACACCAGCGCCCTGCTCAAGCTCTACCTGCCGGAGCCCGGCAGCGACGAGTTCAATGAGGTCGTGGAGGGCCGGGACGATGTCCTCGTGTCCGATCTGGCCGTGACCGAGACCATCTCGGCGCTCGCCCGCCGTCTGCGTCAGGGGTCCCTCGCGCCGGAGGCTGCGCGACGTCTTCAGCACGCCATCCTCGGACGTCTCGACGAGGGCGTGTACCATCGCGTCGAATTGACTCGCGACGTCCACCGCCGGGCGGAACAATTTCTCCTGAGTCTGCCCGAGACTCCACTGCGTGCCGCTGACGCACTTCACCTGGCACTCGCGACCTCGGCGCGGGCGGCCTCGCTGGCGTCGTTCGACGCGCGGCTGACAGCCGCTGCCCGAGCAGTCGGCCTCGCCACCTACCCCGCTTGATCGTAAGTCCTCGCGGTTCCCCACGGTGAGTGCCGGTGGCGCGAAGCCGGCGGGGCGAGGGTCAGTTCGTCAGGAGCTCGTGGGGGAGGGTGACGGTGCCGGGATTGGCGAGCGCGGCGCGCACCGCGTGGAGCAGGTAGGCCTTGGGCTCGACCCCACAGAGCTTCGCGGACTCGATGAGGCTGTAGGAGAGGGCGGCGACCTCGGTGCCGCGCTTGGAGCGGGAGCCGTAATGATTCGTTCTGCCGACGACCAGGCCGCGGAGTCCACGCTCGGTGGCGTTGTTGTCGAGCGGGATCCGCGGATCCTCGAGGAAGCGCGTCAGCCCCGGCCAGAGTCCCAGCATGTAGCTGATCGCCTTGCCGAGGCTGCTCCCGGGCAGCGCCCGCTGCCGATACGCCCAGCTGCGGATCTCCGCGAGAATCGGCCCCGACTGCTCGGCCCGCAGGGTCGCGCGCAGCCGCAGCGCCTCGGCGCGGCTCGCCTCGTCCGTGCCGCCGGCCAGTCGGGGACACGTCCGCTCCACGGCGTAGAGCTGCCCGATGAGGGCGAGGGCCTCCCCGCACGGGCCCGGGTAATGGGGCTCCGCCTCCACGAACTTGCGTCGGACGTGGGCCCAGCAGTGCGCCAGGGTGAAGCGGGGCCCCGCGCGGGCCAGGGCGTCATAGGCCCCGTACCCGTCGGCGAGCACGATGCCGCCGTAGCCGTTGAGCACGTGCCGGGCCGCCTCCTGCGACCGGCTCTCCAGAATGGTGTAGGCGACGGCGTCCGCGCTGGTCACGCTCCAGGCCCACCACCGTTTGCCCTCCTGCCCCCGCATGAAGCGCCACCACGTCTCGTCCGCCCCGATGACCGGGGCGGCCAGCACGTGCCGGTGCAGGGCCGCGTAGGTCGGCTGCAGCGCCGTGGCGAGGGCCTCGATCTGGTCCCAGAGCGTCTGGGAGGTGACGGTCAGCCCCTCGCGCCGCATGATCCGGGCCTGCCGCTCCAGCGGCAGATGATCGCCGTACTTACCGATCGCCACCTCGACCGCGAACTCGGGCGAGTACCGCTGGCCGCGGACATCGGGGCGGGCCGCGAGACGCAGCGGCCCGGGCGGGTGTCCACGCAGCCGTTGCACGCGCACCGGTACTTCTGGCGCTTGTGGGTGACGAGCGTGAAGTGCCGCTCGACGACGGTGATCTCCTCGGCATCCTCCGTCTGCCCGGCCATCGGCCGGAGCGTGCCGCCGCACTGCGGGCACGTCTGATCGGCGGCGTCGAGCACGTGCACCACCTCGATGCGGGGCAACTCGGGCTGGACCGTGGGACCGTGGCCGCGTCGAGGCGCCGGCGCGGGAGCGGGCGCGGCGTCCGGCCGGCGCGGGCGTTGCTCCGACGACGGACCGAACAGGGCCTGCTCCCGCTGCGCGAGCAGCTCTTTCAGGAACGCCAGCTGGCGCTCGGCCGCGGAGGCGTCGGCGCCGCGTACGCGAGCCAGCTCGTGAATGAGGGCCGTGACCTTCGCGTGGAGTTTTCCGTTCTCGCGCTCGAGCAACACCGCAACCTGACGAAGCCTGTCAGCATCGCGGATCGTATCGAGGCGAAGCACACACGCACTACATCATCTCGCCGCGCGCGATGCAAGATCTTTTCGCGTCTCGCCGACGAGGAACGGCGCCGGCGAGAGCGCGACGCGTCCAACCAGCGTGCTGCCCTCGAGGAAGAGCTGCAGCTCGCTCATCGTCAGCCGCACGCTCCGCGCGGCGGCGTCGCGCCACAGGCACGCGAAGCGGCCGCGCTCCAAGCGCTTGGCGTAGATGCACAGCCCCGTGCCGTCCCAGAGCAAGACCTTGGCGCGCGTGCGGGTGGCATTGACGAACAGGTAGCAGTCCCCCGACAGGGGATCGCGCCCGAGGCCCTGGCTGACCAACCCGCTCAGGCCGTCGAAGCCTTTGCGGAGATCGGCGGCGGCCCCGTAGGCCCAGACGGCGACCTGCCGGGTGGAGCCGATCACCCGAGGAGCCGGAGCACGGCGATGAGCGTGTCGAGGTCGAGCCCCTCGATGCGGAGGCCCTGCGGCGTGACGAGCACGGGGCCGGCCGCCGGCATCGGGTCCGGCCGGACCGTGACGGGGCGCAACACCGGCGGGGCACTCTGCTGGAGCCAGCGGGTGAGGGTCCGCGCCGGCAACCCCAGCGCGCCGGCCACGCGATGCACGGAGGCGCCCTGGTCGAGCTGTGTCCGCGTGAGCGTGGCGGCCGCCGCCCGGAACGGGGCCGGGTAGCGGATGGCCGTGGGGACTTTCCCGCGAGTGAGCTGGCGCGATTCAGACCGGAGCCGGCGGATCGCCGTGTTCATCGTTGCACCTCCTTGTGATGGCGCAACGATGCCCCGAGCAGGGGGTCATCGCCAAGACGGGGAAGCGCGAGGACTTACGCTTGATCAACCTGGCGTTCGAGAGCGAGCGGGCGGGCATTCCCAAGGCCAAGTTCATCCGCTTTTCCGGCGCCGATCTCGACGCCTACCGCCTCCCGCGCAAGGGCCAAGGAGCTGCTCAAGTACCGCTGGTTCCAGAAAAAGCCTCGGCAGGAAGAGATCAAGCGGATGCTCGCGAGCGGACTCAAGTACGAGCTCGACGCCCTGGCCAGAAAGACTTCCGCTACCTGACCAAGACCTATCTGCCCAGAAAGCTCAAAGAGGAAGACTGATTGGATTAGCGCGGGTCATGCTGACCGCGCCGTCGCGCACGTCGCCGCGATGCTGCTTCAGATGGGAGGCGTGTGAAGTTCCCCTGCCTAGTGAGGCGAGTGGCCAATACCGTCACCGGATGGCCGCGGCGCTGCGTGTCATGTTCCGAGGGGTTATAGCGAGGGCGGATGGATGGAGAGTCCAGAAGGAATGATTGCGGATAGCGGCTAACCCTGGACATCAGCCACGGCCGGAGGCCGTCGGCTGGATGTCGGGGTTAGGCGGGGTCGTTGAAATGGAGTTCGACAAGCGGACAGCCTTCTTCATCCGGGTCGTATGAGAATAAAACGAAGGCACGAGTAAGCGCCGATGGGCGACCGAAGACAGCCTCCTGGAGTCGCTGACGATACTCTGCAGCCCGGATCACCGGCTCATCAACATGGATGACAACGTGGATCTCTGTATATGGACCGCCAAGATATTGCTTAGCATCCTTGTCATCCAAGCTGCGCTGAATGGCGGTCAGCACGGCTTCGGGCTGCCAGTCCCGATAGTAGCGCTCCTCGCCACCTGAGCGACGTGCGCTGACGTTCGTGCGAATCGCTTCTTCGGAGACCAACTCGGTCAGTTCGATGCCCACCCTGATCCCTGAGCTAGTCTGGGCGACGAAGTCTGGCGGGTCGGTCTTCAAGGCATTGACGGACACGTAGTGTGGGAATCCTGCTCCTTCCCACGAAACCAGGAAGTCGTGCATGACCCCAGCTTCCTTCGAGGGCTTGTTTGGCCACTCCCAATGCGCGGCATACGGGCGCTGCTTCTTGAGCGCATCGACGATCTTGCGGGTCGTCTCGCTGGGTTCGGTCATATTTATTGTCTCCGCCTAACGTTTACCATGGGCGGCATGACCCGGCTTGCCGGGGCATGCCGCTCGATGGCAGGGTTAGGGCGTAATCTTCTGCTTGATGTATTCGGAGAGTTCCTTGGCATAGCGAACCTGCTCGCATTCGTGACGAAGGGCCTTGAAGACGCGCTCCTTGTCAGCTTTCGACTCGCGCCAGCCGTCAAGAGCTTCAACGACATGCGCTTCGCTTCCTTCACTCAGGGTGGAGAGGAAATCATTCCATCGTTTCACGTCCTCAATGTGCAAGTACCGTGAGACAAGACCCTCTCGGTAGAACTGAATGGAGAAGTAGCGCGCGATGAGGGCGTAGTCAATAGAGAGATAGACGTGTTTCGCGTCGGCGCCAATAGCTTCGACGCACTTGGTCAGTTGTTCTTCGTACTTCCCAAGGAGGTTGATGTTGTACCCAATCTCGTAGCGCAGGTTATTGATCAGGGACTTCCTATTGCTCGCGTCATCGAACCAACGCTTGGCCCAGAGCATGAGGAGGGCGGCAACGAAGCCGCCAAAGCTACCAATGACTGTTGCGATGATCAGCTGGGTGAACGTCATAGTGCCCTAACGTGTTGTTCGCCATTCTTCTCGCTGCCAACGACGAGGGCCCACCACCGGCCTTCCGACATACGATACGGCTCCAGCAGGGTCAGCAGCCGTTTACTCGGGCTGCTGGTGCTGTACTGCCCCTGGAGCCACGACGCCGTCTTGGTCCAGCCCATTGCCTCCGCGACCTTGACCGCCTCCGCGTAGGGAAGGGCATAGGTAACAGCGGCCTGCGGATCAGCCAAGTGCCAGACGTAGGCCAAGATGAGGTCAGAGATACGTACGTACTTCTGATCGATCCCGAACCCGCTGGTCGTCGAAGCTTTCATCTGAATCGGTCGCGACGCGAACCGCGACACCTGACGGCTCAAGTCAGCGTAGGCGATGAGGTCCACACCACGGTCGCGTGCTGGCACGGCGACCTCCAGGCCGTCGCGGATCAACTCGCCGATCAGGCGCTGCCGGCCGAGTAGCTCGACGATTTGGGTGTCAAGTTCCACGCACTCTCCTTCTTTGCCGAAGGCTGGCAGTCAGCGGCCGGGGCGAGCACCGCGAGCTACGGTCCGCTGCAGTGCCGAGTTAGAAGGCATACTGCGCTCCGCAGAAGCTCGGTGGATCGCGACAATCTACCTGCGATGCCTAGCATGCCGCAGCGCCTTCCACAGGAAATACATGTCGGAGAGCGACACATCCCGTCGCTCATCAATGTCCTTCAGCCCTGCGGTTGCCGCCACGGTGGTTACGATCCCGATGCCGCCGGTTACGGCTAAAGGTGCTGGAACTCCCGCAAGCAGCCCGCATACAGTTACGATGCTGCCCAGACCAAACCCGACTAGTGCTTTTCGGCTGAGCGCACGTTCCGCAGAGGCTAGCCTCTGCCTCACCTGCACAAGTTCTGGCTCAATTACGTCGCGGCGGATGTCTTCTGCGAGACGACCGCCGTCGGATGAGCCTTCACGCAGCCGTTCCGTGACCGCCTTTCTCAAGGAAGCCCGAAATCGCTCGAAGGCATCACCATCGTCCCTCCTGATCTTCAGAAGGGTATCGATAGGGACCTTGTTCAGCACCGGGAGGTCGAGGTTGAACACAACCTCGGCGGGTGTGATTCGGCTTGCCGACTGTCGCAGCAGCCGACCGTGAAGCCACACGATCGACCCCAAGGGCGCCGTGGCTTGATGGGCGATTGCTGCATCGGAAGACAGGTGCGCAACGTATCGTTGGACTACGTCCTTCGCGACAGCACGGCGCAAATCTCTGTCCGACAATGAGCTACTTCCGTCTCCCTCGATCTCGCCCCATACCGTGTGTTCGAACTGCGGGTGCGTGAACGCGTAGTGAATCTCACTCTGCTTCCGCTGCAAGCGCACGTCGGCTGCATCCGCAAGTTCGCCGAGCAGGGTCTGGTCGGAATCTAGGGCGGTCGGCAAGCCTGCCTCGGCCGCGTGGCGAGCCAAGTGAACCTGGCAGGGTGGAGGCTTCTCGTGAAAGACGACGAGATCCTCGGCGCCTATAGAACGCAGATAGAGAGGAACCTCAATGTGACTTACGAGCCACTCCTTGAGCTTCGCTGACCTCGGGTCCCAGTGATGGGAGACCTCATGAGACAGACCATCCGCTACGAGTATTCGATCGAAGTAGTGCCACGCGTGCCGTAACAGATTGTCGACTTGGCGCTTCCGGCACTCGGATGCGTTGCAGTCCAGATGACCAGACAGATCGATGCCCCTTCCGGCAACCAGCTCGACCTGATCATCGCGCGGACCTCGTGTCTGCGCCGCCGCCAACTCATGCAGGTGGTTCAAGGCAACTTTGTCGGAAAGTGTTGCCCGAGCGCGCTTCATGGTCTTTACGCCGTGAGCGTCCATCCATCGATACGCCCAGAATGAATTCACTTCCAGCCTCCTGATTCGACGTCTGTCTGGCTAACTAGAAGTGGACAGACGTGTGTATCCCGCCGCATAAGACAGCAAACGCTGCAACGGCAGGAAGGATATCCCGTCACTGGTGAAGCTCATGGTTCCAGCCTTCCCGCTTCGATCCCGACCGCTTACGCCGGTGTTCAGAGTGACGCCGAATCAATACCCCTTCACGTACGGCAGCTCCGCCGCCGTCGCCTCGATCGCCGCGCCCGCTTCGAGGAGCACCGCCGTCGAGTCCCACGTGCCGGCCACGAGCTGGTTGCGGGGGCCGTCGGGCACGGTGGCCTTGATGACGCGGTCGCCGAAGCGGACCTCCTGCTTTTCCACGTCCACCTTCACCGGGGTCTGGGGCTCGCGGCCGATGGCCTTCTGGAGCCACTCGAGGTCAGCCTGGGTGGCGACGAGGCAGGGGATGCCGAGCATCACGCAGTTGCCGAAGAAGATCTCGCCGAAGGAGCCGCCGACGATGGCGCTGATGCCCCAGCGCATGAGGGCCTGGGGGGCGTGCTCACGGGAAGAGCCGCAGCCGAAGTTCTGGCCGACCACCAGCACAGAGGCGCCCTGGTAGACGGGCGAATTGAAGGGATGCTCGGGGTTCTGCTTCCTCGCGTCCTCGAAGGCGTGCTCGCCCATGCCCTCGAAGGTGACGGCCTTGAGAAAGCGCGCGGGGATGATGCGGTCGGTGTCGATGTCGTTGCCGGTGACGGGGATGCCGCGGCCCGAGATCTGGCGGCGCTTGAAGTCGGTCGTGCTCATTTCAGGATCTCCCTCACGTCGGCGACGGCGCCGGTGATGGCGGCGGCCGCGACCATGGCCGGGCTCATGAGGAGCGTGCGGCCGGTCGGGCTGCCCTGCCGTCCGATGAAGTTGCGGTTGCTGGAGGACGCGCTCATCTCGCGCCCCTGGAGCTTGTCGTCGTTCATGCCGAGGCACATCGAGCAGCCGGCCTTGCGCCACTGGAAGCCCGCGGCCTGGAAGATCTCGTGCAGGCCCTCGGCCTCCGCAGCCTTGGCCACCTGCTGGGAGCCGGGCACGATGAGCGCGCGGACGTGGCTTGCGACCTTGCCCTTCTTCGCCACCTCGGCGGCGGCGCGTAGATCGGAGAGGCGCCCGTTGGTGCACGAGCCCACGAAGGCCACGTCGATCTTCGCGCCCTTGATGGGCTGGCCCGCCGCGAAGCCCATGTGGGCGAGCGCCTCGCGGAAGGTGGGCCGCTCGGGCTCGGGCTGGTCGTCGGGCGAGGGGATCTTGTCGCTGACGCCCACCGACATGCCCGGATTGATGCCCCAGGTCACCACGGGCTCGATGGCCCCGCCGTCGAGGTGCTTGACGTCGTCGAAGGCGGCGCCCGGCTCGGTCGTGATCGTCTTCCACCAGGCGGCCGCGCGGTCGAAGGCCGCGCCCGCGGGCGCATAGGGCCGGCCACGGAGGTACTCGATGGTGGTCGCGTCGGGATTGACGTAGCCGAAGCGCGCGCCGCCCTCGATCGACATGTTGCAGAGGGTGAGGCGCTCTTCCATGGTCATGCGGTCGATGGTGTCCCCGGCGTACTCGTAGGCGTAGCCCACGCCGCCCTTCACGCCGAGGGTGCCGATGATGGCGAGGATCACGTCCTTGGCGTAGACGCCGTTGGCGAGCGTGCCCTCCACGCGCACCTGGCGCAGCTTGGGCTTGGCCATGGAGAGGCACTGCGTCGCGAGGATGTCGCGCACCTGGGTGGTCCCGATGCCGAAGGCGATGGCGCCGACGGCGCCGTGGGTGGAGGTATGGCTGTCGCCGCAGGCGATGGTCATGCCCGGCTGGGTCAGGCCCAGCTCAGGGCCGATCACGTGGACGATGCCCTGCTTGCCGCTCGACATGTCGAAGAGCGGCAGACCGAACTCCTTCATGTTCTGGTACATGTGCGCCGCCATCTCCTCCGCCATGGGGTCGGCGTAGGGGCGGGTCTGATCAGTGGTCGGAATGATGTGGTCGAGCGTGCCGAAGGTGCGCTCGGGCATGCGCACCTTGAGCTTCAGCTCCTTCAGCATCTGGAAGGCCTGCGGCGTCGTCACCTCGTGGATCAGGTGCAGGCCGATCAGGAGCTGGGTCTGGCCGGACGGCAGCGTCCGGACCGTGTGCGCTTCCCATACCTTGTCGAGCAGCGTGCGTGCCATAAAGGTCCTCTTCTAGTTCAGGGTAAACCCATCATAGCCCTTGGCCGCGACGTCGTCGCACTTCTGCCTGTAGGCGCCGACGCCGCCGACATAGGGCATGAAGATGCGCGGCTTGCCTGGGATGTTCGCGCCCGTGTACCAGGAGTCGGCCAGGGGATAGAGCGTCAGATGGCCAACCTCATTGACATGTTGCACCCACTCGTTCTCCGCCGCAACCGTGGCCTCGATGCTCTTGCGCTCGTGCGCGCGCAGGTACGCGATGCAGTCGGCGATCCAGTCGGCGTGCTGCTCGATGGAGACGATCATGTTGCTGATCACCGAGGGACTGCCGGGGCCGGTAATGGTGAAGAGATTCGGGAAGCGGGCGATGGCGACGCCGAGGTAGGTCCGCGGCCCTTCGGCCCACTTCTCCCGGAGCGTCTGGCCGGACCGTCCGCGGATATCGATGCGCAGCAGGGCGCCCGTCATGGCATCGAAGCCTGTGGCGAACACGATGCTGTCGAGCGCATATGCATTATCCCGCGTCCGCAGACCCTCCGGCGTGATTGCGTCGATCGGCGACTTCTTCAAGTCGATCAGGGTGACGTTGTCGCGGTTGAAGGTGTCGTAGTAGTTCGTGTCGACGCAGAGCCGCTTGGTGCCCAGGGGGTAGTGCCGCGGCGACAGCGCCTCGGCGACGGCCGGGTCGCGGACTATCGCCCGGATCTTGGCGCGAAAGAACTCGGCCGCCGTGTCGTTGGCTTCCTTGCTGATGAGCAGGTCGGTGAACGTCAGGTTGAAGCCGAGACCGCCGCGCTTCCAGCGGGATTCGTACTCGCGCTCTCGCATTTCAGGCGGCACCTCGAGCGCCGATTGGTCGTTGCGCTCAACGACGAAGCCGACGCGCGACTCGCGGGCCTGGCGCCTGAAATCGGCGTAGTTGGACTTCACGCTCCGCTCGTAGTCCGGATCCAGCGGGGCGTTGTGAGCGGGAACGCTGAAGTTCGGGGTCCGCTGGAAGACGAAGAGATGCGCCGCCTGCTGGGCGATGATCGGGATGGACTGGATGGCGGAGGAGCCCGTGCCGATGACGCCGACCTGCTGGCCGGTGAAGTCCACGCCCTCGTGCGGCCAGTTGCCGGTGTGGTACCACGTGCCCTCGAAGCTCTCGAGGCCCTTGTACGCGGGCACCTGGGCGGTAGACAGGCACCCGGTCGCCATGATGCAGAACCGCGCCGACACCTGCTCGCCGCCGTCCGTCCGGATGTCCCAGCGGCTCGTCGCTTCGTCGAAGACGGCGGCGGTGACGCGAGTCGAGAGGGTGATGTCCCGGCGCAGGTCGAACCGGTCCGCGACGTGGTTGATGTATCTCAGAATTTCCGGCTGGGAGGCGTACCGCTCGGTCCAGTGCCATTCCTGCTGGAGCTCGTCCGAGAACGAGTAGGAATAGTCCATGCTTTCGACGTCGCAGCGCGCGCCCGGGTAGCGGTTCCAGTACCACGTGCCGCCGACGCCCTTGCCGGCCTCGAAGACCCGCGCCGAGAGCCCGAGCCCGCGCAGGCGGTGAAGCATGTAGAGCCCCGCGAACCCGGCGCCGACGATGACCGCGTCGACGGTCCGCCGTTGCTCGTGCGTGTTCGGCATAGCCCCCTCAGATAGCCTGCCCGGAGGCCCAGTGTCAAGCACGGCGCGGCTGGTATAGAATCTGGCCTTTCGCGGGTGAACCCCAAGCTCAGGAGGACGCGATGACGCGCAGTGACTTTACCGAGGATGCCGCGGGCGCGGTCGCCGGGATCGCCTTCGTCACGTGCGGCGTGCAGGCGACGGGGAGCGAGCAGGCGCCGTCGCGACGCCGGGAAGTCGTGGTGAATGGCAAGCGGGTGAAGACCGTCGACGTGCACGCGCACTGCGCGGTTCCCGAGGCCATGGCCCTGATGGGGCTGAAGGTGACGGGTACATCGAACCTGCCGGATGTGCTGCTCATGTCGCAGGCGGCGGACCGCCTCCGCGCGATGGACGAGCAGGGCATCGACGTGGAGGCGCTGAGCATCAACCCGTACTGGTACAAGGCGGACCGCGACGTGGCGCAGAAGCTCATCACGATCCAGAACGAGAAGCTGGCCGAGGCCTGCGCGGCGAACCCGGAGCGCTTCGTGGCCTTCGCCAGCGTGGCGCTCCAGCATCCGGACCTCGCCGCCGAGCAGCTCGAGCAGGGGGTCAGGAAGTACGGACTGCGCGGCGCCGCCATCGGCGGCAGCGTCAACGGCGCGGAGCTGTCCGACCCGACGTACCACCCGTTCTGGGCCAAGGCAGAGCAGCTCAGCGTGCTCATCTTCATTCACCCGCAGGGCACGGCCGAGCTGAACGCGACCAGCCGGTTCAAGGGCAGTGGCGTGCTGGACAACATCATCGGCAACCCGCTCGAGACCACCATCGCGCTCTCGCACCTGATCTTCGAGGGTACGCTCGACACGTTTCCCGGTCTCAAGATCTGCGCGGCGCACGGCGGGGGCTTCCTGCCGTCCTACGCGGGGCGCTCCGACCAGGGCTGCCTCACCTTCCCGGAGCGCTGCACCGTCAAGCTCAAGAAGAAGCCGACGGAGTATCTCCGGCAGCTCTACTACGACAACATCATCTTCACACCGGAAGGGATGCGGCACCTGGTCGCCGAGACGGGCCCGGGCCAGGTCGTCATGGGCACGGACTATCCGTACCCGTGGACGAAGACCTCCGTGGACCTCATCCTCGCCACGCCTGGGTTGTCCGACGCCGACCGCGTCGCCATCCTGGGCGGGACCGCGGCCACGCTGCTCGGGATCAAAGCGTAGGCGCCGCGGCGGGATCAGACCGTACGTTGCAGGAAGTCGGTGACGAGCGGCCAGGCAAGGTCGGCGTAGTGCGGCTGGAAGCCGGCGTTGTCGGGGTGGCGGAAGCCGTGGTTGGCGTCGGAGAGGAAGTGCCACTCGACGAGCCGGCCGCTGGCGATGAAGCTCTGCCAGAGCGGGCCCTGGATGGCGGGCGTCGCGATGTAATCCTTGCCGCCGCAGAACACGAGTGACGCACACGTGAGCGTCTTGGCGAGCGTGAACGCGTGCCGGGGCCGGTGAGGGGTTTCGGGCTCGTCGCGGACGGACGGGTAGTAGAGGACGATCGCGCGCACGGCCGGATGATCGGCCGCGAAGGGGATGAGGAGCCTGCCGCCCATGCAGTGCCCGATGGCGCCCGTGCGCGCGGGGTCCGACCCCATGCGGTCGATCAGGTAGCGCCAGGCCTCGTCCATCTTGCCGAGAAACTCGCCGTCTGAGTGCTTCGCCTGGAGATCCGCGCCGGCGCCGATGTGATTCGTGCCCGGCACCCCGAACATGTTGAAGAGGCTGGGGGCGAGGACGTTGAAGCCGAGCTGGGCGAGCCGGTACGCGTCGAGCTTGTAGTCGGCGGTGACGCCATGCGCGTGGTGCGCCATCAGGACGCCGGGCCGCGGGCCCTTTCCCTCGGGATGCGCCATGTACCCGGGAATGCCGTCCTCCTCCTGCGTGAGCATGCGCGCGACGATCGTCATGGTCGTTCTCCGTTCGTGTTACCGGGAGATTCTCGCCGACACCGCGAAGGCGAGGAAATAGCGGTCCAGTCCCTCGAGCGTCGAGCCGTAAGAGCCCCCACCGGCCGCGGCGTCGCAGAGCAGCTCCCGCGCCCGGGCGATCTCGCCCAGCCGGCCTCTCCAGCGCGGGTCTGCGAGCGTGAGATCCAGGAGCTCGAGCGCGCGATCGAACGCGCCGGCCGCCAGCCGCTCGTCGCGCTCTCGCCAGCGCAGCATCCGCCCCACCTCGCTGCCCACGTTGGCGAGCTGCTCGGCCAGCGAGAGCTGTCCCCATCGGCCCGCCGCCAGATCGCGATGCTGACGAACGATCTCCGTCACGGCGCGATGAGCCGTCCGACGACGTCCTCGATCCGTCGCCGCACCAACGGGTCTTCGACGCCGCGGGACCGGTTGTTCTGGGACGGCCGGACGTTGATCATGGAGTCGAACTCGATGAGCGCTCCGGGCGTGCGGCCGGGGAAGAGGTTGATGCCCCAGAGGTCCGCCTGCCGCGCCCCGTCCTCGAGCAGCAGGGCTTCCTCGTCGGCGTGAAGCTCTCCGCCGATGGCCATGACGCCGCGGCCTAGGTCCACCACCGCCTTGACGAAGTCCCCGAATTGCTTGCCGGCTATGCCCCGCAGCTCGTCAAGTGAAACGGGCTCCCTCACGATCCAGATCGACATACGACGCGATCATACCGCCGATCGGATCAGTCGGTCAGCGAGCGGTAGAACTCCACCTCGACGGTGCCCTCGGTAAGGCCTTCCTTCTCGCGGCGCTCGCGGAAGGCCGCCAGGTGCGGCCCCTTGCGGTGAAGGTCGAAGGCGGCCTGGTCCGCGTACTGTTCATAGAAGAGGAAGAGATCGGGGTCCTTCGAGGAGCGGTGCGGGCGGTAGACGAGGCATCCCGGCTCCGCCTTCCGCACCGCCGCCGCCTGTTCCTTCAAGAGCGCCGCCAGCGCGTCGCCCTTGCCCTTCGCCGCCCGGACCTTCGCGACCACCGTGAGCACGTCAGCCATCGCCTTGGATCTCCTTTTTGGCCGCGCCGATCATGGGCGGGGCCTGGGGCATTCTACGCGATCCCGGCGCGATACGACCCCTTGACACCACGACAGGGGGACAGGCACACTGGGCGGCCAGTCGCCACGCCCGAGCCGGGGCGTCGTGGACACCGGCAGCCAACTCACAGAGCTCGCAAGGAGGACTCGTGATGACACCTACCGGAAACGGCGTCGCTCTCTCCGATGAGATCATTGCCCACTGCGGCGACCGCGCCGCGGCCTACGACCGGGAGAACCGGTTCTTCACCGAGGACTTCGAGGAGCTCCGCGCGGCCGGCTATCTCAAGATCGCCATCCCGAAGGAGCTCGGCGGGTACGGCATGTCGCTCGCGGATGTCTGCCGCGAGCAGCGGAGGCTCGCCTACCGAGCCCCCGCCACGGCGTTGGCCACGAACATGCACCTCTACTGGACCGGCGTGGCCGCCGACATGCGGAAGATGGGGGACGCCTCCCTCGAATGGATGCTGCGAGAAGCCGCGGCCGGCGAAGTCTTCGCGGCCGGCCACGGCGAAGCCGGCAACGACCTTCCGCTCTTCCTGTCGACGGCCAAGGCCGAGCGTGCCGACGGCGGGTACAAGTTCTGGGGGCACAAGACCTTCGGTAGCCTCACGCCGGTCTGGACGCGCCTGGGGCTCCACGCGATGAATGCCGCCGATTCCGCCGGACCGAAGATCGTCCACGCCTTCCTGCCGCGCGATGCCAAGGGCTACACCATCAAGGAGACCTGGGACACGCTCGGCATGCGGGCCACCCGCAGCGACGATACGCTGCTCGACGGCGTCTTCATCCCCGACAAGTACGTCGCCCGTGTGCTTCCGGCCGGCACCGCCGATCTCTTCGTCCTCTCCATCTTCGGCTGGGCCGAGCCGACCTTCGGCAGCATCTACCTCGGACTCGCCGAGCGCGCGCGTGACATCGCCGCCGCCGGCGTCAAGAAGCGGACGTCTCTCGCCCTGACGCGCTCGATGGCCTACCACCCGGAGGTCCAGCGCTGCTTCTCCGAGATGCAGCTGGCACTCGAGGGGGCCGGAGCGCAGGTCGACCGCGTCGCCCAGGATTGGTCCACCGGCGTCGATCACGGCGCCCAGTGGCCGATGAAGCTCGTGGCGGCCAAGCACAATGCCGTCGAGGCCGCCAAGAAGGTCGTCGACCTCGCCATGGCCGTCTCCGGCGGGGGAGGCATGTTCAAGTCCAATGAGCTGGAGCGGCTCTACCGGGACGCCCGCTGCGGCGGCTTCCACCCGGCGAACACCCTCCTCGTCCACGAGATTGTCGGCAAGACCGTCCTCGGCATCGACCTCGGCGAGCAGCCGCGCTGGGGATAGGCAATCATTCCTCTTGTTAAAGGAGGCTGAGACATGCCGCTTTATCTGGACGTGCACAACAAGATCGATGGCTTGACCACCGACGGCGTCATGGAGGCCCACCGGAAGGACCTGGAAGTTCAGCAAAAGCACGGCGTCAACTACTTGAGGTACTGGTTCGACGAGGGAACGGGCAAGGTCTTCTGCCTCGTCGAGGCTCCGAGCAAGGAGGCCGCCGAAGCTGTGCACCGGGAGTCGCACGGTCTCATAGCGGACGAAATCATCGAGGTGAAGGAAGGAAGCTAGCGAGCGCGGCGGCCAAAGACCGCATTCCAAGGTTCTCCGCGAGCGTGAGAGCCGCGCGATAGCGCTCTCTCGATTTTTCGACATCCGGGGAAGCGCCCTTCCCCGCCAGCTCCCCAAGCAGCCGCAAGGCATATGCCTCGTGTCCGCGCTCACCAAGCTGTCTCGCCAGCTCCAGGGCGCGCAGTCCAAGCCGTGTCGCAGCATCCCCGTTATCCAACAGCAGGTGCGCCTGAGCAAGCCACACGAGCCGCAGCGCATGGTTGGCAACGAACTCCATGGCCTCGGCACGCCCGACGGCGTCCTCCAGGAGGCGGAGACCTTCTTCGCGGCGGCCGGCGAGGGCGTACGCCCAGCCGAGAGGCGCGGCCACGAACGGGAAGAGGAGCGGAATGTCGGACAGGCGGCCGATCACCAGGCCGCGTTCGAGGGGTCGGATCGCACTCCCGCAATCGCCTCGGAGTATGTGAAGCAGCCCTGTTCCTGCGTGGGCGACGACCAGGCTGAATGTGTGATTTTCGGTCTCGGCGATCGCGGTCGCCTCCCCGGAATGCGCTGCCGCCTCGTCGAACTGCCCTTGCTCCGCCAGGCAGAGTGCCAGCCACACGCGAGAGAAGACCGCCGGGAAGCCCGCCAACCCGAAGGTTTCCCGCCGGAGGTCGCCGTCGAGCAGCGTCACGTTGCGCCTGAGAGCGTCAGCCGCTTTCGAGTAGTCACCGAGTGAGTGGTAGATTTGTCCGAGCCGATAGCCCGCGGTGATCGTCCCCCCGAAGTTCCGGAACGTAGCACTGACGGCGCGCTCCCGGAGCGCCAGGGTCAGGGCACGGTCATGCTCCCCACGCCACCACAGATGGCCGGGCGTCTCGGGCCCGCCGAGTACGGCGTCGATGCTCGGCTTGGATGCGGAGGGGGTGGTCTGGTGAAGATAGTGAAGCGCCTTGTCCCACACTTCGCCCCGAAACGCGTGGTGGGCGAGCCGGTCGGCGTGCTCGGCGAGACGGTCCGCATACACTCGTTCGATGACGCCGACGATCCGGGCGTGGATCGCGCGGCGGCGGTCTTGAAGCAGGCTGCCGTAGGCCACTTCGTGGGTCAGCGCGTGCTTGAAGGTGTACTCGGGGTCGGGGAACAGCTTCGCTTCGTAGACGAACTCAGCGGCCTGGAGCCGGGCAAGGCCGCGCCGGACGCGGTCCTCGGGCTGCTCGGAGGTCGCGAGCAGCAAGGCCAGCGGTAAGTCCTTACCGATGACGGACGCTGCCTGGAGGAGCTGCTTGTCCTCGGGCAGGAGGCGGTCGATACGCGCAGCGAGAATCGCCTGGACGGTGGGTGGAACCTGGATCGCGATGGGATCCTTGCCGAGCCGGTACGCCCCGCGCTCACCAATGAGAACCTCCATCTCAACGAGCGCCCGGACGCTCTCCTCGAGGAACAACGGGTTCCCTTCCGTTCGCTCGATCAGCAGACGCCGGAGCGGGCGGAGCTCAGGATTGTCACCGAGCAGAGTCCCCAGGAGAGCTTCGGCGGTGTCTGGCGGAAGCGCATCGAGCCGGAGCTGCCGGTAATAGGTCTTGTTCCCCCACGTCTGCTGATACTCCGGGCGGTAGTTCACCGCGAGCAGGACAGAGGCGGTCGGGAGGCTCTCGACGACGGCGTCGAGCAGCGCCTGTGTCTCGGCGTCGATCCAGTGGAGGTCCTCGAAGACGAGGAGCAGGGGTTGGTTGCGGCTCTCCCGAAGCACCACCCGCTTGACCGCGTCCAGCGTGCGCTCGCGACGCTCAGCGGGATCGAGCGCCCCGAACTCGTGATCCTTGGGGAGGGCGTCAAGAAGCCACAGGAGCGGCGGGATGCTGTCCTTCAGGGCTTCATCGAGCGTGAGGACATTGCCGGTCACCTTGGCGCGAACTGCGCGCGTGTCGTCCCGGTCGGCGATCTTGAAATAGCTCTTGAGGAGATCAATCAATGGACGGTACGGCGTTGCCTTGCCGTACGACACCGAGCTGGACTCGAGGACGAGCCAGTCCTGGGTCCGATGGGAGTGGATAAATTCGTAGAAGAGTCGCGACTTGCCGACTCCGGGCTCCCCCACCACCGCCACGATCTGACCGCGCCCGCCGCCTGCTTGTTCGAGCGTCTGGCGGAGCTGATCGACCTCGGCGTCCCGACCGACGAAGCGTGTCAACCCGCGCGCCATCGAGGCCTGGAGTCGCGTACGGGCAGTGCCGGCCCCCGTGACCTCATAGATCGGGACGGCCTCCGCAAGGCCCTTGATGGGTGTCGGCCCGAGCGGCTTCACCTGTACGAACCCCTCGGCGCCCCGCAAGGTGGTCTCGGACATCAGCGTGGTGCCGGGCCGGGCGAGCTGCTCCATGCGCGCGGCCAGATGCGTGGTCTGGCCCACGGCCGTGTAGTCCATGTGGAGGTCGTTCCCGATCGACCGCACCACCACCTCGCCCGAGTTGAGGCCGACGCGAATCTGGACATCGGCGCCGCGGCTCCGCCGCAGCTCCTCCGCGTACCGGGCGACGGTCTCCTGCATCCGCAGCGCCGCGTAGCAGGCCCGCACCGCGTGATCCTCGTGCGCCAGCGGCGCCCCGAAGAGTGCCATGATCCCGTCGCCCATGACCTGATTGACCGTGCCCTCGTAGCGGTGGACGGCCTCCATCATCAGCTCGAGGACAGGGTCGAGGAGCTCGCGGGCTTCCTCCGGGTCACGGTCCGCGAGCAGCTCCATCGAGCTCTTGAGGTCGGCGAACAGGACGGTGACGGTTTTCCGCTCGCCTTCCAGAGCCGCCTGGGACGTCAGGATCTTCTCGGCCAGATGCTTCGGCGTGTACCTGTCCGGCGCGGCAAATCTGGCGGATGGGGCGGCGCGGAGCGGCGCGGCGCATTGCCCGCAGAACTTGTTCTCGGGCGGGTTCACCGCGCCACAGGCGCCGCAAACCGACGCGAGCGGCGTGGCGCATTCCCCGCAGAACTTCGCGCCCACCGGGTTGTCGTGCTGGCACCGGGAACACTTCATGCGGTCATCCTCTTGCTCACGTTCCGTGAGCTTAGTCGCCCGGGCGGGAGGGGTCAAGGACAGTCGGTCCCGGGATGGTTGACACGGGGGCGGCTCTCTGGCACGATTGGCCCGTCATGACGTCTTTCCTGGGTCTCCTGCTTATGTAGCGGCGAGCGCGGATTTCCGCGTTCGCCGAGCCTCCTGCGACAATGTCGCCAGGGGGTTTTTTATTTTCCGGCTCGTGCTCGAGCCTGCGTGAGGAGCGACATGCCGCCAAGATCTGTGACGCCGAAGCGGATGGCCTTCGACAAGTACCGGCCCTTCGTGCCGCTCGATCTGCGTGACCGCACCTGGCCGGACCGGAAGCTCGTGACGGCGCCCCGCTGGTGCTCCGTCGACCTGCGCGACGGCAACCAGGCCCTGATCGACCCGATGGATCCCGAGCGCAAGCGGCGCCTGTTCGAGGCCCTCGTCCGGATGGGCTTCAAGGAGATCGAGGTCGGCTTCCCGTCGGCCTCCCAGCCCGACTACGACTTCGTGCGCCTCCTGATCGAGGAGGACCTGGTGCCGGACGACGTCGTCATCCAGGTGCTGGTGCAGTGCCGCCCCGAGCTGATCGAGCGCACGTACGAGTGCCTGCGGGGCGCCCGGCGGGCCATCGTGCACTTCTACAACTCGACCTCCATCTTGCAGCGGCGCGTGGTGTTCGGCCTCGACAAGCCGGGGATCGTCGACATCCCCGTCAACGCGGCGAAGCTCTGCAAGAAGCTCGAGGAGACGCTCGCGGGCACCGAGGTCTTCTACGAGTACTCGCCCGAGAGCTACACGGGCACCGAGG
>Ga0326597_10004574_pt1 | contig 19420 bp, 13 predicted proteins | sample RVTome_12_FD_203789 | JGI IMG/M metagenome (GOLD analysis project Ga0326597, IMG submission 203789) | Soil microbial communities from uranium-contaminated site in the Upper Colorado River Basin, Wyoming, United States - RVT100D185 | ecosystem: Environmental > Terrestrial > Soil > Contaminated >... | reverse complement strand
CCACATGAGTGGGGAGTTGTTCAACGGGCTGCTAGTGCTCCGACGCAGCTAAACTTTCGGGGTGGCGGGTTCGCTCCCTCACCCTTGACATCGCTGCCCCTTGACATTGCTGCGCAACGTCAAGGGCAGGACGACGTAAAGGGCAGGCGGTCGCGGCTCGGAAAAGCGGAAGCCCGTACGCGAAAACCAAAGAGTGACGGGCTGCTAGGGGCCTACGTACCCGAGCGATTCCAATTGGCGGCGTAATTCAGGGCTCATGCGTTCAGAATCCGGCATGACCAATTCCCGGCCGGTGGGCTTAGGGTCATACGCAGCGAGCACGTCCGCGAGTTTTTCGGTCATTTCAGGGGTACGACCGTGGACGTCGGCGAGTCCGGCAGGGTCCGCACGCAGGTCATAAAGCTCGGCGGATTCCGCGCGGGCATCGCGGATCAGCAGCCATTGGCCGGGAATGACGAGAGCCCGTTTGGAGGGGTTGGTGATGCCGTCGCGGCCCTCTTCGTGAGTGGTCTGGGCGACGGCGAACCGCCGCGTCCAGGAATTCGCACGAATCAGCGGGAGCAGCGAACGTCCGTCGAGATCGTCTGCAAGAGCGGCTCCGCACGCCGCAAGTACCGTAGGGGCGACATCAACCATCTCCACAGGTTCGTGGAACACTCGCGGCGTGATTTTCCAGGAGGCCGGAAACTTGAAGAGAAGAGGCACACGCAGTTGTTCGGTGTAGAGACCGCCGTGGCCGATCTGTCGATGTTCGCCGAGGCTCTCACCATGATCGGACGTGACGATCAGAAGTGCTTCGTTGTAGAGATCCAATGCCTTCAGGGCGTCGAAGAACGCCCCGAGGTCCGCGTCGGCGCAGGCGACGCCCCCGTCATAGTGGTCGGAAATCGCCTGCACGTCCCGCTCCGTGAGGTTCATCTTCATTAGCGGCGTATTTCCCAAGTCTACTTGATTGCACCGGTTCTCCAGCGGAACGTGCCCGGAGTGGTCGTGACAGAACAAGCTGTTGAAGGGCTCACGGCAAACGTAAGGGCAATGGGTGTCGTAGGTGTGGAGGAACAGGAAGACTCGCGCGCGGGAGTTCGGGGTAAGCCAGTTCAGGGACCGGGGGACGATCTGCTCGAGGTGTCCGCCGCTGTCGTCAAACGCCGCGAAGCCGCGGTCAAATCCGAACCACTGGCTCATCCAGACGCCGTCGGTGAAGGCGGCGGTCTTGTATCCCTGCTCGAGCATGCCGCGTGCGAGGGCCGCAGCGCGTATGGTCCTGAACGTCCCGACTAGAAAACCATGCGGTTCCGGCAGATCGGTGAGCGCCTTTAGATCGGCATTTGCGGCTTCGTGGAGAAGCGTATAGGGATACTTGGCCGCGAAGATGGACTTGTGCGAAACGAGCGTGAACGCGGATTGAGCGAAGACATTGGCGAACAAGACCGATTCGCGCGCAAGGGCATCGAGGTGCGGTGACGTCGGCCTGTTGTAGCCGTAACAGCCGAGGCGGTCGGCTCGGAGCGTGTCGACGGAAATGAGGATCACCGTGCGCGGCGCAGGGGGACTTTGGGGGCCCGGGCGCCCGTCCTTGGAAGGACACCCGGCTGACGCGATGCCCAGCAGCATCGCAATTAACGTTACGCCTGCCGGGACGGCTCCGGAGAACTTCTTGGGGATCGATACGGCGAAGCGCTCGGGACGCCACATTCTCGCACCCTTTGTAAATCTGGGCCTAGTGGACTGATTCGACTGAATCTGCGGGGCGCAGGCAGTCTGCGCCCTCACCTGTCTGCGTCTGCCTGTGCGCGCGGCACCTGTCTGCGTGCGGGCACGCACAGGCAGACGCACGCAGACACGTGCGGGCACCCACGGGCAGGCGGTCGCCGGCCCGGCGCCTGCCTGCCGGCAGGGCGGACAGGCGGCTCGGAAAATCGGCGTCCGGCACTCGAACAATAAGCTGCAACGTGGCACTAGTCCTCTTCGTCCTCGAGTGCCTCTGCCGGAGAGGGCGCTTTTTCCGGCTGATCCAACAGCTCCGCGATGATGCGGCGAGAGGCCGCTATGTTGTGCAAGGGTCCGGCGGTCTTGAGGCGGGCGAGCACATCCAGCCCGCTACGATCCAGTTGGCCCTCCGCGCGGCGCAGCAAGTCGTCCATCTCGCGCTTCCAAGTTTCGAGCATTCCGTCGAAGCGCTCGGGCTCGTCATCATGACATTCCATACAGGAGGAGTCGAGGTTTTCGATGGAAACAGGCTGAGAAATATCGTGGCAGGCTTCACAGTCTACGACCTCGGCCATGGGCTCGGCCGTGACTTCGAATCGTGCAAACTCCGGCAGGGATCCGGCGCGGAACTGCGCCTGCGTGGTATGGCAGCCGTTGCAGGTCGGAAGCGGTCCGTTGCCGCCGGTGTGACATTGGTCGCAGCGCAGGGCGTTATGTGTTCCCTCGAGAACGTAGGGGTGTATGAACTCACCTTTCTCGACGACTGCGTCCTTGCCGTTTCGGCTGATGGGGTTGAGAAACAGGTGGCACGCATTGCAGTCCGAACTTATCGTCTCGCCACGCTGGTTCACGTGCCGTCCTTCATGACAGCGGAAGCAGCCCGGGGAGATGTAGTGCCCGATGTTGTCGGGGTACGTGCGCCAATCCACTTTCATGGAGGGGAAGAAGTTCAGCCGGTATATTTCCCTGACGCGGTCGACGGCCTGGTTGACCGATGCCATTCTCCTTTCCCAGACCTGGGGGTATTGCTCCTCGTAGAACTTCCGCAAGGACGAGCCGATCTGGGCGCAGGCGGTCTCTACGTCGGGAAAGGGAGTCGTCAGCAGCTCTACAGACCGGCGTTTGATGAAGGGGAGCGTGGTGTCGAGCATTCCGCTTTCGAGATAATCGTCGAGCGCAGTCTGCGGTGAGCGGAACTTGTGGGCGGGACGATTGTGGCAGTCCATGCAGTCTAATTGGCGCAACTGTCCCTCGGGCTTCGGATCGGAACTGGGCTTGCCGTCGGAACGGTAGATAAGCTCGGTTCCGTCGGAGGCGGTCATGCGGATCCAGGGGATGTCCTGGAGCTTTTCATCGGTGGCGATGTATTCGATGCGGCCGGCCAGGGCCATGTGCAGATGTATTCCCTCGGCGCGCCCGAAGGACTCGTCTCCGCCTCCGGTCTTCAGAAGCATGGCCACGTCGCGGCGCGTGTTGTTCTCGTCGGAGGCGAAGTGGGCAATCTCGCGCAATTGTGCGCCGAAGAACTTCTTGGGCCAGTGACATTGCTCGCAGGTTTCACGTGCCGGCCGCAGCTCGCTTATCGCCGGAGGGATGGGGCGAGAATAGCTCTCCCGCCACATGGCAAGCACTTGGCGCGTGCCGGAGAGCTTGGACTTTACGAACCAACTGGCACCCGATCCGATGTGGCATTCGGCGCAGGGGACGCGTGCGTGCGCGGAGGTTTCATGGGTCGTGGCCTGGGGCTTCATGACGGAATGGCACGCGCGGGCGCAGAATTCCGTCGAATCCGTGAAATGGTATCCGTGGTAGGCACTTACGCCGACGACGGGCAGGAGGATAAACGTACCGCCCACGAACCATTTGGCCACCTTACGCTGCGGCGGATCGTTGAGGTCTATGCGGGGAAGACGAAATGCCAGGCTAAGTGTGTGGTCCTTGCGGCGCAGGCGCCAGCTCTTGATGAGGATTCCAACCGGGACGACGATCAGTGATACAGCGAGTATGGTCGGAAGGACGAGGTAACCGATGATGTCAACGTAAGGGTTTGCGGCCGGGGAGATGAGACTGAACAATCCGAACGTCAGCAGGAGCATGAGCGACATCGCCGCCGCAAAGAGCCCCAGGATCGTTATGGAGTTGTTCCACAAAGGAACGTAGCGAGGTCTATACGCGGGCGGGGCGTGTCGCTCCGGCGGTATGGCGTCAGCGGCATCGCTCTGTGGTTCTTGCGCGCGTCCGAAGCCGGGAGCCTCGGGGCCGAAGTTGTTTGATCCTTGCATCTGTGTTCGTGCTGATACCCGGCCGCGGCGGTGCCGTGCAGGCGCACTGCGCCTGGAGTCCTATTGAGCTGCCTCCAAACGCCGCAGCCGGGCCACCAACTTACGCGTCGAAACTGCATCCTCACGGCCTTTTGTAGCGTTGCGATATGCCTCGATCGCATCTTTGACGTATGAGGGCTTGTCGAACAAGGAGAGGAGGTAAAGTGCACCGGCTTCTTGAGCGACAATGGTCCAATGTCCTCCCGTTGCGCGGTGGGCCTGCTCGAGAGTATCGAGCGCATCGGTCAGGGCTTGGATGCCGGCCTCGCGTGCGGCGTCGGCGTTGGTTTGCGCGTCGGTGCTGCGGGCCTCGTGCAACTTCAGGGACTCCGCAAACCGCGCGAAGAGCACGGCGTTTTGGCGGTGGGCCGCAAAGCGCACGTAGTGAATCCACGCACTTGCCATTAAGGCGTCGGCCCGTTGGGCAGCGGTATATCCGCCGACCCAGCCGCTCTGGGCGCGTTTGCTGAAGGGTGAGCGCTGTTTCGCGGCCGGTGATACGCCCGCAAGCAGCGCCTGGGCCTGGTTGACCTGCTTTCGAGCGTCATCGGCGGCACGTGAGAACGCATCGGCGGACCGCCCGAACAGCGCCAGTGCCGCATCTTCGATTGCCGACGCCTCGGATTCCAACTTGTTGAGCTTGGTATACTCGGCTGCGGCCGACTGCGCCGCGGCAGCCAGCCTCTCGACGGCGTGAGCCCCGGTGCTCTGGTGTTCGGATCTGACGCCTTCGAGTCGCGCGATATCAGCGCGGAGCTCATTAACGCCTCGATGTTCCAGTTCGATCGTCGCGGCCAACAGGGCGCGTTCATCCTGAAAGTGCTGCAACCCGTACTCGACGGTCAGCCCGGTGTCGGAGCCTTTTTCCAAATAGCGTCCATTCAGAAAATCGCGCGTGACCTCTATTTCCGCATGTGGATAGAAGCCGGCGGTAAGGTAACGAACTTCACGCTCCGCCCGGCGATAGCGGTCATCCGCGTCCATGTACGCCGCTTGAAACGAATCCGCCGCGGCGGGCGCGCTGAGGTCCGCCCCCGTTGAACGAAGCTCGTCGATTCTTTCCCGCGCAGCTTCAGTGCGGCTGCGTGCCGCAGCTATGCGGCCCTCAAAGTCGCGAATGACATTCCCGAGCTCGGCGAGCGCCCGGCGATGGGCGTGAAGCTCGGACTCCGCCTTGGTGGCCGCGGTTTGGAGCAAACCGATCTGATCGTCAATCCCACTGTCGCCAACGAGCGAGCGTGTAGCGGCGTGCTCCCCGGACTCCGCTATGAGTGCGGTGAGGGTACTTCGGAAGGGTTCGGCCGCGGACCGCGCGTTCTTGGCGCGAAGCCACTCCGCCAGGCCCATGTGGAGCAGGATCGTTCCCTTCAGGCGCATTGCCTCAGCGTAAGTACTGGATAAGGAATCCACTCCGGGCACGGCGAGCGCCAGTTCCACCTGGCCCAACGCTTCCTCGAGCTCTCGGCGGTTTTCTTCGATTAGTTTGTTGCGGGAGTCTACGCCCTCGTCCACCTGTCGTGACAGGTCACCGTAGGCTGCCCGCGCCGGGCGCGGCGGGTGTGCCGACCAATCGGTGGGTTGAAAGGTTTCCCAAAGTTCTTCGTGCTTCTGCTGGTACTCGTCTTCCGCGGATTCGAGCAGTTGCGAAGCGTCGTCCAAGTCGACATCCAAGCCTAATCCCGAAATTCTCTCCAACAGCAGCGATTTTCGCTGGAGGGCGAAACTGTGGCGATCGAACATGCGCCTCGCCCGTTCCAGGTGTATTGCGGCCACGGCGTCTCCCGCACACCGCGCGTTTTGCAGCGCCGGAACGAGCATCCAGCCGACGCCGCACACGGCGAATGCCGCAACCGCGGCGGTAATCACGATCTGATTCTGTTTCACGTCGTTCTCCGGGACGCAATACGCGGTCGGGACTCCGAAGCCCCGTGCCCGAGGCACCCCCCAGGGACGGCCCACATTGTAGACGCCCCACGTGGGTTAGCAACGCTCTACGCTATTGTGCGGCCCCCGGGGCGTGCGTCTCGAATACTCCCCGGTACATACTCAAGGCCCAGAACCGGCGGGTCCGTCTTCTATCTCGAGGACTTCGATATCAATCGCTCCGATGGTCTTCATGAGCGGAAGACTAAGATCGGCCAATCCGTCGTCCTTCAACGACGACGTCGCGAAGGCAATGCGCGTGGGGCTGCAATCGGACTCTCGAAGGGCGGCGTCGTAATCCAGCCAGCGCCCGTCTATCAGAAACTCCGTCCACATGTGGTATCCGAAAACGTCGCTGCGGCCTCCGAGCGAAGGCAGGTAGACCAGCCCCACGACGACTCGTGAAGGCAGACCGTTGATCCGTCCCAGCGCCGCAAGGAGCACGCTGTGTTCGCTGCAATCGCCCTCCTTCGTTCTGCACACCTCGCTGGCGGTGGCAAACCCGACGTTAAGGCTTTTCGTCTCTACGTAGTCCGTCACGAAGCGGCGCAGCCGATCGGCCAGTGCAACGGGCTCCTTTTCTCCGCCTGCGGCCTTCTGGGCAAGCTCGATGAGCGCGGGGTCGGCGACGTTGATCATGAGATTGCCGTCGAGGTATTCGCGGTGCTCCGACGCGGAGGACTTGGCGCCGGCCGGCTTAGCCGCGGACCGACGTTGGCGCGCGACGACGACCTCCACGGCCCCGTTCTTGCCGGGGCGCACGCTCTGCATTCCGGTGGCGGGAAGATCGCCGATTTGAATATCGGGCGATTTTGGCGTGATTTTGTAGGTTATGCGCCGCGCGGATGCCGCGTCGATGGGCCTGTTGGCGGGCACGACGGTGGACATGAAAATCTCCGGCGGCACGAAATCAGAGAGGGCCGACTCTTGATCGGCGGCGACTATCACCAGGTCGCCGAAGCCCGGCACCGGCACTTTGGCCTTGAGGGGAATTCCGTGTTCGTTGACCCAGGCCGTGGTGGTCAAGCTCCCTATCGGCGATTCCATGACGACGGTGGTGCGGATGCCGCGGCCGGTCGATCCACGTAATTCAAAGTCCTCCCAGTCTGCGACCGTGGTCTGCGTCTCCACCGCGCTCTCGATGCCGAACGCGGGCTCATAGACTTTCAACGTGTATTGTGTCCCCGGCGAGAACCCGCGGACAAGACTCTCGCGGAACATGCCCCACGACTTCAGATGAGCCGCTTCCGGGAAATCAAACGATCGCTTCTGCTCCATTCCAAATTGCGACGACACGACCGTCATGCGTCCGTCCTGGAAGGTTCCCTTCATCGAGGTCTTCATGGCGCCAAGCTCCTGCGCGGTCTCGAATCTGACCGGCCGGCCGTCAACCGTCTCCGCGGCCCGCTCGGAGATGACGATCTCGACGGGGCTGTCGAGGCGCCCCATGCGCATTTTCATGGTCGTCGCGCTGTGAATCTCGTTGCCGGCACGGGTCATGGTCGAGTGTGTGTACCCAACCTTGCCGCCCGCGAGGTATATCTCCGCCCACTCGTCGCTGAAACGGCCGTGCGGCGGGTTTCTGGGATCGATTTGGCGCGTTTCCGCATGAGCGGCCGTGAAGGGCCATAAGAGAATCAGCGCGCCAAGGCCAAGGCCCAGACTTTTCCGTCCTCCCCGGGTTCGGCACCGGCCCGCCGCGCGGCCGGCGGGTATGGGCCGCACGTGCGCCAGCGCGCGGTGCGTGACGCCATTGGACCGCGTAATGACACAGAGCCTCATTTTTTCACTCCGCGGCGCGCGCGCATGAAACAGGCCGTTACCCCGCAAACCCCGCTAAGACTGACGCCGAGGGGTTGATTACGCTAACGCCCGAACCACTTTCGAACTTTGTACAACGTAGTGTCGCGCCCCGCCTTGGCGATTGAGTCAGTCAGGGGGATGTCCTTGGGGCACACCTTTACGCAGTTCTGGCTGTTGCCACAATCCGCGATACCGCCCGGCCCGCTGAGGATTTCGAGCCGCGCGTCCCTGTCCTCGCGGCCGGTGGGGTGGGCGTTGAAAAGGATGGCCTGGGAGACTGCGGCAGGCCCGATGAACGCCGAGCGATCGTTGAACTGTGGACAGGCCTCCACGCAACAGCCGCACGTCATGCACTTGGAAAGCGGATAAGCCTGCTCCTGCTCGGTGGGTGAGATTCTCGGACCGGGACCGAGATCGTGATACCCGTCGATGTTTATCCAGGCTTTGACGCGCTTGAGTGATGCGAACATCGATCTGCGATCGACAAGGAGGTCCCGAATCACCGGGAACTTGGTCATCGGCCGCAGCTCGATCGCCCCGAGATTTTCTTCCAGGAGCGCGTCTACAAGGGCGGAGCAGGCCTGACGAACCCGGCCGTTAATCACCATACTGCACGCGCCGCAGACTTCCTCAAGGCAACATGCGTCATACGCGACGGGCGTAGTGGGACTACGGCCGGACGTAACCGGGTCCGCGGCGATTCGTTGCAGGACGGTAGTCACGTTCATGCCGTGCTCGTACGGGACGTCGAATGATTCCCAATTCGAAGCGGCAAGCGGCCGCTCTTGTCTAAGTATGTTTATCTTGATCTTCCGGGACATCAGTAATCGTACTCGCTTCAGCCGGCCGGGACCCTTGGGCCCGCCCGGACGGCGCGGCGCATGAGGCGTCTGCGCCCTATTCCAAGGAGCCTCCCGCAACGCCCGCGGCCGCCGATTGCGGCGCGCGGCGGCTCTGGCGTTGTGCGGACATTTCCCGCCATACTTCTTCTATGATCTCCGCCCCCTTGAGGCCGTAGGTGCGCGGCCGGGGTGGAATCAGACCGACATCAACGTCCTCATAGCTGATGAGGGGGCCGTCCGCGTTGAATTCCGCTATGGTGGTCTTGAGCCACCGGTCAATCTGCCTTGCGAACGCCTCACACCAGGTGCGGGCCTGGGCCCGGAGCTTCGCCGGCTCGTCGGCGTCGGGGGATTGAATCTGAAACTCAGGCTTGTAATGCGCCCCGCGGCATTCGTCCCTTTTGAGCGCACATTGCGTGATGACACGTGCGAGCAGGACCATGTCTTCGAGGGCGCGCGCAAAGCTCAAGTTCTGGTTGGTCCAGTTGCCGCGGTCCGAGAGGGCCACGTTTTTGTAGCGTTCCTCCAACTCGCCGATCTTGTCGAGCGTTGCACGAAGGTCTTTGTTGTTGCGCACGACGGTTACGTTGCGCGTCATTACCTCGCCGAGCTCATGGTGGAGCTTGTAGGGGTTTTCCGTGCCCGGTTGGGCGATGAGCTTCTCCAATCGGCCCCTTTGCCTTGCGCACGCACCGTCAAAGAGCGAGACGGGCCGATCGGCGGCGCTGCCGTCGGGGAGGGCCTTCAGCCAGGCTTCGATGGACGGGCCGACGATCAGCCCCGCGAATATGCAGCTCAAGAGGGAGTTCGCACCCAGGCGGTTGGCCCCGTGATATTGATAGTCGGCTTCTCCGATCACGAACAGGCCCGGAACGTTGCTATGCTGATTACGAGGCGACGCGAGGACGACTCCCCCGGTGTCGTCGTTTCGAGCGTAATCGACCCACAACCCGCCCATGGAGTAGTGGACGGCCGGGAAGATCTTCATCGGCACGACCCGGGGGTCGGCGCCCTGGAATTTCTCGTAGATTTCTAGAATCCCTTCGAGCTTTTTGAGCGTGTCCTCCGGCAACTCGGTCACGTCAAGATAGACGCACATGCGCTCCTTCTCGACACTTAACCCGTTATTGGCGCAGACGTCGAAGATCTCGCGGGTCGCGATGTCCCGGGGGACGAGATTGCCGTACTTCGGGTAGCGCTCTTCGAGGAAGTAATAGCGTTCATGGGGAGGAATAGAACGCGGATCGCGCTCGTCCTGCGGCTTCGTGGGGACCCACACGCGTCCGCCCTCGCCGCGTGCGCTCTCACTCATGAGCCTGAGTTTGTCGGTGCCGGGAATGGCCGTGGGATGAACTTGTATGAACTCGGCGTTGGCGTACTTGACGCCGGCGCGAAAGGCCCGCCCCGCCGCCCCACCGGTGCAGATCATGGACATGGTGCTGCGCCCGTAGATCAAGCCGCAGCCCCCCGTTGCCAGGACGACGGCATCCGCCGCGAACGAGCGGATGTCCATGCTGAACATGTCCTGGGCGACGACGCCCCGACAGTTGCCGTTTTCGTCGATTATCGGCGCCAGGAATTCCCAATATTCGTACTTGTCGACCAACCCCTCGGCCTCCCAGCGCCGAACTTGTTCGTCGAGGGCATAGATAAGCTGCTGGCCGGTGGTGGCGCCGGCGAATGCGGTGCGCTTGAACATCGTCCCGCCGAAGCGGCGTTGGTCACGCTTGCCTTCCGGCGTGCGGTTGAAGGGGACGCCCAGGCGATCCAAGAGGTCGATCACGCGCGGGGCCCAGTCGCACATCTCCTTAACGGGCGGCTGATTCTGAAGGAAGTCCCCGCCGTAAACGGTGTCGTCAAAGTGGAGCCACTCGTTGTCACCCTGCTGCCGCGTGTATTCGTTGACGGAATTGATGCCGCCCTGCGCGCAGACGCTGTGGGAGCGTTTCACCGGGACCATGCTGATCAGGTAAACGTGAATACCGGCTTCGGCGAGCTTCATGGCGGCGGAGAGTCCCGCCAAGCCGCCCCCGACTACGACAACGTGTTGTTTGGCCATGACGTTTCCCGCGATTTCGCTAGGCCGACACAGAAATTCCTTCGCTACCGGTTCGGTTGTTCATGCGATGCGGCAGCATGGATTTGCGGCTCTGAGGCCGCGTGTGTCAGATCGAACGTTCTGAATCCGCTAACCGCCCCCAGCCCCAGCACCACGAGGAATACTCCGACCGCGGCGCACACGTACCCAGCGACCTGCTGGGTTCTGGGGCGAATCGTGATGCCCCAGGTTATCAAGGAAGTCCAGATCCCGTTGGCCAGGTGAAAAACCACGGAAACGACTCCGACGACATATACGGGGGCCACCCACCATGACGACTGTAACGGAGCCGCCGTAGTCGGCGCCGCGGCGGGCGCTCCAAGTTCATCGTGAGCCTGAAACATACCTCCGCCAAGACCGGCGCCTAGCCAGTGCATCTGCCACAAATGAAAAAGAATGAAGAAGAAGGCGATCACGGCCGTCACACGTTGGAGTGTGAAGCGGACGTTGCTCCCGTAGCGGTACTGCATCGCGTTGGGCGCTCCCGTGAAGATAATCTGAAAGCCCAAGAGCGTGTGGAACGCGAGCGGAATAAAGATGCCGATTATCTCGACCGGGACCAGCAGCGGGCCCAATGCGTGTATCCGGTTCACGGAGTTTTGAAACTCTCCGCCGGGCACTTCGGACGGTAGGAGAATCGTGGCGTTAGTCGAAAGGTGGATGAAAAGAAACACGCCCAATGGGACCAAGCCGGTCAGCGAATGTAACCTGCGAACGAGGAAATAGTATTTTCCGCCAAGCGGCGGTGCCTGAGATTCTGCTTCCATCACGGACTTCGTCCTGCTGCTTGCGCCGCCGCTCAATGCGTGCGTTCGGAATAGTTACACCTAAGCCGCGTGCGAACGCATGTCGCCGCGCGTGCCGGCGAAAGCGCCACCTCGCCTCGGCTTCCTGCGTGATACGTGCCGGCCGGGACCAACGCCTGACGGCCCGAGACCTGAATCGCCCGAACAACCCGTGCGCCAAGCCCTTCACCGACGCGATCACCGTCAGAAGAGGCGATTATAGTTCGCATCGGTTACGTGGCAAACGATGTTCCAACATAAGGTATTTGGTAGAATCCCAGGGCGGCTCGCGTATCAATTCTGCAAGCGTCCGGACATACAGGGTCACGGGGACAGGTTGCCGGGCGGGTCACTTGGGCTTGCGTTTCTCATAGGACATGCGGGGATTGCAATATCGCGCGGCGATTGCTCCTACTCGTTAGCACTGCGGAGTTTGGTTGTTGATAACGTGGTAGTTAGAAAATAGATGCGATATGTTGGGCACGCAAAGTCGGGCACGTAAAGCAACACTTAATACAGCTTCCGCGACATCGAGCGAAAAACTCATGGACTCGTCATCAGCAGTACATTCTGGTGCGCCGGAGCGTTTCGGGTTGACCAGAGCTGATGTGCTATCTAATCTCCGAGCGAACACGCCGAAGGCCGTTGTGCAGGCCGCTTTCGTTCGCGTAGAGCATAAGGTGCACACACGTTGCGACTGACCGCCTCGATTCCGGGTACGACGCTTCACCCCGCCGGCCCTCTATTTTATCGTGTCGCGGCCGTGCGGCGCGGTCACGCCCGAATTATTTCAGCGGCCGTACTTGCTGGCTGTTTGGGCCTGCTCGGCGTAGCGCGCACGCTGAATCCGAGCCCGGCCGGTCATGGCACTCACCAACAACTCGGCCTTCCGCCTTGTAGCTTTGTCATGATGTTCGCGTACCCGTGCCCGACGTGCGGAATGACTACGGCGTTCGCCCATACCGTGCGGGGAAACCTGCCGGCGGCACTAAGCGCACATCCTGGCGGACTGCTCTTGTCGCTCGCGACGGCCGCGGGAGTGGGGCTCTCGCTTAGTGTGCTTGTTTCGGGCCGAGTCTGGGCGGTCAACTGGATTCGAGTTTCGCCAACGTGGTTGGTGGCGGGTGCGGCCGGGTTCATTCTGGGCGGCTGGGCATACAAGGTCGCTCTGATTGCTCTGGGCCTGACACCCGCACCGGCGTGAGACGGCACACGGCGCCGGATTCACGTGGAGCGCGGGCGCTTTGCGAAAATCCGAGAGATTTGCCATCAGGTAAGATGCTGTTGAATGCGCGGTGCTGCACCGGATGGGCGCTCGCGCGCAACCGTGAAGGGAAGCGAAACAGGCGATTAGAGTCGGTTCTCCGTGATTGGCCTTGTAATTCGCGCAAGTGCCCGTACGATCGATCGTATATGGAACGCGCAGAGAGATTTGGCAGTCGGACCGAAGCTATGCCGGAGGCGGCGTAAATGGGTCGGAAATGGCTTCGCCGTCTTATTCCGGGAGTCGCACTCTTGCTCACGTCGTGCAACCTGTTGACGCCCATCATATTCGTTGGCGAGCACAGGAAAAAAGTTTCACCCGAGTTCGACAGGCTCGGCAACAGCCGCGTGGCGATACTGGCATGGACGGACCCGGCGACGCTATTCGATTATCCCCATGCACGATTCGAGCTGGCGACTTACGTTGGAGACAAGCTCGCCGCGGAGATGGCTCATCGGTCTAAGTCGATCGAGGTTATCGATCCGCGCGACGTGGAAGATTTTTTGCAGCGCGACATCAATGCGGAGATCGATCCCCAGGCGGTGGGCCGCGAGTTCGGCACCGACTATGTAGTTTACGTGGAGGTCTACGAGTTTCAGATGCGCGACCCGGATATGCCGCAGTTTTTGCAGGGGCACATCAACGCCTCAATATCCGTTCACGACATACGTGCCGACCCCGGCAGCGCGCGAAGGTATGAGCTCACGTCCGTCACGTGTGCGCACCCGGAAACCGGCCCCGTCACCTTCTCCCCGTCAAACGCTCCTCTGATTCGGCGGGAGACGTATCGCAAGTTCGCCGAGCTTGTGGCGAGGAAGTTCTATGAGCACACGGTCGAACTATAGGATCGCCTGACCGATGGGAACCGGCTCAGCGAGGGGCCCTGCAGCGAGTTCAGAGTGGGCACGCGCGCTGCGGCGCGTTTTGCCGTACGCGCTTTCAATATCGGCGTGGGCGTGGACTACGGGCTGTGGGTATTCGGGGGGCAAGCTGCTCTACATGCTGGGTATCGGCCGGGAGAGTAACGTCAAGGCTGAGTTCCGGCTGACCTCGGGCCCGATCTTGATTCTTGTCGACGACGTGGATGAGCGTGTCGATTGGCCGGTCGCCAAGTACTACATCGCTGACGAACTTGCTCAACAGCTTCTAAGGCACAAGGCGGCGAAACGAATCGTGCCGCATCGCACGCTTCAACAACTGCGCCAGTCGGATACGGATTTTCAGGGCCGCGGGTGCCGCGAGGTCGGGGAATTGGCCGGGGCGCAGCAGGTGTTGTGGCTCCAGGTACAGGAGTTTCTTGCGCAAGAAGACATAAGCGACGCTTCCAACGCGGCGTATCTCGCGGTTGTAGTGAAAGTAATCAACGTTCTCGAACGGGACAACCGGACGCGGGTGCGTCTGTGGCCGGGTTCGTCGGACGGACGCCTGGTCGCGGTCCAACTGGCCGGGGACGAGGTAGTGCGTCTGGGAGGCGTGGACGCGATCGCGCGCGAGCTGGCGAGACGGATTGCATCGACGGTGGGCAGGCTTTTCTACGATTATCGCGCGGACGACTTCGGCACCGCGTCATGATCCGGATATGCCACCTGCTTGACAGCTCTGCCGGATGGGAGCAGCGCGTGGGCCTCGACCAGCTCCTGACCGGCGTTCCAACTCGTGAATATGCGAATCTCGTTGCGGCGCTGGGGACGGCGGCCCCTGCGAATCTGGCCGGTTTGACGGATGCGATCAGGACCGTTCCCGGCGCCGTTTCGGCGTTGGCCGTCAGCGCTGCGCCGTCTCTTGTCAGGTACTTGACGCGGTCTGAGATTCAGTTGATCCACGCCTGGGGGATTCGCGCCGCGCTTGCGGCGCGGGCCGCCTCGAAGCTGCCCATTGTTGCGGAACTGAGCGATCCAAGTTTCTCACGCTATGACCTGAAGGCGTTGCGGACGCTTGCGGGCACAGGCGCACTGGCACTGGTGTGCAACAGCGCCACCGTGCGTCGCAGGGCGGTCGAGGGCGGTGTGCCGCCCGAGATATGCGTAGTAATCCGCCCCGGCGTGGACTTCGGCGTGATAAATAAGTACCGGCGATCTTCGATTCGCAAGGACTTGGGTCTCGGCCCGGACGATATGGTCGCCATCGTTTCCGAACCCGCCACGCGCGGCGGAGGGCATTTCGAGGCATTCCTTGCGGTCAAGCTCGCAGCGTTCTTCGTCGAGAACAGCAAGTTGCTGCTGCCCGGCGTGTCCCGCGAGCAACGGCGCATAGTGCGATTCTCCGCGGCGCTTCCACCACCCACGGTATTAGTCCCGACGGGTGCTTCCCATCCCTTCGAACGGCTCGTGGCGATCGGGGACGTGCTGATTATGGCAAATCGTCGCGACGGGTCCGCGACTCCGATAGCGTGGGCCATGGGTGCCAACGTCGCGGTGGTGGGAGCGGCCGTTTATTCCGTGGCCGAACTGGTTGCTCACAAGGTGAACGGTCTGCTGTTCAAGCCGGGCGCCCGACGGAGCGCGGCGGCCGCCATCAGCCGGCTGATCCGTGACCGCAAGGGCCTTGCCGAGGTGAGTGAAGTCGCACGCGGGCAGGCGTACGACGTATTTGGAGTGAGCAGGCGCGTGACTCAGTACAAACAGCTCTACACGAACATGCGCGCCGGTGCGCCCGCCGGCGTCGATATCGTCGATTCCGCGTGCTCCTTTTGACCCGCCGGGGGGTGCCGCTATTTCGGCGACGTGACGGTCTGATGCAGGAGTCTCGCGTACTTGCGCTCGAGTTCGACAAGCTCGGAAAGCATCTTTTCGTCCTTGCCCGTATACGGAATCGACGCTCGGCAAAGTTCGATGAACCATGCGACTACGTTGTCAAAATCGTTCAGGTCGATGTACTCCGGCCCCAGCCGTTTGCGTTTAGGGTTCATGTTGTGATAGTTTCCCAGCGCCACGCATATCCCGGTGGTATCGTACCCGAGCGTACGAAATGCCGACGACTCACACGTCCCGCCGTCCATGAGCTTGCGCTGGAACTTGAAGCGGCGGTTTCGCTTCGCGAGATCGGCGGCGACTCGCTCGCAGTAGGCCGTCGCCTCGGGGGTGAAAATGGTGGAGCGGTCTCCCACGCGCAGAATCGGGCCGTCCCCGAGCTTTGCGTTCAGGCGCTCGGCGCTCGTTTCCATCGCGACGACCATGCACTTCTTGGGAATCGTAACGGCCCGGGCCGCGGCGATGGCGCCCACGAAGCCGACTTCCTCAGCGCGAGTGAACAGGAAATACGCGTCGCAAGCGGACTTGCCGTGTATCAGAGCGTCGATGCAGCAGAGGATGGCAGCCGCACCGGCGAGGTCGTCACACACGCGCGCGTACACGCGGCCGTTGCGGAGGGTGAAGTCAGGAAAATCCCACATTCCGATGGCGCCCTTGGGGACTGGGCGGGGCACCGTGATGATCGCGGTGTCGACTCGACGCCGGCCCCGGTCGGCGTTCGTCTTGACGGAGGCGACTTTCCCGCGGACCCAACGTCCGTTCGTCCAGAGCCTTACGCGCCCTCCGATGAAGTAGTCAGGGGACACGCCGCCGCGCCAAAAAGCTCTGAGGCGGTTGGCGGACAACATGCGGTCGGCGACGAAGCCGGGATGATCGAGATGTGCGGTGATGCACACGGGCCTGGTGGTGCGATTCCGTCCTTGGCGAAGGCGGACAAGGACGTTTCCGGCGGCGTCCCGGGTAACGGCGGTCCTCCCCAGGCGGTGACAGAACTTCTCGACGACTTCAATTGCGAAGTGCTCGGCAAACGGTGCAGTCGGCGTCGCGATGAGTTCCGTCAGGATCTTGCGATTGGCGGCTGAACGGGATTTTGAAAGCATTTGTGAGATTTCCCTTACGAAAGCGCTGCGGCGCCGCAGGGCAGTCATAGAGTCCGCTGCAAGCGCAACATGAAGAAAGCGATAAGCAGGATCAGGTCCAACGTGACGATAATTCCGCCGAGAAAAAACCCGGTCCACGATTGCCCGGGGCGGTCGTTGCGGCGCTGGCCGGCACTGTTCCACCCCAGCACGAAGCCCAGCGCCGCCGAGAGCATGGCGAGCATGGCGCACGCGAGGAAAATCGGCAGAAAAGGACCGCGCGAATTGTAAATGACCTGATGGAGGTCCCAGTGCAGATTCCGCAGGAAGAGCCAAGCGGCTGCAACGAACGGTATCAGGGAGATGAACGACAGGGCGAGCGAATACGTCGCCTGTACGTCGTAACGTCGAATACTTCCGATTGGCACGGCTCTCTCCGTTCGAATGCGCCGCCGACGGCGGACAATGTGCAGCAAATTTATAGCAACGTACTCGGCGCCGTCCAGAGCGCGAATCGCCCTATTCGACGCGCCAGAAGCGCGGCGAAAACAGCGCGACGATAGCGAACATCTCGAGTCGGCCGACCACCATGAGTACGCACAAGACGATCTTGCTGGAATCGGCCAGCCAAGCGTAGTTCTGACTTGCCCCAACCTTACCCAGCCCGGGGCCGATATTGCTCATCGTGGTCACGGCTGCGGTTGCCGCGGTGGAAATGTCAATTGCACCCTCGGCTTCACAGAGCATCAGCGCATTAGTGCCGAGCGCAAAGACCCCCAGGAAGCCGATTATGTAGACAAGCGTGGCCCGCTTTAGATCCGCGTCGACGGACGCGGCTCCTATCTTCACGCTGCGAATGACCTTGGGACGGTAAGATTGCTCGAGCTCTGCAATAAGTACCTTCGCCGCTATGAGTATCCGGACTACCTTTATTCCTCCCGAGGTTGAGCCGGCGGAGCCTCCGATGAACATGAGGGCCACGAGCGTGGCCTTTGCGGCGTAGCTCCAGGCGTCGAAGTCAGCGGTGCAAAACCCGGTCGTCGTCTGGATGGAAACTACCTGAAAGACCGCGTGCTTAAGCGACGTTCCCAAACCCTGCGCGTGTCCTGCCCCAGCGGAAGCATCGGAAGGACTCCCTACAAGGCTTACGGTGACGATCAACGCGGCGACTGCGAGGATGCCGGTATAGGTGCGAAACTCTGCATCGCTGAACAGCGCCCGCCAGTCACCGTGAATCAACTGGTAATAGAGGCTGAAATTCACGCCGGCGATGAACATGAACACGATTATCGTGATGTGAATCGCCGTCGAGTTGAAGCCGCCGATGCTCGCATCCAGCGTTCCAAATCCTCCTGTTGCCAGCGTGGTAAACGTGTGGCATACGGCGTCGAACCAGCGCATTCCACACATCCTCAGGGCGACGACTTCGAGTATCGTAAGCCCCACATAAATTAACCAGAGGATTCTCGCGGTGTCCTGAATACGGGGCACGACTCCTTCCGGCGCGGGGCCGGTTACCTCCGCCCGGAAGACGCGTTTCCCCCCGACTCCCAGCATCGGCAGGACGGCCACAAACAGCACCACAATGCCGAGCCCGCCCAACCATTGGGTAAGCGCCCGCCAAAGCAGGAGGCTACGCGGGAGAGTGGCGAGGGACTGCACGACGGTGGCGCCGGTCGTTGTGAGGCCGCTCATCGCTTCGAAATAACAGTTCGTAAAACTGTCGAAGTCGTGTGCGGAAGTTTGGGTGCCCGGCCGGAGCAGCGACCACATATAATATGGAGATGCCGCGACGACTGCGCCTAGCAGCCAACTCAACGCAACCAGGAGCAGCGCTTCCCTTTGGCCGACCATTTCGCCCGGGCCGCGTCCTATAAGAACGAGGATTCCGCCCAGTGAAACCCCAAGCGCAACGGTGACAATAAAGGCGCGGAGATCGGAGCCGTCGCCTCCATTCCCCAGCTTGGCGTCGACGAAGGCGAACACCGCGACCGCGAGAACGAAGGCGCTAACCACGAACATCAGGAGTCCCAGGTGACGCGCGATGATTCGGAGGTCCACGATCATCTGGCGGAAAAGAGCTTTAAGAGATCGTCGGTGATGCCACGGGGGCCGATTGCCAGGACCGTGTCGTCAATGGTGATTTGGTCCTCCGCACCGGGGACGTATACTCTGTCGCCGCGGCGGATGGCGGCGATCATGGTCTGGGCGGGCAGCTTGATGTTGCGCAGTTCGTGGCCGACAATCTTGGCGCGTTTCATGGGCTTGATCTCGTAGACTTCTGCAATTCCATCGGCAAAGACCGCCAGGGAGCGGATGCGCTCGACTCCGATGAGGTGCTGAATGGCGCTGACGGCGACTCCGCTGGGGCTGAAGGCGTGATCGATGCCGACGTGCGGGAGCAGGTGCACGTACTTGGCCCTGTGAACCATGGCCATGACCGTACGTACGCCGAGTGTTTTGGCCTGAGCGCAGGCGAGGATGTTGTGCTCGTCGTCCTCGGTCACGGCGACGAAGGCGTCGGAAAGGCTTATGTGCTCGTCGGCAAACACGGTGTTTTCGGTAGGGTCCGCTTCGAGCACGGTGACGTGAGGGAGCTTTTCGGAAAGCACTTCGGCGCGCTCGTGGATCCGCGCGAAGAGACGGACGGAGAACACCTTGCTCTTGAGGGCGCGGCAGAGCCACACGGCCGTCGACGTTTCGCCCATTATGGTGATGTGCTTGTGCTTTTCCTTGCCCTTCTGGAAGACCCTGCGGGCGGCTTCGAATGACTCCCGCGCTCCGATCAACGTAACCAGCACGCCTTCATCGATCAAGGATTCCGCGTGGGCGAGCGCCGGTCCGT
>Ga0326597_10004571_pt1 | contig 19425 bp, 24 predicted proteins | sample RVTome_12_FD_203789 | JGI IMG/M metagenome (GOLD analysis project Ga0326597, IMG submission 203789) | Soil microbial communities from uranium-contaminated site in the Upper Colorado River Basin, Wyoming, United States - RVT100D185 | ecosystem: Environmental > Terrestrial > Soil > Contaminated >... | reverse complement strand
ACGGCCGCGACGCCTCGGACCCCGAGCTCCGTCTCGTACAACCCCGCGAACGACGCGTCGGCGAGGTCCTCGACGGGCGACGACGAACGAACGGCGACGGGACCTCCGCCGAGCCGATCGAGGGCACTCGCGACCACCTCCGCGACCGTCGCCGACGCGAGGTCCGCGTCCGAGGTCACGACGAACCCGTCCGGGACGGGAAGCCCTGCACCGAAGAGGCGGGCGAGCGTTGCTGCCTTGCGTCCGAAGCGGACCTCACTCGCCGCCGCGGCCAGCGGGACGACCGAGGGTCCTGACGGGGAGGCGGGATCGCCGGGATCGCCGGGATCGGAGGCCGTGCGGGAGTTGGGGACGCTGACCATTGGGGACGCTCCTATCGATCTTCCGGTTGTGACCCGTTTCCGGCGCGCGCCCCCCGGACGAGGGTGCGCAGTGCCCACGCAGCCCGGTCGGCCGCCTCGTTCACGCTCAGGCCGAGGTAGTCGCGGTAGACCCGATACGCCCCGGACGACAGCAACGCGATGCTCAGGTCGGTCAGGCGCTCGAGCTCGTCCTCCGCGACGTCCGGCGCACTCCGCCGCATGACGTCCCGATGCATGGCTCGGCGCGCCGGCATGGCCGCCTGGCGCATGTCCTGGCCCAGCTCGCTGGCCATCGCGGCCCGGAGCGTCCCGTCCATCCCCTCGAGATGATGGAAGACCTCCAGGATCGCGCCGCCGATCTCGTCGACCGTGTGCGGCATCTCGGCCGGGACGAGACCGGCCTTGGTCGCCACGTACGGGCCCAGCGCTGCGATCAGGCCGGCCTTCGTTCCGAAGTGGCGATAGACCGTCGGGATCGATACCTGGGCCGCGCGCGCCACGTCGGGGACCGACAGTGTCGCCACGCCGTTGGCCATCGTCCGGATCAGCGCCTCGAGGATGCGCTCCCGGGTCGCCTCCGCTTGTTCGGTCCGGAGCCGGCTCTGGTATCGCCGCCGGCTCGTCCGTTCTGGTGTCTTGACATTGCTGTTATGAATCATGTCGTCAATATACGACTCGTGTCAACGGTCCGGCGTCCGGACCAGAGACAACAGGAGGAAGGGATGGACAGATCGGTCGCACGAATAGGGTCGTGGGCGGGCCTGATCGCGGTAGTCGGGATCCTCGCGTACCACGCTGGATTGATGCTCGTGGCCGGGCAACGCGTCAGCGGCACAACGGACGAGGCGGCCATCCGCGCCTATTACGAGCACGATGCAATTGCCGTCCTCGGCGTCGAGGCGGCGTTCCTGATGATCCCGTTGCTGATCTTCATCGCGGTCCTCCGGGAGGCCACCGGGCGAACGGGCGTTCCCGGTGTCGCCGGGCTCGTCGGTTTCGCGGCCGGCGTCGCCGAGATGCCGGCCCTTCTCGTCATGACGTCCCTTCAGGCCGCGCTCGTCGCGGGCGTGGCGGCGGGCAGCGACATCGTGCCGCTCTTTCGGTTCTGGGACGTTCTCTACAACAGCGGGACGTACGCGCTCGAAGCGACCTGGGTCCTGGCCTTCGGGTTCGCGCTGCGCGCGCGCCCGTCCTTTCCCCGTTGGTGGTTTGGGCTGTCGGTCGTCACGGCTGCCCTGCTCGCGATCAACGTGACGGCGATCTGGATCGGCATCCCGGACGTCGCGACCCTCCCCTCGGCGGGCTTCCTCGCCGCCTGGTTCGTCGGCGCGAGCATCGGCCTTCGCCGGGAGGCGGCGTAGCAGAACCGAGTCGTGCCGGTGGACCTGCCATCGATGCTGCCGGATAATCCGCTGACCCTGCAGCGGAGACGACGACCGGAATGGCAGACTTGGCGATCAGTCCGACGTCCGGCGGTGACTCGGTCGCCGATCCGGCCGAGCTCGGCAGGCTCGGCGAGGCGCTCGCCCGGCTGACGCCGGCCCTCGCGCACTTCCTCGAGGGCGCGAATGCCCCGACGTTTCCTCCGTACCCGGCCGGTGCGGTGCCATCCGAGCCTGGGCCGCTCCCTGAATCGGGTCGCGGTCTCGACGCCACGATCGCGGAGCTCGCGATCGCCGTGGAATGGGGCTGTCGGATCGGGGCTCCGGGCTGGTGGGGGTTCATCACGACCGCCGGCACGACGGCGGGATCCCTCGCGCAGGTGGCAACGGCAGTCGCGGGGGGCCAGCGTTACCTCGTCCACGCGTTCAACGCACTCGAGCGGACCGGTCTTCGCTGGCTGGCCGACCTGTGCGGGCTGCCGGATGGCGTCCACGGCGTGTTCACGAGCGGCGGTTCGACCGCCAACCTCGTCGCGCTCGGAACGGCCCGCCAGGCGGCCTACGAGCGGCGTGGCTTCGACGTCGGCGCGGACGGCGCGCCGGACGGCGCGCAGGGTCGGATCTACGTGTCGGCTCATGGACATCGCACGATCCATCGGTCTGCCGCCGTGCTTGGTCTGGGTCGCAACGCGGTGGTCGAGATCCCGACGGACGCACGCGGCCGCGTCGACCTCGTTGCCCTCGAGGCGGCGCTCCGCGACGACGCGCGGCGCGGGATCGTGCCGATCGCGACGGTCACGGTAGCCGGCACGACCGACACGGGCTCCGTCGATCCGATCGCCGCCGTCGTCGAGGTCGCGCGCCGGTACGACTCGTGGGTCCACGTCGACGGAGCGTACGGACTCGTGGCGAACGCATCCCCGTCGTTCGCTCCGCTGTTCGACGGCGTGGCCGACGCGGACTCGTGGATCGTCGATCCACACAAGTGGCTGGCCACCGGCCTCGGCGTCGGAGCCGTCTTCGTGCGCGACGCGGGCGTGCTCACCCGAGCGTTCACCGAGGGTCATGCGGCGTACCTCGAGGGCTCCTTTTCGGACGAGGACGTCGCGGTTGAGTCGCAGTTCGACGTGATGGCCGGGCCGTGGAGTGATCAGGGCGTGGAGCTGTCGGCGCCGCCGCGCGGCGCGATCGTGTGGGCGGTACTGAACGAGATCGGGCGCGCCGGCGTGGCGGCGCGGGTCGAACGGGACTGCGGATTCGCCCGTCGCGTCGCCGAGCGTGCCGCGTCCCATCCACGCCTCGAGCTGCTCCTGGAACCGGACCTGTCGATCGCCTGCTTCCGCTATCGGCCGGCCGCCGGCCTCGACGCGAACGCAGTGAACCGGCAGATCCTCGAGCACCTTCGCCGCCGGTCGCCGTTCATCCCGACGAGCACGATGGTCGGCGACGCGCTCGCGATTCGGCCGTGCTTCATCAATCCGCGCACGACCCAGGCCCACGTCGACGGGCTCGTCGATGAGGTGATCCGACTGGGTGACGAACTCGTGCGCTGACGCCGGCCCGGCTCGTCGATCAGGAGGATGATCAGGCCGGATCGAGGTCGCGGCCGAACTGGCGGGTCGACCGATCGGCGTAACCGAGCGCCTCCCAGAATCGCGCGCCCTCGGCGTTGTCGAGCCGGACGAGCACGTTCGCCCTCGGGCAGCCCAGGTCGCGGAGCTCCTGTTCGACCTGGCGGACCAGGCGCGTCGCCAGGCCCCGCCTTCGGTGGCTCGGCGCGGTCGCGACGTGGTAGATCCAGCCGCGGCGGCCATCCCAGCCGCCGAGCGCAGATGCGACGATCCGGTCGCCCTGAGCGGCTACGAGCAGCAGGCCCGGGCTCCGCGCAGCAAAGCGGCGCAGGCTCGCCTCGTCGTCGCCGACGGAATGGAAGTCGACCTCCGCCCACAGCGCCCGGAGCGCATCGCCGTCACGGGATCGGAATTCACGGACGACGACCGGCGGCGGAGGCGGCGGCTCGGTCGGTTTCGCCGATTCGCGACGCATGGCCCGACCCGACGGGCGCCTCGACGTCGGCGCCGTCCTCGTCTGTTCGGCGATCCGTGCGGCGAGCGCAGACGTCGGTGCGGGACCCTTACGCGCGACCTCGACCGCTGCCTTCGCCTCCTCCAGCCTGTCGAACGGCCCGCGCACGAGCGGGAGCCCGAACTCGTTCGTCTGCTCCACGTCGACGACCATCCAGCCGCCGGACCCCTTCTCCACGCTGAAGCGGCCGTCGCCGGACACGTACCGACCGGCGGTTTCGCGCCCCAGCTTCAGTGGATCGGGTGGCGCGTCGGCCTTCCTTGATCGAGCGGGCATCGCGGCACAGGGTACCGAACCCGTCGCGCGCCCGGGGTGATCCGGGCCCTCAGCCGAGATTCTGAACGATGAGGATGAGCGCGGGTCCCAGGATCACGGCGAAGGTGGCGGGAGTGGCGAACGCGAGCAGCGTCAGCAGCGCCCCCGCATCCGACCGCCGCGAGCGCATGAGGCGAGCGCCGATGAGCCCCCATACAAGCCCGACCGCCATGATCAGCGCTCCCGCAGGCATGCCCGCGATCCCGGGGGGATTGTCGAAGATCGGATCGAAGAACCCCGGCCGAAGAACGAGCAGCGCGAGCAGCATCCAGATTGGGGTGAGCGCCACGACCACGCGAGCGCGGGCCGGCGGCACGGGTACCGGCCTGTGATCCGGGGCCATCGGGCCTGCTGGCTGGCGGACGCGTTGCGCATCACGCAGCCGCGCAACGACGGCCGTGGCCGCGAGGTCCGTCGCCGTGCGCGCCCAGAGCCAGACAACGGCGGCGCTGCCTCCGACGTTCCGCGCGTCCCGAACCTGATCCTCGAAGAGACGGGCCATTTCGTCAGCGTACGTGCGCCGGAATGTCGCCGGGTAGAACCGGAGGAGCCGTCGGTAGACGCGCCCGTGTCGGCTCACGATGGAAGATCCCGAACCCACGGCCTGACGCGCGTCACGAGTGCCTCGAGACGGTCGATCTCGGTAGTGACCACACGGCGACCGGACAGAGTGAGGCGGTAGTACCGTCTGCGCTCGTCGTCAAGTTCCGGATCCGGCCGCTCTGCAGCTTCGACGATGAGGCCTGCCTCGAGCAGGCGACGAATGTTCGTGTAGAGGGTGCCGGGGGCAACGCGGACACGACCATCGGTCATCGACTCGATCTCGCGCATGATCGCGTACCCGTGTCGTTCGCCCGGTCCGATTGCGAGAAGGATGTGGATCGCTGCGCGACCGATCTCGCCTTCGCCGTTCATCGACACGACTATATCCATGCTGGATATAGTCGTCAACCGGGCCGCGGCCCCGAAAACGCTCGGTTCGGAGGTCATGGCACCCGGTGCAACGATTCGCGCGTCATGGGCACTCGACACGGGTCTCGGGTGCCTTCGAGGGTGGGAAACGGACACATCCGTACACGAGGTGCACAAGACGCGCCGGCAGAGTGGTGACATCGCCTCCCGCCAGGTGGTGAACGGCCGCGCGCCGCCGGATCTGTGCATCCGGTGCGCGACCGCGCGCGGTCGCCGGCGGTCCGCGGCGAGTCGCGTCGGCCGGTACGCTCAGGAGGTCGGACCGACGGCGGGAGAAGGCATGCGCGTTCTGTTCACGTGCTCAGGCGGAAGCGGCCACCTCGAGCCGCTCGTGCCGCTCGCCCGCGCAACCCACCGTGCCGGTCACGCGGTGGCCTTCGCGCCGCGCCCATGGATGGTTCCCAAGGCGCAGGAACTCGGGTTCGAGGCCTTCCCGGCCGGTTCCGACGAAGGCCTCGAGCCGGTCACCCGGCCGCTCCTCGAGGTCGACATCGAGCGCGAGTTCCGCGACCTGCGGGACGGCTTCGGGCGCTGGCTGGCACGCTCGCGTGCCGCTGATCTGCTGCTGATCGCGGAGCGCTGGCGCCCCGACATGGTCGTGTGGGAGGAGACCGACTTCGGCGCGGCGATCGTCGCCGAACGGCTCGATCTCCCGCACGCCGTCCTGCTCGTCACGGCGGCCGGCTCGTTCGTCCGGCCAGCCGTCCTGGCCGACGCGCTCGACGAGGTCCGCGCGGAGCACGGCCTGCCGCCCGATCCGGAAGCCGCGATGCTCGCGCGCCATCTCGTGCTCTCGCCGTTCCCGCCGAGTTTCCGCGACCCGCGCTACCCTCCGCCACCGAACGCGCACGGGACCCGCACGTGGGAGGTCGTCCCGGCCCAGGTCGGCGGCTCCCATCCCCCACCCGGCTGGGCTACAGCCATCCCGGGCGCGCCGGTCGTCTACGTCACGCTCGGGACCGTGTTCAACCACGAGTCGGGCGACCTGTTCGGGCGGGTGCTCGCCGGACTCGGAAAGCTCCCGATCAATCTCCTCGTCACCGTCGGCCGCGAGATCGATCCGGCATCACTCGGCCCGCATCCCCGGAACGTGACCATCGAGCGGTTCATACCCCAGGCGGACGTCCTGCCCCACGCCGACCTGGTCGTGTCGCATGCGGGATCGGGCAGCGTCCTTGGGGCGCTCGCCCACGGACGGCCGATGGTCCTCCTGCCGATGGGCGCCGATCAGCCGCTCAACGCGGAGCGGTGTGCGGCGCTCGGTGTGGGTCGCGTCCTCGACGTCGTTCGGGCGACCCCGGACGACATCCGCTCGGCCGCGACGGACGTTCTCGCCGGCGCCGCTTACCGCGCGGCAGCCGAGCGGTTGCGGGACGAGGTCGTGTCCCTCCCGGACCCCGACGTCGCGGTTCGTCTCATCGAACGTCTCGCCTCGCGCTGACGGGCACTCGGCACGGTGGCGGCCGTAAGCCGGCGGTCAGCCGGCGGCGGCCGCGGCCTTCTCGGCGTCGAGCTCCACGCGCAGGATGGGGCTCTCCTGGATCGCCCAGCTGTTGCCGTCCGGGTCGTCGAAGAAGATGAACGAGTTGTAGTCGCCGCCCTTTCCGTCCTCCCAGCCGCCCTGGCCGACGTGGCGGATGGGGCTCACGTCGACGCCTCGGCCGACGAGCTCCGCATGGGCCGCCTCGATGTCGCCGACCGAGATCTGGATCCCCTTGAGGGAACCCGGCACGCCCTCGGCGATGCCCTTGCCGATCGTGATCGAGCATGCCGAGCCGGGCGGCGTGAGCTGTACGACCCGGACGTTCTCCGCGGGCTGCGTGTCGACGTCGACGACGAAGCCAAGCTTGTCTGCATAGAACGCCTTGGCCCGGTCGACGTCCGTAACGGGAACGACGACGAGCTCGAGCTTCCAGTCCATTGCGTAGCTCCTTCAGTGTGTCGGGGTGGCCAGGCCAGCAACGACCGCATCGAGCCGCTCGTAGCCCTCGCGGACGCCGTCCTCCATCCCGCTCGAGACCATGCCGTCGCGGTCCTCGACCGACTGGTGGACCGACCGGATGCGCAGTCGCGTGCCGCCCTCGATCGGCTCGAAGTGGAGCGTCTCGAGCGCGACGTGGCCGGGCCAGCCCTCGTACTCGAATGTCTGAGTGATGCCGCCCACCGACGGCGTGCCGTGGAAGACACCGCGGAACCCGTGCTCGACGCCGTCGGCGCCGCGGTGAACGTAGCGATAGACGCCGCCGTCGCGAACCTCGTAGCGCTCGACCACCATTGTGTATTTCCGTGGACCCAGCCACCGGGCGAGCAGGTCCGGCTCCGTGTGGGCCCGGTACAACAGCTCGACGGGCGCGGCAAAGTCGCGGGTGATCTCGATGAATGGGGTGCCCGGCTCCGCGGTGACCTTGGTGTCGGCGGTGACCATCATCGGCCTCCTTCCTCGCGCGTCGTGGCGCGCGCTTCCTGAAGCGCCGCGAGCAGGTCGTCGAGCCGGCTGAAGCTCTCCTCCCAGTACTCGCGATAGCGGACCAGCCAGGCCGTCGCCTCCCGAAGCGGCTCCGCCTCGAGGTGACTGAGCCGGGCGGTCGCCCGGCGGGTCCGAGAAATGAGCCCTGCCCGCTCGAGCACCTTGAGGTGCTTCGAGATCGCCGGCTGCGAGACGGCGAAGGGTGCCCGGAGCTCGGCGACGCTTGCGTCGCCCTCCGTCAGCCTGGCTAGGATCGCCCGCCGGGTCGGATCCGACAGGGCTCCGAATACCGAACTCAGCTGGTCCACGTCCACTCACTTTCATAACCATCTTGTTATGGATGACCCCAGTGAACCAGCCCGGTCGCGCCGTGTCAAGGGGTGGGGCGCGGGTTCGGTCGGGACAGACCGGCGTCGCCCCTTGCAGAGCGTGCGAAGATGCCGACATGGTCGAGTACGGAAACGCCGTCGGACAGGTCTCCGAGCAGGGCGGCGGCGCGGGCGGTGGCAGCGGCGGTTCGATCGTCGGCGGGGGCGGGCCGGGCGATCTTGGAGCCACCGTGGCCGACTTCGTGTCCGATTCGGCGAACCGGATCATGGCCCTCCCGCCGGAGGGCCTGCTCCTCCTCGTGGTGATCGTCCTCGCCGGCCTCGTCGTGCTGAAGCGGGCCTTCTAGGCGAGCCTCATCCGGTCGTCGGCCGATACGGGGCGAGCCGTTCGATGTCGCCGACGTACTCCGGCCGTCGGGGGTGGTCGAGCAACTGGCGGACGGCGAGGATCTCGCCGATGTGGAACCAGTAGTGATAGGTCACGCGGAGGACGCCGTCCCCGATCGTCCGTGGCGGACCCGGCGGCGGCATCGGGTCGAGAAGGCGCTCGACCGGTAGCGCGGCGAGCCACGCGTCGGTTGCGGCCGTGACCACGCGCCACGCGTCGCGCATCGCCCGAAGTGATGGCGTGGTGGCCGGGCCGCCGCTGGCGACGACCTCGTCGAGGACCGGGACGAGCGTCAGCCCCTGGGCGCGCTGGAGGAAGTAGCGCTGCTCGTGCCAGGCGAGGTGCCCGACGATCCAGCCGACGCTGTTCATCGGCTCGAAACGGCGGTATCCGTCTGCCTCCGGGAACCCCCGCAGGGCCCGCTGCCACTCCGCACGGGTAAACCGGAGCTGATCGACAAGTGGAGCGGTCATGCCGCGCCGCCTGACTCCGTGCCGGTTCGCGCTGCCACGGACATCCCTACCCTCCTTCGCTCACCCGGCCTCCCGCGTCGGCGACGCGTACTCCCCATTCTCCCGGGGCGGTCCACCCGGCGTCCGGGTCCGCCGAACGATCGACCGACGCCGCGTCGACCGCCGGTCCTGTCGGAGCACCCACGTTGCGGAGGGCGGTGACCGACAGGAAGGCGACCACCACGGCGACGGCCGCACTGAGGGCAGCCGCGGTCTGCATGCCCCCGACGAACGCGCCGCGAGCCACGTCAAGCACCACGACACCCAGGGCTGCCGGCAACTCCGACGCAGCGGCGACCGCCGCGCCGAGCGTGTCGCGGGCGGCGGCCGCGATTTCGGCCGGAATGCCGGACGGGAGACCATCCGCCACCGACGTGCGATAGATCGCGACGCCGATGCTGCCCAGGACCGAGATGCCGAGCGCACCGCCCAGCTCGGCGCCGGTTTCCGAGATCCCGGACGCGGCCCCGGCACGCTCCGGCGGAGCCGATCCGACGATGAGCTCGGTCGTGAGCCCGAAGACCGGCGCCAGCCCGAGGGAGATGACGACCGAGGCGATGACGACGATCGCCAGTCCCGTCGTGGGGTCCGCCCCGCCGACCTGGGCGAGGGTCCCCAGTCCGGCAGCCGCCACGAGGAGGGCCGCTCCGATGACGTGAGCAGGCCGAACGCGGCGCACGATCCGCGGCGCGAGGTTCGAGCCGATCACAAAGCCGATCGCCGAGGGGACCGACCACAATCCCGCCTCGAGCGGTGACAGGTCGAGGACGAGCTGCAGGTACTGCGCGACAAACAGGAAATAGCCGATGGCGACGAAGACGGCCAGGAAGTTGACCGCGAGTGCTGCGCTGAACGAGGGACTCCGGAACAGCCGCAGATCGATCATCGGGTCCGCCAGCCGCAGCTGACGCCTCACGAACAGGGTTCCGACCACGACGCCGAGCGCGATCGCGGCAAGGGCCTCCCCGACGAACCCGTCCTGGGCAACCTGCTTGAGCCCGAAGATGACCGCGAGCACGGCGACGAGCGACATCGCGGCGCTGACGAGGTCCAGCCGACCGGCTTCCGGATCCCGGTACTCCGGCAGCACGATCGGGCCCAGGATCAGCAGGACGACCATGACCGGCACGGCGAGCAGGAACACCGAGCCCCACCAGAACTGCTCGAGCAGCAGACCGCCGAGAACGGGACCGATCGCGCTGCCGGCCGAGAACGCGGAGATCCACACCGCGATCGCCCGCGCTCGCTGGCCCGGATCCTGGAACATCGTGAAGATGAGCGACAGGGTCGATGGGGCAAGCGTCGCGCCGGCAACACCGAGCAGCGCGCGGCTGGCGATGAGCATCTCGGCGCTCGTCGAGAACGCGGCCAGGAGCGAGACGGCGCCGAATGCGGCCGCGCCGACGAGCAGGAGCCTGCGCCGACCGATCCGGTCGCCGAGCGTTCCCATCGTGACGAGGAAGCCGGCAACCATGAAGCCGTAGATGTCGATGATCCAGAGGAGCTGCGAACTCGTCGGCTGGAGCGCTGCGCTGAGCGCCGGAACGGCGAGGTGGAGGACCGTCAGGTCCATCACGTAGAGCAGGCAGGCGAGAGCGAGTACGGCGAGGCCGATCCACTCCCGGCGGCCGGCACGCGGCGGCACGGCCGGAGCGGGGTTGGCTGGCTGGACGGACTCGGTGGCGGGGACGCTCATGTCGGTCGATCGTGCTCCATGGGTTCGGGAGGCGCCGCCGGGCTCAGTGCCCGGCGGCGCCACGATGGATGGTGGCCGCTATTCCTGCCAGCTTCCGTCCGGTTTATGGCGGCGCCTTCGGGCGACCGGCGTCGGGGCCTTCCGCGGCGTCGTCCGCGGCAGCCTGGACTTCGCGGAGGTAGTCGTCGATGCGATCGAAGCGCTCGTCCCACACCCGTCGGTACTGCTCAACCCAGTCGGCGACGCTGCGCAGCGCCTGGCCCTCGATTCGGCACGGACGCCACTGGGCATCCCTCCCCTGCACGATCAACCCGGCGTTCCGCAGGACCTTGAGGTGCTTCGAGACGCCTGGCAGGCTCATTCGGAGCGGTTGGGCGATTTCGGTGACGGTCGCCTCCCCTCCGGCGAGGCGGGCAAGGATGGCACGCCTCGTCGGGTCGGCGAGGGCGGCGAACGTCGTGCTGAGGGGGTCGTGGTCGTGCATAGTTTCCAACTCGGTTAATTACCTGACTGGCATAATACACACGGCGAGCCCGGTGTCAAGCGAGCCGCCCGGCGGTCGGTGGGTCAGCGGCCTCCCGACACCGCCGGGATGACGTGGACGACCGCATCGCCGGACACCTCTGTCGCCAGGTCGGCCGGCCGCCCGTCCACGTACACGTTGATGTGCGGGCGCAGTCGCCCGCCGTCGGCGAGGCGGTCTCGCAATCCCGGAATCCGCCGATCGAGCTGAACCAGGAGCTCCGCGACCGTGCCGCCGGTGACCGGCTCACGGCGGGTCGCAGCCGGAAACAGCGCGATGAGCGAGCGCGGTAGAACGACGGTCGCCACGGATGCAGGCTCAGGCCTCGCGGGCGAGCGCCTCAACCGCCCAGATCTGGGGCAGGTCGCGGGAGATGAGGTTCCAGCGCTCACCGCCGTCGCGGCTGTGCCAGAGCTGGCCCGTGCTCGTCCCGAACGCCAGCCCGACGGGCTCCAGCGTGTCGCGCGCGAACGCCTCGCGCAGGACGCCCAGGTAGGCGTTCTCCTGGGGTAGTCCGTCGCCCGACCGGACCCACGATTCGCCGCGGTCGTGCGTCCGCCACACGGCCGCGCTGCCGTCCGGCATGTAGCGGCCCTCCTCCGGACGACTGAGCGGGATGACCCACGCGGTGGCCGGGTCGCGCGGGTGGGTCACGAGCCCGAACCCGAACTCGGAGGGCAGCGCGCCGGTGATCTCCGTCCAGTGTGCGCCGCCGTCATCGCTCCGATAGACGCCGCAGTGGTTCTGCTGGTAGAGCGTCTCCGGCTCGCCGGCCGCGGCCGCGAACTTGTGGACGCAGTGGCCGGTCTCCGGCGGCGGGCCCGGGATGAAGTCGGCGCGGACGCCCCGATTACGCGGCTCCCATGTCGCTCCCCCATCGCATGTCTCGAACACGCCGACGGCCGAGATCCCGACCCACGTCCGGGCCGGGTCCGTGGGATGCGGGACGATCGTGTGGAGGATGAGCCCGCCCGCTCCCGGCTGCCACGTTGGACGGGACGGGTGATTGGACAGTGCGTCGACGTGTGCCCAGGTCGCGCCACCGTCGGTGCTGCGGAAGAGACCGGCCGGCTCGACGCCGGCGAGGATGGCGCCGTCCGGCGCAACGGCGAGGCTCCAGACGGTCTTGACCGGTTCGGCGTCGTCGCCATAGCTCAGGCCGGCGGACGACTGTGTCCATGTCGCGCCCAGATCTGCGCTCCGCCAGACGGCCGGCCCGAACCATGGGCTACCGCCGGCGGCGAGCAGGTCGCCCGTCGCCGGCTCGACGATGAGATCGTGGATCGGCCAGCCGCCGCACAGCGGCCCGCGCATCGTCCAGTCCGCGCGGGCAGCATCACTCTCGAGGATGAATGCTCCCTTGGCGGTGCCGACCAGGAGAAGGGCGCGGCTGGATCGGTTCATGGCATGAGCATAGCAACGGTGCCGCGTCGAACGGACAACGCCTCAGTGACGATTCAATCGATAACCGGTGCCGCGGACGGTGTCGATCACCGGGCCCCCAGGGCCCAGCTTCCGGCGAAGGCGCCGAACGACCACGTCGACGACGTTGCTGCCGACGTTCGATTGGTAACCCCATACGTCGTCGAGCAGGGTCGCCCTCGATACGGCTCGTCCCTCGCGATCCTCCAGGCAGCGCAGGACACCGAACTCGAGCGGCGTCAGGCCCACCGTGTGGCCGTCGATCCGGAGTTCGCGGCCGGCCTCGTCCGTGACGAGGCGCTCGTCGAGGCCGAGTTCCGCGGCTACAAGACCGGCGAGCCACCCATCCACCGACTCGGGCCCGAAGTCGAGGGCCACGCTCGTGAACGTCCGCGACCCGATTGAGACGACGCCGTCCCCCTCACTCAGGGGGCGGAACCCAAGCTTGAGCACGATCGGCAGGTAGGTGGCGGGTTCTTCGACGACCGTGTAGATGCGGCGCAGATTCGGGCGCAGTTGCATGTAAGTCCGTTTGACGTCGAGCCACGAAGCGGCCTGTGACGTGCTGGGCCGTTCACCGTGGTCGAGATCGAGCCAGCGCCGGAAGCCCAGGACTTCCTGACCGGCCGGCGGCGGATGCGCGCTCAGATGACGGCGCCACCCCCCGACGACGGGGTCGTCAATCGATCCATCGAAGATCTCTGCCCGGGTCAGAAGGCAGAAGAATGCGACGGTAACCCCGTCCCGGTCGCGCACGACCGAGAACGCGTGCGGAGCCCGGCGGTACCACGCGGCGATCGCCGCTGCAGCCGGTGCGCCGTCGTGCCGCTGCGCAATCAGTTCGATCGACCGCGCGTCCTCCGGGCGGGCCGGTTCGACGGCGAGAGACTGCGCGCCGCTCGGGAAGAAGGCCTCGCGCACGACCGGGTTCTCGATCAGGTAGAGCATGTCCGCGGTGTATCGCCAGAGCTCGGCGACCGGCGCCAGTCTGACCTCCTCCCTGAGCTGGTGCCACGCTGCCTTGCGGTATCCGCGATAGCGAACCGGATCGGTCGACTTGAGGTACCTCGCCACCGCATCCTGGACCGCCTCGTGAACGCCCAGACCGTCCTGACGAACCTCGACGAACGGCAAGCCCCGGAGGCGATCGAACACATCTCCGGGCGAAGAGCCCGGCAGGAGCGCCCGCAGGAGGGAGGTCGTGGTCCGGCGGACCACCGACGTCGCCTCGATCGCTTCGCGCGTGATCGGATCCTGGACGTCGCTCAGAAACATCCGGGTCAGCTCATCGACGACCGCACTCGCGGCAACGTCTTCGATCGCCAGGTCCGGCCGGTCGACGGCGGCGGCCGCTGCCAGGTGAATGGCGAGCGGATGTCCGTGCACGACCCGGTTGAGGCCCTCCGCCCGATGTCGCTGGATGCCCAGCGATTCGAAGACCCGGATCGCGTCCTCGGCCTCGAGCGGGGCGAGCATCAGCCGATCCGCGAAGTGGGCCCCACCACGAAAGGTCAACCACGCGGACACGGGAGGTTCGCGGCCCGCCACCGCGAGCGCGACGTTGGGCGGCAGACTCGGTACGAGGGACTGCCGAAGCCAGGTGTCGACAAGCCTGAGCACCTCATAGTGATCGAGCACGATCAGCGTCGGGCGGTCCATCGCGGCCAGCCGGGCGGCAATCGGCGCAAGGCCGGTTTGCTCGATCCCGACGGCCTCGGCAAGAGCCTGGCGGACGCCGCGGTCGGTTGGTTCGAGTGCGCGACCGTCGAGGGCGATCACGACGGCCCCGGCGATACGGGCACGGGACGAGAACGCCTCGAGGAGCGACGACTTCCCGACCCCGGCGACACCATGGACGAACGCGACGCGTGGACCGTCGGGTCCGATCAGGCGGGTGAGCCGGTCGAGTTCTACCCGGCGCCCGATCAGGGGCTCGGCGGCGTCCTTCATCCTGACCTCAGCGATCGGCAGGGTCATGATCCCCCTCTGTCGAGGCCGATACGGTGACCTCATCCAACCCGCGCGTCAAGCGGTTCGTCAGGGACCGGGGTCGGCGGCCCACACGATCAACCCAAGCTGATCGAGGATGTCGAGCATGTCCCAGGTCAGCCAGAAGTCGACGATCCGACCGCGGCGCACCTCGAAGATCGCGGTGGCCGTGGAAGACCACACTCGGCCTGTCGGCTCGCCGCCTTGGAAGCGGCCCGTATGCGTCCCGGTCGCGACCAGGTGGACCGCAACCATCGCATCCTGGCGGACGAGCCTGACGATCGTGACGCGAAGGTCGTCGAACGATCGGCGCAGCGCCAATGCCCGTCTGTGCAGAAGGTCGTTGTCAACGAGGTCGGGGGCCGCCTCCGGGCGGCCCCCATTCAGGACGTCGTCGATGAAGCGCTCGACCACGCGCTCCGGCGACCTGGACGGCCCGTCGACGACAGGCCGGCTGTCCATGGATCCGTGCCTCAGCACGCCGCTGCGGCCGGTTCGTGGACCAGGAGCGGACCGGCCGGGACGAAGTAGACCACGAGAAACTCCGCGGCGACGGCGGTGGACGCGTTCACGAACGTATGGGCACCTTCCCCATGGAAGAACGATGACCCGGTCGGATGATCCGTCGCGATGCAGCGCCCACCTGGGCCCGGTTCGACGACCTGGATCGTGCCTGCGGTCACGACCACGATCGAAGGTCCGGGATGGCCGTGCCAATCGGTCGTTCCCCCAGCCGCCAACGTCGCCCGCACGACCGCCACGTCCGACGTGCCGAGTGCGTGCATCGAGCCGAGCTCCGCGACCAGGGCTGCGAGGGTGGCCCGGTCACCGCTGCCGCGGCCGAGCAGCGTGGAGCTGAGGCCGACGGACGTGTGCGTGGCGATTGCCGTCCCGGTGACGACGACTGCCAGCATGCTGGCGAACAGGATTCCGCGCTTGAGAGCCATGTCTCTTCCTCCAGAGGACGGTGGCACCGTCACTCGGTCGCCACGAGCCCGACGCTATGGCGGGAGAGCCGCGCCAGGGTGAAGCGGACATGAGACCCGCATGACATCCGGCCGCTTGCGTGCCGCCGAGAAATGTCACGGAACGTGTCATCAGCGCATCATCGAGCGTCGGGAAGTGCATGCGACGCTGCCGCTGGCCGCTCACGACGAGGTTCCTCTGCCGCGTCGGCCTGCGGCCGGGAGCGGAGGACACCGGCCATGGCCAGATCGCTCGCGGTACCCCTGGCATCGCTCGTGCTTCTTGGAATCGCCGCGTGCGCCGGGACTGCTCAGACCCTTCACCGGCACCGCCGTCCCGAACACCGGCCGCATCGATTGAGGCGACGTCCTCGCCACCGCCGCCCACCCCCCGGCCGACGATCGGTCCGGCTGCGACACCGCGCTGCCCGACTGACGCCCTCGGCACGACGGTCGCCGATGCGCTGACCGTCCGGGCGACCGCGAACATCTTCGGTGCGGGCCTCGACGTGCCGCCCGGCCCGGGCGGTGGCGGAGTCGGCACCCTCCCGGCGGCCTACGAGCTGCCCGCCGATGCGACCGTCGTCGTGTTCGAGGGCATCACCGGTTGTGTCAACCCTGTCTCCGGGCAGGCTCCCTGGAATGGCCCGGGCGGGGCGCTGACGGGACCGACCAACGTCGAGTCGCTCGGCGGGGTTTCGGGCGTCCTACACGACACGAACACGATGTTCCTGGTCGGAGTGTTCGCGGCGGAGCAACCGCCGGCCGCACCGGCGCCGGATCGGCTCGACTTCAGCGCTGGTGAGTCCTTCGACGAGCTTGCTCCGTTGATCGGTCAGACGTTTTTCATCGGTGACGGCCTCGGCCGCCGGTATCGGATACCCGGCAGCGCAACGCGGCTGTTCCTGGGATTTGCCGACGCGTTCGCCTTTGTCGGGCCCCCGGGCTGGTACGGGAACAACTCAGGGGAACTGCAGGTTCTCGTCGCGACGGAGTGAACCCCGCGCGCCGACGCAGGACTGCTACGAACCCAGCCGGATGTCCACGTTGAGGCCGACGAGCGGGAAGACGACGAACCACATCACGATCGGCACGACGAACAGGAGGATCCGGGCGACGCCGCGATCCGTCGGAGATGCATCCGCGGCGGCGCGCTCCGAAAACGCTGCGAGGGCGACGACCGCAAACCCGATGATGCCGCCGATGATCGCACCGAAGAAGAGCATGGCGAGGATGCCGCCGGCGAGTCCGATGGCGCGCACGACGGTGTCAGCCGCCCCGTCCTGAATGCCGTGCTGCGCGCGAACGTCGGCGGACCCGAGGACGATCCCGACGAGCAGCGCGAACGGCCAGGCCAGGGCCGTGAATGGCGAGACGATGCCGATCGTTGCGGCGACGAGGAGGTGAACGCCGAGTCGCAGCGGAGCGAACGTGGGTGCGCTCGGCGTGATGAAGGTCTGTTCCATGGGCCCAGTGTCGGTCACCGCTCGGGCGCGAGCAACGGACGTTCGGCCGACCGCGACCTCGACATTCGACGAGCCGCCCGCCGGCAACGACGGCTAGTAGCTGAGGACCCGGTCCGCCGAGAATGCGAGTTCGACGAGCCGATCCGGCGGCGCCATCGTCACAGCCAGCCCGCCGAGTGCGTCGGCGGTCAGCCCCCGCGCCTTGCTCGACAGGCCAGACGCGTAGAACGTGGCGCCACCGGCAACGAGCGCGTCGACATGCTCGCGCATGCTGCCCGTTCCGATGCCGTGACCGGCGCCCAGCGTCTCCGGACGCAGGATGCCGACGCCGTCACCGGCGATGAACAGGTCCACCTCGTGCCCGGCCGCGAGCGCGGATCGGGCAACGAGGAGGCCGAGGGCGGCCCGGGTAGGGTTCTCCGGGCCCGTCGCGATGTGAACGAGCAGGCGGCTCATGCAAACCTCACGCGCTGCGGGACGACGGCGCCGACGATACGGCTCGCATCCATCGTAGCGAACGCCCGGCTCGCTCACGATGCGGCCGGCTCGCCCTCGAAGCGACAGGTGCCGATCAGTGTCATGACCTCCGGTGGGAGTGAACGCGCCGCCTCGAGCATGCCGTACCACGACTCGACCCCACCGGCCGCCTCGAACGCGGCCTGGGCACCTCCGTCACCCGCGGACAACCCGTCGCGCGCGGCCGCACGCTTCGCCTCGACCAGCGTGCCGAACGCGGCGAGCACGTTGTCGAGGTGACGGGCCATCGCCGCCCCGGGATCCCAACCCGCGGCCGACTCCGCGTGTCGCCGGCCGGTCGCGAGTTCCGCCTGGATCATGGCCGCGAATCGCTCGACGGCCGAATAGTCGGCGTTCGTGATCGCCTGGTCGAGCGCGGCGCTCAGCTCCGAATCGGAGGCCGTGTCCGGGTTGCCAATCGCCCGGAACATCGCCTGCATCGACGCGCACCAGGCGGCCGCGAACTCCGGCCCACTCCGCGCCACGGGCAGCAGCGTCGGCGTCGGCGCTGCGGCCGTCCCGCATCCCGCCCCGCCGAGCGCCACGGCGAGCGCGAGTCGCATGAGCATCCGTCGTCCGTCCATGTCGGGTTCCTCCCTCCGGACGACGCGCCGGGCGCCGCGATGTTACGCCTTCAGAAGAACGTCGAGCACCACGGCTCGTCGGCCGTCCGGAGCAGGGCGTCCGCCCGGGCCAGGGCACCGTGCCGGTGCTCATCGCGGCCATGCGCCACGACTGCGTCGCGCAACCGGGTGCCACCGAGATACGCGGCCCCGAGCGCCGCAGCATGCACGGTCAGCTCGGCGGACTGATCCGTCCGACGGCATGACGCCCCGTCAGGCCCGACGTCGAGCGCGAGCCGCGTTCGGCCGCCCCCGTCGTCCGGGTCGATCACCTCGAGCACGATGCTCCCCTCTCGCTCATACGAACGTGTCTCGAGTGCTCGCGCGATGTCGAACAGGCGGACCCACAGGCCGTCGCCCGGCTCCGACATGCGCGCAGCACGGGCATTCACGAGATGCCACGGCAGCCGCTCCGAGGCTGAGCGATGCCCGGCGATGACCGTGTCGACGAGGTCGATCTCGGCAAGGAAACGCCACAGCGCCGCATACGCGCCGTCGTTGGTCGCGTGGAGATCGTCGACGACGAGCCGCACGCGCGGTTGTCGCTGGCCGGGGTCCGGTTCGGCGTGGTAGCGCACATAGCCATCGACGGTCCCGTGACGATCGTGCCGTAGCGCGACGAACCCCTTCCAGCGGTCGCCCCACGCGGTCTCGCGGCCGAGGTCGTACTCCCAGTGGTAGTCGCGCCGCTTGATCTCCCCGGGAGCTGACCGGCGCACCGTGTTGAACAGCGCGGCCATCTGCGCCGCGGTGTCCGCAGTGGGCGCGACGATCTCGACCCTGCCGACGGATGGTGTGCCGTGGAACGAGGCGCCGCTCGCGTCGAGCGTCCAGCGTGCGATTCGGGTCGCCGGCCCATATCCGAAGCGACCGTAGATGGGGTACTCGGCGGCATAGAGCAGTCCGACCACCTCGCCGCGCTCACGGATCGCGGCGTGCTCGCCGGCGACCAACGCGCGCAGGATCCCCCGTCGCCGGTGCGTGGGAAGCACGGTCACCCCGGCGATGGCCGCGCCCGGAAGGATCCCGCCCCCAGGGACGGTAAGCTCCGTCTCCCACGTCCGAAATGTGGCGCACATCGAATCACCGTCAAACGCGGCGCGGCAGCGTCGTACGTCCCACAGGGAGGCGAGTTCGGCGGCGACGTTCGCCACATCCGGACGCTCGAGGAACGTCGTGGTCATCGCCTCGATGAACGCCGGGAGCTCCTCGAGGGTGATCGGTCGGATCGTCGGCGTCACGCTTCGACCGTCCCGCTCCGTGCGAGGTTCGAGATGATGGCGGCGAGCTCCACCGGGCGGGTGAGGAATGGAGAGTGCCCGCCATCCAACTCGATCGGCTCTGTTCCCAGCCGCGCCCGGGCGGCGGCGCGTGCCCAGTCCGGGCTGATCGATCGGTCGTCTCGGCAGACGA
>Ga0326597_10004570_pt1 | contig 19429 bp, 17 predicted proteins | sample RVTome_12_FD_203789 | JGI IMG/M metagenome (GOLD analysis project Ga0326597, IMG submission 203789) | Soil microbial communities from uranium-contaminated site in the Upper Colorado River Basin, Wyoming, United States - RVT100D185 | ecosystem: Environmental > Terrestrial > Soil > Contaminated >... | reverse complement strand
GCATGCTCTACGCGCAGAACCAGGAGCTGCTATTCCGCTGGAAGGCCGGCCAGGTGCCCCCGGCTGCGATGCAGCTGGCAATCCGCCAGGGCGCCGCCGACTCGAACGCCACCCGCAATTCCCGGGCGGCGATCTTCCTCCACGACCCGGCCGGCGCGAGCTGGATCAACTACGGCCTCGACGTCGCCTGCGGGGTCAACGGTCTCGCGTGCTTCAGCCGCCTCGGGGCACCGAAGAGCTTCACGATGTCGTTCCGCGAGAACGGGCACCGGTACGACTGGGGCATCCTCCGCTGGTGCGAGATGACCGGACGCCCGGACGGCTGCTTCGACGCCCGGAACACCGCGCTCGACGAGTTCGGCCACGTCGAGATCCTCGCCCATCACGTGAACTTCGCCGACCAGTCCGACTACCGCGACGCGGTCGTCCAGACCATTCAGCGGGTGAAGCCGCGGGACGGCTACGACGCCCACGTCTTCGGCCGGTGCGACGTCGCTTCGCTCCAGCGCAAGTACGACATGCTGAACTGGGCCGCGAAGTATTCGACCTGCCTCGACCTGGCGACGACGCTGACGATCAGCGCGCCGGCCTGGGTGTACCTCGGGGCGAGCGTGCCCCTCAGCGCGACGCTCAAGATCGTCGACCTGGACGCATACGAGCGCCTGGGCGGCAATCCGGTTTCGAGGCGGACGATCACGGTCCAGCGCCGGTTGCCGGGCGCCGCGGCGTGGGTGTCCGTCGGGACGATGGTCGCGGCGGCGGGGGCCGGGACGTACACGTTCACTGCGCCGTCGCAGACGACGACGTATGAATGGCGCGCGGTGTTCACGAAACCGGCCGGCGAGGGCCTCCGGGGCGACAGCTCCCCGATCGTCAAGGTGACGGTCCTGTCGTGCCGGGAAACCCAGTGCCCGGAGTCCCTTCAGCTCGACGGTGAGCGATGAAGCTCCTCGGCCGGGTCCTGCCCGTGCTCCTCGGAGCGCTGCTCGCGATCACCGCGTGCGGCGCTCCGCCGCCGCCGGTGACTCCCGAACCATCCCATACCGCGCGGGGGGAGCCGCCTCCCACCAAACCGCCGGTCGCCGTCCTGAGCTTCCCGGGCGGGCAACCGACAGCCGGCGCCCTGGGCACATACATCTACCGGGGCGCGGGTTCCGACGCGCCGTGGCTACCCGGCGAACCCATGGCGGTGCCGCCGGCCGGGGCGCTGGGCCAGGTCTTCCTGAGCGAGCCGCTCAAGGTGGCGTCATGGCGGGCGAGGGTGGCCCCTGCCGGCCGGGCGCCGGGGATCGGCGAGGAACGCGAGATCGCAACGGGCGAAGGGCCGATCGCCTTCGAGCTCCCGACGGGCACGTGGACGCTCCAGCTCTCGGTCCAGTTCGGCGACGGGATCGGCGAGGCGACCTGGTACTGGCGGCTGGGCCAGGGTTGAACCGCTGAGGGCTCCGGCGCGGCCGGAGCCGGATTCAGGCGCTCGGGACGGGCTGCGCCGAGAAGATCGAGACCTGTGCCTCCTCGGGCAGCATGACCCCCATGATCTTCTGAAGAGTCAGCAAATGGACGCACGAACCCCAGCTCTCGAAATAGTGGCAGGTGCAATGCCACGAACCGGCGTCGAGACTGACGTGGTGGGTGTCGTTGTCGCCGCGGAACGTCAGTGCCAGGCGGTCGATCGTGATCCGATCGAGCTCGCGTGCGTAGCGATTCGCCTTCTCGACCTTGCCGATCAGTGAGCTGTGCATCTCGGTCGAACCTCCGGCCCCAAAGGGGCGTCTCGCAGGCCGCCGTCCGGTCATGCACCTCGACCGGTGGTGGCGGTCGTGGTGACAGCGTACACCCCCCGGGCCGGTGGGTCACCCCCCGAATCGCCCAAACCGGGGGCGCCGATCGGGGGGCGCAGGTCGGCAACGCTCCTACCGGGCGGCGGGCGCCTCGGCGTACAGGAAGGCCTTCCGCATCACCTCGGTCAGGGCGCCCCGCCCGCCCTCGTAGCCGATCGTCCAGACCCCTCCCCCGAGGAGCTTCTGGGCCTTGATCCAGGCCCACTTGTGGGCGATCGCCCGGTGATCGTCGAAGTAGAGCTGGTACCAGCGCAAAGGGCAGGTCCGGCACGTTCGCTGCTGGACGCGCCCCCAGGCGACCTGCTGGACCTTGTCGTAACGGAGCCCGATCTGGCGACCCAGGGCGACCGCGCGCTCGTACGGCATGTCGTACCCGCCGCCCAGCGTCCGGGCGTTGAGCTTGCCGTTGGCCGTCGGCCAGACGTGGCCGTAGTAGGGGACGCCGACGATGATCTCGTGCGGCTCGACCGATTTCAGGAGCTTCTTCACCGTGTCGGCGACGTCGTAGCGCGGGCCGCCCATCGGGGCGTTCGAGCCGGCGACCTTCGAGAACGTGCCCGAGTAGTGATAGCCCATCAGGTAGACGGCGTCCGCGGCGTCCGGCCCGACGGAGGCACCCACGTCGTACGAGCCATGGTGGCCGATGACGGAGAACGTCAGCTGGTAGCCGGGCCGCTGGTCGTCGAGTGCCCGGCGGAGCCTCCGGACGAAGTCGGTGAACTCGGCCTTGCGACCGGACGGGATCGGCTCGAAGTCGACGTTGACCCCGTCGACCCCGCGCCGTGCGACCTCCGCCGCGGCCTCCCGGGCCAGCCGCTCTCGGGCCGCCGCTGACCCGAGCAACGCCCGCGTCAGCCTGGTCTGCCCGGGCGACCAGGAGAAGCGCTCGAGCGACATCACGACCTTCGTCCCGTTCGCGTGGGCCTTCGCGATGAGCGTGTCCATGCGCGGCGAGATCCAGGCCCGCCAGCCGTTGTCCTTGAGGATCGCCCCGTCCCGGCCGGCCTCCAGGCTGAAGAACGCGACCGTCGAGACGACGTCCCAGTCCATCTCGTCGATCGCGTACTGGATCTGGCCGACCGGCATGAACACGATGATCTCGCCACTCATGCCCTTCGCCCGGAAGCCGAACTTCGCCGGGTCGTACGGAACGTCCGGCGGGGACGGGACGGGGGAAGGGGTCGGGCTTGGCGTCGGGCTCGCCGTTGGACGCGCCGTCGGTCGTGGCGAGGGCGAGGGGGCCGGCGACTGCACGGGGAGAGCCACCGCCGTCAACGGTTCGCCCGTCTCGCAACCGGCGACGAAGACGACGGCAGTCGCGAGGAGGACGGCGATGGGGCGCCGGAGAGTGTGCATTGTCGGCGCCGGGTCAGGGCGCGCTCGTGCCCTCCCGGCCGAAGTCGTCCTCGAGCCGCTCCACGTCGTCGAGCTCCGGGGTGGAGATCTCGACCAGCTCGCATCGTTCGAGCGCCTCGAACCGGTGGATCCGCCCGGCCGGCACCCGGAGCGAGTCGCGTGGCCCCAGGTCGATCGGCCGGATCGTCCCGGACTCGTCCTCGAGGTGCAGTCGCATGCGCCCGCTGAGGACGAGCACCGCCTCGTCCTTCTTCCGGTGGCGCTGCAGTGACAACCGCTGGCCCGTCTCGATCGTGATGATCTTGCCGCAGTACCGGTCGGTCAGGACCCAGATGAGCTCGTTGCCCCAGGGCTTGTCGACCCGCCGCGCCTGCGAGCCGGTCACGCGCCGCGGACGAGGCGCTCGCCAGCGTCGAGCATCTTCTCGCGCGTCGCCTCAGACGTAGCCTCCGTGTAGATCCGGACGAGCGGCTCCGTGCCGGAGGTCCGGACGAGCAGCCACGAACCGTCGTCGACGAAGAACTTGAAACCGTCGTTCGTCGTGAGCGGGATCGTCCGCGTGACCCGCTGGCCGCCGAGGGTCGGGGGGGCCTTCTCGCGCAGGTCGACGAGGAGGCGGCGCTTGACGCCGTCGTACAGCGACCGCTGGATGTGGACGTCGATCCGCCGGTACCACGACGGCCCGGCGACCTCGTGGAAGTGCTCGATCGCCTTCGACACCGGCCAGCGGCCGGCCGCCTTCTCGCGCAGGAACAGGTCGAGGAGCAGCAGGTCGGCATAGACCCCGTCGCGCTCCGGGAGGTGCATCCCGAACCCGAAGCCGCCGGACTCCTCGGCACCCATCATCGCGCCGGTTTCGATCATCTTCGGCCCGATGTACTTGAAGCCGACGGAAGTCTCGTGGACGGGGATGCCGTAGCGCTCCCCGAGCCGGCCGGCCATCGAGGTGTTGTTGACGCTGATCACCACCGGGTCGCGCCAGCCACGATGCTCGGCCAGGTAGTACATCAGCAGCCCGGTCACCTCGAGCTGGTGGATGAACGTGCCCTTCTCGTCCGCCGCCCCCGCCCGATCCGCGTCGCCGTCGAGCATCAGCCCGAGATCGAAGCCGCCCTTCGCCAGCATCCCGAGAGCCTCGTCGATGTTCGGCCGGATGGGCTCCGGGTTCACGCCCCCGAAGTAGGGGTTGCGCTCCTGGTGGATCTCGGTGACACGGATCTTCCCGCCGGCCAGGAGCCGGCTGATCCAGCCCGCGCCCGCGCCCCACATCGGCTCGACGAGGACGTGGACGTCGGCCGCCTTGAGCGCGTCGAGGTCGACCGTCCGGCGGAGGAACTGCTCATAGCCCGGGAACGGATCGAACCGTTCGACGAGCCCGGCCGCCTCGGCGTCGGCGAACGGCCGGCGCTTCACGGTCTCGCCGCCGTTGACCGCGATCCGGGCCTCGATCGCGGACAGGATCTCTGGTCCCGCCGCCGACCCCGACGGGGATTTCACCTTGAAGCCGTTGTCCGTCCACGGGTTGTGGCTCGCGGTGATGACGATTCCCGCCGCCGCGCCCCGCTGGACCACCTCGTACGAGCTCATCTGCGTGGGGACCGCCCGCTCGGCGAAGACGACCGGGATGTCGTGTCCGAGGACGACCTCGGCGGCGGCCGCGGCGAAGTGCTCCGATGCGAACCGGCGATCGTAGGCGATGACGATGCCCTTCGCCTGCGTGCCCTTCCCGATGACGTAATGGGCCACGCCGTCGGCGCAGCGGCGGACGTTCTCGAACGTGTACTCCTCGGCGACCTTCGCCCGCCACCCGTCCGTGCCGAAGACGATCGTCGTCGGCGCGGGCGGGCTCTCGATCTCCGTCATACGCGCTGCGCTCCTGAGCACCGGGCGAGCAGGTCGTCGACCTGCGCCTCGAACCGACGCGCGCCCTTCAGCAGGGCGATCGTCTCGTAAGCGATGATCGTAGCGCCCGCGCCGGGGGCCGCGAGCAATATGTCGCCCTGGCGCTCGACGACGAGGTCGTTCGCGGTCGCCTCGACCGACTCGCCGGGCTGGAGGACGCGCGCCTCGATCCCGGGGATGCCGAGTGCGCCCAGCAGCGCGCCCCAGCTCCCGACGTCGCTCCAGCCGACGTCGAGCGTGCCCATCAGCACCCGGTGGTCGCGCGCGGCGCTCTCCATCACCGCGATGTCGATCGACATCGGCTGAAGGCGCTCGTACGCGCCCGCGAGCGCGATGTCGGAATGGAGCGCCGTCCCGATCACCGTCATCAGCGGCGTGTACTTCTCGAGCGCCGCCCGGATCACTCCCCGGCGCCAGGCGAACATCCCGGCGTTCCACGCGATCCCGGGCAGGTTCATCAGCTCGCGGGCCCGCGCCTCGACCGGCTTCTCCTCGAAGGCCAGCAGCGGGTAGGTGCGCAGGCCGTCCACCGTCCCGCCGGCCATCGTGTCCGGGCGGAGGTAGCCGTAGTCGGTCGAGGGGTGGGTCGGCCGGGCACCGAGCGTGATCAGCGGCTCGTCGATCCCGAGGACGCCGCTGGCGAGCTTGCCGGTGGCGGTCTCGAGGACCTTGCGGAACGCATCCTCGTCGCCGATCCAGTGATCGGCCGGAAGGACGAGCATCACCTCGCCGTCCGGCCTCGGAATCTTCGCCGTCGCGAGGGCGATCGCCGCGGCAGTGTTCTTGCCGAGCGGCTCGACGATCAGCTCGACGTCCGGGACCTGGTCGCGGACGAGCTGCCCGTAGCGGCGGTCCGTCACGCAGAAGATGTCGGCGGCCTCGACGAGCGGCGCGACGCGGCGCACCGTCCGCTGGAGGAGCGACTCGTCGCCGAGCAACGGGAGGAAGGGCTTGGGTTGGTCGGGTCGGCTGAGTGGCCAGAGGCGTGTGCCACCGCCACCCGCGAGGATCACGACATACATGCCCGATCCATTCTAGGTGCCGGGCAACCGTGGACGGGCTCCCGGACCTTCGTCACTCGGCGACGATGACGAACTTCCGCTCCCAGACCACCCTGCGGCTGGACTCGTGGTACCGGGTGAACCGCGCGCGGAACGCGTCGAGCGTCATGAACCGGTAGGGCCACGGGTCCGGTCGCCGGAGCCGGTTGAGCGAGCCGGACACGTAGAAGCCGTCGACGACCTTGCTCGAGGGGTCGCCCTCGACCATCGAGCCCCGGTAGCCGAGGACCGTCCAGGCGTGGCCGCCGCGGTCGACGACGATCCCGACCGGGTGGCCCGTTCGATCGATGGCCTCGACGATCGCCCCGATCGCCTGCGACTTGTTGTCGAACGACCGGTCGCGGTAGTGCAGGTCTCCGGGCAGCCACAGGTCGAGGAAGCGGGCCCAGCCGCGAGGGTCGTTGCCTCGGGTCGGGTAGCGGTACTTGTTCAGCCGCCTGGTATGCCACGCGAACCGGGCCTGGGTCGCGTACGAGCGGTCGAGCCGGCCCAAGGCGACGTTGATCATCGTCTGGGCATTGGCCGGCACGCACCAGTAGCTCGTGTACTGCCGAACGATCGCGTACGGCCGGTAGAGGTTGGTGTCGATCGTGATCCGTGCGGGCAAGGAGTCGGGAGTGGGGGCGGGCTCGACAGTCGGTGTCGGACTGGGGTCGCCCTCCGCGGCGGCGGCCGGCCACGGGACGAGCGCGCCGGCGATCAGCGCAATCGCGAGCGTTCGGGCCAGGAGGGCAGGGGCAGCAGGCCGGTCCACTCGGCCATGCTCCCGAACGGGTGGGCCGCTCGCGACAGGTCGAAGGTCCGAGGTGGACGGGCCGGTCGTCCCGGCGTTGCGCGTGCGCACCGGCTGGCCCCGGCAACCCAGTTTCGCTCATCTGTCCCCCGGGGGGACATTCGACGACTAAATTCGGCCCGCGGGGGCCGCCCAGGCGGGCTGGATAGCCTCTGGCGGATATGAAACGGCCCTGATCGCCGCACCAGGCGCGCGTCGGTCCTTCTTTCGTCCCCCGGGAGGCCAGATGACGCGAAAACGCTGCGTCAGAAGCTGGGCGGTGTCACGCAGAAGAGGACAATCGCCGGCGCCGCCCCCTCGTTCACGTTCCAGTGGGGCAGCCGCGGCTGGAACGCGATCGCATCGCCCTCGCGGAGGACGTAGTGCTCGTCGCCGACCCACAGGTCGAGGATGCCCTCGAGCACGATCACGACCTCCTCGTCCGAGTCGTGGGTGTACGGCTCCTCGCCGGTGCCGCCGCCCGGCTGGATCGTCGACATGATCACCTGGAGCTTCCCGGCCATGTTCGTCGTGAGGAACTCGTCGACCGCCTTGAGGCCGGGGGTCGCGACCCGCCGGCGGGCCTCGCGGCGGACGACCCTGCCCGGTGACGGCTCCTCGGCGAACAGCTGGGCGATCGACAGGTCGAGAGCGTGGGCGATCCGCTGGACCGATGCGATCGAGGGGCTCGTGACCTCGCGCTCCACCTGCGAGAGGAAGCTCTCCGTCACGCCGGCCCGGGCAGAGAGCGCGCGCAACGTCATCCGGCGGCCCTGGCGCAGGGCGCGGATCCGCGATCCGAGCTGGAGGTCCGCCGGCACCTCGACTCCCTCGACGGCGACTTCAGAAGACTGAAGCATACCTACAGGAGCGTTCGCTTCAACCCCGATCCGTGGAGTCAACGGTTCGAAATTCGCAGGACCCTGCCGTTGACGCTGACGATCTGTCGTGCCTACCATTCGCGACACCTGTAGCGGAGCTACAGCCGAACTCGTCCGCGCCCGAGGGCCTCGTTGACCGTCTCGCTGCCCCCTGAGCACCGTCCCGCGTCGAGGGGCGCGCCCGCGCCCGCGGCCACGCCCGCAGGGACCGCGGCCGGCACGGGTGGGCCTGCCGGCGCGATCGCGGACGTGGCAATCCTCGGCGTGACGAAGCGCTTCGGGGCCGTCACCGCCGTCGACCGGATGACGCTGTCGATCGCGAGCGGGGCGTTCTACAGCCTGCTCGGCCCGTCCGGCTGCGGGAAGACCACGACGCTCCGGATGATCGCGGGCTTCGAGCAGCCCACCGAGGGCGAGATCCTCCTCGCCGGCCGGCCCGTCGCCGGCGTGCCGCCGTACCGGCGCAACGTCAACACGGTCTTCCAGCACTACGCGCTCTTTCCCCACATGGACGTCGCGCAGAACGTCGGCTACGGCCTCCGCCAGCGGCACGTCGCGCGGGACGAGGAGAAGCGCCGGGTCGAGGAGGTCCTGGAGCTCGTCCGCCTGGCCGGCTACGGGTCGCGCCGAACGTGGGAGCTCTCGGGCGGCCAACAGCAGCGAGTGGCGCTCGCCCGGGCGCTCGTGAACCGGCCGACGGTCCTGCTCCTCGACGAGCCCCTCGGGGCACTCGACATGAAGCTCCGCAAGGAGATGCAGCTCGAGCTCAAGGCCCTCCAGCGCGAGGTCGGGATCACGTTTGTCTACGTGACCCACGACCAGGAAGAGGCGCTGACGATGAGCGACGTGATCGTCGTCCTGCACGAGGGCCTCATCCAGCAGCAGGGATCGCCCAATGCGCTGTACGAGCGCCCGGTCAACCGGTTCGTCGCGAACTTCATCGGCGTGTCGAACCCGATCCGGGGACGCGTCGTCGGGTTCGACGCGGCGAGCAGAAAGGCACGGGTCGAATCGGACAATGGGCTCGTGCTGAACGGGAACGTGACCGATATCGCGGCATCACCCTCCGCCGGCGACCCGGTGACGATCGCCATCCGCCCGGAGCGGCTGCGCGTCGAGCCGGCCGATTCGGCGCCGGCGACGAACGGGTCCACGAGTGTGCGGGGGCGGATCAGCCAGGGGACATATCTCGGCGATCAGACCGAGTACCGGATCTCGACCGAGCGGGCGGGCGAGCTCGTCGTCCGCCGCCAGAACACCGATGGAGTTGCGACGATCCAGGGCCTGGGGCCGGGCGACGCGGTCGTCGTCCGCTGGGACGACGAGGCGAACCTCGTGCTGATGACCTGACGGACCGGAATCGAAGGGACGAGCGCACAGTCCGCGCAGGCGGAGGAGGAGGACAGGCGTGACCGAGCAGGAGCGAATCCAGCACATCATGCGGAGGCCGATCAACCGGCGGGGGTTCCTGTCGTTGATGGGCGCGTCCGCGGGCGCGACTGCACTGGCGGCGTGCACGTCGCCGGCGGGGTCCCTCGCACCGAGCGGCACCGCGGCGCCGAGCGCGTCGAGCGGCGGGCCCGCCACGGTGGCACCCAGCTTCGAGATCGAGACGGAGCTGCTGACCTACAACTGGTCCGACTACGTCGCGCCGGAGAACATCGAGACCTTCAAGCAGCGCTTCGGGGTCGAGAGATTCGGCTACGACACGTTCGCCAGCAATGAAGAGCTCATTGCGAAGCTCCAGGGCGGCGCGACCGGCTACGACATCGCCTGCCCGACCGCGGAGTACGTCGCGGGTATGGCCGAGGACGGCTTCGTCCAGGAGCTGGACCAATCCCGCATCCCGAACCTGGCTTTCATCAACCCGAGGTTCCGGAGCACGTCCTGGGACCCGGACAACAAGTACATCGTGCCGAAGGATTACGGCACGACCGGGATCGTGTACCGGAAGAAGCTCGTCCCTGAGCCGGTCACTTCCTGGAAGGACCTGTACGAGCTGACCAAGGGCAAGTACTCCGGCAAGACCGTCGTCGTCGATTCGATGGGCGACGTCTTTCCGTTCCCCTTGAAGCTCCTCGGGTACTCGCTCAACGACAACGACCCGGCCCACCTCAAGGAGGCCGGCGACATCCTGCTCGAGCTGGCCCCCCACATCCACTCGGCAGACTCGGACACCTACCAGGTCAAGCTGGCCAACGAAGAGGCCTTGCTCTGCCTCGGCTGGTTCGGGCCGATCGTCGACCTGCGGGCGGATCCGGAGACCGAGGACACGGCCTACGTCGTTCCCAGCGAGGGGACGCTCTTCTGGCTGGACACGTGGGTCCTGCTGACCGGCGCTCCCCATCCGAACGCGGCGTACGCGTGGCTCAATTTCATCCACGAGCCGGAGATCCAGGCGAAGGAAACGGAGTCGAACGGCTACGCCACGGCGAACGAGGAGGCCAAGAAGCTGGTCTCGCCGGAGATCGTCAACGAACCTGGGATCTTCCCGCCGGAGAACCAGCTCGCCACGCTCGAGGAGTCGTTCGACCATTCGGGCGTCCAGCAGCGAGCGGACATCTGGGCGCAGTTCAAGTCGAAGATCGGCGGCTGACGATCGCAGCCGGCGCCGAGGATGACCGCAGTCGCAGGCACTTCGGCAGGGGCCTCGCCAAGGCGTGAGGCGGGAGGCGGCTGGAGAAGCCGCCTCCTGACCGCCGCGCTCGTCCTGCCCGTCAGCGTCTGGTACCTGCTGCTGCTGGTCCTTCCCCTCGCGATTGTCTTCGTCTTCAGCTTCGGGGTCCGCGGGCCGCGAGGCGGCTACACGCCGGCGTTCAACCTCGACAACTACGCCAACGTCTTTCGCGCCGTTGGCATCGATCCATTCATCAATAGCCTCTGGATGGCGGCCGCAGGCACGATCGGATGCCTGCTCGTGGGTCTCCCGCTCGCCTACTACATCGCGACGCGGGCAGGGCGGCGGAAGGGGCTGTTCATCCTGCTGCTCGTCATCCCGTTCTGGGTGAGCTTCCTCATCCGGACCTACTCGTGGTTCCTCATCCTCGACCCGCAGCTCGCCGTGGCTGCCGTGCGGGATCTGTTCGGCAACCCTGATTTCAACGTGCTGGGCACGCCGTGGGCCGTGCTGATCGGCCTCGTCTACGGCTATCTGCCGCTGATGGTGTTCCCCCTGTACGTCACTCTCGAGCGGATGGACCGTACGCTCCTCGAGGCGTCGAAGGACCTCGGCGCGGGGCGATGGGCGACGTTCCGGCAGGTCACCCTGCCAATCGCCCTGCCGGGCCTCGTCACCGGCAGCATCCTCGTGTTCATCCCGATGATGGGCGAGTTCGTCATTCCCCAGATCCTCGGGTATGGCCGGACGTTCCTCGTCGGCAACGCGCTCTACCTCGACTTCCTCGAGTTCCGGAACTGGCCGGCGGGCTCGGCGAAGGCCGTGCTGCTGATCCTCGTGATGCTCGTCACCGTTACGGCCTACCTCTGGTTCATCAACCGCGGCCGGCGGGTCCGCGAGGCGAGCGTCCTGTGAGGTCCCCATGAGCGCCCCGGCGATCCCTGCCGCACGGACCGGCCACCCGGTTTCACGGGCCCGGCCGGTCGATCGGCTCGGCGGGCTCGTCGAGTTCTGGTTCCGCGGCCACACCGCGCTCGTCTACGCGTTCCTCTACCTGCCGATCTTCGTCGTGGTCCTGTTCGCGTTCAACGGCACCGAGCGCCGGGTGACGACGTGGGCAGGCTTCAGCCTCAAGTGGTTCGAGGTCGCCCTCAACGACACAGTCGTCCAGAAGGCGGTCGAGAACAGCTTCTGGATCGCGCTGCCGAATGCCTTCCTCGCAGCGCTGTTCGGGACGATGGCGGCCCTCGGGCTGCAGCGGGTCCGCAAGGGGTTCCGGCTAGGGTACGACGCGCTGACCTATGTGAGCGTCATCGTGCCGGAGATCGTCATCGCCCTCGCCACGCTGATCTTCTTCTCCTCGTCGCTCGACATCATCAACCCGTTTCTGGCCTCGCTCCAGGGCGACGCAGCCCGGCCGTTCCGGCTGAACTTCGGACGGGAGACGGTCATCGCCGCCCACGTCCTGTTCAACACCAGCCTCGTCCTCCTGCTCGTCCGGGCCCGCCTGTCGACGATGGATCGGACATTGGTCGAGGCGAGCTACGACCTGTTCGCCACGCCGTGGCGGACGTTCCGGCAGATCACGCTCCCGGCCCTCCTGCCGGCGATCGTCGCGGGGTTCCTCCTGGCCTTCACGTTCAGCTTCGACGACTACATCATCACGACGTTCACGTCCGGCCCAGGCTCGACGACGCTGCCGCTGTTCGTGTTCGGCCAGGTGAAGCGCGGGGTCACGCCGGAGACGAATGCGGTCGCGACGATGATGCTGGCGTTCACCCTGTCGATGCTGCTCGTCGGCCAGCTGGTCCTGCGCTGGCAGAGCCGCCGGCGTGGGCAGAAGGGCTCCGTCGCCGGGATCGTCGCGGAGTCGGCGGGCTGATGGGCGTGGAGGCGGCTCGCGGCAAGGCGCGAGCCGGCGCGGCCTTTCCGCTCGACAACGTCGACAGCTGGCGCGGCCCCACGGCCTCGCAGGCCGCCGGGCTCACGCTCGCGGCCGCGCGGGCGATCGTCGCCGCCGTCCAGGCGGAGGCGCGGGCACTGGGCGTGGCGATGTCCGTCGCAGTCGTCGACGCGGGCGATCAGCTCGTCGCATTCGAGCGGATGGACGCGGCCGATCTCGTCGGGGTCACGCTCGCCCGGGACAAGGCGTTCACCGCCCTCGTCAACCGGATGCCCACCCGCGACCTCGCCCCGATCGTCCAGCCGGGCGCGGAGTTCTACGGCTACGAATCGATCGCCGGCGGGCGGACGATCGTGTTCGCCGGCGGGATGCCGCTCGAGCGGGACGGCGTGCTCGTCGGGGCGGTCGGGGTGAGCGGCGGGGACGCGGCACAGGACCAGCAGGCGGTCGAGGCCGGGGTCAGCGCGTTCGGGCGAGGCTGAGGCTCTCCCCGGATCTCAGCCGGCGGCCGCCACCGGCGATCCGGACGACCCGAGGCCGGCCTCGGTCCTGAGCAGCTCCGCCTTGTCGGTCCGCTCCCAGGGCAGGTCGAGGTCCGGCCGACCGAAGTGACCGTAGGCGGCGGTCTGCCGGTAGATCGGCTGGCGCAGGTCGAGCGCGGAGATGATCGACGCGGGGCGGAGGTCGAAGTTGCGCTCGACGAGTGCCTGGATGTCCGCGTCGGGGATTCGCCCGGTGCCGAACGAGTCGACCGAGAGGCTGATCGGCCGGGCGATCCCGATGCCGTAGGCGACCTCCACCTCGAACCGATCGGCGATCCCGGCCGCGACGATGTTCTTCGCGACCCACCGCGCGGCGTAGGCCGCGGATCGATCGACCTTCGTCGGGTCCTTGCCGGAGAACGCTCCGCCGCCGTGGCGAGCCATGCCGCCGTAGCTGTCGACGATGATCTTGCGGCCGGTCAGGCCGGCGTCGCCCATCGGGCCGCCGGTGACGAACCGGCCGGTCGGGTTGACGTGCATGATCGGGTCGACGTCGCGCAGATCGTGCGGGATCGTCGGGAGGATCACGGCCTCGACGATCTCGCCCCGCAGCCGCTCGGTCCGGACGTCCGGGTCGTGCTGGGCGGACACGACGACCGTCCGGACCCGGACCGGGACGCCGCGGTCGTACTCGACCGTCACCTGGGTCTTGCCGTCCGGTCGGAGGTAGGGCAGCTGGCCGGACTTGCGGACCTCGGCGAGGCGGCGGGCCATCCGGTGGGCCAGGGCGATCGGGAGCGGCATGAGCTCGGGTGTCTCGCGGCAGGCGAAGCCGAACATCATTCCCTGGTCGCCGGCGCCCAGCTCGTTCGCCGGCGCGGCGTCGTCGCGGACCTCGAGCGCGGAATCGACGCCCATCGCGATGTCGCCCGACTGCTCCTTGACCGACACGAGGGTGCCACAGGTGAGGTAGTCGAAGCCGTAATCCGCCCGTGTGTAGCCGATGTCGCGGACCGTGTCGCGGACGACCTGCTGGAAGTCGATGTACGTCGTCGTCGTGATCTCGCCGAGCACGATCACGAGGCCGGTGGTCGTCGCTGTCTCGCACGCGACGCGGGCCTGGGGGTCGTCGCGGATGATCGCGTCCAGGATCGCGTCGGACATCTGGTCGCACATCTTGTCCGGGTGCCCCTCGGTCACCGATTCGGACGTGAAGAGGTAGTGCTCGGCGTCGACGATGCTCATGCTGCTCCCGCCTGAAGATCGGTGGCAGGGTACCACGGGGTCGTCCCGGAGCCGGCCGCGGGGTGTTTCGGGCGGCATACTGAACAGACGCGCCGACTCCGGCTCCCTGCCCATCGGGATGTCGGCGACGCGACACGGGAGACCGGCGACGATGCCTTCGTGGAGGGATCGGCTCCGCTACGCCTTCGACAACTTCATGGCTCGGGGCACGATCGCGCTGATCGCCGGCCTGTTCGTCGTCTCCGCGATCGGCATCTTCGCGATCTCGCTGATCATCACGATGATGGGCCTGACCGGCGAGGGGATGACCCTTCCGGACCTGCTCTGGGCGAGCCTCATGCGGACCCTCGACGCGGGCACGATGGGCGGCGACACGGGCTCGGCCGGGTTTCTCCTCGGGATGCTCGCCGTCACGTTCGGCGGAATCTTCGTCATCAGCGCGCTCATCGGCGTGATCAACACCGGCCTCGAGGGCAAGCTCAGCGAGCTGCGCAAGGGCCGCTCGCGCGTCGTCGAGACGAACCACACGGTCGTGCTCGGCTGGTCGCAGCAGGTCTTCACGGTGCTCGCGGAGCTCGTGGCGGCGAACTCGAACGTGCCCCATCGGAGCACGGTCGTCGTCCTGGCGGACCGTGACAAGGTCGAGATGGACGACGAGGTCCGGGCCCGCTTCCCCGACACGGGCCGGACCAGCATCGTCTGCCGGTCCGGCAACCCGATGGACATCGACGACCTGGAGATCGCCCGCCTCGAGACCTCGAAGGCCATCCTCGTCCTGTCGCCGGAGGTGCAGGACCCGGACGCGGCCGTCGTCAAGACGATGCTTGCCGTCACGAACCACCCGCGAAGGCGGCCGGAGCCGTACCACATCGTCGCGGAGCTCCACGACGCGGCGAACCTCGACGTCGCGCGGCTCGTCGGGCGCGACGAGGTCCAGCTCATCCTGGGCGGCGACGTGATCGCCCGGATCGTCGCCCAGACCTGCCGCCAGTCGGGGCTGTCGATCGTCTATTCCGATTTGCTCGACTTCGGCGGTGACGAGATCTACTTCGCCTCCCTGCCGGCGCTCTCCGGGCGCACGTTCGGAGACGCGCTCGCCGCGTTCGAGGATTCAACGCTCATCGGCCTTCAGCCGGCCGGGGACGCCCCGCGGCTGAACCCTCCGATGGACACCGTGATCGGGCCCGGCGACGAGGTCATCGTCATCAGCGCCGACGACGACACCGTCCGCGTCCACGCGGAGGCCGCGGCGGTCGACGACCCGGCGATCCGGAGCCCTGCGCCGAAGCCGGCGGCACCGGAGCGGACCCTCGTCCTGGGCTGGAACTGGCGCGCCCCGACGATCATCCGCGAGCTCGATGGCTACGTGCCACCCGGGTCGCTCGCCACGGTCGTCGCCGACCTCCCCGGCCCGGCCGCCGCCCTGGACGCGCTCCGCCCCTCGCTCGCGAACCAGTCCGTGACCTTCCGCCACGCCGACACGACGAGCCGGTCGGTCCTCGAGACCCTCGACGTGCCCTCGTACGACAACGTGATCGTGCTCTGCTACTCCGACGATCTCGAGCCCCAGCTCGCCGACTCGAAGACGCTGTTCACGCTGCTCCACCTGCGGGACATGCAGGAGCGCACGGGCCAGTACTTCTCGATCGTGTCGGAGATGCTCGACCTGCGGAACCGGGCGCTCGCCGAGGTCACCCACGCTGACGACTTCATCGTCAGCTCCCGGCTCGTCAGCCTGCTCATGGCCCAGGTGGCCGAGAACCCCCGGCTCAACGCGGTCTTCGGCGACCTGTTCGACCCCGACGGATCGGAGATCTACCTCCGCCCGGCGCCCGACTACGTGGAGGCGACCGAGGTCACGTTCGCCACGATCGTCGAGTCGGCCCGGCGACGGGGCGAGGTCGCGATCGGCTACCGGGTCGTCTCGTCGGGCGGGCACGGGGTCCGGATCAACCCGCCGAAGTCGACGCGCGTGCGGCTGGCGGCGACGGACACGGTGATCGTGCTGGCCGCCTGATCGAACCGGCGCAGCCCCTCAGGCCTCCATCCGGAGCTCTTCGAGGTCGAGGTCGCGCTCGACCCGGCGGAACGCCTCGTCGCTGATCGCGCCTTCCTCGCGCATCCGCAGGATCACCTCCCGCTCCGCATCGATGACCGCGCGCCGGATCTGGCGATGTTCGATCAGCTCCTGCTCCGCCTCGCTCTGAGGCAGGTCGGGCTCGATGTGGGTCGCGCGATGGCTGTACAGCCCGCGGAGCGTGTCGATCAGCTCGAGGTGGCCCGGCCACTCGGTGCGCAGCTCCTCGATCCGGGCGACCGCCGCCTCCGCGGCCGTGGTCCGGGCCTGCTCTTCCTCCTCCTTGTCGTGCCCATCCGTCGTGATCCCGAGGCCCCGCACGACGAACGGCAGCGTCAGCCCCTGCCCGACGAGCGTCACGAGGATCACGGAGAACGCGAGGAAGACGAGGAGGGCGCGCTCGGGAAACGGCGAGCCGTCGGACAGGACGCGCGGCAGCGCGAGCGCGGCGGCAAGCGACACGACGCCGCGCATGCCGGCCCAGGACACGAGGAAGATCCCGCCTCGTGCCGGTAGAGGCTCGCCGTGCGGCATCGACGGCCGGAGCCGGTACGGCGCGTAGATCGTGATGAACACCCAGGCGATCCGGACGAGGATGACGGTCGCGCTCACGGCGGCGGCCAGGCCGAGGAGCTCCGTCGCCGACCGGCCGGCCAGCTCGCCGAGGACGTCCGGCAGCTGAAGCCCGATGAGGATGAACACCGAACCGTTGATGAGGAACAACAGCACCTGCCAGGCGGCGACACCGGCGACACGAACCCCCGAGCTGAAGCTGCGGACGGAACTCCTGCCGAGCCAGAGACCGGCCGCGACCGTGGACAGGACGCCCGACAGGCCAAGCTGTTCGGCGGGCAGGTAGGCCGCAATCGGGGCGAGGAACGTGATGACGATCGAGAACACGGGGTCGTCGACCCTGTGGGCCAGCCAGCCACCACCCAGCCGACGACGAGTCCGATCGTCACGCCGCCGATCGCCACGACGACGAAGTTCATGCCGAGGCCGGCAATCGTGAGCGTGCCCCCGGCGGCTACCGCGATTGCCGTCCGAAACGTGACCAGCGCCGTCGCGTCGTTGATCAGGCTCTCGCCCTCGAGGATCGTGACGATCCGACGCGGGACGCCGAGCCGCCGAAAGATCGCGGTCGCGGCGACGGCATCCGGCGGGGCGACGATCGCCCCGAGCGCGAACGCCGCGGGCCAGCCGACGCCCGGCACGAGCGCCTGGACGACGGCCGCGACCACGGCCGCGGTGACGAGGACGAGCGCAACAGCCAGCAACGCGATCTTCCGGGCGTTCGCGCGGATGTCTCGGATCGACGTGAAATAGCCCGCGGAGAAGAGGATCGGCGGAAGGAAGAGCAGGAAGACGAGATCCGGCTCGAGCTCGATCCGCGGCAGCCCCGGGATGAGGCCCAGCAAAAGGCCGCCGATCACGAGGAGGATCGGGTACGGCACGCCGACCCGGCGCGCAAGGATCGCGAGCGCGGTGGCGACGATCAGGAGGAGGAGGACGACCTCGATCGCGACCAGCGCCTCGGATGGGGCTGCGCCAAGCTCCGCGGCGACGGCTCCCGGTACCACCGGCGATCAGTCCCGGGCGCCGGCCCTGCGACGCGCCGCGTCGAGATTGACGACCTCGATCGGCGCGATCTGGTCGGCCGGCTCGAACCCGAAGACCTGGGCGAGGAACGACAGCTCCGCCTCGAACGAGCGGGTCAGCGACTCGGCCTTGCGAAAGCCGTGGTCCTCGCCTTCGAACGCGACGTACGCGTGGGGGATTCGCCGTTCCCGCAGAGCGTCGACGATGCGCTCGGCCTCCGTCGGGGGGACGACCCGGTCCTCGAGTCCCTGGAGGATGAGGACTGCCGCCGTGATCTGGTCGGCGAAGTTATTCGGCGACCGCTGCCGGTAGATCTCGGTGGCCTCGGGGAGCGGACCGAGGAGCCGGTCGAGATAGCGCGCCTCGAACTTGTGGGTCTCCTTCGCGAACGCCAGGAGGTCACCGACCCCGAAGTAGCTGATTCCGGCCGCAAACACGTCGCGGAACGCCAGCGCAGACAGGGTCGTGTACCCGCTGGCGCTTCCGCCGCGAATCGACAGCCGCCCGCCGTCGACGTCGCCGCGGTCCGCGAGCCAGCGTGCGCCGTTGACGCAGTCGTCGACGTCGACGACGCCCCATTCCCCTTCCAGCCGCTTCCGGTACTCCTTCCCGTATCCGGTGCTCCCGCCGTAGTCGACGTCGAGCACCGCGAAGCCGCGGCTCGTGAACAGCTGGGCCGGGATGCTCAGGCCCCCGAATGCCTGCGCCGTTGGGCCACCGTGGCTCGTGACGATGAGCGGCGGGAGCTCGCTGGCCGGACCCTCGAAGGATGAGTTCGTCGGCCGGTAGAACAGGCCGTGGGCGGTCAGCCCGCCGGTCGTCGGGAACTCGATCGGCTCGTGGACCGCGATTGCTTCCGGCTCGACCTCGGCCGTCGAGGACCGGCGGATGGTTTCGTGGTTCCCGTCGCGCAGGTCGAGCAGCACGATCGCGTCGAAGCTCCGGGGCCCGGCGCCGATGAACACCGCCCGATCACCCGCGACATCGACGTCGCTCATCTCCGTGAACGGCAGGTCGAGCGGTGCCGCCGAACCGTTCGGCGGGATGCGGTACAGGCGGTCGGCGCCGCCGCTGCGACCGACCGCGAAGATCGTCCCGTCCGGCGCGAAGGCGTAATTCCGCAGCCCGAACACCCAGTCCGGGTACGCGAACTCGGCGTCGAGACGGGTGACCGGCTCGACCCCGCGCTTGCCGGCGCGGTAGAGGTTCATCCAGCCGTCGGGCTCGGCGACGAAATGGAGGACGCCCGAGGGCGACCAGGCGGGCTGGGCGATCCAGTCGGCGGCCGAGCCGGCGACGCGCCCCGGCCGGCCGAGCGATCCGTCGGCGGCGACCGGCGCGACGAACAGCTCCGTCCCGTCCCACGGCATGTTCGGGTGGTCCCAGGCGAGGAACGCGAGCTTGCTACCGTCCGGCGACAAGCGGGGCGAGGAGTAGAACGTCCGCCCCTGCGTCAGGACCTTCACGTCGCCCGAGCCACCGAGCGGGATCGACACGAGCGTGTTGGACGCCTCGCCGGGCCCGGAGTGGTCCTCGCGGACGGCGATCAGGCGTGCGCGCCGCTTGTCGAGCTCGTAGTCGGCGTAACGGAACGGCCCGTCGGGCGTGAAGGGCTTGCTCGTCCGGTCCGCTGCGACGCGGTGGAGGCGGCCGGTGACGAAGTCGGACACGAGGACGAGGTCGCCGTCCACGA
>Ga0326597_10004569_pt1 | contig 19431 bp, 17 predicted proteins | sample RVTome_12_FD_203789 | JGI IMG/M metagenome (GOLD analysis project Ga0326597, IMG submission 203789) | Soil microbial communities from uranium-contaminated site in the Upper Colorado River Basin, Wyoming, United States - RVT100D185 | ecosystem: Environmental > Terrestrial > Soil > Contaminated >... | reverse complement strand
GAGGGCCAGGACCAGTTCGAGATAGCCGATCAGGTTGTTGGTCTGGATGAACGTCTCCCCGGAGAGCGGCGCCTCGAACTCCCGCTCGGAGTCTCCTTGCAGCACCGTCGTCAGCGCGCGGTCGCGCTCCACGCGCGTCTCGATCTGGGTCACCGCGGCGCCGATCCGGGAACGCAGCAGATGCCGCCGCAAGTGCCCGGCATCGTCGGTCCAGAGCGACGCGGAGAAACGCTGTTCGGCGGGCAGCTGCGGCGTGGCCAGCAGCTTCGCGCCGGCCGAGAAGCGGTGGCGAGTCTCCGCCTCGCCCGTTTCGATCCCCTCGTAGCGGAACCAGCTCTCGCCGATCCGCCGGCCGTCGAGTTCGATGATCCATGCTCGCTGCTCGCCGGCCTCATACAGGTCGCCGGGCCGGCTCTGCGACGCGCCCGCGCGCGCCGCGAGCGTGATCAACACCGCCACCAGGATCAGACCCAGCTTGTTCATCCGCTGCCTCCAATCGCCTTCGCGCCCGATCCGCCTGCTCTGCCCGCCAGGGAAGAATACCCGATCGGGTGGAGAATCCTCCTGCGGCCCGTGACCTCTCCTTATATCCTGTTTCGCCTGGACCGTTCCTTTCACACCGGACCCTTCATGATGATCTTCCAGCGTCTGCTCCCGCTCGTCCTCCCCCTGGTCTTCACGCCGCCGGCCGAGCCGGCCGCCCCCACCCAGGATTGGCGGAAGGACGAACAGGCCAACCTCCGGAACCAGGTCCAGCTCACCAGCGAAGAGATCTTCCGCAAGGCGGGCGAGTGCTACTTTTCGCCGGATGGACGCCAGATCATCTTCCAGGCGGTGGAACGCGAGGACGATCCGGCGCAGGAGGAGGCGTACTACCAGATGTATGTGGCCTACCTGGCCTTCGAGCAGGGGCGGATCACCGGGATCGAGCGGATCCGGCGGCTCAGTCCGGCGGGGTCGTCGAACACCTGCGGCTGGTTCCATCCGACCGAGCCCGGCGTGGTGTTGTTCGGATCCACGCTGGTGCCGCCGAAGAACCCCGGCAAGAGCGGCTATCAGCGCGAGTCGAGCCGCTACTCCTGGCAGTTTCCCCAGGAGATGGACATCGTCCGCTGCGATCTCTCGAACGCCGACGGCACCAGTGCCACGCTCGAGCCGGTGGTTTCCGACCCGAACGCCTATCTGGCGGAAGGCACGATGAGCAGCAACGGGCGCTATCTCGTCTACTGCGAGCATCAGGTCGACGAGGGGCGTAACGGGGGCGACCTGATCATCATGGATCTCGCGGACGGCCGGCGCGTGTGGGTCACCGGAGAAATGGGGTATGACGGAGGGCCGTTCTTCTCGCAAGATGGCGAGCGGCTCTGCTATCGCTCCGACCGCCGCGGCAACGACCTGCTGCAGATCTTCGTGGCCGAACTGGCGTTCGATCGATCCGGGAACATCCTGGGCGTCGAGCGGGAGTTCCAATTGACCGACAACCTGCACGTCAACTGGGCGCCCTTCTGGCACCCGAGCGGCAAGCACCTGGTCTATGCCTCGTCCGAGATCGGGCATGACAACTACGAGGTCTTCCTGATCGACGCCAACCCGGGCGTCGACGGCGGGCCGACCCGCTACGGAACGCGGCGCTGGCGCGTCACCTACGCGCCGAAGTTCGACGGCCTGCCGGTGTTCAACGCGGACGGCACCAAGCTGATGTGGACCAGCCAGCGCTCTGCCGACGGCTCCTCCCAGGTCTGGCTGGCCGACTTCGTCATGCCGCTCGGCAAGGAAGATCCGCTGGTCGAGCAGACGCCCGCCGAAACGACCGACACCCACCCCGAACAACTGCAAGCCAGCGACCCCGAAACCGGCCTGATCTACCTCTACAACCGCTCCACCCACGATCTCTCGATCTACAACCCGAAGACCCACGAACTCCGCCCGGTCACCGACCCGGCCGAGATCAAGCGCGCCATGGAGCTCTTCCGCGGCGGCTGAACCGGGGGCGCGCCATGGTAGACTGGCGGGCCCCCTGACCCCAGAGGCCCCGCCATGCTGAAGTCGCTCCCCACCTGCCTGCTGCTCCTGATCTCCGTTGCCTGCCTGTCCACCCTCTCGGCCCAGGTCTCCGTCGGCTCGTCGGGTCAGCGACCGGCGGAGCGCAAGGTCTGGTGCGGCAATGGTCCGGTCAACGCCGATCTCTACGCGGTTCGCCAATGCGGTCCGGTCGACAACCGGATCAACCTGGTCTTCATCGGCGACGGCTACCGCGCGGTGGAGCTGCCGTTCTGGGCGGCGCACGTGGATCAGATGGTCGAGCGGCTGTTCAGCGACGAGTCGCCGCCCTACGAGCGGTACAAGAACTTCATCAACGTCTACCGGGTCGACCTGGTGAGCAACGAGTCGGGGATCGATGATCCGGGCGCCGGGATCTACGTCGACACCGCGCTCGACGGGTGCAACTGCTGCATCGACTACACCATCGGGCAGTGCCAGGTGGACTGGGCCAAGACGCATGCGGCGATCAACAGCGCCACACCCGGCATTCCGGTGCACTGGCGCTACGTGGGGCTCAACACCTCGATCTTCCTGGGCGGGGCCCATTACCCGCCCCAGGGCAACCTGGCGGTCTACCCCACCAACAACTCCTACCGCTTCAACATCCTGACCCACGAGGGCGGGCATGCCTTCCACTGGCTGGGCGACGAGTACGTCAACCCGGGGCATGGCAACGACTGGTACACGGGCGGCGAGCCGTCCTGGACGAACCTGACGATCGACCCCTCGGGATCGAAGTGGGCGCCCTGGATCGGCTTCTCGCAGCCGAACCTCGGCGGGCCGGTGGCGGCCTATGAAGGCGGCATGGTCCAGTACGGCCGGGGCATCTGGCGTCCTTCACCGCAGTCCCGGATGAATGGATTCGTGAACCGGCTCGATGCCGTGGGCAAGGAGCGGGCGATCCACTCGATCTACGAGGTCGTCGAACCGATCGACGAGTTCGCCCCGGACAATTCGAACACGCTGTCGGGCCATGAGGAGCTTTTCCTGCAGGTCGTCGACCCGCAGGTCATCAAGGTCCGGTGGCTGCTCGACGGCCAGCCGATCAAGACCGGCGAGGGAACGCTCGACCTGGACGCGCTGAATCTCTCGTTCGGCTTCCACGTGGTCCAGGCCACCGCACGGGACGAAGTGCTCGACCACGCGTTCTCCGACAACACGAACCCCCATCCGCTCGACCTCGTGCGCCGGAACACGGATCGCCTGACCCAGACGATCACCTGGACCGTATTCGCCCAGTGACCTGCCGGGTGGCATCTCAAGAGCGGAGGACATCGTGCGACGGAGAGTGCCGCAGTTGGAGCGGCGAGCGGCGGGGGGTCAGCTGCTGCGTTCGAGCTGGAGGGCGATGTCCTGCCACGAGACGAGCTTGAAGTTCTGCCAGCCGTGGTCGTTCTCGTCGTCCTGCGCGACGAAGATTCCCGCCGGGAAGCGCGCGCCCAGCGGCAGGCTGGTCACCTCGATGCCGTCGGTGTGCGTGACCTTGTCGACGCCGTTGGCGGCCCCGATCCAGAAGCGCCCCACGTACTCGTTTTGCCCTTCCCGCCGGTACACGACGAAGTCGTCCGAGCCCTGGCTGGAGGCGATCAGGTAACCCGTCCCGTCACCGCGCCCACCGCGCCCACCGCGCCCACCGCACCGGTAGAGCGCCAATCCCTCCACGTCGTGCACCAGGTGTCCGCCTTCGCCCGTCCGGTCGATCAGCAGGCCCGTCGCCCCCCCTTCCGGTGAGGCGGAGAACTTCCAGACGCCCACGTTCTCCTCGGCGACATACAGGTCGCCCAGATCGTCATCCGCCACCAGCCCTTCGGTCTGGGAGTCGATCTTCAGCCGGCGGACCCGTTCGGCGCCGAAGGGAATCTCGTCGCCGCGCTCGAAAATCCGCCACTGCTCCACGTAGAACGTGTTCTCCTTGCGCAGGTCCTCGCCCGACACGAAGGCATACAGCTCACCGTCCGGTTGCGGGCGGTACAGACTGACGCCCTCCGGATCGACGCCCAGATTGAAGTAGGCGTCCGGGATGCGCTCCAGCAGGCGGGTGTCCGGGTCCAGCCGGTACAGCAACAGCTGCTCGTGGCGCTTCTCGCCGGCCGCGACCAACGTGATCCGCCCGCCGCGGAAGGGAACGCCGGAGCGCAGGTCCACGTTGTTGATGCGCCCGTGTTCCAGGTATTGCAGTTCCCGGCCCTCGAGATCGTAGACGCCGAGGCCGCCCTTCTTGTCGGTGCCCAGCACGACGCTCAGCAAGGGATCGACCGGATGCACCCAGATGGCCGGATCATCCGCGGCGTCGCCGGCATGGAGAACCTGATCGGTCTCGCCGGCGGCCGCGACCTGCTCTTCCGCCGATCCTGGGTTCGATCTGGTCCACAGCTCGCAGGCGGACCATGAGACCGCAATCGCGATCGCCGCCAGCAACACCACCCGACCCGGCGAGAACAGCTTTGACATCTTCGAGCGCTCCTCGTCGCTCAGGAACGCACGGCCAGCGAGGCCAGGATGTCCTGCCATGGCACGAGTTTGAAGTTCGACGGGCCGCGGTCGTTCTGATCGTCCTCGGAGACGAACAGGCCTTCCATGAAACGGCCTCCCATCGGCGCGACCGCCAGATCGATGCCTCCGGCCCTCGTGACCGCATCGATGTCGTCCCCGCAGATGATCTCGAAGCGCCCGACGAGTTCGTTGTTTCCCAGGCGCCGGTAGACCACGAAGTCATCCGCGTCGGGACTCGACACGATCAGGTAGCCGCCCGCCTCTCCGCCGTAGCAGAGCGTCAGGCCGTCCACCGTGTGGAACAGCTCGCCCAGCATGCCCCTGGAATCCACTCGAACGCGTTGCTGCCCGGCCCGCGGATCGACGCTGAACCTCCAGATACCCACCCGTTCCTCGGCGACATAAAGGTGGCCCAACAGATCATCAGCGACCAGTCCCTCGGCATTCGAGCCAAGCTCCAACCTTCGGACCAGCTCCAGCCCCAACGGCACCGTCCGGCGCTCGAAGATGCGATATTGCTCGATGAAATGCCGGCCTTCCAGCATGAGATCCTCGCCGGCCACGAAGGCGAAGAGCTGGCCGCCGGCGTCCGACTGATAGAGGCAGACCTCCTCCGGATCGACGCCGAGATTGAAGCGCGCATCCGGCAACTCCTCCACCCGGCGGGATTCATCGTCCAACGTGTAGAGCACGAGCTGCTCGTGCTCCGTCTCCGCGCAAAGCACGAGAGACGTCAGCCGGCCGGCGACCGGCACCGCGGCACGCACATCGACAGCACTGATGCGGACGTCGTCCAGACATTGGAGCAAGCGGCCCGAAAGATCGAAGACCGCCAGTCCACCGTCCTCGGCCGCTCCCAGGACCAGGCTCTCTTCCGGGTCGGTGGGGTGAATCCAGATCGCCGGATCCCCCAGATCCTGGCAGTCCGCGCCGCCGGCATCGGTTTCCACCGCCGCCAGCACGTCGGCGGCCGCCGGGTCGCGCCGGGTGAAAGCGAAGCAGACGGCCAGCACGACCGCGGCGGCGACCGCGACCCACGCCGCTCGCGCGGCCTTGCCGCGACAGGACGGCGCGATCGCCGCGGCGCTCCCACCGGCCCCGGAGACCGGCGGTTCCAGTTGCATTTCGGCATAAAGCGCCTTGACCGCGTTTTCAGTGGCGCGCCCCGGCTCGAAGAACAGGTCTTCCGCGATCTGCCGGCGGATCTCGCTCTTCTGTGTGGGATCCGCGAGCAAGGCCGGCACCAGCTCGCGAAGCTCGGCCGGGTCGCTCGCGATCTCGCCGCCCTTGCGGCCCCAGGTGGTGAGATCGAAATGGTCGCTGCTCGGACCCTCGAGAATCTCAGGCACATCCATGAAGATGATCGGGCGGTCGAGCAGCGTGTATTCGAAGGCCACCGACGAGGCGTCGGTCACCAGCAGATCGGCGGCATTCAGGAGCGGCACGACGTCCGCGTCGAACACCGCCGCGAACCGCTCCGCTGTCCACTCCCGCAAGCGCAGGTTCCAATCGATGGCGCAATGCGGATCGAGATCGGCGTGATCGTGCGGCTTGACGATCAGGTTGACCGGCAGGCGGCTCAACTCCGCCAGGATCTGCTCGCCCTGCCGGAACAGCGAATTGCCCGCATCACCCGTGGGGGCGTAGAGGACCGCCGGGAGCGACGGATCCAGACCCAGCCCCTCGAGCGTCGCCCGCCGGTCCAGGCTGCCGTCCCGGAGCCGATCCAGCTTGGGCAGGCCGATCAGTTTCAGGCGCTCGTCCCCTTCCTGGAAGAGACCCGACTCGATGAACTTCCGGCGGTGATACGGGCCCGGGAGGAACAGCCGGTCATAGCGCAGCGCCTTCGGCTTGATGGCGTAGTTCTTGAACGAGACCCCATGGAAGATCTGCACGGAGCGTTTCGCAAATCTCGGATGCAGGCGCGCCGAGAAGTTCGCGCAGACATACAGATCGACCGGCAGCAGCCGGGTCAACCGGTAGTGCCGGAGGCCGCTGTAGATTCCGTGCGCCCCGAAGAAGGCGCGCAGGTCCGAGGCCTCGCCGGAGTCGTGGCGCCGGTGGCGGCCGAGGTACGCGGTGTGGAACTGCTTCACGCGGGCGTCGCCGCGGAGCGCCTCGGAGAGCGGCCGGTACATGACCACGCCGACTCCGTTGTTGGCGGAAAACAGGACCCGGCGGTGCATTGTCGATCCCAGACGCATCCAGTTGTCGTTCCGTAAGTGGCCGGACGGTACGCGAGGGTACTGCGCCAAAGCGACCGGTTCAACGTCGGATCCAACAGACTCCGGCGGACGGTCCGTGTCAACCGTTTCAACCGTTTCGCTCCGGGCTTCCGTTCCTTCTTCATGAACGAATTGTCACGAACTACCCCGAACCGATACTCGCCTTCCAGATCAGGTAAACCGCGGCCGCGGCAGTTCCGCTGTAGAGCAGCACGGTGAATGGCTTCTCGGGAACCAGATGGTGGAGCCTGAGTCCGAGCACCGCGCCGACGGGAATGAGCGGCAGGGTCCAGAGCGCGTCCTGCATCGTGCCGCCGGTGATCAGGCCGAGCGATGCGTAAGCCGGCAGCTTGACCAGATTGACGGTCAGGAAGAACACCGCCGCCGTGCCGACCAGCGCGCGTTTCGGCAGGCGCTGCTCCAACAGATAGATGCTGATCACCGGACCCGCGCTGTGGGCCAGCGTCGACGCGACGCCGGCGGCGCAGCCGAAGACGCGGGCGACCGCGGGGCCTCTCGGCACCTCGAGATCCCGGTGACCGGTCGACCGATAGACCTGCAGCAGCACCAGCAGCAGGCAGGCGGAACCGACCACGCCGTTGAGCGCCCGGGTCAGCTCCGGCGTCCGGATCGGCTCGGCGGCGGTCGGATCCTGAAACAGCCAGCGGATCGAGAGCAGCACGAGCGTCCCCAGCAGGATGCCGAAGAGCGCCCCGAACAACAGCGGCCGCAGATGGCGGCTGTCGCGATGCTGGACGTGCTGCCAGACGGCGAACAGATCGGCGACGATCAGGATCGGCAGCAGCATGCCCAGCGCCGGACCGGCGGGCAGTGCGATCAGGAACAGCGGCACCGCCAGGATGCCGATGCCGCCCCCGAAGCCCGACTTGGCCACGCCCAGGACGAGCACGGCCAGTCCCACGCAACCGAAATAGACAGCGGGATGCGTTCCGCCGGGAATGTCCGGCCAGTTCAGGGGGAAGGTCCCCGGGTGCGGGCCCGCCCCACCACGTGCAGCAGTGAGTCCCAAAGCCCGTTCCGCACCCCGGGCAGGAAGGCGATCATGCCGGCGAACAGGACGAGGTAGGTGATCGCGAACCCGATGCGCACCGCCGCGGCGGGGATGGCCAGCTGGCCGGCGAACAGGATCAGGAGGGCCAGCGCTTCCAGGCGGTTGATCTTCATGTTCGAGATCACCGCCACGGCGAACAACGACTGCGCGGCCGTCAGGAAGACTTCCTCCTGCTGGCGGCCGTCCAGCGGGAGGCTGTCGATCGCGCCCGCGCCGATCGAGAAGACCAGCGGCAGCGTCCCGATCAACAGGGTCCACTGGTTCACCTTGGACGAGATCAGCATGCCCAATCCGTTCGGCGCCTTCAGCCGCAGCACCAGCAGGATCGCGATGATCATCTCCGGGGCCTCGGAAGCGAGCGGCGCGACCCACTGGATCAGCAGGAACTTCGAGATCCCGAACTCCTCGCCGATCGCGCGCAGGCTGTCGGCGAACGGTTCCGCGACCAGCAGGATGGAGGTGGCGGAAAAGAGGAACATGACCAGCATGATGGCTCGCCGGGGCAGAGCCTTCAGGTTTCCGATCACCTCCGCGGTTCCGGCCAGATCGGGCTCCTCCACCTGCTCCCGGGCGGCCCGGATGATGTAGGCGACGAACAGTCCGCCCAGCACCAGGAGATCGAGGAACGAGATGGCGCCGCGCAGCGGCAGGAACACCGCCCAGATGCTGGCGATCAGCAGATAGCCCACATCGGTGCGTTGCTCGGAGCGCATCACCACTTCGCGTTCCTTCGTCTTCAGCCAGTAGACGAGGACCACGGTGGCCCAGCCGATCCCGATCAGCAGCCGGTTCGCCCCGGTCATGTTGGCCACCGCGAGGTGGACGGCCTCCTGGTCGCCCTGGCCGGCGCGGAAGGCCAGGAACAGGTCCACCGCGTATTCTGGAAGCACCGCGATGATCGCCAGGATCGCGATCGCGAGCGTCTGCGAGATGTCGACCTGGGCGACCTCGGCCGCCCAGGTGAGCATGAAGGCGGCCCCCATGATCGCGGCCCCGTAGCAGAGCGCCTCGTACGCCACCGGCACGTGGAAGAGTCCGAAATGGACGAGCAGGCCCGGCAGGGTGCTCGCGACCGCTGTGGTCACGGGCACCCAGACCCGGGGGCGCTCGGCGATTTCGCTGGACTCCGGCATGAGGCAGGAGAATAGCGGACCGGCGCGCCACTGTCAGTGCTGCTGTCACCGGATCCAGGCAAACGTCGCCGTCGAATTCGTTCGACAGAGGCCGCGGATCCGCTGCCGCGTTGCGCGGGAGAGCCTCACCCGGTAGGTTCCGATGACCGCGGGCGACCGCCGGACAGCCAATGCGCACACAGATTCCAGAACGACCGAAAGGTCCCGGCCGGGCTCCGCGAACCTCCTTTCGGACCGCCCTGATCCTGCTCGCCGCGGCCTCGGCGTTCCTGGTCTGGAAGTTCCTTCCGCGAAGGGACGGCCCGGCGGATCGGCCGCCCGCGTTCTCCTCGCTCATTCCTGGCGCCGGCTCGCTCGCCGATCACGACCTGCTGGTGGTCACGCTCGACACGACGCGCGCCGATCGCATCGGCTGCTACGGCAACCGGGCGATCGAGACGCCGACCCTGGATCGACTGGCCGCGGAAGGCATACAGTTCTCGTCCGCCACCGCGGTGGCGCCGACCACGCTGCCCGCGCACAGCTCGCTGTTCACCGGGTTGTATCCCGCCCGCCATGGCGCCCGCGCCAACGGAGTCTTCCGCCTCGACGAACGCAACGTCACCCTGGCCGAAGTGCTGAAGAAGGCGGGCTATCGCACGGGCGCGGTCATCTCCTCCTTCGTGCTCGACTCCCAGTTCGGTCTGGACCAGGGATTCGATCAGTACGTCGACGACCTGTCCGACGCGGAAGATCCGCTCGATCGGCATTACCGCTCCCGCACCGCCCGTCGGACCACCGACCGGGCCATTGCCTGGCTGCGCGAGGCGGCGCCGCGGCGCTTCTTCCTCTGGGTGCACTACTTCGACCCGCACCACGACTATGACCCTCCGAGTCCATTCGCCCAGACGTACGCGCACAATCTCTATGACGGAGAGATCGCCTTCGTCGATTCCGAACTGGGCCGCCTGCTTCACGTCCTGGACGGGCTGGGCCTCTCCGAACGCTGCCTGGTGGCCGTGGCCGGCGATCATGGAGAAGGGCTGGGCGAGCACGGGGAATACACGCATGGATCGCTGACCTACGAAGAGACTCTGCAAGTCCCCCTGATCCTTTGCTACGGGCGCTCCGGGCGCTCGGGAACGCGACGGGGTGGCGGGCTGGTCGTCGACCGGCCGGTCTCCCAGGTGGACCTCATGCCGACCGTGTTGGCCCTGCTCGGAATCGACTCCGGGATCGAGAGCGACGGCGTCTCGCTGACCGAGGGCCCCGCGGAGGGCCGGCCGCTGTATTTCGAGACCCTGACCGGAACCATCGAATACGGTTGGGAACCGCTGATCGGAGTCCGCAGCGCAAACCGGAAGTACATCCACAGTTCCGCGCCCGAGCTGTACGACCTCGCCCGCGACCCCGACGAGGAACGGAACCTGCTCGTGGCCGATCCCGGCGCGGCGGACGACCTCGTGGCCCTGCTCCCCGACCTGTTCGGCCCCCGCCTGCAGCTCGCTCACAGGGCGACGCCGACGGTGCAGCCGAGCCTCGAGGATCTGGAGCGGCTCCAGGCGCTGGGATACCTGGGCGGAGGAGCGCCAGCCGGCGGCGAGGCTCCCGCCGCCCGCGGGCGCCCGCAGGACAAGGTCGCGTTGCTGAACCGGGTCGAGCTGGCCCAGCGGGATACGCTGACCATGGAGGAGAGCGTGGCGGAGCTGCGCGAGGTGCTGCGCGTGGATCCCGACTTCTACCCGGCCTGGTTCGCGCTGGGCCTCATCTATCGGGACGCCGGCGATCTCGACCGGGCGGCGGAGGCTCTCTCGGAATGCGTCCGGCTCAAGCCGGACGGCGCGCAGTCCGCCTGTGCGCTGGCGCTGGTGAGGTCTTTGCAGAACCAGAACGAGGAGGTCCTGCGTCTGCTCGAGCCGGTGGTGGAGCAGTATCCCGACTACGTCCGGAGTCGCTCCCTGTACGGCGTCGTTCTCGGCCGGGTCGGCCGGTTCGAGGAAGCCGCGATTCACCTGCGGGCGGTCTTCCGGCTCGATCCCGATTACGAGAACTGTCTGCAGCAGTTGGTGGCGGTCTTCACCAGGCTGGGCCGGATCACCGAGCTGCAAAGCCTCCTGGAGGAACAGCTCGAGCGAGATCCCGGGGCCGAGGAGATTCGCATGGCCCTGGTCGGAGTGCTCGAGCGTTCGGGTGATTACAGATCGGCCGTGGCCCTGCTGCGCGAGGCCCTGCTCGAGTCGCCGGGCGAGCCGCGCACCGTCAACCGGCTCGCGCGGCTGCTCGGAAGCTGCCCCGATCCTGAGGTTCGGGATCCGCGCCAGGCGATCGCCTTGCTCCAACCCTTCGCCGAGCCCGGCTCGGAGGAGCCGGCGCTGATGTTCACCCTCTGCGGCCTCTACGCCAGCGCCGGACTGCTCGACGAGGCGCAGGCCCTGGCCCGGCACGCCAGAAGCCTGGCCAAAGAGGCCGGCGAAGAGCGACTGGTCGAGGCCTTCGACCGACAACTGCAGCGACTGGATCGGTGACAGTTCGAACCCAGTTTGATCTGGCTGATCTGCCACGCAGCGATCCCGCCGCCACCGGAACGCGAACGAGCGGAGCCCCGACGGTACGGGACTCCGCTCGTTCCAGAATTGCGTCAGGGCCTTTGGCCCTGACCGCAGGTCAGCCTGCGGTTACGGATTGATCTCGATCTCGATTGTGTTCGAGGTCACCATTCCGACAACGCTGTCCGACACGACGAACTGCAGGAAGAGGTGCGCGGCGACCGGCAAGTTCACGTCGAAACTCTCCGCACCCGCGCCCGCTCCCGCTCCCGGCGTATTGCCGAGGAACAGGACATGATCGTCGGCCACGTCGAGGGTGCAGCCGTTCGCGAACGTGAAGTTTGGATTCGGATACGTGAGGCCGGTCACGAGCCAGTGCGGCCTGCCGCCATCCATGTCGGAGACCGACAGGTTGACCGTATCGCCCACGCTCATGCAGCCGGTGGCCGAAGCGGCCGGAATGAATCCGCCGTTGCCCGCGCAGCCGCCGCCCAGATCCGTCACGGAGCCGCAGGTGGCATAGACCAGGTCCAGCCGGCTGGGCGCCAGGAAGTCCGCGTCGGCGGCGTTCGAAACGTCATCGAAGCTCTCGAAGAACTCCATGTGGATCAGGCCGTCCGCGAGGACGGGGACGTCCGGGATGCCATTGTCGGTGAGGTCGACGATTCCGCCGCTGCTGTAGCTGGCGGTTCCGGGGAAGCCGTCCGCGGCTCCCGGGGTCAGGAACAGGCCGGAGCCGTCCTGGTCGGAGCCGTCGAAGTAGATCACAGGCTCGGAGAGCCAGCTCGCGCCGATGGTGGCGATCGTGACGTCCCAGCCGATACCGGTCATCACCGAGCCCATGCCGCCGCTATCGTTCGTGAGCACCGTGTTGTTCGGGCTGCCGAAGCTGTCCCAGGACTGAACGCCGGAGATGTCGACGCCGATCTGATTGTAGAGCAGCGTCAGCGAGCTGCCGGCGAGGAAGTCCGCGTCGACCGCGTTCGAAACGTCGTCGAAGCTCTCGAAGAACTCCATGTGAATCAGCCCATCCGCGAGGACCGGAATATCCGGAATGCCATTGTCGGTGAGGTCGATGGGACCGCCGCTGCTGTAGCTCGCAGTTCCGGGGAAGCCGTCCGCAGCTCCCGGGGTCAGGAACAGGCCGGAGCCGTCCAGATCGGATCCGTCGAAGTAGATCACAGGCTCGGAGAGCCAGCTCGAGCCGACGGTGGCGATCGTGACGTCCCAGCCGATGCCGGTCATCAGCTTGCCGGCGCCGCCGTCACCGTTGACCATCAGCGTGTTGTTCGGGCTGCCGAAGCTGTCCCAGGACTGAACGCCCGAGATGTCGACGTTCACCCACGCACTGTTGCTGGTGGGCGGGCTGGGATTGGCGACCGAGGTGGAACCGCCGGCGGTGGCGCTGATCGAGCCACCGACCGTCGGAGCGCTGGTGGGCGCGCTCGCGGCAGGCTGGCTGGGCGCGGCCTTCGAGTTCACACCGTTGACCGTGGTGCGCAAGGGCGAACCGGAGTACGGCTGCTTGGTCTGCGCCTGGGCAGTGGCGCCCAAGGCCAGAACAATGGCACTCGCCATGACGACTGTACGCTTCATGAAACTCTCCCTGAAGTAGTTGCTAGGGACGAAAACCACTCACTGGCTCGCACGAGAGCCACGGCAGTGAAACGGACGAGGACGGATCAGAATCCGACAAGGGAACCGAAACCATCCCCGCTCGACGACGGCCAGAGTCTAACCCCAAGTATGAAAAAAGGACACGGAAAAACATCCGGATCCAACCTCCGGATTTCTTGCAGAGTTGCCCCCACCGATCGCTGGATTTCCACATAACAAATTATGCGACAATGTTTTGCGCTCGAGGTCCGTCGACTCCTGGAGATCTGGGGGGTCCTCACCGGATGAAGAGCGGCAGGGAGATCGATGGCGATCACCGTCATGTCGGAGGATGTGTGCACACCCCACCGCGACCGAAGCCGCCGTGAACGCGCCGAGGCCGCGAGTCGTCCTCGACCAGCATCCAGGCGCTCCGTCCTGACCTGGTCCCGGCCGAGAGCGACCGCCCGAGGATATCCATCGAGACGCTCCTTCAGCCTCGTCCGGACTCGCTGCTGCTCGAGGGTCGGATCGGTCAAAGGTGACTTGAGAAGTTCCTTCCAGTGAGCGGCGATCTTCGAGTCGCTGCCGACTCCACCAACTTCGCGAACTGCTGCTCGGCGTCGCGGCGGGAATCCGCGCTCTCGTGGGCCCGCTGTCTCTCCGACAGTGAGAGACAATCGAGGATCGAGATGAACGAACGCACGGTCGCGATCCAGCCAATCGCGTGGAGCACGAGCACTTGTCGCGAGATGACCGGTTGCACCGGGATTCCATCCTGACAGGTCGCCCGGTAGACGAAGTGCAAGACCGGGAGTGCGAAGCGTCATTCCGGCATCGGTCTCGGCCTGATGGAGTGCTCGCAGAGTTCCTCGTACGGCGCGCGATCCGACTCGCGATCCCGCACGATGCGCAGGACCTCCCGGGCCGCGTCGGTCCAGGTCGGCGAAGGCTGCCGCTTCCTCGGCTGCCCAGGACCGGCCTGGATTCCGAAGGCCGCTTCACCTTCCAGGAAGCCCGGTCCGGTGACTACCGGGTCGACGTCCGCGCACCCGACCCTTTCCCTGACACTTCGAACCCGGTTCGCTCTGTCGGTTCGCCTTCCGGCGCCCCGCGCCCCTCCTGACCCGCAACAGCGGAGGAAATGGTGCGACGGAAAATGCAACGGTTCAGGAAATTTTTGGATGTTATATCATGAGGTCATGATATATATGGGCCATGTCGGGAGCGCCAGAAACCGTTGAGCCCATTCCTCTTCTCCCTATGGAACGGCTTGAGCAGGCAGCCGCGGCGATGCGGGTTCTGGCGCACCCACACCGTCTCCGGATCTGCGAGTTGCTCCTCAGAAGCCCGATTCCCGTGGGCGTCCTGGCCTTGAACCTGGGACTGCCCGCGAACGCGGTCAGCCAGCACCTGGGACTGCTGAAGGCCCATGGACTCCTCTCCAGCCACCGGCAAGGGAAAGCGGTCTACTACCAGGTCGTGGCTCCCGAACCGGCCTGGCTGTTGCAGTGCATTCGCGATCACCTCCCCTGAAATTGCACCCCAAGCCCACGGACGTGAAGCATGAAGACTCTCGACCCCACCTTGGTCCAGAATTTCTCGGGCCGGCGCATCGACGTTCGGGGCCTCGACGAGTTCGCGGCCGAGCGCCTCGACGGGAGCGAATGCGTTCCTCTCGATCGGTTGCTCGAGGCGGCCGGCCGCTGGGATCCCGCGGCACCGCTGCTCTTGATCTGCAAGATGGGAACCCGTTCGCAGCAGGCGCACGACCAGCTCAGCCGGGCCGGATTCACCGACCTGCAGGTCCTCGCCGGCGGACTCGATGCCTGCAGGAAAGCCGGCCTCGACCTGATCAGCGAGCGAACACCACTGCCGCTCATGCGCCAGGTGTTCATCATCGCCGGCAGCCTGCTGCTCCTCGGCCTCGCCCTGGGCGCGCTGTTCAGCCCCTGGTTCTATGCGCTCGCCTGGTTCGTGGCCGCCGGACTGGTCCTGGCCGGCGTCACCGGGTTCTGCCCGCTGGCGAAAACGTTGGCCCTGATGCCCTGGAACCGGCAAGCTTCCTGTCCAGCTTCCTTCTGAGTCCAACGGGTCGCCGACTCCCGACCGCAGCTCCCCCGCTTCTTCCTCTTCCTTGAATGGAGCAGAACATGGCCGCTCGCAAGATCGTGATCGTGGGCGGCGTGGCCGGCGGCGCCAGCGCGGCCACGCGCGCGCGGCGCATGAACGAACAGGCCGAAATCATCGTCTTCGAGCGCGGCGAATACGTCTCGTTCGCGAACTGCGGCCTCCCCTACTACGTTGGCAACTCGATCCAGGAGCGCGAGAAGCTCCTCCTGGCCACGCCCGAAACGTTCAAGCGCGACTTCAACATCGATGTGCGCACGCGCCACGAGGTGACCGCGATCCTGCCGGAGAAACGGCAGGTCAGCGTGTTCGACCACCAGACCGGCAAGCGCTTCCAGGAAAGCTACGACCGGCTGATCCTCTCCCCCGGCGCCGAACCGTTCGTTCCCGCCTGGGACGGCACCGGCCGGTTCAACGTCTTCACGCTGCGGGACGTGCCCGACAGCGACCGGATCAAGTCGTACGTGGACCATCACCATCCCGAGCAGGCGGTCGTGATCGGCGCCGGCTTCATCGGACTGGAAATGGTCGAGGCGCTCCGTGAGCGCGGCATCGGCGTGAGCCTGGTGGAACTGCAACCGCAGGTCCTCCCGCCGCTCGATCCGGAACTGACCTACCCGGTCGAGCGGGCGATGCGCGACCAGGGCGTCCGCATCCATCTTTCGGCCGCGGTCCTGAATCTCGAGGACGACGGCGAGCGCGTGCGCGGCGTGCTGCTCGCCGATGGACAGCGGCTCGAGGCCGACCTCGTGCTGATCTCGATCGGCGTGCGCCCCTCGGTGGAGCTGGCGCGGGAGGCGGGCCTCGAGCTGGGAAAGAGCGGCGCCATCGCCTGCGACGCATTCAGCCGGACCAGCGACGAACGGATCTACGCGGTGGGCGACGCGGCGGAAGTCCGCCATCAGTTGCTCGATGCACCCACATGGATCCCGCTGGCCGGACCGGCCAACCGCGCGGGACGGCTCGCCGGTGAGCACGCCGCCACTGGCTCGTCCCGCGCGCCGGCGCCGGTCGCCGGCACCGCGATCGTGCGCGTGTTCGACACCGTGGCGGCGATCACCGGCCTGAGTTTCCGCCACGCGCAACGGCTCGGCCTCGACGCCGACGCCGCCTACTCACTGCGCGGCCACCACGCGGGCTACTACCCCGGCGCCCAGGAGATGATCCTGAAGCTGATCTACGAACGCGGTTCGCGCCGGGTCCTCGGGGCCCAGGCCGTCGGCGGCCGCGGAGTCGACAAGCGCATCGACGTGGTGGCCGCCTGCCTGCATTTCGGCGGCACGATCGACGACCTGGCCGGGTTCGACCTCGCCTACGCGCCGCCGTTCGGCGCCGCCAAGGACCCGCTGCACATCGCCGCGTTCGTGGCCCAGAACCAGGCCGACGGGCTGTGCTCGGGCGTGGCGCCCGGAGACCCGGCGGACCTTTCCGGGCAGATCCTCGACGTGCGCACCGAAGCGGAGATCGCCCTGGGCACGCTCGACGGCGCGATCCGCATCCCGATCTCGGAGCTGCGCGCGCGCCTCGACGAACTCGACCGCGGCCGGCCGGTCTACGTGCTCTGCGGCGTCGGCCAGCGCGCCTACAACGCGGCCCGGATCCTGAAGCAGAACGGCTTTCCGGAAGTCTTCACGCTCTCGGGCGGCTTCAAGATGTGGCAGCACTCGAGCGCCGTCCACGCCGGATGACGCCGTTCCTGCCGAGCCACGAGGTGGTCGAACCGCCCGCCGGCCCGGCGCGCCGCACGGCCTTCCTGCTGCATGGCATCTTCGGCGCGGGACGGAACTGGCGCAGCTTCGCGCGCGCCGCGGTCCTGCGCCGGCCTGATACGCGCATCGTGCTGGTCGACCTGCGCCATCACGGCGACTCGCTCGGCGCTCCGCCGCCGAACACGCTTTTGGCCTGCGCAAAGGACCTCGAACAGGTCGCCGGGGCGGTGGGTCAGCCGCCCGAAATCGTCTACGGCCATTCCTTCGGCGGCAAGGTGGCGCTGGTCTACGCCCGGCACGCGGGGCCCAAGCTGCGGCAACTCTGGCTGCTCGATTCGCCGCCGGGCCTACCGAATCCGCACTCGAAGGCGGCCGAGTCCGAAGCCGGCCGGGTGCTTTCGATCATGCGCGGCGCCAAGCTCCCGATCGCGCATCGCAGCGACCTGGTGCGCCAGTTCGCGGCCCACGGCCTCTCGCGCCGCGTGTCCACCTGGCTGGCCACCAACTTGAAGCTCGGGGAGCACGGCGGCTACGTCTGGCGCTTCGACCTCGACCGGCTCGAGGAACTGCTGCTCGATTACTGGAAGACCGACGGCTTCCCGCTGCTCGAGGACCCGCCCGAGGGGTTGGGGGTGCACGTGGTCCAGGCCGAACGGAGCGACCGCTGGAGTTCGCGCGAACTGCAGCGGATCCGGGCGCTGGAGCGGGCCGGGAAGCTCCAGCACCACCTGCTCGCCGGCGCCGGCCACTGGCTGCACGTCGACAATCCGAAGCTCCTGCTGCCGCTTTTCACCGCCGTCAGGGATTGATCCGCCGGGCCGCGAGCGGTGCAATGTTCGTCTGCGGGTTCAGCACGATCCGATCCGGATCGAGACTGAGCAGCGTGGCGATGACGCCCGGCGCAGCGTCCGGGCGATCCGAGTTGCGGACGCTGGAGCTGGCGACGCACAGAGGCATTGACCTCAGTCCCCCACCGATGGCCTCGCCTGGACGGCGGAGAAAAGCCCCAGGCCGAAGTGCGCCCCGTAGCCCAGCGCCAGCGGACCGGTGACGGGCTCCTCGAACGTGATGCGGAGCACAGCGCCGGCGTCCGCCGGCGGCGGGCTGGCCGGAGGGCGGCGCACGCGGATCATGTGGCGCAGCGCGAGCGTGCCATCGGCCCACGGCAGGATGTCGATGGTGGCTGGCGGCAGGTTTCGTCGCGGCTCCGTCGCCGCGCCGGTTCACCCGGCCAAGGCGCTGCACCATGCGCTCCCATGCGACCAGATCGCAGGCCATGTGCTCGGCGTCGAGATCGACGCCGACTTCGGCGGCTGACGTGGCGAACAGAAGGGTGGGTCGGTCACGGGCTGGACTCCTGCCCGCGATGAAGCCCAGATCCACAAGTCGTTGCTTGACCTGCTCGCGCTCAAAGACCCTGCGCCCACCAATGAAGAATTCCGTATGAACCGCGACCGGAGCCATTCCCGCGCTCTTGTCGCCTTTCGCGAGCCTCTCGGCCTCAAGCCTAGTGTCCTCCGCGACCTCTCGGCTGTTGCAGAAGATGATGATCCGCGCGGCCAGCCCTCCCTTCTCTACAAGCTTCCATGCCTCCCACGCCAACGCATCGGGGAGACTGGACTTCGCGCTGTCATCCTGGCTGGTCGCATCCGCCACCGAGTCTTTTTCGCCTGTCCGCCCCAGCGGTTTCATTTAGAGACGCTTCGTCGCGTCGAGCCTCTACTTCACAACTGGGTGCTGAAGATCCTGGGCCGTTAGCCCGAAAGAATCATTCCCCACCGTCCACCCGGTAGCAGATAGCGAAAGGAGGTTGAACTCCGGTACCACTCCACGTGAAGTTTCGTCGCAGGGCCCAAACTCACAGCTCGTCTCCGCGATCGACTGAAGGAGCCTCTCGGATGGCAAGACGAGATGTGCTTCGTCGAGTACGACAAGCGTGTCCGCACTGAGAAGGCCGGCATGGTAGGGACGCATCTTCCGAGATACGCCGTAGCCTTCGAAGAGCAGGCGCGACCCGATCATGTCCACCGTTCCGATGACAATCGCGGGAGAGGACGGATCCTCCAGCCATTCGCGGTTGTCGACGTGCCGGCCGCGGAGCGTGGAGCTGGGAGCGAATGATCTGCGTCCAGGCCGAGCCTTGTCGTCAAGTCGGGATTGCGATCGACCAATTCGCGGAGTGCGACGGCCACATCCGTGGGCTGATCGACGACGGCGCGGCGGTCTACGACGTAGACGAGCCGCCTAGGAAGCTCGGCGCCGTGAGCCCGGGCACGAGCCAGATCGCCATGACGGCCGTCTTGCCAAGGCCCGTCGGGATGTCGAGTGCTTGAGGAATGACCCCACGCAGGAATCGTGTGAGCAATTCGTCCTGCCACGGGAACGACGACTCCCCTTCATGAAGACGCAATGCCTCTCCGTGGAGTCCGTCTGCGACCTGATAGCTTTTACGGTTCCTCATCGGGCTAGCGGTTCTCCAAGTCGCCGAACGCCGCGGATCACGCC
>Ga0326597_10004568_pt1 | contig 19435 bp, 16 predicted proteins | sample RVTome_12_FD_203789 | JGI IMG/M metagenome (GOLD analysis project Ga0326597, IMG submission 203789) | Soil microbial communities from uranium-contaminated site in the Upper Colorado River Basin, Wyoming, United States - RVT100D185 | ecosystem: Environmental > Terrestrial > Soil > Contaminated >... | reverse complement strand
TCCTTGCGGTACTCGACGAGCGCCACTCTGCCGCCGGGAGCGAGGGCGTCGCGCATCCGGACGAGCATGAGCTCGAACGCTTCCATCTCGTGGTAAACGTCGGCCAGGAGGATCCAGTCGAGAGCACCTTCGGGAAGTCGAGGATCGGTAGAGGTTCCCTGGAGGGTCTCGATCCCGCGGACTCCCTCCTCGGTCGCGAGCTGCTCCAGGAGAATCAGCATTTCCCGCTGGATGTCGGAGGCGTAGACCTTTCCTCCGGGGAGGACTCTCTTCGCGATTCGGCGGGTGTAGTAGCCCGAACCCGCCCCGACGTCAGCGACGACGTCCCCGGGGCGGAGCCCCATCACCTCCAGGACCCGATCGGGCCGCTCTTCGTCCTCCCGATCCTCGCGCTCCAGCCAGTAGGCCCCGCGATAGCTCATGGGCGCAGCCGGCGTTCGCCGGGTGCGTGTGACGTCTTTTCCGTCAACGAAGACTCTTTCGACGGCGGCGAATGCCTCGACGCTCTCGAGCAGGTTTTCGGAGAGAACGAGCACGTCCGCCGCCTTCCCCTTCTCGATCGTTCCCCGCTCCTCGAGAAGCCCGAGCGCCCGAGCGCCGTTTCGGGTCGCGGCCATCAGGACGTCCTCGAGCGGGACCCCCGCCTCCGCGAGCATCCGGAGCTCGCGGTGGAAGGAGGGGCCCTGGAGCGTCCCCACGTTTCCGCCGTTGGTTCCGACGGCGAGGGGCACTCCCGCGCGGTAAAGAAGCCGCGTGTTCTCGAGCAGGATCGCGCGCCCCTCGGACGAGCTTCCCCAACGGATCGACGCCGGCGCCGCCGGCCTCTCGGACGCGGGAATTCGCGCGAGATCGTCCCAGGTGACGATGACCTCGGGATCGCCGCATCGAGCTTCGATGGGAAGAAGCTCGACCCTCTCTTCCAGTACGTCTAGGTAGCTTCCGAAATGTGAGAGGCCGGTCGTCGAGACGACTCCCCTCTCTCGCGCGAGGGATAGAACCTCGTCGTCGAGGGGGCGGTCGACGACGGTGTGGGCGAGGACGTCGACTCCGGACTCGATCGCCATCCTCGCCGCCTCGAGCTCCTCGGCGTGCATCGCGAGCCTTCGGCCCTTCGCGTGCGATTCGTCGACCAGAGCCGCGAGGATCGGAGCGAACTCCGCAGGCTTCGAGCCCGCGTAGCCCGCCTTGACGATGCCGGCGCCGCTTTCGGCAAGCTCACGGACCCTGGCGCGAGCCGCTTCGGGTGTCGCCACCTGGACCAGGACCGGATCCTCTCGCGTCCAGAGCGTGATCTCAGAGACGGGGAAATTCGCGAGGAAAGGCCCGGCGGCGACGACGTGGGGAGCGTCGGAGCTCGACTGAAGGTCGAGCTCCCATCGCGGCCCCCCGAGGGAAGCGACGGTAGTCACCCCCGAGCAGAGGAACCGGTCGAGAGTCCTCTCGATGCGGTCCTGGATCCGCCGCCGCTCCTCTTCGTGGGGTACGAGCCGAGTGAGGTCATAGTCGTCGGGGCTGGTGTAGAGGCTCCCGGAGTCGAAGAGATGCACGTGGGCATCCACGTATCCGGGAACGATCCACTTCCCGGCGGCATCGATGACCACGTCGTCGGGTCCCGGGCGGTATCCCGAGGCGCTTCCGACGGCGGCGATGCGGTCGTCCTCGATCCGAACGTAAGCGCCCGCGAGAGGAGGAGCGCCCGTCCCGTCGAGGAGCGTTCCGTTCAGAAGGACGATGCTCGCAAGAAGGAGACCTGTCAGACGATTCTCCGCGGAAGAAGCGGATTCAGATGCATGGTGAGGTCGTAGACCGAGGCCCCGGAGCTCTTCCCCAGGTCCTCGGGCCTCGAGCCGTCGCGCCAGTCGAAAATCGCGACTTCGTCTCCGATCTCGACCGTTTTCTCGGGACCGATCTCGACGATCGTATGGCTCGCGGAAACGCTGGCGACGATGGGGTAGAGCGAATCCCCGATGCGCACCTTCGCCTTTCCCGCGACCGCTCGCGGAAGCCCGTCGGTGTGGCCGACGGGAAGGGTCGCGATCCAGACGGGCTTCTCCGCTCGATAGGCCCGGTTGTATCCGGCGCTGTCCCCGGCCTCGAGCTTCTTCACGTAGGCGACTCTCGCCTTGAGCGCGAGGGCGCAGCGGAGCGCCAGGGCATCCGACTCCCGGAACTCCTGCTCGGAGTAGACGCCGTAGATCGCCATTCCCGGCCGCACCATGTCGAGGAAGAAGTCCGGATGCTGGAAGAGACCGAAGCTCGAGACCGCGTGCCGCTTTCCGAGCGCGACCCCTTCGGAACCAAGAGAGTCGGTGAGAGACACGAATCGCTTCTTCTGCTCCTCGTCGAAGGCGGCATCCTCGGCGAAGGTCATCATGACGCCCTCGATTCGGATCGACTTTCGCGAGGCGAGGTCGCGAACGAGCCCGGCGGCTTCGCGATGAGGGACGCCGACCCTTCCGATTCCCGTGTCGACGCAGATGTGGACCCCGAGGGGCTTCTGGCGCTTCGCCGCCAGGCGATCGAGAACGTCCCCGATCGGCGTGTAGACCATGGGAGTGATGTCGCGGGCAACCGCCTCTTCGAGGCTCTGCTCGTCGAAGGGACCCATGAGGAGGACCGGCTTCCGAATCCCGGCATCGCGCAGCGCCGCCGCCTCCTGGAGCTTCACGACCGCGAATCCCTGGATGGCTTCGGAGGGCTCGAGAAGTCGGGCGACGTTCGCGACCCCCGCGCCGTAGCCGTTGTTCTTGATGACCGCGAGGATCGGCCGATTCCCCGCACGCTTCCGGATCTCGGCGACGTTGTGATCGAGGTTTCCGCGGTGGACCTCGACCCAGGGGTCGAAAGAGGAGACCAGGGCCCTTTCTTCGGCCGCAGCTCTAGCCGTCGGAAGCGCGAGCCCCGCGGTCGCCGCCGCTCCAGACTGAAGGAAGCTCCGTCGATTCATGAGACACCTCCCTTTCATCCCACCTCGACCGGGCAGGTCATGCAGTGCGCCCCGCCGTTTCCCAGGAAGAGCTCCTCCGCAGGGAACGTGGCCAGATGCCAGCCGTGCCGGGCCAGCTCGGAGGCAATCCGTGTCGCTGAGGCGAACCCCACGGCGATCTCCGCACGTTTCGTCACCACCAGATTGAGGTGACCCGCCTTCCTCTCCGAATCCGTGATGGGGATGGTGCGGATACCCTTTTTTTTCAAGAACTCCTCGAACATCACGTGGCGCACCCCCGGCTTGCCGTCCTCGTAGAGCCGGCAGGGAAAGACGCGGAACGATTCGGGATAGATCAAGGCGAGCTCTCGATCGAGCACCATGAAGACGCCATCGATGTGAATATGGCCGAACGGAAGCGGGACCTCCAGGAAGTACTTCACGTCCTTCCCCAGGATGAGATCGCGGAGCATGCGAGTGCCCGTCTCGTTGGCCCGGTCGCACAGAGACGCGACGGCGGTGTCGTCCCCGAGGAACGTGACTCCGCCGCCCTCGAGAAAGCCGGGAGGCTCGACGGCGCCGAGAATCGGGATGCCGAGCTTCTCGAACGCCCGGGCCATCATTACCTGGTCGCCCCACCGGCCTTTCAGGTGGGGTGACATGAGAACGGCGCCCCGGGAGAAGACGGTTGCGAGGTCACGGGTATAGGTCATGTTCGGGCGGCGAGCCATGTAGGAGACGGCGTCCTCGTCCTCCTTGAGGATCTCGCTCAAGAGCAGCGTCTCCACCCCGTGCGCCTGGAACATGCCGAGCATGGTTTCGTAGTCCGAGAGAAACCGCTCACGGTCGACGGGCCGGCTGAAATTGAACTCCGCCAATGTTTTATCGGTCACCATGGCGAGCTCGGGGCCGGGCCGATGCACCAGGGCCCGCTTCAGATCGCCGTATGCGTTGGAAACACCGTATCCAGTCATACTTCAGTGCTCGCCTCGGTCTTCAATCAGTGCGCTGGGGCCCCACCCCCAGCGCCTCCAATACAGGCGCCTTCCCGCCGAAGCTTCTTCGGGCTCCGGCCTTCGCCCTTCGGGCTTCGGCCAGGCTCACCGTAGCTCCGCAGAGGCGGCCGGCGAGGCACGCCGAAGCTTCGCGAAGGCGGCGGGGCGCCCCGCCGTCCGGTAAGCGCTGCGCCGCCTACATTACTCTATAATGCGCCCGAAGCCTTCCCGTCCTGAAGCCGCCTGGGCCGGGCACGGTGCCTGGAGGTTCATCTTATGAAGCTCGCGTTGCTCGTGGGAGGCGGCCTGCTCGCCGCCTTCGCCCGGATCGCTCCGGCGCAGGAAGACAGAGACCAAGTCCCCCAAGTTCCCCAAGTTCCGACGTTCCGAGCCGGCGTCAACGCCGTTCTCGTGGACGTGGTAGTGATCGGTCGGGACGGCCAGCCACTATCCGGTCTCGAGCGGGACGACTTTCAGGTCTTCGAAGACGGAGTCCCCCAGGCCATCACCACTTTCGACGTCACCGATTGGACGTCCTACGTGGGAGAGCGGGTCGAAGGCGCCTCAGCGGTGAGCGGTGTGAATACCTATCCCCGGCGGTTCATCTTCATCCTGAACCGCCAGGGCGCTCAGTTTGAGTATCTGAATCGCGCGAAAGGCGACCTGGGAGCGTTCATCGTGGAATCCATGGCCGAGGGCGACGAAGCGATGGTGATCGACGTGGGCTACTCGCTGAAGGTCGTCCAGAATTTCCAGGCGGGGAAGGAACAGACGCTCCAGGCGGTCCGGAAGCTGAGCCAGATGCAGATCGACTACCCCCTGGGTCCGGACCGGGCCGCGCAGCAGATCTTTCGCGACCTCGAGTCCCTGGGTCAGGCGCTTCTCGCGATTCCCGGCCGCAAGATCGTGCTCCTGTTTTCGAACGATCTTGCGACGTTTGCCCCGCCGGGGAGCCGCTGGATCGACAACAGCTTCTCTCTCAGGGACGCCGTCGAGGCGCTGAACCAGGCGAATACCTCCGTCTACACCCTCGATATCCGGGGACCGGACTCCTCCAGCTCGTTCGAAGGCGGTCTTTCCCCGCTCGCGACCGAGACCGGGGGGCGGTACTTCCACAGCAACCCGTCCTTCGGCCCGCCGCTGCGGCGAATCGGAGCCGAGAACCAGCGCTACTATCTCTTGAGCTACATCTCCACCAACCCCGAGGTCGACGGCTCCTATCGCAAAATCGAGGTCAACGTCGCCCGTGAGGGCGCTACCGTCATCGCCCGTCCCGGTTATTTCGCGCGGGAGCCCGAGGCCGTCACCACGGACGCGTCCGAGGAGAAACCGGCGTATCCTCCGAACGCGCGCGCCGCCGCCGAGCTCCCGCTCGCGGTCGAGCTCAGCACGTACCTCCTTCCCACGGGGGCTGGCACGGTTCATGTCCCCGTGAGCGTCGCGCTCCCCGCGAATCTCCTGACGGGCGAGGGTGGAGCCGAGCGGAAGCTGAGGTTGAACGTAGCCGACAAGAGCGGGAAGAGCGTCCAGTCATTCGATGAGCCCGTGAGCCTCGACCGCTTCTACGTGCTCGAGAACCTTTCGCTCGAGCCGGGCTCGTACGTTTTGGAGGTCATCGTGAGCGCGGGCGATCGGGAGCTCCATCGCGCCTCGACCGGAATCCAGATTCCTCCCGGCCTCGGTGATCGGTTCGGCCTCTCGAGCATCCTGCCCGTCGTCTCCAGAGACGCCGCCGCGAGCCTGGGAGCAAGCGACCTCCCCCTGCTGCCGGTCTCGGCGGTGCGCCGCGGGGAAGCTCTTCATGTGCTCTTCCAGATCCTCTCCGGGCGTGAAGCGCCGTCGAAGCGCGCCCGCGTGAGCTATCGCATTCTCGATCCGGAGGGATCCGAGGTTCTGAAGGACCGGGTCAAAGACGAGATCGCTCTCTCCGACAGGCCCGACGGCACACCCGTGATCCTGAGCCTGCCGACGCGCTCACTCGCCTACGGTCTTTACCGCGTCGAGGTCCGGATCGAAGACCCCTCCTCCGGCCGAGCGGCGACGAGCGAGATCGAGTTCCGCGTGCGCTGAAAATCGCGGAAGGAGGTCGGAGACGCTTTTTTTCGTCCTACGCCTCGAGGGCCGTATTTCACGGTCCCAATCAGGAGGCTAAGGATGAAACTGCGACTGATCTCGTTGTTCACCGGACTACTCGGTTTTTCCGTTCCCGGCTTCGCCGTGCCTTTGATCCACGAAGTCTTCTACGACGCCGAGGGCCCCGATGCCCCTCACGTCTTCACCGAGCTCTCGGGTCTTCCCGGCACGAGGCTCGACGGCTACCGGCTCGTGGGAATCGACGGCGCCACCGGTCTCGCCTATCGACAGATCGACCTCGACGGTGCTTCGATTCCGGAGGACGGTCTTCTGGTCATTGCGACCGCGAGGGCATCGGGCGAGCTCCTCTCGGTCCGCGACTTCGTAGCCGACGTCGACTGGCAGAACGGGCCCGAGGCCGTCCAGATCTGGGACTCGCTCGGCGCCGTCGTCGACGCGCTCCAGTACGGGGACGCGGGATCGCGCCATCTCGGAGAAGGGCTTTTCGCTCCCGATCCGCCAGTGGGATTCTCTCTGACCCGCGACCTCCTCAGCTCCGACACCGGCGACAACCGAAGCGACTTCCAGGTTTCGACTCCGACACCGGGGACGGGGAGGGCTCTCTCCTCCGTGCCCGAGCCCGCGACCTCCCTGGTTCTAGTCCTGGGTCTTCTGGGGGTGAAGGCTACCTTCGGACCTCCATCGGGGCGTCGGGCTGGGCCGGGAGCTCCGCGAGCGCGCGGTCGATGTCGCTCCTGCTGAGAGAATAGATGCGGTAGAGGACGTGGGCGCGGTCGTCGGACACCAGGAGCGATCCGTCCGCGAGCTCGAGGAGGTCGGCGGGTCTTCCCCAGGCGCGCTCCTCCTTCGTTCCGATCCAGCCGGTGGCGAACGGCGTATCGCTCACGACCCGGTCGCCGTCCAGGGTCGCCGTCATCAGACGGTAGCCATTCCTCTCGGTTCGGTTCCACGAGCCGTGCTGGTGCGACTTTTTCTGCTTGATTAGTTTCGCTCCAGCGGAAGAATGAGGCACGTCGGTCCCCCCGCGCCCTTGCGGAACTCCGAGAGATCGACGCCCTGGACTCGCGCGCCTTTCGCGTCCAGAGCCTCCATCGTCTCGAGGTTCTCGGCTTCGTTCGCGAGGACCTCGTTCGGTCCGAGGCAGATGACGTTGGCCGACGAGGGCCCGCGCCTTTCGACCCACACCACGTCGAAGCCGTCGAAGAACCCGGCGGGAGTATCGCGGCGGCAGGCGACGACGCGCTCGGGCGCGATGGCGCTCATCGCCCCTCCGAGGTGCAGGTAGCCTTCCTCCCGGGCGAGCCTGGCTACACGGACGTCATAGTCCATCTTTCGGAGAATCTCCGAGAGCTGCCGAGCTCCTTCGGCATTCGTGCGTTCCGAATGCCCGACGAAGGCGACGCGGCCCGCGAGGATGACGTCTCCCCCTTCGACAGTTCCCGGAGGCTCGATGGCGCCGGCGCGCGGCTCGCCCGATGATTCGAGGAAAGAAGCCATCCAGGCTTCCTCGCCGCGCCGGCTCGGAAGCCCCATGCGGAGCTGGACGTATCCGCGAGGCGTGACCAGCGACACATCGCGGGTGAAGACCGAGTTGGGATGTCCGGAGAGCTCGGGGGCGTCGAGGACGACGGCCCCGCTCCATTCCATGGCGGCGACCAGCTCCCCGTGCTGGGCCTGGGTCCTCACGGGATCGGCCACCTGGTTCACGTTGTGGGCCCGCGGATCCGAGATCTGGAAGTACTCCCGGCGCGGGGTCGAGATCACCACCCGGCTCAGGCGGTCCCCTTCGTCGCGCAGCACGCGCTTGATTGTAGTCTAAGCCGATGCGACCTCCACTTCGAAGCTCCCGGAGCTCGGGGCGCCGGGGAGACGGCCCTTCGCGATCGCGCGAAGCACGAATGCGGGGTGGTGCTGGAAGCTGACGAAACGCTTCTCGCCGTCAATCAGAGAGGCGACGACCGCCTTCTCGTAGTCCAGGACCTCCGTGAAATAGGGGATGTCGAGAGCGAGCGTCGCGAGATGGCGGGCGAATCCGAGCGCCTCGAGCGGGGCGGAGGGCGAAGGCGTCTCCCTCTTCCAGTAGGCCTCCAGGAGCGAGCGAAAGAAGGCCGGCCCCGCCGCGGCGATAACCAGACGCGAAGTCAGCACGAGGTGCTTCGCGACCATCGAAGCGCGTGACTCCGAGAGAGCCTGCCGAAAGACCGCAAGGCCCGGGTCGCGGAGAAGCTCCTCCGCCAGCGGCCCGCGGACGCTCCTGCCCACCGTAAGCGCACCTAGAGCGTCTTCCCATTCGCGCGGCTTGATCCAGCGTTCGTGCCTCCATCGTGAGCTGCGCCGTCGGTTTCGGCCGCGAGTCCCAGTCCCGTTGCCTCTTTCGACCCAAAGCGACCTCACGATCCGAAGCTGCTCCGAGAGGCCGGAAGCTCCCAGGCGAGTGACCGAGTCCGGGTGGATCTCGAAAACGATCGCACGCAGGTTCGGGAGCCTGGGAACCAGGGACGCGGCGATTTCGACGAGGGCGTCGAGGAGCGCGCCGGGGCGCGCGCCGAACCCATAGCCGTTTCGCTGGTTGGCAGAGCCCAGGCGCAGGTCCCATACCCGCTCCAGAGGGATCTCGTCGATGAAATCCGCGACCGGCTGCCGTCCGTTCGCAGCGTTGATCCAGAGACTACCGAGGTCGAGGACGATGCCGCAGTCGCCGTCGTCCGCCACCTCGGCCAGGAATTCACCGTCCGAGATTTCGTCGCGCCAGGATCTCAGGTAGTTCTTGCCGCTCCTCAGAGCGATGGGCGCCCGGAGCTCGCCCGCGATCGAGCGCGCGGAATGCGCCGCGAGCCTTGCGCCTCCGACCGTCTGCCGGAGCGGAAGAGGGAGACCGGTATCGATGTCCTGTCCTTTCGCCTCGGGCGCCTGCGCGCGATGAAAGGCCAGCTCCCCAGTTACCCAGCACGCGTCCAGCGCCGCAACGAGGTCGCGGAGCCGGGAAAGATCGGCGAGGTCGGGAAGCCGCGAGCCGCCGATGGGAATGCCCCGAAAGATCTTGGCGCAGGGAATCCGCTCGAGGTTCGCGAGCGCTTCTTCGTGGCCCTCCCCGATCCACGAAGAGGAGTCGACCTCGAGGACGTCGATCTCTTCGAAGTTCCGAACCACGAAGTCCGCAAGCGCTGCATGGTAGGTCAGCCCAACGCCGAGCTCCTGGGTCATTGCTCCTCCTGTCTCAGGGTCCGTGCAATCTTCGTTCCATCCCAGGACCATGCGCGGGCGCGGGGTTCGCCGCCGAATCCTGTAGCGAGCCCACCTCCGTCCCGCGTCCCTGTATCGCGCTCGGCTACAGATCCTCGACTTTTTCGTGTTTCACGCGGGGCGCTGTGCTATGGTGCGATCGCGTCGAATGGTTACCAGCGAACCATCCTCTGACGAACCGAGTCAACGAAAGCGGACGAGGCGCGCGCCTCGATCCGCGTTTCAGGTCGCTCCCATCGCGACCCCGAGCGGCTTCATCTCCCCCAAGCTCGAGGGACGCCTCGATGCCGCCAAGGGAGGCCGGGGCGTTTTCGCCCGGGTCGGAATCCGCAAGCACGAGACCCTCGTCGTCTGGGGGGGCGTGGTCGTCACCAGCAGCCAGCTGCGGCTCCTTGCCAAGGACCAACGGCACCGCCTCTGTCTTCAGGTCGAAAAAGACCTCTTCCTCATGAGCTCGCGTGAAGGTCCCGCCGATTGGGTGAACCACTCCTGCGATCCCAACTCGGGCATGAGCGGCCAGATCGTGCTCGTGGCGATGAGGGAGATCGCGCCCGGCGAAGAGATCTGCTTCGACTACGCGATGACGGATTCCTATCCTTACGACGAGTTCGACTGCGCGTGCCGAATCGCGCAATGCCGGAGGCGGGTCACCGCCGACGACTGGCAGCTCAGGGAGCTGCAGGAGCGCTACCGCGGGTTCTTCTCACCCTACCTTCAGACGCGGATCCTCAGCTCAGGCGGTGGATCGAATGGGTCTTGACGATGAGGTGAACGGGAAGCCCGGAACGGAGATCGAGCGAGCGTACCGCCCCGTGGGAGAGCCGAACGTAGATCGAGTCTCCGGCGTCGACTTCGACCATCGCCACCCCGCCCTCTTCTTCGATGGCGCGGATGATCCCCCCGAAGACGTTTCTCGCGGATAGCCCCACCGGCGCCTCCTTCGACAGCAGCACCTCCTCCGCCAGCAGGCCGAGGAGGATCGGCTCCCCGATGGGAACCTCGCGGGAAGGCCAATAGGGGATGAAGAGCGAGAGTCCCCGCCCGGTCTCGACCCGCGTCAGCCCCTCCTCCGGCTCGTGCGCCATCACCCTCGACTCCAGCAGATTCTCGAACCGGCCCTTGAAGAACGCCCCGCGGGCCCCACGCGTCAACACCGTCCGCGGTCGTCCCCGGTCGACGACCGAGCCCCGATCGAGGACCACCACCTCGTCCGCGAGCGTCAGCACGTCGGCGATGTCGTGGCTCACGAAGAGCGTCGGTATCCGGTGGAGCTCGCGCACGCGCTTCACGTATGGAAGGACGCGCTCCTTGAGCTCGACGTCGAGAGAGGCCACGGGCTCGTCGAGGAGAAGAAGCCGCGGCTGGGACAGGAGCGCCCGCGCGAGAGCGACCCGCTGACGCTCGCCTCCCGAGAGGCGGGAGGGGCGCCGCTCGAAGAGGTGGCCGATCTCGAGAGCCGCCGCGACTGACGACAGCGACAATGCCCCGCCTTCGCGGAACCCATAAAGAAGGTTCGCCCGCACGTCGAGGTGGGGGAAGAGGAGCGCGTCCTGGGGCACCAGGCCGAACCGCCGCTTCTCCGGGGGGAGCGATTTACCGCGTTCGCTCGAATACACGACCTCGTCGTCGATCCGAATCTCCCCTTCGGCGGGACGTCTCAGGCCCGCCATGGCTTCGAGGAGGGTCGTCTTCCCCACCCCCGAGGGACCGAAGAGCGCGGTTACCGGCCGTTCGAGGTCGAGCGAGACCGAGAGCTCGAACTCCGAAAGCGGGATGCGCAGGCGGACGTGGATCACGACAACTCGGCGAGACGGGCGCGGCTGCGGCGCACGAGGTGTTCGGAGAGCCAGATGGCGACGAACGCCACCGCGACGCTCACCAGCGCGAGCCGGTAGGCATCGGGGTCGCGGCCGATCGAGACGAGCTGGAAGATCGCGAGGGACATCGTTTGGGTCTCGCCGGGAATGTTGCCCGCGACCATGATCGTGGCCCCGAACTCCCCGAGAGCGCGAGAAAACGCGAGGATCGCGCCCGCGAGGATGCCCCGCGAGGCGAGAGGGAGGGTCACGGTGAAGAACACGTAGAGCGGCCCCCGCCCGAGCGTCCGCGCGAGCGCCGGAAGCCGGGGGTCCACTCCTTCGAACGCGGCCCGTACCGTTCGCACCAGGAGGGGGAAAGCCACGACCGCCGACGCGAGGACGACGGCGCGCCAGGTGAAGGCAACGCTCACACCGAAGCGTTCGTAGAGGAAACGGCCGAGCGGTCGATTTCTTCCGAAGATCTCGAGAAGCGCGAGCCCCACGACGGTAGGCGGCAGCACGAGAGGAAGGCTCGCGAGCGTTTCCACCAGGCTCCGTCCCGGCCACCGGGTGCGCGCGAGCCAGAGACCGAGGAGGATCCCGAAGGGCAGGGTAAGGAGAGTTCCCGCGAGCGCCATCTTCACGGTGAAGCCGATGAGCCAGCCGAGATCGGGCGTCACCGTTCTTCCTCGTTTGGCCCCAGGACCAGGAAGCCGTATCGCTCGAAGACGGCCCTGGCTACGGGCGAGGCCAGAAAACGATAGAGAGCCCGTGCGTCCTCGCTTCCGCCTCGCACCAGGGCGAGGGGGTAGACGATCCGCGGGCCCTCGTCCCGCGGCACCTCGAAGGCGACCCGCACTCGCCTCTCGAGGCTCGCATCGGTCCGATAGACGAAACCCGCTTCCACGTTCCCGGAGGCGACGGCGGCGAGCGCCGCCCGGACGTCGAGGGTGGGAACGACGCGCGACGCGAGCCGCTCCCAGAGACCGAGCTTTTCGAGGTACTGCCGGGCGTAGACTCCGGCGGGCACCGCCTCGGGATCGCCGAGGGCGATCCTTTCGACCCGTTCGAGGTCCCGAGGTCCGCGGATTCTGGATACGGCCGTACGCCCCTCGACGATCACCAACTGATTCGAGAGCAGGTCCTGGCGCCATCCTTCCTCGATCCCACCGCCGGCGGCGACGCGATCCATCTGCCGTTCATCGGCGGAAAAGAAGAGGTGGGCCGGCGCTCCGGCGAGTATCTGGCGGGCGAGGTCGTTCGAGGCGCCGAACTGGGGCACGACCCGCACCCCCGTATGAGAGGCCTCGAAGAGATCGATGACCTCTCCGAGAGAGTCGTTGAGGCTCGCCGCCGCGAAAACCCGGACGGTCGAAAGGGCGGCCGCGAGCGCCATCCACTCAAACAACGACTCTCTCCTCCCCCATGCGCCGAACGTCGTAGCCCGGAAGATCCCGATAGAGCTTCCGGAGGACGCCGGACCGAAGAACGCGTCCGAGGGCGAGAATCGCGCGGTCGCCGCGGAGGGCATCGGGAAAACAGAGCTCGTAATCCTCCCGCTGGACGGAGAGGAAGTCGAGCCCCGCTTCCTCGGCCGCGAGCTTCACCGCGACTCCCGCGTCCGCCCAGCCGGAGGCGATCGCTTGCGCGACTCCGCGGTGGTCGGAGGCGAAATGGCGGAAGCGTTTCGTCGCCCGCGTTTTCCCGGGGGCGCCGAGGACGCGATCCAGGCAACGCCGCGCGCCCGAGCCCTCCTCGCGGCCCACCCATCGAATCCGCGATCGCGCGAGGGCCGATGTGGAGCGCGCCCGCACCGAGTGTGCGAGCGCGATTCCTTCCTGCCACTCGGCAAGATGAAGCAAACGATATCCTCCTCCGAGGGTCCCGGAGACGACGGACGCATTGGCGTCGCGCTTTTCGTCGGAAGACCAGTGCACGCCGGCCGCGTGCACCAGTCCGCGCTCCAGAAGCGCGAGGGCATCGCGGCTGCTTCGAGTGAGGGCGATGACCCGGAGTCCGTCGACCCGCCGAAGCTCGGACGCGAGGAGTCCTACGGCCGGGTCGCACCCGGCGACCACGATACTCTCCTCGACGCCGGCGCCGGGCTCCCGATCGAGGGATTCGCCGCAAAACTTCCCGTCATGAGGGACCATCCCGAGCGCTGTGCTCTCGACGGGAAAAAGCAGCCTCCGCACGCCCACTCTCGCCTCCCAGAATCGCCCCGAGCTCGTCCGTGGTGGATAGGCCCAGACGGGGTGTCCGACGTCATCGGGGGGCGAGAAGATCTCCTCGACCGTACGGCCAAGAGCCCGGGCGAGGGCGAGCCCGGTCGCGATCGACGGCGACAGCCGGGCGGTCTCGATCGCGCTCACTTCCGCGCGGGAAACTTCGCCTCGGCGCGCGAGCTCCCGCTGGGACCAGCCGCGCTCGCGGCGGAGCCGCGCCAGTTCGTTCTCGATAGACACGTTCCTGCCTATTATGACAGGATCATATCTAAACGCGAGTGATTCCCGCGGGTCGCCCTTGCATTATTTCTCATTCTGATAAATAATTGGGCCCCGTGAGCCCGAACCTCTTTCACATCCTTCTCAGCCTGAAGGACGAGCCCCAGGACGCGGAGGGGATCGTCTCCCGCATGCGCGAGCTCGGGCGGGAAACGGAGCCCCCTCTCGCGTCCTTCTACCGGGCGCTCAAGATAGCCCTCGACGAAGGCCATCTCGAGATTCTCGATCCCGCGGAGGAGGGGCGCCGGGGGCGGCCGCGTCAGCGCTACCGGATCACCCGATCGGGAAGGACCGCGCTCGCCGCCGAGGCGCGGCGGCTCGGGAGGCTCGCGAAGCTGGCGCTCGGCGCCGCCGGAGCAAACCGAGAGTGACGCCGGATCTGCCCCGGCTTTCCTCGCTCTTCGAGCGGCTCCTCCGAATCTACCCCGCCGACTTCCGCCGATTGTTTGGCGACGACATGGCGGAGCAATTCTCCCGCCGATGTGCCGAGACCTACCGACGCGGAGGCCGGCTGTTTCTTTATGGATTCGCGTTGAGAACCAGTCTCGACATCGCCGTCCACGGAGCCCTCGAGCGACGGAGCTCCCTCCGCCGCGTTCGAGGCAGGCGACAGCGGAAACGCGGGAGGATCGATATGCTTACCGAGCTTCGACACGCAGCCAGAGGCCTCGTCAAAACCCCGGTCTTCGCCGTGCTCGCGGTCCTGACCCTGGGTCTCGGAATCGCCGTTACTACCACGATGTTCAGCATCACCAGCACGATCCTCTTCGCCGAGCATCCGGTGAGCCATCCCGAAAGCCTGGTATTCGTCTGGGGCCGCAACGAGCGGGCGAGCGAGAACCGCGCTCCTCTCGCGCTTCCCGAGGTGGCCGAGCTCCGGGCGGAGGTCACGAGCTTCGAGTCGGTCGGCATGGCCGTCGAGGAATCCTTGCAGCTCACCTCCGTCCCTGAGCCGCGTCGCGTCGCCGCGTTCCGGGTGACGGACAACTTCCTCGACGTCTGGGGAGTGGGGACGATCCTGGGCCGCGGCTTCCTCCCCGGAGAGGACCGCCCGGGAGCGCAGCCGACGGCGCTCCTGAGCCACGGCTTCTGGGAGAGGGAGCTCGGCTCGGATCCGAAGATCGTGGGGACGACGCTCGATCTCGACGGAAAGCCCCACCTCGTCGTTGGCGTCGTCTCGCCGAAGATGGAGCTCGGAGATATTTCGACGATCGATGTCTGGGTTCCCCTCGGACGAGAGATGGCGACGGCGAAGCGCGACGAGCGCCTCGCCTTCACCCAGGCGCGGCTCAAGGCGGGCGTCTCCTCGTCCGAGGCGCAGAAGGAGTGCGAGCTTCTCGCCGCCCGTCTGGGGCGAGAACATCCCGAGAGCGCCGGCTGGAGCTTCCGCGTGAGCTCCGTCGAGGAAGAGACCCTCAACCAGGACGACCGCGCCCTCTTCGTCGTGCTCTCCATCTCCGTCGCCTTCGTGCTGTTCATCGCCTGCGCCAACGTGGCGAACATGCTCATGGCGCGGACCGCCGCGCGATCGCGGGAGATCGCGGTGAGACTCGCTCTCGGCGCTCGCCGAAGCGCCATCCTCCGGCATTTCGGCACCGAAGCCCTGCTGCTGTCCCTGGGAAGCGCGCTCCTCGGCCTCCTCCTCGCGCGCGGTCTGCTCGATCTGCTCGTTCTCATCACCTCGGGCCAGATGTGGATCTTGCGCGCCGCTTCGATCGACCATCGGGTCCTCCTCTTCACCCTGGCGATCGCCGCGGTCACACCCCTGTTCTTCGCGATCCTTCCGTCGCTTTCCGCCTCGCGACCCGATCTCACCGGGAGCCTCAAAGAGGGTGCTCGGGCCGGGACCGGCCTTCGCGCGCTCCGTTCCCGCGGTCTTCTGGTGACGGCGCAGATCGCGATGGCGGTTTCCATCATGGTGGTGACCGGACTACTCGCGCGACATATCGCCTCGATCAAGAGCGCGGGCCTCGGGTTCGAGCCCGAGGGAGTCCTTTCGGTGGCGCCGGAGCTTCCCGAGGCGAAGAGCGAGGCGACGCTCTTCTACCGGCAACTCCTCGAAGGCGCGCGCGCGACGCCGGGGGTCATCGAGGCGGCGCTGGTGAGCCCTGTCCCCCTCGCGGCCTCCGGACAGCGGCTGAACTTTCGCATCGAGGGAAGATCCGTCGCGGAGGATGAAGAGAGCCCGAGCGCTTATTTTTTCACCTCCGGCCCCGGCTATCTTTCGGTGATGAGAATCCCCGTTCTCCGCGGCCGGGACTTCGCCGACACCGACGACGAGGTCGCGCCCCGAGTGGCGCTCCTCAACCAGAACGGCGCCTCGCGCTTCTTCCCTGGAGGAGATCCCATCGGCGCTCGAATGCAGTTGGTGCGCGAGGGGGACGAGGGCCCCTGGATCGAGATCGTGGGCGTCGTCGGAGACGTCGTTCACCTGGACGAGAACAATCCCACCGTCCCGCAAATCTATTTTGCTTTCACGCAGAGCCCGGCGACGAACCTGTCGGTCGTCGCCCGCACCGCCGGGGACGCGGCGGCTCTCGCCGATCCCCTTCGCGCGCTCGTCCTGTCTCTCGAGCCCGACGCCTCCGTTCAGACGCGAACGCTCTCGGAGCTTCGGAGAGAGGTCTTCGCGAGCGCGGATGGCGTCATCGCGCTCTTCGCGATCTTCGCTGGATTCGCTCTGGTCATGGCGGCGATGGGGATCTACGGGGTGATGTCCTACGCGGTGAGCCAGAGGGAGCGCGAGCTCGGCATTCGGATGGCTCTCGGAGCGGACCGCGCCGACGTGACGAGGATGGTGGCCGCTCAGGGGACGAAATGGGTAGCGTTCGGGGCTCTCGCCGGTCTCGTCGGAGCCGTCCTCCTCGGTCGCATTCTGTCGGGCGTGGTCTTCGGGGTAAGCCTCTTCGATCCCCCGACCTTCGTCTCGGTAACGCTGATTCTCGTCGCCGTCGCATTCGTTTCGAACTGGGTCCCGGCGCGCCGGGCCACCCGCGTCGATCCCATCGCGACCCTCAGGGCCGAGTAAGACCCCGTTTCCGGTACCGAGCGAGCGAGAGATCGGCTAGAATCCGCCGTCTACCCGGGAAAGGTGTGAGCGACTTTCAGGACGTCATCTGCCCCTCGTGCCGGAAGCCCCACCTCGTCGACAACGACGAGCTTCCGGAGGAGGGCGAGTTCCGCGCCTGCCCCCATTGCGGCGCCGCGATCAAAGTGACTCGCGACGCGAAGGGCGGCGTCGCCATGGTGACCGCGGCGCCCCTTCGCGAGGAGCCGGACGATGCCGACGAGGGCGATCTCGCAATTCTCATCAAGATGCCGGGCGGGAGCATCGAGCGCCTGAGCCCAATGGCCATCGAGCAGGGAATCCAGATGAGGCGCGTCCTTCCATGGGACCTGGTGTCCGATGACGGCCGGGATTTCGGGCCGGCGTCGGACCGTCCCGAGCTTCGCCGCCTGTTCCTGCCAGGCGACTTCGTTCCCCAGGTGCAGACCCGCTGCGCGAACCATCCCGACGCCATGCCCGCCGCGACCTGCCGCAGGTGCGGCCGGAGCTACTGCAGCGCCTGCGTCGGGGCGCTCCTTTCGATCCAGCCGCGGCTCTGTCCCGCGTGCAACGGTCCCTGCGCGGAGCCCGATGCCCGCCTGAGAGAAACGCCGCCCTGGCAGAGGCCGAAGGAGGTGGCGCGCTTTCCCATCGACGACAACGCGTGGATCGTCACCGTGCTTCTCGGAGTCCTGGTCTTCGCCTCGGGCTCGTCGTTCTACCTCTTTCCCTTGAACCTACTCGCGCTCCCGGTTCTGCTGGATGCGGTGCTGCGCTCGTCGAGAGGCGCCAAGACCTGGACCATCGTGTCGCGTCTTTCGGAGACCGACGTCTCCGCATTGCTGCGCGAGACGCTCCCGGTTGCGCTCCTCTCCGTCGTTCTCGCGGTTCCGTTCCTTTTGATCCCGCTCGCGCTCGGTCCCGGCCTCGGCGTCCTCGTGCAGTTCCCGATGATGCTGTTCCTCTTTTTCTACTACCCGATGGCGGTAGCGCTCCTTCTGGTCGGCGACGACAAGGACCGGGCGCTCGCGCCCCGAACCGTCTTCGCGGCGATCTGGGCCCTGCGCGACGAGTACATCGTCTACCTCGCGCTGTTCATCGCCGTCGCCGTCGGTGTCGTCGCGACCCTGACGGTCCTGAGCTTCATTCCGTTTCTCGACCGAATCCTCCAGAGTGTTGCTCTCGCCTACGGCTGGGTCCTTCAGGCGCACCTCCTCGGCTTCTTCATTTACATGAATCGCGAGCGCATCCGCGCCGCGGGCTGAATGACTCGCTTCGGAAAGCTCTTTCGAGAGCCGAAAGCGATCGTGGGCGTCATCCACCTGCCGCCCCTTCCGGGGTACCCGGCGAGCCCCGGGATCGAGAAGGTCATGGAGAAAGCGCTCTCGGACCTCGAGGCGCTCGAGGCCGGACCCGTCGACGGTGTCCTCGTGGAGAACGAGGAAGACCGCCCGCATCGAGTAGAAGCCGCACCAGAGACCGTGGCCGCCATGACCCGCGTCGCCCAAGAGCTGGTTCGCGCGGCGCGCAAGACGGTCATCGGAGTCGAGATCCTCCTGAACGACCCGGAAGCCTCGCTCGCAGCGGCTTCCATGTCCGGGGCTTCTTTCATCCGCACCGACTACTTCGTCGATCCCATGGCGAGACCGGAGCATGGCGGACCGATGCGCATCGATCCCGAAGGGCTCCTCCGGTACCGGCGGAGCATCGGCGCCGACTCGGTTCTCATCCTCGCGGACGTACAAGTGAAGTACGCGCGGATGCTCGTCGAGCGCAGCCTCGCCGAGTCCTCTCGACTCGCGCGCGAGGCGGGCGCCGACGCCGTCGTGGTCACCGGGACGAGGACGGGAGAGCCGCCTTCCATCGGGGAGCTCGAGGACGCGCGCCGCGGAGCGGGCGGGATTCCGGTGCTCGTCGGAAGCGGCTTCTCTGCGTCGAACGCCGAAGCACTGCTCTCGGTCGCCGACGGCGCCATCGTCGGGACGAGCCTCAAAAGAGGCGGCAGGATCGATCCCGAGAAAGTGAGAGCGCTTCTCCGCGGGTCGGGACGGTGAGAGTCGTGCTCGCAGGGGACTGCGGGGTGGACCGCTACCTCGCTCTCGGCCTCGACCGTCCTGGGGGAATCACCCTCAACGTCGCGGCGCACGCGCGCCGGCTCTTCCCGCGGAGCGACTCGATTACCGTCCTGACTGCGCTCGGGACCGATCCCGAATCCGTGATGGTGAAAGAAGCCCTTCGAGGCCTGGAAGTCGAGTGCGTCCTGCGTGAGCTTCCCGGGAGCACGTCGCTCCAGTTCATCGACCTCGAGCCTTCGGGCGAGAAGATCTTCGTCTCTTATCACCAGGGTGTCCTCGGAGACTATCGAGTGGACGAGGAGGAACGAAAACTCATCGCGGAGTCCGATCTGCTCGTGGCCCCGCACTACCGTCAGATCGACGGGTTCTTTTCCTCGGTATTGGCCTCCCCTTCGCGAGGACTTCGCGCGGTGGACTTCGCCGACATCGCCGAGGATCCGGTGACGAGGGACGTCGAGCGATTCGCCTCTGACCTCGACATCGGGTTCTTCGGGCTCGACGCGTCCCATCAACGCCTCATCGATGAGCTCGAGGAGATCGCGCGGAGCCGCCGGAAGCTCTTCATCGTCACCCTCGGCGCGGGAGGCAGCATGGCGCTCGGCAACGGTAACCGCGTCTTCTGCCCCGCGTCGCCGGTAGAAAAGGTCGTGGATACGACGGGGGCGGGCGACACGTTCGCCGCCGCGTTTCTCTCGGAGTACGTCCTGTCGAAGGACGTCGCCCGAAGCCTCGCGCGCGGCGCCGAGGAGGCGG
>Ga0326597_10004567_pt1 | contig 19439 bp, 18 predicted proteins | sample RVTome_12_FD_203789 | JGI IMG/M metagenome (GOLD analysis project Ga0326597, IMG submission 203789) | Soil microbial communities from uranium-contaminated site in the Upper Colorado River Basin, Wyoming, United States - RVT100D185 | ecosystem: Environmental > Terrestrial > Soil > Contaminated >... | reverse complement strand
CAGCCGCCGTCGTAAGGGCGGACGCCGCCACTGCCAGGATGTGAGTCTTGATCGACCGGGTCATTTTTGCCTCCATTTGCCGTCGGGCTCTCTCCGGTCACCAACCGGCTCCCCGACGCCTCCTGGAGATGGGGTGAAGCCTTCGGTTTCCAAGGAAAACCGGCTCATGCCCGGCATGTCTTCGCTGCATGCGCGAAGACCTTGCGCAAGCCCGGACCGCTTCCCATTTGATGGGAACTCACCGGGATTCGATCAAGGCGAAATTGCGGCGGATCGGTTAAGCCGCCGCACGCGCCGGCGCGGAACCCTTGACGCTGGTGCGGAACATGTCGCGCCGGTAGCCGTGATAATCGTTCATCGCGAAATGCTGGGTGCAGCGATTGTCCCAGATCGCGAGCGTGCCCTTCTTCCAGCGCAGGCGGAAGGTGAAGTTCTCGTTGGTCGCGTGGCGGTACAGATATTGGAGCAGGCCCTGGCTCTCGGCGTTGCTCCATTCCGCGATGCGCGTCGTATAGACGGGATTGACGAAGAGTGCGGCCTTGCCCGTTGCCGGGTGCGCCGTCGCCACCGGATGCGCGTGTTCCTTGAACGCGTCCTTGGACGGCTCGATCGCGGTCGACATCTTGTGCTTCACCTGATCCAGATACATACCCGTGCCGTAGGCCATCCCCGCGGAATGCACGGCGTCGAGGCCGCGCAGACTTTCCTTGAGCCCCGCCGACAGCGTCTCGTAAGCCATGTATTGGTTCGCCCAGATCGTATCGCCGCCATGGGGCGGCGCCTCGACGCAATAGAGGATGGTGTAGCTGGGCGGCTCGGCCAGGTAGGAAAGATCGGTGTGCCAGGCGTTGGCGAAATTGAGCGTCTCGTGCTTCTCCTTCAGCACCCGGATGACGAACGGCCGGTCGGCGAGCGGCTTGACGAAGGGCGTGACGGCCCGCCCGCCCAGCTGCTCGGTCAGCCGCTCCAGATCGTCGAGCGCAATCGTCTGGTCGGGAAGATAGGCCACGAGATGCTCGTCGAGCGCCGCACGCAGTCCGGCCACCTCGTCGGCGTCGAGCGCCCGCGCTAGATCGATGCCGGTGACGAAGGCGCCGCCCGCGCCGGCCGCGCGCTCGGCCTTGAACTTTGCTCTCGTGTGAACGCCGACCACGATCCTATCCTCTCTCTTATCCGGGGCATCATACACCGAACGGACGCGTCTTTGCGCCGGGCCCGGCCTGTGCGACGTTTGTCGCGACAAGCGGAGGCCCCCATGGCGAAGCGCGCGATCGAAACCGGCACCAAGGATTTTCTGGCGGAGGTCGAAGAGGGCGTCGCCGTCCTCACGATGAACCGCCCCGAACGGCGCAACGCGCTGAGCCCGGACATGCTGCGGGCCATGGCGGAGGCGCTCGCCCGCTGCGAAACCGACGCCGATGTGGCCTGCGTCGTGCTGACGGGCGCGGGCGGGGCTTTCTGCGCGGGCGGCGACGTCAAGGGCATGGCGGAAGCCAATATGGGTGCGGTACCGCTCGACATCGACAGCCGCATCCACCTCCAGCGCATCAGCCAGCGCACGACGGCGGGCAAGCTCCATGCGATGCCCAAGCCCACCATCGCCGCCCTTCCGGGGGCCGCGGCCGGCGCGGGGCTTTCGCTCGCGCTCGCCTGCGATCTCCGGGTCGCGGCGGAAGGCGCGGTAATGACGACGGCGTTCGCGCGCGTCGGCTTCTCGGGCGATTACGGCGGCACCTATTTCCTGACCCGTCTCGTCGGCACGGCCAAGGCGCGCGAGCTTTATTTTCTCTCCGAGCGTGTCGACATGAAGGAGGCCGAGCGCCTCGGCCTCGTGAATTGGGTCGTGCCGGCCGACCGGCTGATGCCGCGCGCGATGGAGATCGCGCACCGCCTCGCGCGCGGGCCGCGCGTCGCCTATCGCTACATGAAGGAAAACCTCAACCGCGCGGCGGCGAGCGAGGCCGGCGATTGCCTCGATCTCGAGGCCACTCATCACATCCACACCGCCTTGACCGAGGACCATAGGGAAGCTGCGAAAGCGTTCGTGGAAAAGCGCGAGCCTCAGTTCAGGGGAAGATAGCGCGGGGCGGTTCCGCCGCCGCGCGGCGAAGGCTGGCTTGCCAGTGCGTAGCCACGCGAACCCAAACGCAGCCCGGCTTCGCGCTCGCGCGCTTCGCCATGGCAGTCTCCGTGGCTCGCGCGGCGAAGACTGGAGCGGGCGAAGGGAATCGAACCCTCGTATGCAGCTTGGGAAGCTGCCGTTCTACCATTGAACTACGCCCGCGCTCTTCGCGCCCCCGGCCGATGCATAGTATCGAAACTCACGGCCGGCGCGCCATGCCGATTATACTGAAAATCACGGATACTACGTACACCGATCCGAGAGAGTGGCTCGACGTATGCGGCTATTCCATTTCAGCGACAATCCCCGCATCAAGACTTTCGTGCCCCGTTGCGTTTTCACGCCGACCGAGCGGCCAGTGGGGCGCGAATGGCTGAACGGCCCCCTGGTCTGGGCCATCGACGAACCGCATCAGCCCATGTACCTTTTTCCACGCGAATGCCCGCGTATCCTCCTTTGGCCCACGCCGCAAACCACAAAGCAAGACTTGGAAAAATATTGGGATGGCCGCACCTGCCGAATGATCGCGCATGTCGAATCGGCTTGGCTGGATCGCCTCAGAACCGCGATCATCTACCGATACGAATTGGCCGATGAATCGTTCGAGGAACTCGACGACGCCGGCATGTGGGTTTCAAGAACGCCGGTCGAACCGATCACGATCGTAAGATTGGACGATCTGCCGGCGCAATTGGAGGCCCAGAACGTCGAATTGCGGGTTGTGGAAAGTCTCGTTCCGCTACGGAGCATGTGGAACACATCCTTGCACGCGAGCGGTATCCGCCTTCGCAATTCCAGAGATTGGAAGCCGCCTCCGCGCGGGCATCAGCTTGGAAAATAGGATCCCGAAAGCGGCGCGGCGGCCGACCCCGGTGGATCGGCCGCCTGCGCTCTGTGCCCCCTCGATGTGCGGACCCTGAAGACCGCGCATCCTCGCCCCTCGGCGGATGCACGACGCGGTATCCTGGCCATGCCGCGCGCTCGCGCAAGTATTTGATTCGGTTGACCTACGGAAATCGTCCCGATTGTGGACGAAAAGCCACAGTTTCGTCAGTGCCTTTTGAAATGCTTCGAAAGTGCGAGGCCCTGGCGCTGATAGTGCGAACCCAGCGCCGCGCCGTAGACCTGCGTCGGAGGGTCGGTGAGCCGCTCGAAAACGAGCCTTCCGATGATCTGCCCGTGTTCGAGGATGAAGGGCACTTCGCGGCTCCGGACTTCGAGAACCGCCCGCGCGCCGCGCCCTTGGCCGGTTTCGTGCCCGAAACCCGGATCGAAGAAGCCGGCATAGTGAACGCGGAACTCGCCGACCAGCGGATTGAACGCCACCATTTCGGCCGCGTAATCCGGCGGGATCGAAACCGCTTCGCGCGAGGCGAGGATGTAGAACTCGTCAGGGTCGAGCACGATGGTTTCGGTCTTGCGCGCATAGACCGGATCCCAGAAATCGAGCGGGTCATAGACGTCGCGCGTATCGACATCGATCACGCCCGCATGGCGCCGCGCCCGCCAGCCGACCTGGCCCGTCATCGAGTCGCCCCGCAAATCGACGCTGAGCCCGAGCCCGCCGTCGATATCGGCCGGCCCGTCCACGAGGCCCACTTCCTCATGCAGGCGCTTTAGCTGCGTGTCGGTGAATTGCGGCGAGCCGTGGCGAAGCCTGAGCTGATTGAGCCGCGATCCCTTGCGCACGAGAAGTGGGAAGGTGCGCGGGGATATCTCGGCATAAAGCGGTCCGTGATAGCCCTCCGCCACGCGGTCGAAGGCCTGGGCGCGATCGGTGATGAGCCGCGTGAAGACATCGAGCCGCCCTGTCGAGCTCTTCGGATTGGCGCCGGCCGAGACGCGGAAGGAAAGCTCGAGACTTTCCAGCAGAGGCACCAGATAGACGCAGCCCGTTTCCAACACGGCTCCGCGCGTGAGATCGATTTCGTGGATGGAGAGACCGGCGAGTTTGTCCTCGACGCGCGCGTCGGGGCCCGGCAGGAAGCTCGCCCGGATGCGGTAGGCCACGGCGCCGAGCCTGAGATCGAGGCTGGCCGGCTGGATCTGGTCGTCGAGGATTTCCTCGGTCGCAACGACTTCGCGCCGCGCGCGCACCAGACGCTTGATCACATGGCTGGGCAGGATGCCGGTCGAATGCTTGCCATAGGGGCCCGCGGCGTCCTCGCCGCCTTGACCCTCGAACAACGTTTTTTCCGCTTGCGCCATGGGTCTTCTTACCCCCGTAGGGCGCCGCGACAAAGCGCTCCTACGAAGTGTTCCCAAGAAATTCCCGGGTTTCGGCGACCGCTTCGGCAAGGCCGCAGCGGCGAACGGGCACGTCGGCGGGAAAGGCGGTGAGAAGCCGCGTCGGCGTCGCCGATTCGAGGATGACGAACACGCCCTTGTCGGTCGCCGCGCGGATGAGGCGTCCGAAAGCCTGCTTCAGGCGCAGCCGCGTCAGCATGTCGTCATAGCCCTTGCCGAAACGCGCGCGGCGCGCCTTGTGCAAGATGGTGGGCTTGGGCCAGGGCACCTTGTCGAACACGCACAGGCGCAGCGATCGCCCCGCCACGTCCACGCCGTCGCGCAGCGCATCCGTGCCGAGCAGGCAAGCGTCCTCCTCGGCGCGGAAGAGATCGACCAGCGTGCCCGTATCGAGCGCGTCGACATGTTGCGCGTAGAGCATCAGCCCCGCATCGGCCAGCGCGGGCGCCAGTCGCGCGTAAGCCGTTCTCAGCGCGCGCACCGCCGTGAAGAGGCCAAGCGCGCCGCCGCCCGCCGCCAGGAACAGCTCGCGATAGGCGCCCGCCAGCGCGTCGGCGTCGCGGCGGTTCACGTCGCGCACGATCAGCACGCGCGCCTGCTCGGGCCAGCGGAAGGGCGAGCCGAAGCTCGCCCGCGTCGGCGGTTCGGGCAGGTGATGCGCGCCTGTGCGCACTTCCGCCGCGCGCCAATCGGCATCGGTGTCTTCCCCGGCCGCTTCCGCGTCGCGCAACGTCGCCGAGGTGATCAGCGCGCCGTGTACCGTCTGGAGGATTTCCTCGGCGAAGGGGATGGTCGGATCGATCCAATGACGCAGCAGGCCGACATCGACGTCGCGACCGTCGTCGCGCGCGATCTCGAACCAATCGGTGAAGTCGTCGGGCGTCTCTCCTTCGAGCGCACCCAGCATGCCCCGCCAGGCCGGCAGCGTGAGACGCGCGCGCCGTTCGATTCCGCGCGCGGCGGCCTCGATGCGAACCCGCAGCGAGGGATCGATTTTGCCGGCCTCTTCGTCGAGGCGTTTGCGCAGATGCGCGGCGAGTTGCAGGAGCGGCACGGCGAGCTTGGCCAAGGCCCGATCGAGTGCGCGCGCGGCGCCGAGCAATTCGTCCCCGATAGGCGTCGTCGCGGCTTCGAGACCGTAGGGGCTTTCGCCATCGTCGCTGCGTGCGCGCACATGGGCATGCACGCCGGCCAGGAACGCTTCGCCCGGCCCACGCCCGCCGCCCGATCGCATGCGCGCGAGCCAGCCCTCTCCCGCGAGCGCGGCCGCGGCGCCGAGCGCGGCATCGCGCGCGTCCGCCGCCTCTTCGTCGCCCGCGATCAGATCGCGCACGCGCTCGGCCAGCCCGCGCGAGCGCCCCGAACGTCCGGTACCGCGTCCTTCCGGCCCCCTGATCCAGCGCCGCAGCTCCGCCATCTCGGAACCCGAAAGATGCGCGGCGAAGCCGGAATCGGCCGCATCGAACAGATGGTGCCCCTCGTCGAAGACATAGCGCACGCGCCGTCCCGCCCGCGCGGCGTTCTCGTCGTCCTGGGCGATCCAGTCTTGCGTCGCCTGCGCGATCACGAGGGCGTGGTTGGCGACCACGATGGGCGCCTGGCGCGCGCGGCGCACCGCGCGCTCGATGAAGCAGGTCCGATAGTGCGCGCAGGCCGAATAGACGCATTCGCCGCGCCGGTCGGTCAGTTCGCCGATAGGATAGGACGCGGCAAGGAAGGCGGGAAACCCCGCGCCGGTCATGTCGCCGTCCGCGCCGGCCGCGACCCAGCGCGCGATCAGGCCGAGCGCCACCATGCGCTGGCCGCGCGCCTGCGCATGGCGTTTCGCCGCCTCCTCGAAATTGAGCAGGCAGAGATAGTTCTCGCGGCCCTTGCGCAGCACGACCTTGTCGTCGCGCTCGACCGGATCGGGATAGATGCGCGCGATCTCCTGCATGATCTGGCGTTGCAGGTTGCGCGTATAGGTCGAAATCCACAGACCCGGGCCGTTGCGCTCCGCCCACAGCGTGGCCGATGCGAGATAGCCAAGCGTCTTGCCGACGCCGGTTCCCGCTTCCACGAGCGCGAGCTTGGGCGAGCCCGGGCGTTCGCGCGCCGCGAAGGCGGCCGCCGCGGCGGCCGCGTAGGCGCGCTGCTGCGGGCGCGTCTCGCCTTGCACCCCCACGAGCTGGAGAAGCCGGCGTTCGGCTTCGGCGGGCGCGACGGGCTCGGAACCCGGCCGGCCCGGCGCCGGCGCGTCCTCCCATTCGGGAAGGCGCGACCAGGCATCGACGCCGCCAAGCGGGCCGGCCGCGCGCTCCGCGGGGCCGAGGCGTTCGAGAATGGCATCCGACCAGCGCCATCCCGCCTGGCCGAGCGTTTGCGCGAGCACGCGCGCGGCCTCCTTCGCTTTGCCATCGCGCGCCGCGAGTTCGCCGAGCAGCGCGTCCGCGATCGCATAAAGCGTGGCCGCAGCGCCGTCGGGATTCGCGGGAACGGAGAGCCCGAGCGCGCGCGCGAGCCCAATCGGGCTCGGCAGGCAAGGCTGCGCGGGGCGCACGAAGGCGAAAAGCTCGGCCACGTCGTGAAGGGGCCGGGACGGCTTGGCGCCGACGCGCTGCGCGGTGAACAGGGCGTGACAGACGATCGCTTCGCCCGCTTCGAGAATATCGCGCGCCTCGGCGTTCGCGATCCTGCGCGCCGCGCCGTCCGGCGCGATCAGGATCGCGCCAGCGCCATGAAGGCCGAGTGCGGGCAATTGGCGATAGGACGCGGGCAAGCGATCCATCCACGATCAGGGGCGGACCGACTATGGAGAGGGATGGCGCGCGATAGAAGGGCGTTACGCCGCCAGATCGGGATAAAGCCGCTGCAGCGCGTCGCGCACGCGGATGTGCTGCGACAATACGTTGCCCGCCGAGCTCTTGAGATCGCCCGCCGGTTGGCCGTCGCGCGTGGCTTGATTGAGCGCGCGCGCGGCGGCGGTGAGCGCGGCGAGGCCCAGGCCGCCGGCAGCACCCGCGAAATCCTGCGCCACGCGTCCGGCTTGGGTCCAATCCTCGTTCGTCAATGCCTGATTGAGCGCCTTGGCGAGGCCGTCGGCCGATTCCAGATAGGACTGCAGGATGTCGATCAGCGTCTTGAGGCCGAGCGACCTCTCGAGTTCCGCGATCGCCTTGGCGTCGATCGCGGCGGCCTCGGGATTGGCGCTCTTGCTCACGGTGCGTTTGGCGTCGAGCCCGCCCGCCATTTGCGCGATCGTGGCATAGAGCGCGCCGGCCCGCGCGGGCCAGCGCAGGACGACGTCGGCGCCTTCGGGCTGGCGCGTATCCGGGGGCGTCAGCGCGAGAATCGGCACCCGCGAGCCGGGCGTCGCGGCGATCGCGTCCGCGCTATCCGCGCCCGCGATGACAAGATCGAAGCTCTCGCGTCCGGCCGCGCCCACGGCCTCGGCCAGCGTGCCCGCGAGCAGGAGGCGATTGCCGAACGGCGACAGCCAGGCCTCGATCTGCTTGCGATCGTCCTCGTTCGCGACGAAGACAAGAAACGACAAGGCGCTCGGCGGCGGTGCGTCGTCCCGCGGCGAATCGCTCATATGCGTACTTGCCTGCGATGCGGGGATCGTGAACCAGAACGTCGTGCCCGAGCCCAGTTCGCTGGTCACGCCGATTTCGCCGCCGAACGATTCCACAATCCGTCTGGAGACCGCGAGCCCGACGCCGGCGCCGTTGTGCTGGCGCGAATAGGATTCATCGCCGCGCGCGAAGGGTTCGAAAACGCCGTCCAGAATTTCCGGCGGGATGCCCGGACCCGTATCCTCGACGCGGAAGCGCACGAATTCGCGACCGTCCTCGCTCGCGTAAGGCGCGATGACGATCTCGACGCCTCCTTTTTCGGTGAACTTGATGGCGTTTCCGGCAAGTTTCAGCAGCACGCGGCGAAGCTGGCGCGGATCGACGGCGGCCAGCGGCGTATCCGCAGCCACGTGGATCGAAAGGCGAAGCCGCTTCTCCCAGGCGTTGGGTTGAAGGAGCCGCGCCACCGTGCGCGCGGCCTGGGCGGCATCGGCGCCGTCGTCGGGCGCGATCGCGCGGTCGTCCTGGCCGCGCGCGAGTTCGATGACGTCGTCGAGCAGCGTGGTCAGGCCGCGGCCGGCGTCGAGCATCACCTTGACGTGATTGCGTTGCGTGTCGTCGAGTTCGCTGCGTTCCAGAAGCTGGCTCATTCCCAGAATGGCGTTGAGCGGCGTGCGCAGTTCGTGGCTGATCGTGGCGAAGAAGGCCGACTTGGCGCGTTCGCTCGCCATCGCCGCGTCGCGTGCGGCTTCGGCTTCGAGTTTCTGCCGCGACAGGTCCGATACAAGCTCGGCATTGTCGTAGCGCAGCTTGATGCTTTCGTTCAGCATGCGCTCGATCGTGCCGCAATAGCTATAGAGCACGCCGCCGAAGAACATCACGAGCACGCTCGACATCATCGCGTAGGGTCCGCCCTCGATGAGCAGCATGACCGCGAGCGGCCCCAGCGAAAGCGCGGCGTGGGCGAGATAGGCGGGGCGGTGCGCCGAGCGCGCGATGAATTCGGTCGCTGTCAGGCCCAGAAATGCGAGCGAGAGATAGGCCTGCGCGGGAAACGAGTCGGGCACGAACCAGATGATCGCGCCGACTCCCCAGATCGCGCCGACGACGCCCGAGAAGATCGTATAGCGCTGCGCCCAGACCAGCGGATCGTCGCGGCGATCGCGCGCCTCGAAGGCGGCCTTCAGGCGGCCCACCGCCACGGTCGCCGCGATCTGCAGAACCAGCGGCAAGGACGCGATCCAAATATCGAGCGTCTGATGGAAGAGCGCGGCGGCCATGCACAGCGCCGCGAACGGAAGAAACAGATAGTGCTGGCTCAACGCGAAGAGCGCCGTGATACGGCCGGCGAAGAGCACGCGCTCGGGAACGGTTTCCTCGGCGGCTTCTGCCGTCTGCAAGTCTTCGTAGACGTTCTGCATGGAAACCCGGACGTGTTGCACGACGGCGCGCGTTGACGCACCCTGCTGCGAAGCCTAGCTTTTCCGCCTTTCGAGACGTTTAACGTTAAGGTTCCGAATGCCCGCCGGTTCCCTCCGCGACCTTGCCGCGGCCGCGCATGCCTGGCCGTTCGAGGAGGCGCGCAAAGTCGTCGCGCGCCTCGAGCGGCGCGCAACGCAAGGCCGTCCGGTTAAGGAAGTATTGTTCGAGACCGGCTACGGCCCGTCGGGCTTGCCCCACATCGGTACGTTCGGCGAGGTCGCCCGGACGACATGGGTGCGGCGCGCCTTCGCGCTGATGTCCGATACGCCCACGCGGCTCATCGCGTTTTCCGACGACATGGACGGGCTCCGCAAAGTGCCCGGCAACGTCCCCAAGCCGGAAATGCTGCGCGAGCATCTGGGCAAGCCGCTGACCGCGGTGCCCGATCCGTTCGGCACCCACGAAAGCTACGGCGCGCATAACAATGCGCGCCTGAGGGCGTTTCTGGACCGTTTCGGTTTCGAGTACGAATTTCTGAGCTCGACGGAGTGCTACAAGAGCGGCCGGTTCGACGACGCGCTGCTGACGGTCCTTCGGCATTACGAAACGGTGCGCGATATCGTGCTGCCGACGCTGGGGCCGGAACGGCGCGCGACCTACAGCCCGTTCCTGCCGCTGTGCCCGCGCACGGGCCGCGTGCTCCAGGTGCCGATTGTCGCCTGGGACGCGGTGTCGGGCACCGTCGTCTACGAGGACGATGGCAATCGCGTGGAGGTTCCCGTAACCGGCGGCCGCTGCAAGCTGCAATGGAAGGCCGACTGGGCGATGCGCTGGCTCGCACTCGGCGTCGACTATGAAATGTCCGGCAAGGATCTCATTTCGTCGGTCGAATTGTCGTCGAAGATCGTGAGTGCGCTCGGCGGTGAGCCGCCGGAAGGATTCAATTACGAACTTTTTCTCGACGAGAACGCACAACGCATTTCGAAGTCGAAGGGCAACGGCCTCACCATCGAGGAATGGCTCACCTACGGTCCGGAAGAGAGTATCGCGCTCTTCATGTTCCAGAAGCCGCGCGCGGCCAAGCGTCTCTATTTCGACGTGATTCCCAAAGCGGTCGACGACTACATCGCCTTCCTCGAGCAGTATCATGCGAACGCCGCCGACAAGGCCAAAGGCCTCGAGAATCCCGCCTGGCACGTCCACGACGGCACTCCGCCGGACGAACACTATCCCGTTAGCTTTGCGCTGTTGCTCACGCTCGTCAGCGCGTCCAACGCGCATGACAGCGGTCTTCTGTGGGGGTTCATTCGCGCCTATGCGCCGCGAGCCGATCCGAAGGACAATCCCGGCCTCGATCGGCTCGTCGGCCATGCCATCCGGTACTACGAGGATTTCGTGAAGCCGCGGAAGCGTTACCGTGCGCCTACGGGCAAGGAGCGCGCGGCCCTTGCCGACCTCGCCGACACGCTCGCGAGGATGGCGGGCGAGCACGATGGCGAGAAAGTGCAGTTCGAAGTCTACGAGATCGGCAAGCGCCACGGGTTCGACCCGCTGCGCGACTGGTTCAAGGCGCTCTACGAAGTGCTCTTCGGCCAGTCGCAAGGCCCGCGTTTCGGGTCCTTCGCCGCGCTCTTCGGTTGCGCCGAGACCGCCGCGCTCATCCGCCGCGCGCTCGCGGGCGAGTTGGAGAACGCGATGGAAAGCCAAGCCCGATGACGTGGAAACACGACTGCGCGATGGCCCGGCTGGTCGGAACGTTCGCGTTGGCCGGTTTGCTCATGGGTCAGGGACCGCCCGCGGTTTCGCCGATAGATCTCTATAGGCAGGGTCATTACGAGGAGGCGATCGCGGCGGGCAAGGAAACGGGCGACGGCGCGGGGTTCGCGGTCGCCGCGCGCGCAGCCCTTGCCATCGCAACGCTCGGCGACGGCGATCCCTGCCTCGAATGTCTCCAGCGCGCGGAGCGGCTCGCGCGCGCCTCGATCGCCGCCGATCCCGTGCGGCCCGAGGGCCACGTCTATCTGGCCGTGTCGCGTGGCTATGAGGCGCGCATCATCGGGATGGTTCGCGCCGGCGCCGCGGGTTATGCCGACGAAGCCAAGAAGGCATTGCAGGCGGCACTCGCCGCCGAGCCGAACGATCCATGGGCGCTGGCCGCCTTCGGCGGCTGGAATATCGAGATCGTGCGCAATGGCGGCGCCTTCATGGCCGGGCTGGTCTATTCGGCGAGCGAGGATGACGGCCGCGCCTTCTTCGCGCGCGCCTTCGCCGCCGACCCGGGCAATCTGGTGCTGCGCTTTCAATACGCGCTCTCCCTGTCCGGATACGACCTGAACGGTGCGCGCGCGGAAATCCAGGATGCTCTCGTCCGCGCGGCCGCCGGCACGCCGCGCACGGCGTATGACCGCGTCACGAAGGGGCGCGCACAAAAGCTGCTCGACCTGTTGCAGGCCGGTGACGATGACGCCTATGCCGCGCTCGTGCGGCGCTATCAGGGCTTTCCGCCGGCGAGCTGATTATTGGCTCACCCAGAGAATGCGGTGGAGGAACGCGAGATCGGCTAACTCGATCACGCGATTCGCATAGGCGGGATTGAGGGATTGAAGCTCGACTCGTTTGGCCGTCATGCGGCCGAGTTGCTTGGCCATTACCTCGCCGGCGAGGGTTTTCGTCACGACGCGGTCGCCGCGCCGCGCGTTCGCCGCCGGCGAAACGACGATCCGCTCGCCATCGCGATAGACCGGCGTCATGGAATCGCCGGCGATTTCGAGCGCATAGGCATGCTCGTCGCCGATCTCGGGAAAGGCGATCTCCTCCCACCCCGCGCCGGCCGGAAATCCCGCGTCGTCGAAATAGCCTTCGCTGCCGGCCTGAGCGAAGCCGATCAGCGGGATGAAGGCCGTCGGTCCGTGCGGCGCGCTGTCCCTGGCCGCGAACAGGCCGGCGAACTCCACCATCGAGGCGCCCGTCGCGCCCAGGATTTTGGCGATGCTTTCCGTCGACGGCCAGCGCAGCTTTCCGTTGGCGGCTTGGCGCTTGCTCCTGTTAAAAGTGGTGGGATCCAATCCCGCCAGGCGGGCCAAGCCCGAGGGCGACAAACCATGGCGTTCCGCCAGCATGTCAATCGCGTCCCAGATCTGCTTGTGCATCTGCATGGTGGCCACGCGGGCAAGGACTGAGACTAACGTCCGTGTAAAGCGCTTTCTTTCCTAATTTCGAATCGTGATAGGAAATTGTCGCCCATACCGGGTAGAGGGTCCAGTGCAGAAGGACAACAGGGTCTACAAGATCGCACGCCGGGCGGAATGGGAGGCCCTTAAGCGCGAGGGCGTTTTCGCCGGTTCGCCCGACGATTTGCGCGACGGTTTCATCCACCTCTCCGCGGCCGGGCAGGTGAAAGCGACGGCAGCCAAATATTTCACGGGGCAGGACGAGCTTTTTCTTCTGGCGATCGATGCCGCGACGCTCGGCTCCGGGCTGAAATGGGAACCCTCGCGCGGAGGCGCGCGGTTTCCCCATCTCTACGGCGTTCTGCCCTTGTCGGCCGTCGAGCACGTGACGCTGGTTTCGTTGGGCGATGGCGGGCGCCAGGCCTTTCCCCTGGTGATCCCCTGATGCCGGCCGGCGCGATGGCGGGCGTCGTGGATGTCTGCGCGCGGCTGCTGCGCGCACTCCCGGCGGAGAGCGCGCATCGCATGACGGTGAATTTGCTGCGCATGGGCCGCGGGTTTCTTCCGGGCAATGGCGCCGACGATCCGCGCCTCGCGGTCGCGGCGCTTGGCCGCACTTTTCCCAATCCGATCGGCGTTGCGGCGGGCTTCGACAAGGACGCGAAGGTACCCGACGCGATTGTGGAACTCGGTTTCGGCTTCGCCGAATGCGGCACCGTCACGCCGTGTCCGCAGCCGGGCAATCCCAGGCCGCGGCTGTTCCGGCTCGTTGAGGATCGCGCGGTCGTCAATCGCATGGGCTTTAACAATGCCGGCATGGAGCGCGCGGCCGGCCGTCTCTCGCGGCGCCCGCGTCGCGCCATCGTCGGGATCAATATCGGCGCGAACAAGAATTCCTCCGACCGCCTCGATGATTATGCCGTGTGCTTTTCACGGCTGGCGCCGCTCGTGGATTACGTCGTCGTCAACGTCTCGTCGCCGAACACACCGGGCCTGCGCGGCTTGCAAAGCCGCGACGATCTCGAACGGCTCCTGGGCGTCCTGTGCGCGCGGCGCGGCGCGGAGGTGCCGGGCGTGCCCATTCTGCTCAAGATCGCCCCGGATGTCGGCGAAGCCGAGATGGACGATATCGCCGCCGTGACGCTGGCGAGCGGAATCGAGGGCCTGGTCGTGTCCAACACGACCATCGCGCGCCCCGCGACGTTGCGAAGCCCCCGGGCGAAGGAGGCCGGCGGTCTGTCCGGCGCTCCCTTGTTCGGACCTTCGACGGCAGTTCTGCGGGCGATGCGCCGGCGCGTTGGGGCACGCCTCCTGCTCGTCGGCGTGGGTGGCGTCGATAGTGGCGCCGCCGCCTACGCCAAAATTCGCGCCGGCGCGACGCTGGTGCAGCTCTATACCGCGCTCGCCTATGAGGGTCCGGGTCTCGTGCATCGGATCAAGCGCGAACTCGCCGCGCTTCTCGCGCGCGACGGGTTTGCGCGCGTCGGCGACGCGGTCGGCATCGATGTCTGATATCGCTCAAGGAAGCGGCAATGCGCCCGCGAAATAAGCAAAGCCACAGCGATTAAGAATGTCCTCGGATGGAAACGCCGTTCGCGTATCGCCCGGCGCGGTTCATGCTAGATTTTGTCGCGGGGCAGACGATTGCGTGCGTTGGGGACGGCGATGAACGCATCCGAATGGAGCGGTTTGTTCGATGAAGCATGGGCGCTTTTCATAAAGAGCCTGTCTGAAGTCCGCTTTCTGCCGCCGGAATGGAACAGCCTGTTCGAGAAGGCCTGGGCCATGCTCATGGAGGAGCCGGCCGACGTCCAGATTCTTGCGCTCTTGGGGGCGCTCGCCTTCCTCGGGATATTTCTGCAGCTCGTCCGGCCCGGCTATCGCGGCCGCGCCTTCGTGAGCCGGTCCAGGCTCCCCGCTCCGCCGCGCCCGCCGCGCGGCGCCATACGCATCAATCCCAAGCGCCGCGTCGAACGCGCGCGCCCGTTCCAGGCGACGCGGCCGACGATCCGCGGCTGGCGCGAACGCAACGCGTGATGGCGCCTCTTTCGCGCGTCATGCAGGCGCGTTGGCTTCGCTCGAGACCAGGAAATGCCCCCGCAAGGCCGCGATCGGCTTGGCGTTCGTGTCCTGCCAGGCCTCGGCGTGCACATTGACGACACGCCGCCCGAGTTTGGTGATCCTGGCGCGCGCGAACGTATCCACGGGCCGGCCCGAGCGCAAAAAATCGATATTGATGTCCACCGGCTTCGGCAGTTTCGTTCCACCGAGTTCGAAGACAAGCTGGGCGATCGCCGTGGTCTCCAGAAGCGCGCCGATCACGCCGCCATGGATGGCCGGCAGGATAGGATTGCCGACGAGATGCTGCGCGAAGGGCAGCACGAGCGCAAGCTCGCCGTCTCTGCGCTCCGCGACGATGCCGAGGAAGCGGCAAAACGCAATGCCGCCCAATAACGCATCGAGATCGCGCTTTTCGCCCTCGCTTCCGGGTCGCGCGCCCGCGGTCATGGCGCGGCCCTCTTCGGTGCGAGGTTGGCGCCTAGCGCACTCTTGGTCGCCAGCATGAAGGCCGCCGCGCAGGTCGCGATGGGATCGTCGCGGTCGCCCTGATAGGCGGTACCGCGTGCGAACGCGATGTTGCGCGTGACCTTGTAGCATTCGGCGAAGGCGAAGATGTCCTCGCCCGGCGTGGCCGGCTTCATATAGTCGATGCGAAGGTCGAGGGTCGCGAAGGTGCCGGGCATGCCCGTCGCGCCCGCCACGGCGATTCCACACGCATTATCGAGCAGCGCCGTGATCACGCCGCCGTGGATCACACCCGTCTCGGGATTGCCGACAAGCTTCGCGTCGTAGGGCACCTTGGCGATGACGCGTGGGCCCGCTATCTCCAGGACGGCCATCTTCAGGGCCGCCGCAAAGGGCACGGCCGTCAGCAACATGCCCGGCCTAGCGTGGATCGCGTCTTTCTCCGGCATCGGAGTTGAGCTTGAATGCCATCGGCCGGGCACTGTCAAATCGGGCCGGGCGGGGAGGAAGACCGATGTTCGACATTCTGATCGAAGGCGGCGAGGTGATCGACGGATCGGGCGCCCCCCGGCGAAAGGCCGATGTCGCGATCCGGGGCGGGCGCGTCGTCGCCATCGGCGATGTCGCGGGCACGGCCCGGGAAACGATCGACGCATCGGGCCGCGCCGTCTGCCCAGGTTTCGTCGATATCCATACCCATTACGACGCGCAGATTTTCTGGGACCGGAAGCTCAGCATCTCGCCCTGGCACGGCGTCACCACCTGCGTGATCGGCAATTGCGGCTTCGGCATCGCGCCTACGCGCCCCGAATGCCGCCGGCTGATCCTGCGCACGTTGGAGAAGGTCGAGGGCATGAGCCTCGCAGCACTCGAACAAGGCCTGGGCGCGGAATGGCCGTTCGTGTCCTTTCCCGACTATCTCGATGCGATCGAGCGGCGGGGCGCGGCCATCAATGTGGCCGCCTTCGTCGGCCACACGCCGACCCGCCTCGCGGTGATGGGCGAGGACGCGGTCAAGCGCGAAGCGACGAAGGACGAGATTGCGGCGATGGTGCGCATCGTGCGCGAGGCGATGGACGCGGGCGCCATCGGCTTCGCCACCTCGCAGGCGCTCACCCACAACGCCTTCGACGGCCATCCCGTGCCGAGCCGCAAGGCGGCGTTTGCCGAGATCGAGGCGCTTGCCGCCGCCATGGCCGCCGGCGGTCACGGCGTCATGCAGGCGACCGTCGGGCCGACCCTGTTTCTCGATCAGCTCGAAACGCTGGCGCGCGCGAACGCCATTCCGATCACCTGGACCGCGCTCTTCGCCGGCATCGCCGGCAAGGGCTCGCACCGCCCGCTGCTCGCGCGCACCCATGCCGAGCGGGACGAAGGTCTCGGCATCAAGCCGCAAGTGACGTGCCGCCCGCTCAATTTCGACTTTGATTTTCTGGAGCCGTTTCCCTTCGAGAGTCGGCCCCTGTTCGCGCCGACGCTGAAGGCCGATCGCAGGGGCAAGGAAGCGATCTACCGCGACGCGGCGTTCCGCGCGGCCTTTCGCGACGACATGGGAGCGGGCACGCGAAACGCGTTCACCCGCTGGTACGAACGCACCGTCGTGTCGTTCGCGCCCGGCGACGCGGGCCTCGAGGAACGCCGCGTCGACGAACTCGCGGCGGAGTGCGGCAAGGACCCCATCGACTTCGTTCTCGACCTCGCGCTCGCCAGCGATTTCAAGGCGCGTTTCCGCATGGCCGCGCTCAATTACGACGAGGAAGACGTGGCCGAGCTTCTGCTCGACGATTCCATCGTTGTCGCCCTGTCGGATGCGGGCGCGCATGCGAGCCAGCTTTGCGACGCCTGTTACGCGACGCATCTTCTGGGCCACTGGGTGCGCGAGAAGGGCACGCTCGGTCTCGAACGCGCGGTCGAGATGCTGACGCGTGTTCCGGCCGATCTCTTCGGGCTCGCCGATCGCGGCCGCCTCGCCGAAGGGCTGCCCGCCGACATCGTCGTCTTCGATCCCAAGACTGTCGGCGCGGGTAAGCTCCGCCGCGTGCACGATCTTCCGGCCGGGGCCGACCGGCTGGTGTCGGACGCGCACGGCATCGACGCGGTGCTCTGCAATGGCGTCGTCATCCGGCGGCACGGACGCGACGCGACGGAAGGCCTGCCGGGCCGCCTTCTTAGAGGGGCGGCATGAAGGCCCTTGTTTGCCGTGCGTTGTCGGACGACATCGGCACGCTTGCCATCGAGGATGTTGCGCTGCCGCCACCGGCACCGGGGGAAGCGCGCGTCCGCATCCACGTGGCAGCCGTGAATTTTCCCGACATCTTGATGGTACAAGGCAAATATCAGCACAAGCCGCCGCTTCCCTTCGTGCCGGGTATGGAGGCGGCGGGCGAGGTGATCGCCTTGGGCGACGGCGTGACCGAGGTGAAGCGCGGCGATCGCGTGGTGGCGGGTCTCGGGACCGGCGGCTTTGCGGAAGAAGCCAACGTGTCCGGCGACAGGCTACGCCCGTTGCCGGGCGCGCTCGACTTTGCCGAAGCGGCCGGTTTCACCGCGTCCTACCTGACGGCTTATGTCGCGCTTGTCCGACGCGCGGCGCTGCGCGCGGGCGAAACGTTGCTCGTGCTGGGCGCCGCGGGCGGGGTGGGCCTCGCGGCCGTCGATTTCGGGCGCGCGCTGGGCGCGCGCGTGATCGCGGCGGCCTCGACCGAGGCAAAACGCGCCTTCCTGAAGGACTACGGCGCCGATCACGTCGTGCCCGCCGCCGGCTTCCGCCATTTGGTCAAGGACCTGACGCGCGGCCGCGGTGCCGATGCGATCTACGATCCGGTGGGCGGCGATGCCTTCGACGAAGCGACGCATTGCATCGCCTTCGACGGAAGGCTTCTGGTCGTCGGGTTCGCGAGCGGACGCATCCCCACGGTTCCCGCGAACATTCCCCTCATCAAGGGGTTCTCGATCATGGGCGTTCGCGCCGGCGAATACGGCCGGCGCTTTCCGGAGAAGGGTGCGGAGAATATCGCGGCCATCGATCGGCTCGCCGCCGAAGGCAGGCTCAGGCCCTATATCGGCGCGCGCTTCCCGCTCTCGCAAGCCGTCGAGGCGATGCGCGTCCTTCAAGAACGAAAAGCCATAGGCAAGGTCGTGGTGACGATGGGGGCCGCATGAATACGCCTTCCTGGCTGCTCGATCGCCGCGCGCCCTATCTCGGTGTTCTTGCGGTCACGCTCGTCGTTCAGACGATCAACGTCTTTCAGGTGCATGCGGAACGCGCCGCCGCTGGCATTCGCGATTCCATTTGGATTCCAGCGGCCGAAGAAATTTCGAGCGGCGTCGCGATCCTGCTCCTGCTGCCTTTCGTCGCGTGGATGGTGCGGAGATTTCCGCTCCAACCGCCGTTTCGCGGTGCCAGCCTTCTGGCCCATGCCGGCGCGACGGCGCCGTTTTGCGTCGCCCATGTCGCGCTGATGGTGGCGATGCGCAATGCGATCTGGGCGGCGAACGGCGGCTATTACGGATTCCAGCCGCTCACCGACGGGCTCTTTTACGAATACTCCAAGGATATTTTCACCTACGCGTTTCTCGCCGGACTTTTCGCCGTTTCGCATTTTCTGCGCACGAATGCCGGGCGCGAGCGCGAACGCGCCGAGAATCGCCGCCGGGGCGCGATCGCGGTGAAGACGCCGAAGGGCGCGGTTCTCTTGTCCTTTGCGCGGATCGCGCACGTCGAGGCCAGCGGCAACTATGTGACGCTGCACGCAGAAGGGGGCGAGTTCCTTCATCGCGCGACGATGAAGGAGATGGAGCAACTCCTGCCGTCCGACACGTTCGCGCGCACGCATCGCTCGCACATCGTGCGCCTGGATCGCGTCCGTGCGATCCGCAGCACAGGCGACGGCGACAAGACCGTCGAACTCGCCGACGGCAGCCGCGTGCCGCTTACGCGGCGCTACGCGCGGGCCCGCGACTGGACTCTGCCGCTCTAATCGGGCAGCGCGAACGCCACGACGTGGTCGCCCGGTGTCGTGCCCGCGCCGCGATGACCGCCGGCGGCGATGACCACGTACTGCTTGCCCTTCCAGACATAGGTCATCGGCGTTGCCTGACCGCCCGCCGGCAAGCGGCCTTTCCATAGTTCGGCGCCCGTCTCCGAATCGAACGCGCGCAGGTAATTGTCGGCTGACGCGCCGATGAAGACGACGCCCGACACGGTTGCGAGCGGTCCACCGACGCTCCCCGCACCGCGGGGCAGCAGGTATTGTCCGAACGGCACCAGATCCTCGCCCGTGCCGAGCGGGACCTGCCATTTGATCGTGCCGTCCGCCATGTCGACGGCCGCGAGCGTCCCCCAGGGCGGCGCATTGCACGGCGCGCCGAAGGGCGAAAGCAAGGCTTAACGGCTCA
>Ga0326597_10004566_pt1 | contig 19439 bp, 17 predicted proteins | sample RVTome_12_FD_203789 | JGI IMG/M metagenome (GOLD analysis project Ga0326597, IMG submission 203789) | Soil microbial communities from uranium-contaminated site in the Upper Colorado River Basin, Wyoming, United States - RVT100D185 | ecosystem: Environmental > Terrestrial > Soil > Contaminated >... | reverse complement strand
CCTCGTCGGCGGTATCGGTGGGCATGCGGTTGATCACCGCCAGCAGCGGCACCCCTCTTTGGCGAGCCCGGGCCAGGATGTCCCATGGGACCTGGTCGGCGTAGCGGGTCACGGTGGTGACGAAAATGACAAGATCGGCGGCCTCCAGCAGCTGCACAGCCAGCTCCCGGTTGGAGCGTTCGACGCTGTCGAAGTCGGGGGCGTCGACGATCATCAGCCCGGGGGCGATGGCAGGGTCGACGCGGACATCGAGCTGGTCCCGACCGGAGATGCCGGCGAGGGGTCCACCCGAGCTCACGGTGGGGCTGTCGGCCGGGTGAACCAGCGCTACAGGGCGTCGGGTGGTGGGACGGATCAGACCCGACGCGGACAGCGGGGCGCCGGCGATCGCGTTGAACAGGCTCGACTTGCCCACCCCGGTCGATCCCAACAAGACCACCACAAGCGGGGCGGAGAGATCGGCGGCCCGAGGTGTCAGATACTCGGCGACATGACGGCGGAGTTGTTCCGCCCGCTCCGCCCGGGCGCGTTCGGGCGCGGTCTCAACCCGACGGGCGAGGGCAGTGGCCAGGTCTGATAGCGCCTTACTCAACTCCGCCACTGTATGACTCTCGCCAGGTTGATCGTTCGGGTCTGCGGGAACGAGAGACGCACCAACCGAGTTGGGAACACTGCATGCCGGGCAAGTGACGTCCATCAAAGGAGCGTCCCGGAACTGGATACAAAGCCAAGTCACTGGGTCGCGTTTGGCGCGACTCATTCGAACGTGCTGTTGGACTGCGAAGTGTGAGGGACCACCGATCCCCCAATTTGACTTGGACTTCCCTCGCTTCCTTCTGAGGAGCGATTGGCCTACGTACCTTTCCTCGATTCGGTCGGCCAGGGCCAAGGCCGATAGTTGGCAACGGCCTCTTGATGCTGTCGTCGGGCAACACCGGAGCAACAACCGGAGCGAGATGTGGCAGATTCCCGTGAGTTCTAGCGAGTCCACGTGAGACGCCTATCAAGGGATGAAACCCTGTTCAAAGGCCCTCGTTGAGCGTTCTCCCTGATAGGCAGATAGTGGTCAGGGACGGCGTCGATCCGTCGACTTCCGGTTTTTCAGACCGTTGTCGCTAGGTTTTATGACCTGGGGTTTCTTGGCAATACCTATGTCTACCAGGGGTGTTGGCCTCGCGTGACCTCGCGCTAGCACACGGCATCTCACGTGTGTTATGACCCAGCTGTGACCCAAGATTCGCTTGTCCAAGTACTCCAACGCCGTGTTCGCCGTTGATGAGGTTCAATTTCTGCGCCACAAAGAGTCGCCTCCAGGTGACTCCCTGGTTGAGACGGAGACCGTAGGAGACTCGGAACCGTAGAACCTGAACCGGTTGATACCGGCGTAGGAACTCATTCATCGGGCTCTTCATTTGGTCGGCTCTCGCTCCCCGGTTCCGAGTTGCGCCTGCCATAGGCGCCGTATCGTCTTGTGGAGCCCATCGACGATGAGAAGCAAGGGAATAGCAGCAAGTGCCACCGTCCATCCTGTGCCCGAGGGTGCTTCGTGCCCCAGCAGAGTGGCCACCGAAGGCACCAGGAGGAAGACTGCCGCGATGGTCAGTTCCACGAGGGCGGCACCAATGAGTAACCGATTGCTGAACAGGGGAATTCGCCATGCCGGGCGAGTAGCGCTGCGGCAGGCGAAGGCGTTTGCTGTCTGCGCCAGTACCACGGTGGCGAACGCAGCACCCGAGGCCGCGGCCAGAGCACCGGCCGGAAAACTCTGTCCCGGGCGCCAGCCAACGGCAATGAAGACGGCAAAGAAGGCGGCCATCTCGGTGAGAGCCTCGATGGGTCCAAACAGACCGAAGGCACGGAACGCGACCTTGCGATCGAGCAGACGTCCACTACTGGGACGCTCCTCCCAAGCTTGATGGTGGGCCGGCTCAGCTCCGAGAGCGGTGGCCGAGAGGGTGTCGGTCCCGAGATCGAGCGCGAGGATCTGCAGGACGCCTAGGGCGAGAGGGATCCGACTGCCGGAGAGAGCCCAGATCAGGAACGGAGTGATTTCGGCCACGTTGTCGGTCAGGTGATAGGTGAGGAATCTCCGGGCATTGGCGAATGTGGTCCGGCCCTGGCCGATGGCGGTGACGATCGTGCCCAGATCGTCGTCGAGAAGCACCAGATCAGCCGCGTCGCGAGCCACGTCCGCTCCGCTCCTCCCCATCGCTACGCCGATATCCGCCTCGCGCAGGGCGGGACCGTCGTTGACTCCATCGCCGGTCATCGCCACGACATGACCCCGACTTTGGAGAGCCCGGGCGATTCGAAGCTTGTCCTCGGGGGTGACCCGACTGATCACGGCGCCATCGCGGTCGACTTGGGCAGCGAGAAGCCCGTCGTCCCGGGGCAGCTTCGACCCGATGAGTACCGGAGCTCCGGGCAGATAGATCCCCACCTCGTCGGCGATTGCTTTGGCCGTCGAGGGGTGGTCGCCCGTCACGAGGGCAATCTTGACCCCTGCCGACCGGCAGGCAGCCACAGATGCGGCGGCCGAGGGACGGGGCGGGTCTTCGAGACCGATCAAGCCAAGCAGCTCGAGATCATGCTCGATGGCGGTCGCATCGGAAACAGGGTGTTCCGAACCAGCGCCGGTGGCCACGGCGAGGACTCTCAGACCTCGAGCGGAGAGAGCCTCAACCGCCCGAAAGGCCGCCTGGGACGCATTTGAACAGACCGGGAACACCGCATCCGGAGCTCCCTTCACATACAAACGGGTTGTGGTCATCAAGGACATGCGGCGTCGTCGAGAGTCGAAGGGGTAACGCGCCACTTCCGGGTGATCAGACACTTCGTCCCCGATCACCACCCCGACCCTGTGGGCATACGCGTCAAGAGCGGCTTCCATCGGATCGCCGACGGCCACCCAGATCGTATCCTCGAGAACGGTCCGCCCGGTGGAGCAACGACGCGCCGCCACCGCCATCTCTTTTAGACGGATCGTCACATCCGTCGACGGTGAAGCCACCTCTGCCTCAGGCTCGTAGCCGGTCCCTTGGACGGTTGCAGAGCCAAGGGGTGTCCAGACTTCGACTACCGACATCCGATTCTGGGTGAGGGTTCCCGTCTTGTCGGTGCAAAGGAACGTGGTCGAGCCGAGTGTCTCCACTGCCTCGAGGCGGCGAACGAGCGCGTTGTGTCCTGCCATCCGCTGCGCAGCGATGGCGAGGGAAAGGGTCACCGTCGGCAGGAGCGCCTCGGGAACCAGAGCAACCATGACCCCCACTCCAAACACGAGCCCCGATTGGAGATCCATACCGATGAGCGTGCTCGTGGTCACGAAGACCAGCCCCACGCCGATCGCGATGTATGTGGTAGTGCGAACCAGGCGACGGATCTCACGGGCCAGAGGTGTGACCGGACGGCGTACCTGGGTCGTGAGAGCCGCCACCGATGCAAGCCGTGTTGCCGAACCCGTGGCGTCGACCAGGGCCTGCCCTTCGCCTTCAACGATGTAGGTTCCCGAGTAGAGGGCATCGCCACGGTCCTTTTCGACCGTGACGCTCTCTCCGGAGAGGATGGACTCATCGATCTTGAGTGAGTGCGTCTCGACCGCCGTCATGTCGGCGGTCACCCGGTCGCCACCGGAGAGCACAACGAGGTCCCTGGGCACGAGGTCCTCGGAGTCGATCTCGCGGTGACGTCCATCGCGGACCACTATGGTGTGGCGAGGGACGATCTCGCGCAGCCGTTCCCCGGCCTTCTCCGCCCGGTGCTCCTGGATGAAGGCGAACAGCCCGTTCAGGATGATCACTCCGAAGATGGCTATGCCCAGCTCCGGGAGATCGGCAACCATGGCCAGACCGCCGGCGACCCAGAGGAGTAGCGCGAAGAAGTGGAAGAACTGGGCGAGCAGCTGATGTGCCACCCCCGGGCCGCGCGACTCGGGAAGCCGGTTGGGGCCATGGGTGTCGAGTAGCCGCTGAGCCGCCTCGGTGGTTAGCCCTCGGTTCGGGGAGTAAGACATCCGTCGGGCTCACGAGCCGACCGGTACCGCCAGGGTCCCGACTTGAGTCTCCACATCGGCGATGATCTGTCGGGTGTGGATGACGGTGTCCGGGTTGAGGCTCATCGAGTCGATGCCAAACTCGACGAGTCGCTTCGCCAGATCGGGAAAATCGGAGGGCCCCTGTCCGCAGATACCTATGTGTTTGCCACTGCGGTGAGATCCCTCGATGGCTTGATGCAGCATCTCGATGACGCCCTCATCCCGTTCGTCGAAGTCGAATGCAACGAGCTCGGAGTCCCGGTCGACTCCCAGGACGAGTTGGGTCAGGTCGTTGGAGCCGATCGAGAACCCATCGAAGATGCGCGAGAACGCATCAACCTGCACGACGTTGTTCGGTATTTCGCACATCACGTACACCTCGAGACCGTTTTCGCCGCGGTGGAGACCGTTCTCGGCCATGACTTCGAGCACCCGCTCTCCTTCCTCGACACGACGACAGAACGGGATCATCAGCTTGATGTTGGTCAGACCCATGTCATCGCGGGCCCGCTTCATGGCCGCACATTCGAGGGCAAACCCTTCTCGATAGGCCGGGTGGGCATATCGTGACGCCCCCCTGAACCCCAGCATCGGGTTGGCCTCGTCGGGCTCGAAGCCTCGGCCTCCAATGAGGCTGGCGTATTCGTTGGTCTTGAAGTCCGACATTCGGACGATCACCGGCCGTGGGTAGAAGGCCGCGGCGATCGTTCCCACCCCTTCGGCGAGACGCTCGATGAAGTAGCCGGCTCCGCTGGGATAGCCCTTGATCATCGCCAGAATCGACTCGCGTTCGCAGGGATCGTCGACGGCCTGCGGGTCGAGGAGCGCCATGGGGTGTGCCCGAATCGACTCGGAGATGATGAACTCCATTCGGGCCAGACCGACGCCGTCCACCGGAAGGGAAGACGCTCCGAATGCCAGATCGGGGTTGCCCAGGTTGACCATGATTTCGGTCTTGGTCTCCGGGATCTCGGCAAGGTCGACCTCGATGATCTCCATCGGTATCTCGCCGGGATAGACAAACCCCACGTCTCCCTGGGCACAGGAGACGCTCACCGTCACCCCGTCTGTCAGAATCTCTGTCGCCCCTTCGGCTCCTACCACCGCGGCGATGCCCAACTCCCGGGCGACTATCGCGGCGTGACAGGTCCGTCCCCCGCGATTGGTCACGATGGCAGCGGCAGTCTTCATGACCGGTTCCCAGTCGGGTGTGGTGGTGTCGGCGACCAGGACCTCCCCGGGTCGGAACCGCGAGAGCTCGCCTGTCGACCTCACGACCCGTGCCGGACCGGTAGCGACCGAACTGCCGACCGCACGACCCTGCACGAGTGGATCGGTCTCCGGATGGACCCGGTACTCACGCAGTGTCGTCGACACCCGCTGGGAGGCGACTGTCTCGGGCCGTGCCTGGACCAGATACAGCTCACCGTCGAGACCGTCTTTGGCCCATTCGATGTCCATCGGCATGGGGTGACCGGCTCGCTGGCTGTAGTGCCGCTCCACGGCTATTCCGTACCCGGCCAGGGTGAGCACTTCGTCGTCGGTCAGGCAGAATCGCTCGCGATCGTACTCCGGCGTGGGAACGTTGGAAGTCGTCTGGCCGCCACGGCCTTGGGCGTACACCATCTGAATCTGCTTGCGTCCCAGATTGCGACGCAGCACCGCCCGATGACCCTGCTCATACGTCGGTTTGTGGACGTAGAACTCGTCGGGGTCCACTACACCCTGGACGACGTTCTCGCCGAGCCCATATGCCCCGGTGATGAAGACGACGTCGCGAAAGCCGGACTCGGTGTCGAGGGTGAACATCACCCCGCTGCTGGCCAGGTCGGATCGAACCATCTTCATGACGCCGACCGAGAGCCCGATGCTGAGATGGTCGAAGCCCTTGTCGATCCGATAGGAGATGGCACGGTCGGTGAACAGTGAGGCGAAGCATCGACGGCACGCCTCGAGGACCCGCTCCGTACCGTGGACGTTAAGGAAGGTCTCGTGCTGGCCGGCGAAGCTGGCAGTTGGGAGATCTTCGGCCGTTGCTGATGAGCGGATGGCAACGCTGAGCTCCGGTCCGTATTCTGTCTCGAGACCGCTGTAGGCGGAGACGATCTGGTCCCGGACCGCCGCGGGCAGGGGTGCCTCGTAGACGATCTCTCTGGCCCGCCGGGCGCGTCTGGCCAGATCGGAGACATCTGTCTTGTCCAGCCCGTCCAGGACCGTTCTGAGTTCTTCCCACGCTCCTGCCGCGGTGAGGGTCTCTCGATAGGCACCTGCAGTAACGGCGAAGCCGTTGGGGGTCTTCACCCCCAACGGTGTCAACTCGCGGTACAGCTCACCCAGAGAAGCGTTCTTGCCCCCCACATCGGCAACATCCTCGATGCCGAGATCGTCGAACCATCTCACGTACTCAGGTGTCGGTTCCATGTCGTCCTCCCTGGGTTAGCGCAGCTGCACCGGGTATTCCCGGATGTGGATGCGACTGCCGTCCTCAGCCGAGTCCTCCCAGACGATGAGCGCGCCGAACTGATCTCTGTCGACTGTGTAGGGGATATCGATCTCCCACTCGCCCCAGCACCCGGTGCCGCAGGTGGCCATCACCATGTCCTCGAAGAGGGGCAGACCGTCGTCGTCTGTGAGCATCACCTGGGACACCGCCTCGAAGACGTTGCTCAGCCCGCTGACGTGGATGGGGCTGGTGACCGGCTCACCCCAGGCTGGGGAATCGACGAAGATCGGAGGCACCAGGTCGTAGTAGTCGGATCGCTCCTGTGGTCCGTCCAGCTCGATCCCCTCGGAGGAGAAGACGGTCACCGGATCGCCGTCGATCTCAAACTCCACTTCGTCCACTTCTTCGATCCGGGTCAGGGTGTACACGACTTGGGCTAGCCGGGCGAACATCGAAAACGATCCGCCGCCATCGTCGAACTCTCCGCTGAGATTGACGGTTGCTGTGCCATTGTCGACCGAGCCGCCCAGGGCTTCGGTGCCTTCGGGAATAGCGGTAGACAGTGCAGGTACCCCTGCCAGCTCGTCGTCGGTCGGTCCGTCCAGTAACAGCTCGACGGCATCCTGAGCCGGGTTGCCCGACGACGTAGCCGTCCGGTACACCGGGACCAGGAAAGGTCCTCCTGCATCCTCGTCCAACTCCTCGAGCAGGAAGTAGACCACCACCCCGGTCCCTTCAGGTGTGATTGTGGTCGTTGTGGTCGGCTGGGTCGTCGTGGTGGTCGGCGGTTGTGTGGTGCTGGTCGTGGGGGCTGAAGTGGTGGTGACTTCGGCTGTAGTGCTGGTGGTATCGCCGGTTTCCGAATCGCATGCTGACAGCGCCAAGGTCAGTGCGGCGATCAGGGCGAACACGCGAAAACGTCTCATGTCAGGATGATCCGGCGCACCACGTGATGTGGCCAGAGGACTTGGTCCCGAGTGTCAGGGACTCTGGATCGGCTCGAACAAACTGGCCGGCGGGTCGGACGCGTGGAACCAAACGGGAATAAACAAGAGGTCCTTCTCCACTGGTCGGAGCCTGACTCGCACACGTACGGTTGCAGGAAGTCGTCTTCCAAGGAGGAAGCGTGACAGTCACTGAGAGATCGTCCCCTGTATCGAGGGAAGGTGAGCGCGCCGCTCGCACCTCGATCAGGTTCCTTTGGTGGGTTCCGCTCAGCATCGTTGTTTCGTACTGGCGAGCTGGCTTTTATCCGAGACCTGGCCGCTCTGGCAGGTGCTGCCTCTCGCTGTGGTACTGGCCACACCATTCGGTATCGGGGCTTATCACTGCCTGCGGGCTGTGCGATTGGGACAGAGCCGCGGCTGGATCGGCCTCGCTCTCCACCCACACCGAATTACCTCCTGGCTCCTAGCTTTCCCGGAGACTCGACGAGCGGAAGCCTCCTTCTCACCGACTCACCTCGCGATCCTCACGGTGGCCCCTATCGATGTCACCTTCACCCGGCGCTCCCTCGGGCCTGATTCGGGTCGGACTAGCTGGCTCGTCGCCCGCCCAGCCGGATGGCTCCGAATGCGAAGGCCAACAGCAGCAGCCCTCCGATCAGCAGCACGACGGGCATCCCGATGGTGTCGCCGAAGTAGACCCAGATCGCCCTGAACGAGTAGGCGTACAGGCCCACGGCCCCGACCGCGATCAGGGCGGGGCTCCGCAGCCAGGCGGAGGCGCCAAGCAGGCCTCCGGCGATCACACTTCCCAGCAGGAGGGCGACGCCTTCATCGATGTTGGTTCCGAATAGCAGGGTTGGTGCGTACAGGATGAGGGCTCCCCCGAGCACGTCGGCCAGGGCGGCTGGTCGAAGCACCTTGGTCCGACCGGCGAAGATCCATCCCACGCCGAGCAGACCGAGCGGGAGCGCCACCCAGGCGATGTCACCCTCGTTGGCGAAGCCATCGGTCAGAGCAAAGGCGAGGCTGGCTACGGCCACAACCGTGGACCCAAACAGCCCAAGTTGAGTGGTGGCTTGAGAGGACAACACGACGAGGACCCCAGCCCACAGTGCAAGTGCGGTCCCGACTAGGAAGAGCGACCAGTTCCCAGCAAGCTCGTCGGGCATGATCAGCTCCGAGAGGAACCCGGCGAAAGCTCCCGTGGACAACAGCCAGAGCACACCGCCGAACCTGCGAACGTCCGCATCTGTTCGACGTGCGGTGAACCACCCGGCAGCCGCGAGGACCGCGGCGAGGAGGGCGGGGATGGACACCCGTGCCACCCGGGGCAGGTCCCCATAGAGCCGCCAGTAGATAGTGCCCAGGGCGGCCAGCGTCAGCGCGGTACCCATGTACAGGAGTGCCTGGACGATTGGGGTGATCTTCCTCGGCCCTGCCTCGCCTCCGGCCCGCTCGAACTCCCGGATCACCGCAGCCGTCTCCGGCGTGATTAGACCGTTCTCCAGCCACTGGTTCAGATGGCGCAGAATGTCGGACGTCTCCACCTCCGCGGGCGTGGGCCCGGTTGAAACACGGTCAGTGGTCGTGGCCACTTTCGCAACCTCCTTGTTGCTTGCATTGTGAGTCCTCCCCGCCCCAGCCGCCTAGGGCCAGAGGACCCTTCGCGATGGGAGCCATTAGCGGGAAGCGGGCATTCCAGGTGATCAACGTATCCCCTGCTCTCAAGGATTGATGGAGCCACATCTATTCCTGGTATCCCAGCTGATATCGGATCACCGCGATCATCGGTCGGGTCCAGTGTCCAAGCCTTGACGAGTGTCGATCAGGCCGGCTGCGCCCACCGATCGAGGTCATCTGTCGTAGCCACGGGACTGGTTTCAGAAGAGTGATCTCAGTAAGGGCCAGGCAATGAGGAGGATCGCAGGCAGCCACGCCGCGATCATTCTCACCCGAAACCGGGATGTGTCGTTCTTCTCCCAGAGCATCATGAAACCGACGCTATGTCCGAATCGGGGTCGTCGATAGAGGCGAAGGTCCGCAATGTTGGTAGAGGGGCCATATGTCCGCGCAATCAGGGACTTCGTGCCATGCCCTTTCTATCCCCGACTGGTGATGATCGAATCGTCGGCGTAGACGGCAAGAGAAGGAGTTGGACATGCCCGTTGTGGCAGGAATCGATGACTCGCCGGTGTCACGTCTGGTCATCGACAAGGCGTTGGAGCAGGCCCGCTGGCGGGAGACCGAGTTGAAGCTGGTTCACGTGTCCCACCTTCCAATCGTGTATACCGAGGCCGCTATCGATTGGAGCGAGGTAGCCGAGGCCCAGCGTTCTGCGGTGTGGGCCGCGGTCGGTGAGTCCTTGGTAGGTACAGACGTCGTGATCGAGCGCGTCGACCTCGACGGTTATCCACCCGACACGTTGGTCGCCTACGCAGCCGCGGTGGAGGCGTCCCTGCTGGTCGTCGGCACCCGGGGTCGGGGAGAGTTCGCCTCGCTGATCCTGGGCAGCACGAGTCATCGCGCCATCCATCTGGCACCTTGCGACGTCCTCGTTGTGAAGGCTGGCGAGCCCGAGAGTTGAACGCTGTGTCCCATTTGGATATTCGCGCGTGGATCGTGGACATTGGTGACAGGAGGGCTCGCGGGCGCCGTGGTAGCCGGGATCGTGGCGGTGAATCTCGTCATCTACCTCGGTGTCGAAGGTGGATACGAAGCGGGGCTCGGCGATGTCTTCGGACACAGTGTGGTGCTCGGCATCGTCGTCATCAGCGTCCTCGTTGCCGGCCCGGTTCTCGGTGTGACCTATCTACGGAGACGGCGTCGGCACCGGGACGTAGCTGCCGTCGATGCTGGGATGGGGGGTCAGGGCCATGTTCGGGGATCGAGTTGAAGCCGGCGTAGCCCTCGGGCGGCGGCTGGCCCAGTTGAAGGAGTTGGATCCGATCGTCCTCGGTTTGCCCCGCGGCGGACTGCCGGTGGCAGCCGAAGTGGCCAGAGCCCTGGATGCTCCGCTCGACGTGATCCTCGTGCGCAAGCTAGGTGTTCCAGGTCAGCCCGAGTTCGCCATGGGCGCCATCGGCGAAGGCGGTGTCCGACACATCGACTGGAACGTGGTGGCGAGCGCCGGGGTCAGCGGAAGCCAGGTGACCGAGGCGGTAGGAAGGGAGACGAAGGAGTTACGCCGCCGTGCCGCTCGATTGCGGGCCGGTTGTCCCCCTCTCGAGATCTCAGGTCGGGCGGTGATCATCGTCGACGATGGCATTGCCACCGGGTCGACTGTGACGGCCGCCGTCATGGTTGCTCGTGATCTCGGCGCCGACTACGTGATCATCGCCATCCCGGTCGCTCCCAGGGAAGCGATTCCCCAACTCGAGCGGATCGCCGACGAGGTCGTCGTCCTGGAGACCCCGCACCCCTTCCATGCCGTCGGGGAGGGATATCGCGAATTCGGCCAGATCGACGATGGCGAGGTGGTGGCGATCCTACGCCGGGCGCGTTCGGGGGTGATGGCACGCCAATGCAGTCGTGGAATCGACCCTGCCTCCACGATCAAGCGTGGTGTCAACGGGGGAAGCTCTCCACCTCTGTGATTCGATCTGTTGTCAGCACCAATCGTCCCTAATGGCCGAGGCGGGCGATAGGGACGATTGGCACTAGCGGTCGCCTTCTGGTCACTCCTACGGTGGGGTCATCCCGACAAGGCCCATTGTCCCCGCAGCCTGGGACTTCGGCTCATGCTCACAACGTGAATCATCTGTGATGCTCACGGGGTAAGGCTCGAGAAAGGATCTGAAGTGACCGTCGCTGCGGGAATAGACGACTCGCCGGTATCCGGGCTGGTCGTCGCCAGGGCAATCGAGCAGGCACGATGGAGGCAATCCGATTTCCACATCGTCCACGTGACCTACATGCCCGTCGTCCACACCGACACGGCCATCGACTGGGACGAGGTTGCCAAAGCGCAGCGCGAGTCGGCGTGGGCTGGCGTGAACTATGCGATCGACAGCGCCGACCTCATGATCGAGCGTGTTGATCTGGAGGGGTATCCGCCAGACACCCTGGTGATGTACGCCGCCAACGTCCCGGCCGGGTACATCTAGTCGTGGGCACTCGGGGTCGTGGCGACTTCGCGTCACTCATTCTGGGAAGCACCAAGCCATCGAGCAATCCACCTCTCAGAGTGTGACGTGCTCGTCGTGAAGGCCCCCAAACAAAGCGAGTGAGGCCCTGACATGGCTGGAATGAAGTGGCGACGCTGGGTGATCGACATCTCTGCCGGTGGTGTGATTGGGGGAATTGTTGGGGCGAACATCGCCATCTATCTGGGGGTGCCGGGTGGCTATGAGGCCGGTATCGGTGACGTCTTTGCACACAGTCCGCTAGTCGGTGTCCTATGGCTTGCCGCTCTCATCGCTGGACCGATGGTTGGGGTTTTTGTCGCCCGAAACCAACGGCACAAAAGAGAACTCCGCGACCACCAACCGGTGGGAACCCGCTGAGCAGATTGTGACTCTTGCCTCTCTATAGAACGTCGGATCGAATCTGGAATGCCTCCGCGTGAGAGAGCCGGTCGTCACCCCTGGTCCGATACGGGACCTTGTGTGATAGCCCCTCTGTGGTCAGGCCGCGGTGACTTTCGATCCTCTCGAATCAACTATCTCCGTGTACAAGTCGAGATGGTCTTGCACCATCCTTCTGGCCGAGAATCGCTCCACGAACCTTCGGCGGCAAGAGTCACGGTCGACCTGGCCGATTCGTCGGACGGCTTGCACCATCTCCGATTCGTCATGAGACAGAAAGCCTGTGACCGCATCTTCGACGATCTCAGGGGCCGCCCCTGCAGGGAAAGCGACTACGGGGGTCCCGCTCGCCAGAGCCTCGATCATGACCAGCCCGAAGGGCTCCGGCCATTGGATCGGGTTGATCAGCGCCTCGGCATCGGCCAGTAGCCGTTTCTTGGTCGTCCGATCCGCCTCCCCGAGGTACACAACGTCGTCGTTGAGCAACGGCTCGACCTTCTCGTCAAAGTATCGCCGCTCGAGGGGTTCCTGCATCTTGGCGGCGATCAGCAATCGTCGTCCCGCGGCGCGGGCCACCCTGGCCGCAACATGGACGCCCTTGTCCGGACTCATCCGCCCAAGGAAGAGCAGATACCCCCCTGCCCCGTCGCCGGCCTGGTACGCCTCCGGGTCGAGTCCATGATGGATCACCCGGGCGATCCGCACTCCACCGGCTTGAGATGCCTGGTGATGGGAGACGGCCACGATCGCCACTCGATCCTGGACAGCACGATAGATCTTCGAGAGCTCCTTGGTGAACGGGCCGTGGTTAGTGGTGACCACCGGCGGTCCGTCGCGCAGGCTGGCGACGAACAGGCCGGCGACGGTGTGGTCGTGGATGATGTCGCAATCTTGGAGAGCCGGATAAGCGCACAGCGTGTGATAGAGCTCGGGGATGGTGCTACCCAGACGTCCACGCTCCGCCTCCGGATACGCAAAGGTCTTGGGCACCTGACAGGTAGCATCGCCGGTTGTGAAGAGCTGGACTCTGTGTCCGGCTTTCTCCAGCCCTCGAGCCAACGTGTCCACAACCTCCTCGGTCCCTCCGTAGCACGGAGGAGGAACTGCCAACCAGGGTGGTGCGATCAGTCCGATGCGCATTGGCTCTTCTTCGTTCTCCTGATGCGATCCTGCGGGTCGCGGCGACCGGAGCGATAGGGCCTTTCTTCTCTTTGTGACCATGGACCCTGGCCGCGCCTCGCTCGGTCTCGCATCATGAGTGTGGGATGACATGTCCGTCATTGCTCATCGACGAGGATGCCGTCGACCGGACCTTTGCGGCGGTCGTCGTCGCGGCGGGAGTCGACCTAGAGGCCCAGAGTGATGTGATCAGACTCCTGCAGTCGCTGGCAGCACGTGGTGTAGTGGTTTCCGTGTTGCATGAGCCGCTGGCCCGCACACTGAGAAATCTTCTCTGTCCGGGCCCGGGGGAGCGTTATCTCCTTGTCGTGGACGGTGCTTCCACGGTCGTCGAGCTCACCGAGAGAGGATCCCGCCGACTGTCGCCTCCTGATCGGCATGATACGGATGATGCGCTCGGGCTGGTCCTCACGCAGTTCAGAGCTGATGGGATCGGACCGGGGATCACCCTCGTGGTCGGAGGGGCACCTGGCCCGATTCCGGAGCGGGCGGTCCAAGTCGGGTCAGAAGCGGATGTTCCTGCCCTGTTGAGGAATCAGATAGATCGAAGGGACAGGCGGAGAGTGCCGCACGTCGATCTCGATCCATCCTGGACATTGACCTTCGGCCCCGACCAACCTCTGCCCCAGGTGAGGGAGGCCCTGTGCACGCTGGCCAATGGACGCATCGGCACGAGAGGCTCAGCTGAAGAAGAGCCACCAGACTCCGACCCTCTCCTTGTCGCCGCGGGCGTGTACAACGACCAGAATCCACCGTCGCTCCTCGAGGGGCCTCGGTGGACGCGTCTAACGCTTGATCCGGCGACGCCCGAGTCGGACGAGTGGACGCTCGACCTCCGCACCGGTGTTCTAACTCGGCGTCTCGACATGGAGTCAGGCAGGTTGACCACCCTTCGTTTTGTCTCACTGGCCCGTCGGCACTGTGTCGTCCTGCGAGCCGAGGGACCGAAAGGGGTCATAGCTCGAGGTCGACCCCTGGTGGACGCCGCGATCACTGACTCGAATGAGGTGAGGACAGCCATCGTCACGTCATCCCGAGGTGGGATCGCGGCCGCAGCAACCGAGAAGGTCTCTGACCAGGACGCGATCTGCACCATCGAGCGGATTGCCGCCTATGAGATCGGCACCGACCAACCAGCGGATAGCGACCTCGCCCGAGCTTCCGCGCGAGAGCTGGCAGATCTCGGGTCCGAGCGTTTGCTCACCGAGCACCGTGCTGCCTGGGCCCGGCGCTGGGGCGATGCCGAAGTGGCCATCGAAGGGGATCCCGAGGCCGAGCTCGCGGTTCGTTTTGCTCTCTTCCATCTCATCTCTTCCGCGGAACCCGGCGGTGAAGCGGCCGTGGGTGCGCGTGGGCTGACCGGACGCGCCTACCGGGGACACGTCTTCTGGGACACCGACGTATACGTGCTTCCCGCTCTCGTCGGGACCTTCCCTGAAGCGGCACGGGCGATACTCGAGTATCGGATCGCACGGCTGCCGGCGGCACGCCAGGAGGCGTCCCGTCACGGCGGTGTGGGGGCACGTTTTCCCTGGGAGTCCGCCGACGACGGCACCGACGTGACACCGCAGCGTTTCACCAGTCCCGAGGGAGACACCATCCCGATTCGCACCGGACTCCACGAAGAGCACATCGTTGCCAATGTCGCCTGGGCTGCCCGCCACTACGCCCGGTGGTCAGGAGATGAGCAGTTTCTCACAGGTCCAGGGCGTGACCTGCTACTCGAGACCGCCCGGTACTGGGCTTCACAGATACGCATGGGCCCCGACGGTCGTGGGCACCTACTGGGGATGATCGGACCCGACGAGTACCACCAGGTGGTCGACGACAACGCCTACACCAACGTGATGGCCCGAGCCAACCTCCGGTGGGCAGCCGACATCGCCCGATGTCATGGAGGGGCTGATTCCGGGGAGATCTCAGCATGGTTGGACCTCGCCGACGGTCTCGCCGACGGCTACAACCCCGGAACGGGGCTGTACGAGCAGTTCGCCGGCTACTCCAAACTCGAACCACTCCTCATCAAAGATGTGGCAGCTCCCCCGATTGCCGCCGATCTCCTCCTGGGACGGGAACGTGTTGCCCGCACCCAGCTGATAAAGCAGCCCGATGTCTTGATGCTCCACCATGTTGTGCCCGAGGAGGTGGTGCCCGACAGCCTGATCCCGAATCTGGAGCACTACCTGCCCCGCACCGCCCACGGAAGCTCGCTGTCGCCCGCCATCCACGCTTCTCTCCTCGCCCGGGCGGGCCGACTCGAGGAGGCCCTGCACTGGTTCCGTCTGGCGGCCCGGTTGGATCTCGACGACTTGACCGGAACGACCGCAGGCGGGCTTCACCTGGCGACCATGGGTGGTCTCTGGCAGGCATTGGCTTTCGGATTCCTGGGTTTGACCGTCGACGGCCGCGTCATAGCGTTCGACCCGAGGATTCCCCAGGAATGGTCGTCGGTCAGCTTGCGTTTTATGGCGCTCGGTTCTCGTCTCAGCATCAGCGCGTCTCCTGAGGAGATCGTCGTCGAGTCGGACCGTCCACTTACTTTCGCTTGCGGGCAAGCCCGGATCCGGTCCCCCACATCCCGGGCTCGTTTCATTCGCCGAGAAGACCAATGGAAGGAGATTTGATGAGCCCTCGGGTCATCGGGTTCGTGGATGACAGTCCAGCGGCCACTCCTGTGGTCGCTATGGCAGGAGTGCTGGGAGAGGTTCTCTCCGCCACGGTCGAAGCGGTGCATGTGGGTGAAGAGACCGGGCCCACTGCTCGAGCCGTGGCCCGGGCCGCCGGAGTTCCCCTGCGACTGGTTTCCGGTGACCCTGCCGAGGCGATTGTGGCGCAGATGACCCCCACCGATGTCGCCGCTGGTGTGTTGGGAGCGCGTCGTCATCCTTTGGGACCCCGGCCAGCGGGACATATCGCTCTCGAGGTGATAACTCGCGTCGACAAGCTGATAGCGGTCGTGCCGCCAGAGGCCCAAGTGCCCCTCCCGGGCTCGCTCGACCGGATACTCATTCCACTCGACGGGACCGCCGCTTCGGCGAAGGCGGTGGAGCGTCTCTGCGAGGTGTTTGCCCGAAGTGGAGTCGAGATCCTGGTCCTCCACGTCTTCGACCAGGAAACAACCCCACGGTTCTGGGATCAGCCGCACTACGCCGCCGAGGCCTACGGCTCGGAGTTCCTGGCCCGGTTCGTAAAGGAGCGAGACGCCAAGATGACTCTGCGGGCCGGTACTCCCCAGCACGGGGTCCTGGCTACAGCCACACAAGAAGGGGTCGATCTGATATCACTGGGATGGTCTCAGAGTCTCAGTCCCGGCCGGGCCGATGTGGTGCGCCGGGTGTTGAGCGAGGCGCCGGTTCCTGTGCTCTTGGTGCCAAGCGGATGAACCGAGAGACTTGTCTAGCGGTTGAGCAGAGACACTGTCCGGGGTTTCACTCGATGGACGTAGCCCAACTCGATACGCCAGCAGGCTGCACAGCCCTCACAGCAGAAAACGACTACATCGACGTCCTGGATGGTGAGGGTCCTGGTGTCACCGCAATCCGGGCATCTCAGGACGTCCTGGCTGTGGAACGACTCGTCGGACAGAGAAGGAAGTTCCATGTTCCCAGCTTGGAGCCTACTCTTCGAGCTAGCCAGGGCCTTAGGACACATCGGCAATCCGGATCGCTTCTGTGTCATTGCCACAACATGGGGGTCCGGGACTGGAATCATTGCGACTGATGACTACCAGTGCCGACGGATTGGGAGACGACTGGTTCAAACCACCCCTGGATGGTGGACAGGGTCTGGTGACCCTGGTCGAAGGCTCGACTTTCTGTCTGGCGGGGCGCTCCGCCGACATCTACCCGGGAGGCTCGCAGGGCCTCTTTTTCCTCGACACGCGACTGCTCTCCCGTCTCCAACTGCTGGTAGACGGCCACCCGGTTGAGCCGCTCTCTGTCCAGGTGGAAGATCCCTTCTCTGCGGTGCATATCGGTCGTCGCAAACCACCGCCCGGGGCGGTTGACGTGCCTGTTGCGGTGATCCGCCATCGCTATGTGGGCAAGGGAATGCGAGAAGACGTCGAGATCCACAACTACGGGACTGGCTCGGCTGAATGCGAGGTGGAGATCGTCGCCGATGTCGACTTCGCCGATCTGTTCGCAGTCAAGGGAGGTCGTCCCGAGCCGGGCAGGCCCCGCTCCGCCACGATTCAGGACCGAACTCTGCAGTTCACGATTCAGGGACCAGAACCAAAACTGCGGGTGTCGCTGGCCTTCGATCCTCCTCCTGACCGGCTCGAACCCGGCTTGGCCTCATGGCTGATACGTCTCGACAAGCGCAGCAGCTGGAAACTGTGTGTTGAGACTGCCCTTTGGCTGGATGAGAAGCCAATCGAGCTCAGTCACCCGTGCGGGTCACCCGTTGAACATGCCGTTCCCGCCACCCGACTCGCCCTCTGGCGTAGAACCGCCCCTCGGGTCACTACAAACCACTCGCCTCTGGCTGTCGCGGTGCGAAGAGCCGCCGAAGACCTCGGTGCACTGCGAATATTCGACCCCGATCATCCCGATCGAGTGGTTGTGGCTGCGGGTGCCCCCTGGTTCATGACCCTGTTCGGTCGTGATTCTCTCCTGACCGGGTGGATGGCTCTGATGGTCGATCCCTCGCTGGCCTTGGGAGTGCTGGAGACACTGGCCGATCTTCAGGGAAAGGACGAAAACGCGGCCACGGAAGAACAGCCGGGCCGGATCCTCCATGAGGTCCGGTTCGGCAAGGCTCCTTCCCTCTCATTGGGTCGTGGCCATGTCTACTACGGGTCGGTCGATGCCACCCCGCTGTTCGTGATGTTGGCAGGGGAGCTGCGGCGCTGGGGGCTGGCAGATGCCACGGTCGAGACCCTCATGCCCCATGTCGACCGGGCCATGCAATGGATCGAGGGGTACGCAGATGCAGACGGGGATGGCTATGTCGAATACCAGCGAACCAACCCTTCAGGCTTGCTCCATCAGGGCTGGAAGGACTCCTGGGACGGCATCCGCTTCGCCGACGGCGACCTCGCCGAGCCGCCCATAGCCCTCTGCGAGGTGCAGGGATACCTCTATGGCGCCTACCTGGCGCGGGCCCGCTTCGCCGACGAGGCGGGAGATCACACTCTGGCCCAGAGTTACCGCAACCGGGCCTCCGATCTTAAGAAGGCCTTCAACCAGGACTTCTGGTCCGAAGAGCACGGGTGGTATGCGATGGCTCTCGACCGCGACAAGAGACAGGCCGACGCGCTCGCCTCCAACATCGGCCACTGCCTGTGGACCGGTATCGTCGACGAGGACAAGGCACCGGTGATCGCACGCCATCTGCTCTCCGATGAGATGTTCTCCGGGTGGGGTGTGCGGACACTGGCGTCGTCGATGGACGCCTACAACCCGGTCAGCTACCACTGCGGGTCGGTGTGGCCACATGACACCGCTATCGCTGCTGCCGGTTTGAGACGCTACGGATTCGTAGAAGAGTCCCATCGCCTTGCTCTCGGACTTCTCGACCTGGCCTCCGTCGACCAGGGCCGTCTACCCGAGCTCATCGCCGGCTTCCCGAGAGCAGAGTTCAGCGAACCCGTACCCTATCCCACCTCATGCTCGCCGCAGGCTTGGGCAGCTGCGGCGCCTCTCCTCCTCCTGCGCACCTTCCTGGCCTTCGATCCGGCAGTGTCTCTCGGGAAGCTCTTCATCGACCCCATTCTTCCCGCGGAGATCCAACGTCTGCACGTCGAAGGAATACCGGTGGCCGGCAGTCGTCTCACCATCGAGATCGAAGGCGATGAGGTGGACACCGCTGGTGGCCCGTCCGGAGTGGAGATAGTCAGAGGCGGCCGGGTGGGAGAGGCGGCGTCGTGGTGACAGACCTCACTTGCACTCGACCAGTCCCAGCCTCGGACGAAAACGAGGCGTGGCAGCCACAATTGAACAGATGAAAAGAGCGAGCCGTGATCATGCGGCTCGCTCTTTACTCTCTTCGGGAAGGATCAGCCCGCTTCGACCTCCACCGGGATCTTCTCCGGCTCGGCCGGCTTGGTCTCTTCGGGGAGCGTCACTTTCACCGTGAGAATCCCTTTGGTGTAGTTGGCCGTGATCTTGTCGGCGCTCACACCCTCTGGGACGGGAATTCGCCTCACGAACTTTCCGTACTTTCTCTCGTGCATGTAACGGTCTTCCTTGGAGACCTCCTTCTCCTCGGACTTCTCGCCTTTGATGGTGAGATAGTCCTCGTCCACTGTGATCTCGACATCCTTGTCCGGGTCCATTCCGGGCAGTTCAGCCGTGACGATCAGCTCTCCATCCGTA
>Ga0326597_10004565_pt1 | contig 19440 bp, 12 predicted proteins | sample RVTome_12_FD_203789 | JGI IMG/M metagenome (GOLD analysis project Ga0326597, IMG submission 203789) | Soil microbial communities from uranium-contaminated site in the Upper Colorado River Basin, Wyoming, United States - RVT100D185 | ecosystem: Environmental > Terrestrial > Soil > Contaminated >... | reverse complement strand
AGCGTCGATAGCTCAACGTAAGGCTTCATCGCTTTGCCTCCAACTCGACGAGTTGTTCGTCGCGAAGTTGCAACCTCCGGTTCGCAATTCGATTGGCTTGGGCGGCGTCGTGCGTTACCCACACAAACGCTCGACGAGCGTCTGCGACCGACACCCAATCGTTGACAAGTTGTTCGATTTGTCGGGCGGTGCTTTCGTCCAACGAAGCGGTTGGTTCATCAAGCAACAGCACTGTTGGATCAAGTTGTATCGCGCGCAGGAGAGTGACAATTTGAGTCTCTCCACCCGAGAGGTTTGCCGAATCGAGAGCCAAGAAGTGTTCGTCACGTCCCAGGCGATGAAGGTGGGTGACAATGTTCTCGCGCGAGTACGCGCCGTGGCGATGAACCGCGAGCGAATAGGGGCGTTGCAGATTTTGCTCAACGGTCCCGTCGAACAACCTCGCGCGTTGCGTCAGGTAGATACATCGCGAGCGATAAACCGGAACTTCGTCCGGCCCTGGCGCTTCGCCTTGCCACAAGATCGTCCCTTCATCAACCGCGTCAAGCATTGCCAGTACACGCAATAAGACTGTCTTGCCCGATCCTGTTGGCCCGGTCAACGCGACGCGCTCGCCCTCGCTGATTGCGAGCGAGATTTCGCGGAGCAACCAAGAGTCTCCTTCACGATGCCGCCGGCCGATGCCGCGAGCGTCCAGCAATGGCATCTCGGTGGGCATTCTTAGGATCGCTCCACACGAATGCCGAGCTGCGCAATCTTTTGTTGCAGGCTTTGTCGGTGAATGCCAAGTTGTCTTGCGGCGGCACTGACATTGCCTGCGTGGTTCTGCAAAGCACGGGCGATGGCCTGCTGCTCGAACGACTCGACGAGTTTGGCCTTGGCTTCCGTCAGCGGGAGATCTAGCAGGTCGGCGAAAGCGTCGTGCTTAAGTTCGTCAGACGACCGCGATGTCGGTAAATCGCCGGCACGAATCAGACCGTCTGTCGCCATGGTCGCTGCCGCCGAGATGGCATGTTCCAACTCGCGGACGTTGCCGGGCCAGGCATAACCTAACATCTGGTCAACGGCGCGCGTGTCGAAGCGTGGCGATGTCGGCAGCTTGTCCGCGATACGATCGAGAAAAAAGTTGGCCAGCAGGATGATGTCTTCGCGCCGCTTGCGCAGCGGCGGCACGTGCAGCTCGATACCCTTGATGCGATAGTACAGGTCCTGGCGGAAGCCGTGTTCGGCGATAGCTTGTTCGAGGTCTTGATGCGTGGCCGTGATCACGCGGACGTCGACTATCATGTTCTTCGACGAGCCAACAGGCTGAATGTTTCGCTCCTGCAGGACGCGGAGAATCTTCGTTTGCGCCGGAGCAGGCATGTCGCCGATCTCGTCCAGGAAGAGCGTGCCGCCATCCGCTTGTTCAAAGACGCCTTTGCGATCCGCTTCGGCCCCGGTAAATGCACCGCGCACGTGCCCGAACAATTCGCTCTCCGCCAGCGATTCGGCGATCGCCGCCGTATTGACGGCTACGAATGGACCGCTCGATCGAGAGCTTAAACGATGTATCTCCCGGGCGATCAGTTCCTTGCCGGTCCCTGTTTCCCCTCGGATCAGGATGTCGATGGGGGCTTTCGCGGCCCGTTGCATCTGAAAGAACAGGTCACGCATTGGCTGCGAGACGCCGACCAGCGCGCCGAAGGCTTGCTTCTCGTCGAGTTGCAATTGCAGATGTTGAAGCCGGCGTTCCAGCGAGACTCGTTTTGCCGCGCGCCTCGCGATGGCGCGTACCTGCTCGATCTCGTAGGGTTTCGTGATGTAATCCGCGGCACCAAGCCGAATGCAATCGACCGCTGACGAGATGCTGTCATCCGCGGTGAGGATGATGATTTCAGTCGCCTGCGCCAGCGGGCCGAGTCGTTCGAGAGCCCCGCGACCATCCAGGACCGGCATCGAGAGATCCAGGAACACAAGGTCGACGCGGTTGTCGCGAAGGAAGTCGACTGCAATCTGGCCGTCCTCGGCTTCGGCGATCTCGTACTCAGCGCATTCCAACGCCTTGCGCAATGCGTAACGCCCCGGCCGTTCGTCATCCGCGATCAGGATTCGAAGTGGTGTCGTGTTCGTCATTTAGCGGTTCGGTGGTGTCTGCCCAGGTTCGCATCGTAGCTTATCCAACGGAAGCTTGATCGTGAAGCAGGTTCCGCCGCCCGGTTCAACTTCACATGCAATGGTTCCCCCGAGTTCTTCCACGTTCCGTCGCACGATGTACAGCCCGAGTCCCGTTCCGGTGCTCTTGCTGGTGACGAATGGGTCGAAGATCTGGTCCTTGATGTCGTTCGAGATACCGACTCCGTCATCGCGAATCGTGGCGACAAGCCGCTTCTTGTCGTGTTCGACATTGATTCGGACTTGTCCGTTTAGTGGCGTGGCCTCGATGGCGTTGAGTATCAGATTGAAGACGATCTGCCGCAGGGTGTCTTCCGAACAAGCGATCGCGGGTACATTCTCCGCTAACTGTACGTCGACGCGGACGTGATGTTGCTTGGCGAGATGCGACAGAACATGGATCACGCCCTGGATCACTGTCACGATGTCGGCGGCGTCGCTAACCCTTGACGCGGGTCTTGCGAACTTTAGAAATTGTGTAGTGGTCGCCGCCAACCGGTCGACTTCTTCCAGTATCACTTGTAAGTCCTGAGCATTGTTTTCATCTGCTCCTCCACGCTCGGCGAGCAAAGTCGCGATGGTCTTGATCGACGACAGCGGGTTCTTGATTTCATGCGCGATACAGCTCGTCAGCAAACCGAGCATGCTGAGTTTTTCATTCTGCGCGGCTCGCCGTTCGGCGATGATCTGTTGCTGCTGGAGGTAGTGGTTGTGCAGCGTCACCGCGAACAACTCGACGAGCAGCAAGATCGCGTTCGTCTCTTCCTCGCCCAACTCCTTCGCACGGCGACCTCGTCCGAGCAATAACAGCCCCGAGACTCCTTCGTGTGCAACGCGCACAGCGAGAGATGCGTTTAGCTCGGTCAAAATCTCGAATGCCGGTTGGTTGATCGTGCTTGGTCCGCGACAGGCAATATGTGAATGTGAGTCGAGTGTCTGATGCAGCCGAGCGATCGTGCCTGCGGGGATGGCACCCTCGTTGCAGCTTTCGACAAACGGCGAGCCAGAATCGTCAAACAACCAAGCGGATGCTGACTTCAACTGAAATGACGTCTTAACGTTGGTGACGAACCACTCAACAAGTGCCGCAGGCTCGTCGCCGACATGCTGCCACATCTCGACTGCCAGCGCTCGCGTCCGCTGCCGGACATCCACTCGGCTGCGTCCCATCAAGTAATGCAACGCCTCGGCGACACGCTGCCGAAACGGTTGGTAAAGCACAACGAGCAGGAAAACGATAACCCCTTCGAGGATGCCGAAGTCGATTCGCAATTGGTCAGCCAGTGGTTCGGCTATGCGTTGCAGGATGAGGTGGTGGAACAGCAAAGCGGCTGCCAGGATCACGCCGTAGACAAGTGTCCGCTCCACAACCAGTCGCATGAAGCGATATCGAATCACGAAGTAAGTGAACAACACGGCCGGAGCAACGGGAAGCAAGATGATGGCGACGATAAGAGGCGAGTCTGGCGCTCGCCACGCCGCGTCGACAACCGAGAACGTGGCGATCAGCAGACCCGTCAGTAGCGATAGGATCAACTCCATAACGAGCAGGAAACGCCGGAGTTCCCGAGAATCGGCATCCGCTCGTTGGCGATGAAAGACGATGATCGCGGCCATGTTGACGGCTCCGGCAAAAGCAAGATACGGCCGGAGAAAACGGTCGGCGCGATCCAAGAACGCTTCGCCGGGATGGCTCGCAAGTGAGTACATAACCAACGGTGCGGCGAGCAGCGGCGCATACGAGCAGAGCATTATCCGACGCGGTGGCGTTTCTACCTCAAAGCCGCTTTGCATGATTCGAGCGACGCCATGCAACATGGCACTCGGCATCAGCAGCAAGCCAACACTCATCGTCGACATGGCGGTCCAACGTGCGGCTTCGGCCCATTCACCGACAGTCTGCAGCAGCAACAGATTCGCGAACTCGCCACCGTGAAACAGCCACACGCCAATGGTCAGCATCACAATCGGCGTCGCCGTCCGACGCCAATTGCTCCGATCGCAGATACTCAGCAGCAGCGCCGTGTCGATCACGGCTGCCGCACCGATACAAAACAATCGCAGCTCGTAGGACATGGCGGAGTTTTAGGGGCTATCGTTAGAAAGTACGTGTAGAATTGCGATTGTACTCGGTGCGACGGAACACTGTTGTGGGCGGAACCCGGTACGAAGCGACCGATTACGGCTCGCTGAGCCTGACGCGACTCAAGTAAGTTGCCAAAGCTCTTCGTGTGAACATCGCAGTTGAAATGACGTATTCGGGATGACATCTACGTCGTAGGCCGGAACAAGTCTTCGCAGTTCCGGCACGAGCCAAACGTCACGCAGCTGCCGGAACTGCGCAAAGCCTTGTTCCGGCCTACTTGCGGTTGGCGTTCCTTCTTCCTTCGCTCCAGACTTCAATGTCATCGACCGAAAGATCCTGCTCGTCGTCGCCGCAACTCCAAGTGATAAATGGAACTGGTCGGACCGTGATCCACAACTCGGGATGCGAATCGGTGTCGCGACATCGATACCGCAAGATCGAGCCCTGGTCTGTCTCGATGACGTCGCGCGTTTCAATTTCGATCGTTCTGCCGGCAACGCACAGAATCGCGCCCGGAGCGAGACGCAGGAGCTTGCCCTCGCGCGGGGACGATCGAATGCGATCTTGACGCCACCACGCTCGGAGCAAGCTCACTACGTCCGCTGCAAGGCGCGCCGTAAAGCTACTTCGCTGATTCTTGAACACGGCTCTTCAATTCCTCGAGTTCTTTCTCAAGTCGTTCCTTGCGGTCGGATTCCTCGAACTGGCGTTCCAATTCTTCGGTCGCCGGATCTCGGCCCTCCAGCCGGTCGTAAGCTTCCGACATCGCCTCTTCGCGCTCGACTCGTTCCTCCAATCGGCGGAACTCGGCGAACGCCGACTTGTTTTGAACGCGGTCGAGCGCCTGATTGATGCGGCTGGAGGATTCGGCACGGGTCAGACGCGCCAGCAGCAACGTCTGCTTCTGTCTCGCCTGGCGAATCTTGTCTTCGAGGTCTTGAACCGCGCTGCGGAGTTTGTCCGTCTGCTCGCGTTGCTTGGCGAGTTCTGTCGTCAGCGTGTCGCACCGCTGCTGGGACATCAGCTTCTGCTCCAAAGCGAGCTTGGCCGACGACTCATCACCCCGTTGTAACACACTCGTTGCGCGTTCGGTCCAATGGTCGATCTCGTCTTGTGTCTTCTTCACCTTGCGTTCGAGTTGGATCTGGTCAGCGATCGCGCCGGCCACGCTTTCGCGCACCCGCCCCAGTTCCTGCTCCATATCGATGATCAACTGGTGCAGCATCCGCTCCGGATCGCTGAATCGCTCGCGCAGCGTCGTGATGTTCGCTCGCATGACGAAAGAAAAAGTGTTTAGCCAACTCATGGTAGGTCTCCTTGTTAGAGGTTAGAAGTCAGTTAGTTCCATTGCTCCATTACTCTTGTTCCCAGGCTCCCGCCTAGGAACACATCGTCTTGGAGGCTCTGCCTCCCGTCAGGACGTGCAGGCAGAGCCTGCGGCGCGGTGCGTTCCCAGGCGGGAGCCTGGGAACGAGTGTCACTTATCACTCGGGATTCTGGCTTTCGTTTATCGCCATTGCTCCATTTGTGCGGAGACGATCCGCATTCGTTGCAACAGCTTTTCGCGGTTGTTTTCACAGATGGCACCGAGTGTGATGATGGCTGCTCCGAATCCGATGCCGGCGATCCACAGCAAGTTCGGGTGGTCGATGCCACCGCAGATCACCATCGCTATGAGATCGGCGATGAGGAAAGCGATACCCGTGTACATGAGTGCCCGCAGCCGGAGTCCGATCGAGACAAGCAGCACCAACGTCGCCAGCACCATCAATGCAATGAGGTGCAGCCACGTTTCATCGACGATATGGAATGTTGGCGAGACCAAGATGGTCAGTGCGCCGGCGTAACGCAGTGGATTGTGCCACGCGGCTGGAATCTCGCGCTTCAAGACTTCGACCAGCACGAGAATCGTGATCCCCACGGGAATCATGTAGAACTGCGGATCAGCGAGCTTCAATTCGCTCCAGAGTAAAAGGACGGCCACATTCAGGATGGCAGCGGACAAGACGGCAAAGCCCTTACTTCGTCGCTCGATCGCGTGCCAGAAGTAAAATCCTCCGGCCAGCAAAATCGCGAGACTGTTCATGCCAAGCCACTTGTCAGTTCCAGGCAAAGCAACATGCTGAAAGATGCCGATCATGACGGCCAAGAGAGGAAGCCAGCGGCCGGTCGTGATCAACGGGCTGGCCAAGACTTCCGTGTCCGATCGTCGCGAACAAAGAATCCCGCCGACGTGGGCCACGATGCCGAGTCCCAGCACGGCGAACATCGCAAAGCCTTGGTCCAGTGAAATCACTCCGAACCACAGCAGGTAGCCAACACCGGCTGCGACAATCGCTTCCGCAGTCCAAACACGCGATGCATCTTGCGTGCGGAAAGCCGCTCGCAGTTCGCTTGTAAATAGGATCGCGAATGTGAACAGTGCGGCAAATAGGTGGACCGGCGATAACGATCGCTCGGCTACGGTTAGCAATAAGGCTCCCGCGCTTACCAGTCGCAAAGCTACTCGTTGAGCCAGGGCGATGTCAGTGATCGGTGCCTGCGACTTGAAGTTCCTTTGCCATAGCAGGAGGCTGACCGACCCGATCGCGGCAATCAACCAGAGTGACTTCGCCTCGTAGTCGTCCAGCAATTCAAGGAGATGGTCAGTGCCGCGGGTGCCGAGCTGCATGGCCGCTAGTAAGATCGTCCAGTTGATGACGACTGCGGTCGTTACTCGAAGTACTCGCTGTTGCCGAAGGAAGGAAAGCAACAGCAGCCCGGCGAGCCCGATGTAACCGGCGGCGCAGATGGGCGTTGAGTAGAAGAACAACTGCAACGTAGAAAAGATCACGAGGATCACACACATCGTGAGTTCGATCGGTAACGCGATTGCTCGCAGTGCGAAGTAATCGCCTTGCCGGTCTTCCTCGCTAGCGAGGCGGGCAAGCCGGACTTGAAGCAGCTGTGCGAGCGGAATGGCACTTGCCGCCGTGAGAGTCCACGCCAACGGAAGCCATTTGCCGGCATCGGAGCCTCCGATCCGAGTCAGGCCGCAACCGACCAGGCCGAGAACACACAGACAGCCCAAGAACGCCGGCACCGGTTGCGCTCTGCGTTCCCAGCGGAACTGAGTCGGGCCGTCGCTCGCGATCACTCGCGGTCGTCTTGCCGCATCGAAGCACCAGGCGACCAGGAGGAGATCCCGCATCCAACGTAGTGCCTCGACGGATTCCCCGGCGTTTCCAAGCAACTCCGTGATCATATTCGGGACCGCAAAGGCGAGTGTGCCGAACAAGAGCCCGACGAAGGCCGACATGTGATTCACGCTGCCCCAGGCTCGTGTGATGCGGCGACGTGGGTATCGATCCAGCAGGTGACTCGCAAACCACTGCGTGCCGAATATGAGAATTGCCAGCGAAGTCAGTTCGCTGAATGGCAGGGACGACGCGATGCCAAGCCGCAGCAACTCGCTCGCAAACAGTCCGTAGGCGACCCAACTGACAGCGGGCCGCATCCACACGAACGAATGGACTGCCAGTAGCCCGAAAATGAACAGGCTCGGAACCAACGGTAATACTTGGCTCGCAACGCCGATTTGCGTGAGCCAAACTCCGGTGATGCCGATCGATGCCAATAGCGACACGGTGCGAGGCATCTGGTTTGCGGGTGCGTGCGGCGTCTGTTCCGTACTTGTAATCGACAGTCGCTGGATCCACGCGCCGAGTCGTGGACTTGCGAAGAGCAAGACCGCTGCCGCGAGCGTCGGGAACAGGTAGTACATTTCGTTACCCATGCTCATTCCGAGAACGCCATTCGCGAAAGATGTCACGCCGGTCGAAGCGATCAGAAATGCGATCATGCCAGCCAACGCCAATTGTCGAGCGCGAAATGCATTCGTCTGCCAAGCGAATATCACCGTCATTACGCTCGCAACCGGAAAGAACGCCTTGGCGTGTGTCACTGAAATTGCCAGCAGAAAAATCGAGATGCCGACACAGAATTGACGCATTGGCCTCGCAAACAGAACGGTGCCGCGACGTTCGAACTGTAACGCCGCAACGATGGAACCGACGATCAGCGGGAGATAAGTCAACCCGTAGAAGGCGTATGGCAGCCGCGACTCGTTCAGGGCACTGGCGCCTTGGTCGCGAAGTGTCTGAACGAGTTCTTGGAAAAAGACTGGCGAGAAGTTGTAGGCCAAGGTGATACATCCGAGCATCGCCCAGACGAAAGCCACTCTGTTTGTGCGGCGACCGACCACGGCCATGAGAATTGCCGTGAGAGTTGCAGTTGGCACAACGGCGTACGGCACTCGAGTAAGAAGTCCGGAGCCGGCGAGAGCGATCCCGGCCGCACACAGAATCAGTCCAATCACCATTGGTAACATGATCGGCCATGGGATCGGTCGGACGAGATTGCCGGTGCGGTCTTGGAAGACGCGGGCAACTGCATCCGCCGTGAGCAAGACAGGGATAGCAACTAGCACGCAAGCAAAACCGAACCAGTCATGCGGAATCGACTTAGCAAAGTTCCCGCCGAAGACAAGCAGGAATTGTGCACCGAGCAGCAAGATCGGAAAGAAGCCGAAGATTCGCGGCTTGCGGTGCTCTTCCGTCAACCAGAATACGTGCCGGTTGACCTTCACTACGCCCACGGTAAAGACAGCCCAAAGAGCGAATGAGCAAAGCCAAGTCGACGGATCGCCAACCTCACGAAAGCAGGGAGCGACGGCTCCAGCGATACTTGACGCGAGATAGCAAAGCACGAACGTGATCTGATGCCCCAGCAGGAAGTGCGCGAATGTCTTCCAACTTGCGTAACCAGCGACGATCGTATTCAGCAGCAACAGACCGAGTGCCGTACCACTGCTGACGGTCGATGTCGATGCCTCCCAGATCCAGTACCAAGCGACAAATGACAACGGAATCAGAAGTACCGTCAGGGCGAGTAGTCCCGTCCCCGTCTTCCTGAGACCGAGCTTGTGATAGCTCCAATTTCCCGCACCGAAAATCGTTGCCGTGTAGCCGACGATGACCAAAAACCGCCACGTCGTATCCAATTGGCCCCATCCTCGTGTGACCATCATCAGCGACGACCCGAGCAAGATCATCATGCCGGCGGTCAGCACCCATTTGATGTTCTTCTCTTGGAGGAAGCTGTCGAGGAACCTAACGAAGGGCGATTCGGTGCGCGAGTCGGTACTCATGGTTATGCCTCCCCAGTTTTCAGAGCCAAGCAGCAGATTGGCTCGTCGGGGAAAGCAAACCAGGGGCCGAACTCGGGATGCAGTGGCGTACGGTTGCGCTAAGTCACATGGCACAAGACGGTTAGTGAGCAAATTGGATTGAAGGATTCTTACGACCCCGCTTGGCCTGCAACTTACGGCCTGCACCTGTTTGCAATGCAGATACTGCGGTTTTGCGGGTACGATGGCCTTCCAAGGCGGTCGTGAAGCAATCGACGGCCTTGGAAGGCCATCGTACACATATCACTCGGCTGGAATGTAATTGAGCGTGTAATATCCAACATTATGCAGCAGCGGCAAGTCAGCCGCCGAGCGAACGCCCGCCATGTGCAGTTCGTGGACGTGCCCTTCTTGAAGGCCGTCAATGTAGAGTCGGACGCTGCGGCGGTCTGATGCAACTTCGGCTCGCTTGACGGTTGGTTTGGTGTGATCAACCTCCGGGCTACCGTAGCTGGCTTGATAAATATAGGCGTAAGTCTGCAGTGCGTACGACGCGACGTCATCCGCCGACTTCGCATCGACTTGGTGAGTAAACGTCAACTCGAAGCCATTCGGTTTCGCCCGCATCTCATGGACTTCAAATGGGACTTCGCCGGTCCATACCAATCGATCAAGGGCATAAGGCTTGTTCCCTCGCGAGCCCCAACCTCGGTTCGTCCCGCCGACGAACAATCCGTCCTCGGTCATCTTCAGTGACAGCGAACCGGAACCAAAGCCGCTCCGGAAGGGAAAGCAGACCCCTTGGTAGTGGCCGTTGATCTGTTCGAGAAAGACTCGCATGACGGTGCTGTGCGTTTGATCGCCGACGAAGAGCTGGCCTTCAAACGGACCGAACTTGCCGCCCGTTGTGTCGCACGCGATGCCGCTCGCCGACTGCCCCATCTTCTGATAAGGGAAGTAGACAGCGGGCGGTTCAAGCTCCGGAACCTTCTTTGCTTCGACCATTATGCGGCTGCCGCTCAGTGGATCAGTTGGCCGTGGGCCAAAGACGCCGCCTGTCAATTCGTACCAGCGGTTGCCACCGGGGTGACCTTGAAACGAACCGGGTTTGAGATGCTTCAAGCTACAGGTTCCATTCCAAGGCCCCTGATTATCTGTATAGAACATGTCGCCCAAGGCGTTCATGCCGATGCCGCCAGGCGAACGAATGCCGCTGCAAGTAGGAAGCAGTTTGCCGTCTGGTGTAATGCGGACGCACCAGCCGCGATAAGGTGCGTTGCTGTCGAACGAGCCGGTCAGACAAAGTACGACCCAGATGTTACCTTCGGGATCGGGAGGCGAACCGAATGCGTACTCGTGATAATCCCCGGTAATCTCCCAATCGTCGTTCACGGTTTCGAACAAATCGGCGCGCCCATCGCCGTTGGTGTCCTTTAAACGAGTTAGCTCGCAGCGCTGCGTCGCGTAAAGCCAGTCACCGACGGAGTGGATGCCAAGAACTTCATGCAAGCCACTGGCATACTGAGTCCATTGAATGTCTTCGGGCGGATCGGTAAAAGGCTTACCGATCAAATAGATGTCACCCCGGCGAGTCGAAATCGCGAGCTTGCCGTCCGGCATCAGTTCCAGCCCGCCCGCTTCAAGATTGATGTGCGGCGGAACATCGAACGGAATCATGCGGTAGCAGTCGCCTTCGGTCGGCGAAGCGGCATGCACGGTCCGCGGACCGACGCTTAAGAGGATCACGATTGCGACAGTACTGAACTGGATTCCGCGAATCATCTCGTATCTCTTCGTTGATCAAGAAGTCTTGCTGCTTCGTCGTTTAACCGCAAGCCGGAGGCGTGCGATTTCCGTGGCCTGAAGCGCACGCCTCCGGCTTGCGGTTAAACTACCATGCGTAATCTTGAACGATCGTCGCCTTGCCGTCTTTCAACTCGATTGGCGCAAGCAACTCGGTCTTGCCGCCAATCTCTCGGAGTGCCTTAGCGGCGATGCGAGTCTTCCAGCGGCTATCGATGGAATACCAACCGTCGTCCGCGAGCGTGATCTTGTTACCGCTCGCTGCGCGATACCAAAGATTGGTAACCGGCGCATCGGCTGAAACCGCCATCGTTCGTCGCGCGGGTGTGAATTGTGCGGTGGAAGTCGCGACGAGCGTATCTTCGATGGATGCGTTGCCAACGCGGTACAGGAACGTCGGGCGTTGTGCTTCGTCGAGCCGGTAGCCTCGAAACTCGTAGCCCAACTCTTTCGCGGTTTGCGTCGGCCACGAAGCGTCAGTGCTGTCGAGAGTCGCGAATGATACGCCTTCTGGGAGCGTCAGCACGTTGTCTCCCAACGGTGGCTGGAAACCGGAGCCGCGACCGAGCCAATGCTTCGAGGCATCCATGAACGCGCCGTGCCAAAGCAGAGCAATTCGCAGATTGTTGGCATCAAAAGCCTGATTGAGTTTCTCGGGATAGCCGACACCGATGGCTCGCGGACCAGCACCTTCGATGAAGTTGCGGTAGACGATCGCCTCGTCATAGGCGGCCAAAATGATCGGATCCGAGCCTAGTCCGACCGGCATCGCGGCTTGATCGCCGTCATTGAGGTATTCCCAGACGGAATGGATTTGTGTGAGTGCCTGCCCGTCCAGCAGCGTCGGCAGCAAGACCTGGCCTTGCGGCCATGCCGCGGGCATCCGCGTCCCGGGACGATACTGTTGCGGGTTCAGCAGATACTCATGGAACCAGTTCTCTTTTAGGCGACGAGTCATCGTCACCATATCGATGGATTGAATCCCGGTCGCTTTCACGTTCCCCCAAATGTGACACTTGATACAAGAAAACCCTTCCGAACCAACGAGCTTCCGGCCGGCTGCCTCGATGTGTCGTTCGTCGAAGTCAGTCGCGATGTCATGACCGGCAACATCGGGATCGGCTTGCCCGAAGGCGGCGACCAAGTGTCCGATGTTTTGCAAGCCGAAACGGGGCATGCGCGTGAACATGTACGGCCGGTCCTTCGCGCCGTTGTCGAAGACTTGCTTGATCCACTCGGGCTGCAACTTGGCACCGACGCCGTTCAAGTGCGGTGGGATGCGGCCCTCGTCTCCCATCTCGGGCTGGTCCGATTTGAACCAAGAATTTCGTGCGTCTTCCACGCCGCCTCGCTCACCTCGTTGATGGCAGGCGTAGCAGTTGAAGGCTGCGAGCGCCGCGGCGATCGTGCTTTCTGGATCAAAGGCGATATCCGCGTTTGCCTCTACAGCGAGTGATTGAATCGCTGTCTTGAGCGACTCGCGCTGCTGCTCGTTCAGCGAATAGTGTGGCGTGTTCGCGGGAGCCGATGATAAGCATCCGGCAGCCAGATTCAACGATGCCAGCGGCTTCGCGGAACGCAACGACGCGAGCCGCTTGCCGTCGACTTGAAGCTGATGGCATGAAGCACAGCCTAGCGAGCCGAACAACTGCTGGCCGCGCGATGCGAGTTCGGCATTCACGACCAGCGGCGGCTTGTCGTCGGCTTTCTTCTCGGGCGAAGCGAGAGCGTACTCCAATGCCTGTCGCTTGACGCCCGGCCCCTCGACATCGACTCGCAATTCCTGCTCGCCACCTTGCTCGAAGTATTCGACCTCGACCTCGTGCATCCCGGCCTTCAACTCAACGTCGCCGCTCTGGAACGAGAACGGATGGATGCCGTTTGCCACGGCGACTTGCCGGCCGTCGATCTTCAGACGCGAGCCATCATCCGATCCGATGTGAAGACGATACTTGCCATCACGCGCGATTTGAACCTTTGCCTTGAACACCACGGCGAAGTTATCGGGCCTGCCGATGTTGACGTCGAAGCTGGCGGTCTTGCCCGATGCGACGGGCGTGAGCTTGCTGAAGTCCGGCAACTCTTGCCAGCTTCCTTCGTAGTATGCAAAGTCGACGACTCCCTCGGCTTCGAGATTCTTCAACAAGTACGACGCGATATCCCGCGCCTCGTCGTCGCTCAAGTTCAACTGCGGCATGCGGCCCGAGGGACGAGTGTGCAGTGGGTCTTTCAAGAATCCAATCAGTCCCGGAATGGAATACTTAGCTTCCATCTCGACGGGCAAGGGAACCGAAGTCGGCAGCCGCGGCGAATCTTCGCGGCGCGCGTCGTGGCAGGCAACACATCCGACATGATGAAACAACGTCTCGCCTCGGTTGACGGCCGGCGCGATCGGCCCGGCTTCGAGAAACTCGCCGGTCGAGGCGAGGAAGTGAACCAAGGATTCGACTTGTTGGTCCCGCTCGGCGGGCGAAGTCGTCGCGAACAAGTTCGGCATCGTCGTGCCGGGCTTCGTCTTCCGTGGATCGGCCAGGAAGGCGCGCAGAAACTCGGGCCGCACGCGCGACCCAACTTCGTCGAGAATCGGCGCTTGCCTGGTCAGCAGATGGCCGGACACCGTCGACTCGCCTTGATGACATGCGGCACAGTTCAACTCGCCCAGCAACAACCGCCCGCCAGCCACTAAGTCGCTGTCGGCTGCGTTGTGGAAGCGTTCGAAGCCGGGAACAATTGGATGATCGACATTTTGGGCCGATGCGTGCGGGAGGGTAAGCACGGATGCGATCAGCACGGCTGCATAAGTCGTTCGAAAACAGTCGGCGCGGCAAGGCAGCATCAGTTGGCTCCGGCAAGGCGGGTTGGGTTACAAGCTGTTTTCTAGTACTCTTCCTCAACCTGTGCCGCTTGCCAGAGTTCGCGATACTTGTCTTGAACGTAGGGATTCAATTGATCCGCGTATTCGAGCGTCAACTGGTTGGCCCGTATCAATTGAATGACGTCATCCAGATCGCGAGGCCGATGTGTGGTCGTCATGCCGCAGGCGGTCTTGAGTTCCAGCAGTGTCGGCAGGGAGATGTATGGAATGCCTTCGTCGAGATACACCGTGACTGATTCGGGCATCGGGAACGCGACCGGCTTGGGCCGTCCGTCGCCGGGGAATTCGCCTGCGATCAGCGCATCGATGTTGACATTGCAGACCGCGTCCCGAAAACTCTTTGATCCTTCAAACTTGTCAACCCAGCCAAGCCCGATGTGCGCCGTCTTGAACCGTTGCAGGTCTTCTCGACGGATTAGAATATCCACGTCGGCTGTCGTCCGCTTGTGACCATGCGCGTTGGCCGCCATCGCACCGGCAATCGCAAACGGAATCTCCATTGCCGCCAGGGTCTTCGTCAATCGCCGCATGGCGTCGTGGATAGGAGACTTTTCCATAAAGAATAGATCCGCGCGCCTCGCAACTTCTAGAATTGATTCACTCATAATCATTGATTGTAACGTCGTGCCTTGCGAAGTGAAACAAGGAAACGCATGCAGCGTCGAGGTCGTAGCGGGGCGATGATCGGATGATCGTTCGCGTCACGCCTCGTATTCAGCCGAGTGGATGCACGGGCGGCAGACTATGGGAAGTGTTGTTTGGACCGCTGCGATCAACTAGAATCCGTCTCATGGGCAAGCTGTTCAACAAGATTCGTGAAGCGGTTGCGGATGATCGGTTTGTCGTTTCCTGGCACGCAGATGAGCGGTGCGAGGAGCGTGGAGTCACGGCTTGGCAGCTTGTTGCAGGATTGCAAGATGCGGAACTCATCCGAGAACGACCGCGTAGCAAGCCGCTTCCTTCCGTCGTCGTCCGCATCGAACTTGTCGATGGCAGCGCCGTCGAAGTGATCTGGGCGTGGATGTCGGAGAGTCGGCGAGCCAAACTTGTAACGGCATACTTTCGAGATTGAAAAATACTATGAGCGAACGTCGCGAAAAACGAAAACGGTGGGTTCAGCGTGGTGAGTATGCCGTCGAAGTCGAAGTCGAAGTTGTGTACTTCGAGGACGATCCTAGCGAAGCCTATCTTGAACCCGCCACCGTGCGCTGGCTGGATGAAGTGGCAAGTAAGGCAGCGGCTGGCGACGTCGAGTATTTGCAAAAGGTTGGACGCGTCTTTCAAGCAGTGACCGGTTGACAGATTTGGTTCCTGTCACCGTCGCAGTTGACCACGAAACTATTCTCCTTTCATCAGGTTTCGGACGAACGAATGATGCATCGAAGATGCGCGACGAGAGAATAAGCGAGATCAGTAGTGAACCTGCACGCGAGGCTTATCGATACCTTGTGGCCTACGCATCCCACCTGTGTGGCCAACTGGAGTGTCGGCGAGAAAGTCCCCCGCAGGGTCCACAATTTCGTCGCCATCCGCTATCTTGCTCGCTTTCCGTCTGCCTCGAATCCCTCCTGCAATCGATGAGAAACCTATGAAGACGATACTCGCTTGTTTGCTGGCTGTGCTTTGGATGCTGCCCGCTGTCGCCGCATCCGCGACGGAACTCGTTCGCCTGACTCCCGACACGTGGGACGAATACGCTCCCGCAGGCAAAGAAGTCGATTGCATTTACGGCGACTATGTGTTGCGGAATGACAAGATCATCGTTGTTATCGCCGAGCCTCTTCCGACGCGAAACGCGAACATGACGGTGCATAACAATGGCGCGATGATCATCGATCTCACGCGACGCGACGCGCCTAACGATCAGCTCAGCGTGTATCATCCCAACGGCATGCAGCTCTCGTTTCACTCGCCGGAGCGCGTTGAAATCAAGATCGAAGGCCAAGCAGTCTCTGTCCACGACAGCGAGATTGCTCGCGGCAGCAACGTCGACTGGCAATGCTCGACGACCGCAACCTCTGGCCTGGAGGTCACCGTCCGATACACGCTGGAAGATGGCTCGGACGTCTTGAAGGCCGAAACGATCATTCGTAATCCAACTACCGAAAATATCGAGTTCACGGCCAGCGACTACATTCGCGCCGACCGAACCTTCGAGTTCGGCAACGATCCGGCGACCGGAATGTTTTGGGCGCACGACGATTGGTTCAAGCAAGCCTACGGCGTTATCGTCGACGGGCGCACTTTGAAACGTGGCGGCAGTCGCGGCGCGGTGCTCGATATTCAGCAGGCGGGAGACGCCAAGATCTCACTCGCGGCCAACGAGTCAACCGCGATCTCTCGCTCGATCTTTCCTGGAGAGAGCTTGCTTGCAGTGCGAGGCATCGCAAATCGAGTGGCCGGTATCGCGAGCCGCGGCAATACATTTCGCGTCTTTGACAAAGCTGGTCCCGTTGTGCATGCTAGATTGACCATATCGCTTGCCGGCCAGGAATATGGCTCCGCGCGCACCGGCGCCAACGGCGAGATTAGATTTGAAACGCCTCAAGCCGTAGACGAATTCACGTATGCGATCGAGGCAAGCGGGGAGCGGCGAGTTGAAGGGACGCACGGCGTCTCGAAGAAGGAAGAGGTCTTCGCGGTTGAACTTCAGGAACTCGGTTCTGTTGCCAGTAACGTCACCGATGAATCCGGGGATCCAATTCCGTGTAAAGTCGCGTTTCACGGACTTGAGGGGACGGCAACGCCAGACTTCGGTCCGGACAGCGGCGCGGTCGCAATCAAGAATCTGCACTACAGCCACAACGGCCAGTTTCGCCAGCCGGTTGCGCCCGGCAAGTACGAAGTGATTATCAGTTTTGGTCCCGAATACGATGCGGTCTTCAAGACCATCGAAGTGGCTCGCGGCGAAACGACCAAACTGTCCGCGAAGCTGAAACGCGTTGTCGATACGACAGGCTGGGTGAGCAGTGACTTTCACAGCCATTCCAGTCCTTCTGGTGACAACACAACAATGCAACTCGGCCGCGTGCTGAATCTGCTTTGCGAGCACGTCGAGTTCTGTCCCTGTACCGAGCACAATCGCGTCTCGTCATATGTTCCACATTTGAAGCAGCTAGGCGTCGAGCACTTGATGGCGACCTGCAGCGGGATGGAACTGACGGGTGGTTTGGGGACGGTGAACCACCAGAACGCGTTTCCGTTGAAGTACGCGCCGCGGACGCAGGACGGTGGTGCCCCTGTCACCGACACCAATCCCGTGACGCAAATCGAACGGCTCGCGCTGTGGGACGACAACAGCGACAAGCTCGTGCAGGAAAACCATCCGAATCTGTACCAGATCATCGGCGACAAAGACTTGAATGACGAGCCGGACGGCGGCTTTGCGGAGATGTTCGGCTTCATGGACGTGGTCGAAGTCCATCCGCCCGAAGGAATCTTTACGAAACCCGAGAAGGACAACAAGGGACGCCTCTCTCGCAACCCGATCTATCACTGGATGCAGATGCTGAATCTCGGTTACCGCATCCCCGGCGTGGTGAATACCGATGCTCATTACAACTTTCACGAGTCGGGTTGGTTGCGAAACTACATACAGAGTCCAACCGACGACCCCGCGAAGATCGACACGATGGAGATGGTTCACGCGTCGGAGGCTGGCCACGTCACAATGACGACCGGCCCGTTCATGGAAGTCGTATTGAAGCCGCAGTCGCGGTCGATCACGCCATCCGGCATTCCCGGCGACGACGTGATCGCGCCCGGCGGCAAGGCAACCGTCTCCGTCCGCGTGCAGTGTTCGAACTGGCTCGACATCAATCGCGTGCAGGTCTTCGTGAACGGCCGTCCAAAGAACGACGTGAACTTCACTCGCCGCGAGACGCCGAAACATTTCGGTGACGGCGTGGTCAAGTTTGAAGCCGACATACCGTTGGCGTTAACAGAAGACGCCCACATCATCGTCGCGACGATTGGCGAAGGCCTCAAGCTCGGCCGCGTCATGGGACCGCTCTGGGGCGAGAAGCCGCCGGTCGCGGTGTCGAATCCGATCTTCGTCGATGTTACCGGCGACGGTTTCCAACCAAACGGCGATCTGCTGGATGTGCCGTTACCGATTGCTGGCATGTGAATTGAGACTACAGGTGTTAGAATGAGACAACCGCAAGTTTTCCAGAAAACGGAACTCAAACATGTCTTCAGTTGACTCATTCCCCTCGCCATCTCACCCCCATCCCAAGCCCGGCGAGCCCGCCTGGGATTTGGCTTTGATGTACCCGCTCCAAGGCGACTGGTCGGTCGAGAATTATCTTGCGCTCGATTCAGGCATGTTGGTCGAATACAGCGACGGATTCGTGCGGGTCTTGCCGATGCCAGGTCTGCTTCATCAATGGATCGCCCGCTTCTTGTTTCTGGCCCTGGAGCGATTTGTTTCTGAACGTCAACTTGGCGAAGTCTTCTTCGCACCGCTGCCGGTTCGACTAACGCCGACGAAGTACCGGGAACCCGATATCGTCTTTGTCCGGCCCGAACGCATTCGGATCATGAAAGGGCAGCCGGATGGGGCTGACTTGGTCATTGAAGTGGTTAGCGATGGTAAAGAAAGCCGCGAGCGAGACTACGTCGAGAAGCGAGCCGAGTACGTTGCGGCGGGTATCCGCGAGTATTGGATCGTCGATCCCGATCAACGAACGATCACGGTTTTAGAACTCGCTGACGGCTCGTACCGAGAACATGGCGTATTTCACCACAGTGACTTGGCATCTTCGTCGTTGCTTGGTGGGTTCTCCGTGCGTGTTGACGACGTGTTTGCCAAGTGCGACGACACGGCCGAATGAGCGAGGCCAGAGCGGCGATAGCGCACTGGAACACGACCTGAAAGCAGCGTGCCGGATTAATCCACGAGCAATCCCGCGAAGTCGCTTTCGGCGTGTTGCTCGGCGAGCAACTGCTTCACTTCTTTCGTGCCGACAACGCGTTTCCAACTCTTGAGCCATTCCTCGGTGTATGGCGAATGCGTGATTTGATAACCCGCCGCGCCCGCCAGTGTGACGCTTTGCAGGTTGATGTAGATCTGTTGGCGCACGACTTCGTCCTTGTTGCGATCCGCCCACAGGTGCCAGCGTATCAGGTTGCCGACGAGCTCCCGGGCTTCTTCCGTCTGCCACGGGATGCTGGGGATAAAGAGGGGACCGTCGTGCCACGGCGGCTGTTCGGCGGACGGGTCGAACATAAGGGCACCCACAACAACTGCCGCCGTGGAGCGCGAAGTGTTGTTCGTTTGTCCAAGGGTCGCTACGTAGCCTGCCGCCGTTCGGCGTACCGTTGGGTGCTTCGACTGCATCATGGCGAGGACGA
>Ga0326597_10004564_pt1 | contig 19444 bp, 28 predicted proteins | sample RVTome_12_FD_203789 | JGI IMG/M metagenome (GOLD analysis project Ga0326597, IMG submission 203789) | Soil microbial communities from uranium-contaminated site in the Upper Colorado River Basin, Wyoming, United States - RVT100D185 | ecosystem: Environmental > Terrestrial > Soil > Contaminated >... | reverse complement strand
ACCTGGCCCGCTGGCTCGCCTTCGGGATACTGGCCGGCCTGGTGGCCCTGGCCGTTGCAGACGCTACCGCGCCGGATCGCCGCGCGCCTGGTGGCCGACCTGGCCGGCTGGCGGGTCGTGCCTCATCCCCTGCTGATCGGGACGAGCGTAACGCGGATCGACGTTACGTCGGCACTCGGACTCGTGGCGGGCGCGTAACGCTGCGCCCCGTTACGCCGGGGGATGACGAATGACCGGGGTCCAGGCTGTCCCGCGCCCGGAAACGGGCGCTCTCGGTCTATACGCGAGAAGTTCTGACCGGGGAGGGGGGGCCATTGAGGGGGGGCACAGGGCCGGGGGGGGCGGGGATCGGGGGGTGCGCTACAAGCTGCTCTCCGTGGTCCAACGCCTGATGTTCGCGCCGGGCCTGCCGTCTGAGCTGCAATCCCGCGTTTGTTCGTGCCACTGGCGGCGCAAGGCCGGCGAGGTTGAGCTGCGCCAGGACACCGCGAGCGGCCGGGCGAGTTACCGGGGACTCGAAACGTGCCGCTCGGTCTGGTCCTGCCCGGTGTGCAACGGCCTTATCACGGAGCAACGGCGCGAGGAATTACAGCGCGCCGTCGGGCACTGGAAGGACCAGGGCGGCGAGTGCTACCTGGTGACGCTCACTTTTCCGCACCAAAGGCGCGACAAGCTGGCCGACCTGGTGGCCGGGATGCGCGCTGCGGCCGACCATTTCAATACGTCGAAGGGTGTCCGCGCCGCGCGCACGGCGGCGGGGTATGTCGGCTCGATCCGCGCCCTTGAAGTGACTTGGGGGAGCTGGCACGGCTGGCACCCTCATTTTCACCTGCTGTACTTTTGCGCGCCCGGCCAGGTGGCGACGCTCGACCGAATGAAGACCGCCTGGGTGGACGCGCTGATTAAGTCCGGCCTAGCGGAAAAATCTCAGCTCAACGACATGCTGCACGGTGCCGATGGCGCGGCGGTCGCCTTCGATGTTCAAAACGGCGATTACGCGGCTGACTACATCGCCAAATTCGGGCATGAGCCGTCGCTGCGCTCGAAAATAGAAACCGGCGAAGTGTGGGGCGTGGCGCGGGAAATGGTCAAGGGCATGAGCAAAGGCGGGCGCAGGCTGCGCGGCGTCACGCCCTTTACGCTGCTCGCCGTGGTCGCCGGCACCTGCGAGCTGCGCGGCATGACGAAGGGCCGCGCCGCCGCTCTTTTCTGCGAGTTCGCCGCCGCCTTCAAAGGCCAGCGACAGCTCTATTGGTCGCCAAAGCTGCGAAAGGCGCTGCAGCTCGGCCGGCTGTTCACCGATGCGGAGCTGCCCGACCTGGTGGACGCGAAGCCGGAAATGGTGACGCGCGGGGTGATCTCGGCCGACGATTGGCGGCTCATCCTCGCGCACGGCCGGCGTGACGATCCGCTGCGCGCGCTCGAGACCGGGGGCATGGACGCGGTGCGGGCGCTGCTCGCGGAGCTGCGCGCCAAACCGCCGCCGCGCGATGATCGGGTAAGCCGGTGGCGCGATGATGGGGCTTTTGCTGACGGCCTGGACGTGGCGCGCGCCCCGCTGCCGCGTCCGGGCTTCGCCGTGGTGACGAATAAAGATGGATCAACGCGAAACGTTTTTGAAGGGGCGCGGCGATGATCGGGCGGGCGAAACGCATTGCCTCGGCAACGGCGAAGGCGCTGAGTAATCCCCTGGTGGTGGCAACGCTGCCGCACGATCTACAGGCCGCGCTCGCGGACCTGGGCGCGGAGCTGGTCGAAATCAATCAACGGTTGGAAAAATTGGAAGGGGTGAACGATGGCGAAAGTTAGGCACGGATACATGAAGTGCGAGACGCGCGGCTGCGTGAATGGCGACGGCGGCGCGGGGCGCGTCCTGGTGAAGCGCGACGAGAAAACCGGCACAATGAGCTACCGCTGCGATGAATGTGATAAGCCTCAATACGCAATCGGGGGAACGACTGCCGCGCGCTTGTGGGAAAAGCAGATAGAGCTGCTCCCCGCTGCCGCGCCCGCGCCGGCTCCCGCGAAGGACGTAACAAAGGAACCTGCCGCGCCGCCGAAGCCTGGCGCTAAACCCGCGCGCCGGCCGACTTCGCTATTGGACGAAGCTGCCGGGGGCTGACCATGCCGCCCAATGATGCCGCGCCGGCCGCGCCGGTAGATCCTGAGCTGGCCGCGCTCGATCCGGGCAACACGCCGGGCCTTGACGACCCCGCGCCTGGTGCCGCGCCGGGTGTGTCCGACCAGGCCGGGGCCGCGCCTGGTGCGTCACAGCCGGCCAGTCCCGATGCGCGCCGCGATGCCGCGCTGGTCGCGCGCATGGGGATTGACTGGATCATCGCCGCCGTGGTGCGGCAATATCCGGTGCTGTCGTATCCCGAAGCAACGCGCGAGCGCGCCGCCGACCTGGCCGGCGCGGTGCTGGCGAAGCATGATTTATTCGGCTGGCTGGCGAAGTGGCGCGAGGAGTTCCAGCTAGGCGCGTTCGTCGTCGGCATCGCCTGGCAGTCCTATCAAGTCGTTCAAAAGGCCAAGGCCACGCCGCCGCCGGTCAACGACCCGCCGAAGCCCGCCGCGCCGTGACCGACAACAAGCGCCGCGCCTCCATCGTCGCGGTGATGGGCGCGACCGGCTCCGGTAAGTCCAGCTCCATTCGTGTCGCGCTTGACGCCGACCAGGGCGGGCGCGTCCTGCTGTGGGACGTCAAAGGCGAATATCTCCGCTACGGCGTCGAGTGCCGGACGCGCCGCGAGCTGTTCGACCGGGCGCTTAAGGCCGGTGCCGGCCCGTTCGCGCTGGCGTTCCGTCCCTCTTTCGATCTGGATATCGGCCGCGCGCAATTCAACTGGTTCTGCATGCTCGCTTATAAGCTCGGGAATGTCCTGGTGGTGGGTGACGAGCTGCACCGCGTCATCCGTGCCGGCTGGTCGCCGGCCGGCTGGTCCATGCTGATCTCGATGGGGCGGGATCGCGGGGTGCGCGTGATCGCGGCCTCTCAGCGGCCGGCTGAGTTCGATAAGGGCTTCTGGGACCAGGCGACGGTGATCCGGGGCGGGCGGCTCAATGGTGAAGCGTCCGCGCGCACGCTGGCCGGGGTGCTGATGGTGCCCTGGCAGGATATTGTTGCGCTGCCTGAGCTGCACTGGATTCAGCGGAGCATTTCCCGGCCGGTGATCGTGCGCGGTCATATTGCGTGGCGCGCCGGCCGGCCGGTTGAAGTGGTGGACCGTGAAATAAATCTTCCCTCGGCCGCTCGCGGCTGACCCCCCCCTATGGACCCCCTCTCATGGGGGGGTAAGTTGCGCCCCGCGTCGTGCTGCGTGACGCTCGACGGTGCATCAGTCCTACTTTTCCACCATGGGGGCGTCAATGAATGGTCTGCTGAACAACTGGATCGTCCGCGCCGGCATCGTCGCCGGCATCACTTACCTGGGCTGGAAGCATTTGCCGCTCGGCGCGACCGGCAAAACGGTGCTGCTGGCCATCGGCGGCGTATCCACCGCCCTGGTGGTCGCCTCAAACGTGCCGCTGGTCAATGCCGTGATGGCCGGGCGCTTGCCGGTCAACATCGCCGCTTCTTGAGCGGCGCGCTCTTAACCCTTTTCGGGATTCCCCATGAAAAAAGCTCTCCTGATTCTCGCCGCCGTTCTCTGCGCGCTGCTCACTCTCCCCGCTGCCGGTGCCGTGCTGCCGGGCGCTCTTGCCCTGGGCATGACCGGCGTCGTGCTCGACTGCCCGGCTTTTGATAACGTCGTGGCCGATGGGGTTGCGACGGCGAAGCTCGACCCGCTGATCGGCCGCACCGTGGACCGGCTGATACTCCAGCTCGGCGGAACCGCGCTCACGAAAGCGATGTTGTCCAATATCCGGCTGCTGGCGAACGAGAAAGTCATTTTCGAGGACACCGGCGCGCGCACCGATGATCGAAATGAGTATCGCGGGATCGCGGCTAATGCGGCGTTCCTGACGCTCGACTTCAACGAAATCCGCGCGCATAACAACGTGGACAAGCAAGCCGGCGCGCTCGACACCCGGGGCGCGGGCATTCGGAAATTGGTTCTAGAGGCGACGATTGCCGGTGCGACGGCGCCGACGTTGGCCGCGCGCGCGATGGTTTCCGCATCGCCGCAGTCGAACAGCGCGCTCTACAACGCGCTGCTCTCAAAGGTGCTGAACCGCACACAGAATTTCGCGGCGGCCGGCGAGTTCCCGATGGCGCTCAATTATGCGCAGGGGATGCGTAGCTTCTTGAAGCGCGTTCACCTGATCGGCGCGACGGTGACGGAGGTGCGCGTCCGCAAGACCTACAAGAGCAATATCACGGATGAGATTTTCAAAGGAACCGACGCTCAGAATGATTTTGTTCAGACTGAGTATGGGCGCGTTCCGCAGGCCAACTTTTTCACGGTTGACTTCATGCCGGACGGCGACGTGACGAAGGCGCTGCCGCTGGAAGACGCGCAGGCGATGGAGTGGCTGGTGACTGTATCCGGCGCCGGTAACGTCGTGATGGTCTCCGAGCTGCTCGACCCGCTGACCAACAACTAGCCGGGCGCGGATCGTGGACGATTCGACCGCCGGCACCTGGAATATCGGCCAGTCCATCAAGGACGTGGCCGCAACCTGGCTCGACTACAGCAAATCAAAGCTCGATGCGGCGGTGCGCTGGACCCCGACCGCTGCCGGGGGCGCGTATGGCGTGGACGCTGCCGGCAACTACTACCTGCGCGGTGCGCCGGCCGGCGCACCGCCTGCGGCCGGGTCGAGTGCACTGCTGATCGTCGGCGCGGTGATCCTGGTCGTAGTGGTGGTGTTGGTTTCGCGCGCGAAATAATCGCGCCGCGCGCCATTGATGTCATGGCGACGTTCGAATCCTTCCTGAATTCCCTGGGCTACACGTCCACCGTCGAGGATGACTTTGTCCGGTGGTTCACGCCCGAGTGGTCGCGAGTGCACGATGATGAGATGGACTTCTTGCGGTCCGAATATGGGCAACAGCAGGAATTCGCCGGCTCGGACGCCTTCGGCACGGCGGGCTATGATCCCAAGTTGTTTAACCCGTCACCGGGCACTACTAATGCCCCAATGGTCACCATTGGCGGAAAAACTTATAACCAGGTCGGTGCGGCGGGCGGCGAACTACTCGCATCTTCCGGCGCAATAAAGGATCCGACATACGGATGGATCCTGCCTGCCGAGGCCTTCAATGCCTTGAATGCCCCAAGCGGTTTCGATCGGGCGCTCGGCGTGGTGATGCCGCTGGTTATCGGCGCCGGCATGACGGCGGGGCTCGTCGCGGGCTTTAGCGCGCTGGCCGCCGCGCCGGCAACGGTGGTCGGGTCCGGCTCTCAAGTGGTCGCGCTCGCTGCGCCCGGCACGTTCGGCGGGCCGCCGCTGTTCGGCCCGGAACATCTGGCGCAAGATGCGTTTGCGTCCGTGCTGACCGTGCCGGCCGATGTCGCCGGCGCGCTGGTGGGACCGGCCGCCGGCACGTTCGCCGGCCCGCCGCTGTTCGGCCCGGCGCATCTGGTGCAAGACGCCGCGCGCGCCGTGTTCAGCTTGCCGGCGGCTCCGCTGGTGTCTCCCTGGCTGCCTGGCGCGGATGTGCCGGTCCTCCCCACGGTGAGTGATCCGGTCCTCCCCGCGGTGAGTGATCCGGTCCTCCCCACGGTGAGTGATCCGGTCCTCCCCACGGTGCGCGAGCTGATCTCTGCCGCGCCGGGCGTGGCGTCGGCTGTCGCGGGGCTCGCGGGCGCGGCGGCGGCGGTGAAGCAACTGGAAGCGGCCGGCGCGGGCGGCGGGCTGTTCGATGTGCCCGGCGCGGTGATCGCCGGGCCGGTGCCGGCGTCCCTCGCATTGGGCACGGTCGGCCTGGTGGTTTTCTCCCTGGCGGTTATCGCGGCGGCGGTCTATCTCACGCGTAAAAAAAGGTAAGGGGTTCCAATGCTCTACCTTGAGTCGTTCGCCGCCGGTCAAACTAAACGGTTTGCCGTTCCCGGCAATTTCTTTCGCGTCAAACGCGTCTCCGGCGTGACATCGGAGTCCGTCGATGTCGTTTTCTTTCGAGACGGTCAGCGCGTCAATCACGATCTGACCGACGCGGACGCGGGCGACGGCATCGGGCCGTTGCCGCAGGGCGCGGGATTCGATTATTTCGAGATCACGTCGGCCGTCGCTCAGAGCGTTTCTTTCGATGTGGCGCGCGGGCTGCGATTCTCTCAGCGCGTGGTCGGTGAGGTCTCTGTTATCGACGGCGGCAAGGCGCGCACGCTCTCTAATCAGGCGTTTTTGGGTCCGAATTTTCAAGCGGCCGTCGCCGCGGAATATGCTCACGTGCAATGGAAGAATCCGGCCGCGAGCGGAATCCGTTCGGTCATCAAGTCTATTTTTGCCGGCGTATCGGCCGCTTCGCTGGTGCATCTATATTTCTTTGATGTCGATTTGACGGTGGCCAACGGCGTGGTCCAAAGCAAGGCAAACGGCGGCGCGGCCGGCTTGACTCAATGCCGGTTGCAATCCAATGCAGTTCTGCTCGGCACGACGGACCTGGGCGCGGTGTATCTCGGCGCGGGCGCTTCTGTTCACCTGCCCTTGCAGGAGCCCCTCGTTTTGGCGGCCGGCGAGGGCGTGATCCTGGTCTCGTTCACCCCTAACGTGGCGCTTGCGACGGCGGCTGAAGTCGTGGAAGAACCCCTGTGAGAATAAATGCGGCTCTGTCGCCTGTAACTGCTCAGGATCGGACGGACCTACAGGCGGCGCTCGATGCGCTGGTGGCCGGGGGCAATCTTGCGCCCGACTTCGCCGCCGTCCGCGGCGCGCTCGCCTCCGGCAAGCGCGCCCGGTTCGTGGACGGCCTGATTCACCAGACGGCGCTCGATATGGGGTTGCGGGTTGAGCCGTGAGCGCGCGCGGGCTCATCGTGGTCGCGTCCCTGGGCGCAATCGCGGCGGCCCTTTATCTCGCATTCACGCGCCAGGCGCAAGCCTCGATCTCTGAGGGCGGGCCGTTCGTCTCCAGCACGGCGGTCGTGGAATGGGTGGACCGCGCCGCGCGTGAGCTGGTCGTGATCGGCGAGCAAGCCGGCGCGGAGCTGGCGAGCGCGGCCGATGGCGCGGTCGGGCTGGTGGACGATACGATTTATCAGGCGACGGGGAGCCGGATCATGAGCGCGCGCTGGCTGGAGCAAAGCTACACGCCGGAATACCGGCCGCTGCTCGATGCGATGCGCGCGGCCGAAGTCAAGCACGGCATCCCCTACGATCTGATCGTGCGCCTGGCGTGGCAGGAATCGCGCTGGAACCCGGCCGCGCACAACGCGGGGAGCAACGCGAGCGGCATCATGCAGATTGTGCCGCGCTGGCATCCGGGCGTTGATCCGTGGGACGCCTATGCTGCGATTGACTACGGCGCGGGGTTCCTCGCGCAACTGTATCGCCAATTCGGAACGTGGGAGTTGGCCTTAAAGGCATACAACTGGGGGCCGGGCAACGTTAAGGCGTGGCTCGACTCCGGGCGCGTGTCGCCGACTGAGCCGATCGAGACTCAGCGTTATTCCGCACAGATTTTGAGCGACCTGGCCGACGCCGGGCGGGTGATCGCGTGAGGCTGGAGGTTATCCTGACCGTCGCCGCGCTGCTGGCCGCCGCCTACGCGCTCTACCGGCTTGGCCAGCGGCCGGCTGATCCGCGCACGTTCTACGCGCACGCGGCCGGCGCGGTGCCGCGTCCCATTGACCCGGCCTACGTCGGCGGCGAGGGGAACGCGGGTGAATAAAAATCTGATCTTGATCGGTGCCGGTGTCGGCCTGGTGCTGGTCGTGGGCGCGTGGTGGGCGGCGCGGCGCGTCTCCGAGGTCGGTTTGTCTGGCGTGGTCGGCGGCGCGGCCGGGCAAGTCGTGAGCGTTGTCAGTCCGGCGAATCCCGACAACGTCTTTAATCGCGCATTTGAGGGGTTGCTAGGCGGCTCGATCTGGGACGTGCTGCATGGGGACCAGCGAGCGCGCGACCTGGGGCCTACGCCGTTCCCCCGGCCGGGGGGCGGGGGCTGATCGTGTCGCCGCGGCCGTTCACGGCTTACTCGGGGAGTTACGGCGCGGATCAGCCGGTGATCGGGGATTTTCAGCCGCGCACGCTGCCTCATGCGGCGGTGGCCGTGCTGCTGGTCCTGGCCGTCTATCTCGTCTATCGGCTGGCGAGGGCCTGAGCCATGGCCGAGGTCTCGCGCGTGCGCCAGCTCGCCGCCGCGTTGCAAGGCGACGGCTGCACGGCTTCCCCTGATCTTTTTTTTCGTGAGTGCTGCGATGAACATGATATTTATTACCGCACCGGGCGCGACCTGGGCGGTGCGCCCATCACGCGCGCGGCAGCGGATCGCCGGCTACGCGCCTGCATGAAGCGCGCGGGGAAAACGCCCCTCGTCGGGCGCTGGTTGCTGCCCTGGTGCTACTTCGGCGCGGTGCGGCTCTTTGGCGGCTCGGCCTGGCGGGGCGAGTGATGGAGTCCTGGCTGCTCGCGCTGGCGACCGCCGTTGTCACTGGCTTGGTGACCTGGGGCGGGGTGCGCGTCGAGCTGCGCTGGCTGCGCCGCGACCTGGACAAGATGGAGCGGCGCCAGGATCGCATCGAGGGCGTGCTGATCGGGCGCGCCGGCCGGTCTTTAGGCTCTGATCCGCTGGAGCATCGCGCCTAGTTTCGATTCCAGCACGAGCTGGCTGCGGTAATACCAGGCGCGGCGTTCGGCGCGGTCCCGCTCGGCGGTGAGCTGGTCCAGGCTGGAGGTTAAGTTTTTCACTTCCAGGGCGAGGGATCGCGCCGCCATTCCGCCAGGTAGAGCAAGCCGTCGCGCCCGAAGCGCGCCCCGAAGTCCGCCCATTCGGGCGGAACCTGATAGCTCGCCATGCTTCCCCCCTCGAGTTTTTTTAGTAGGCCGGGCAGTGTGCGCGTCGTGGCGGCGTTGAGGCAAGGGCGGCGGCGGCGAGCGTGGCGACCAGGGCGAGCGTGAGATTTAACATAATAACCAATGCTCCCTCGCTGATGCCGGCCGGGAAGGCGACCGCCAGGGCGGCGAGCTGCGCGCCGGGATCGGGGAGGGCGAGCGCGACCAGGACGGCGGCGGCGATGAAGGCCGCGAGGGGCGCAATTCTTTTTCCCCAATACTCAACCCGCTGCTCCGCGATGTCTTCCCACAGTCGCCGGGCGCCGATATCGGCGCTGCGCGCCGCCTGCATCCTGATGAGGATGTAGCCTTTCGGATATTTGTCCTCCAGTATTTTTTCTAGCATCAAGCACATCCCCTCATCGGGTTTCGTCCTGCCGCTCCGGTAATTGTTGATGCGCGACGGACTCACCTGCAGGTGCTTTGCGAGCTTGTAATCCGTGTAGAGCTTGAGCGTGCTCTTGGCTTCGTTCAGGAATTGATTTGCAACGGGGCTGTTCGTGTCTAGATCATCGAGTCCGGCTAACTCTGTCGTCATTTTTGCGGTCCCCGCGCTGTGAGCGGGTAATACACTATCTGTTAGTCAACAGGGCATCAATGATGCTCAGGCCGTTGACTAATCAACGGTTCCTGTAGTAGTCTGTTCTCCCCATAGCTGGTGGGCGACCCATAAGGCCACCCCAACGGCTTGTGGCGGGGTGGGGAGCGGTCCCCAGCCCCGGCCACCTTCCAAGCGAAGGGGGCCGCGCTGACATAGGGGACCGCCATGCTATCCATCCGATTCAAAGCCGGAATCCCGGCCGCTGTCGCAGCCGAAGTCTCGCGCATCGAGCAATACCCCTCCTACCAGGTCGCTGAGGGCAGTGCCTACCGCGCCGCTTGGGATCGGCTCGGCTCTCCCTACATGCGGCACTACAACGCGCACCGTGCCGATGATGTGTTGATGAGGATGGCGGCGCGTTACGCGCCGCGCTACTTCGCGCGCGGGATCGCTGCCTGTCAGGGGGTGCGGGCATGAAGCGCCCGCGCCGCACGATCCGCCGCGAGTCCAAGGTTGTGCTGCCTGGATCACGGTCAAAAACGTGGCCGGATGGCCGTCCCCTGGTGCTGATCTGTCCGCCTACCTGCGATGTTGTGCTGATCCGCGAGAAGGGGCGGCGCACGGCTTTCGCTCTGGACATTCTTTCAGCCTACAGCGTCGCCGCGAAGCTCGCCGCTGCCAAGCGTCGCGCGGATCGGAAGGCAAAAAGATGACCGCCCGCCCGCAGCTCACGCCGATGCAGCTCCTTGCCGCTCAGGCCGCGCTGGTCGAGCTGCGCGCTCTCTACAACGCGCGGCTTGACCATATGCGCGCCGTCCTGGCGCTGCTCGGCGCGTTCGATGGCTATTGCGTCCCGGTGCCGGCGTCGCTGCCCGATGCCGGCTCGTTCTGCTCGCTGGCGGCGCTCTCTGCCGGCATGGATGAGCTGGCCGGCTTCATCGAGCGCGCGGAAATCGTGCCGGCGGAAGTCCCGCTCAAGGTGGCGGCGTGATGGGGCATCCCGACGCGATGGGCGAATGGTCGCGGCTCCAGGTGGTGCGGGAGCGGCGGCGCGCGCGGCGTCACCTGATCGGTGCCGCCGTTTTTCTGGCCGTTAGCCTGCTCGCGGTGAGTCGGGCGGCGGATTTTTTGTTTAGCTGAGCGGAGGTAACACGATGGCAAAGGGTAAAGCGTCCGGCGCTGATGCCGGCAAGGTGAAGGGGTTGGGGAAGGGCGACAAGGTGAAGGTGATCGGTGGCGAGCATGAGGGCAAGGCGGGCGAGCTGGAGCATCAGCGCGCCGCAACGGCCACGGCTACAGTGCGGTTCGCCAACGGTGACGCGGCCTCGGTCAAACTGACGGACCTGGCCGCTGCATAGTGATCCGCCCGCAAAAAAAAGCCGCGCCCTTGAGTTTCAGGGCGCGGCTTTCTCTTGCGCTCGCCGTGCTGCTTGGCCGCATGGACGGCCTGATCGCCATGAATCGAGAGCAACGGCGGGCCGTGGAACGATCACAGCGAAGGGCGGGACCTTGATGCCGCGCCGCTACCGCGCGCCGAACGTTCGTTCGGTCGGCAATTCCGACCGGGACCTGGCCCGCTGGCTCGCCTTCGGGATACTGGCCGGCCTGGTGGCCCTGGCCGTTGCAGACGCTACCGCGCCGGATCGCCGCGCGCCTGGTGGCCGACCTGGCCGGCTGGCGGGCCGGGATCATCCAGGGGGGCGGCTGTGAACCGCGTCGCTGTCCTGTTCGCGCGCCGAGATAGTTTCTATAAGGCGCTGCCGTTCTGTGATGTGTGGGACGCGGAGCGCGATGCGCTGCTTTGGCCGGGCGGCGCGCCTGTGGTTGCTCATCCGCCGTGCAGGTCCTGGGGAACGCTGCGCCACATGGCGAAGCCGGCCCCAGGCGAGCGCGCGCTGTCGCCGTGGGCTGTTGAACAGGTGCGGGCCTTCGGCGGCGTCCTGGAGCATCCCTATCGCTCGCAGCTCTGGCCGTTCGTCGGGTTGCCGGCCCCTGGTCATCATGACCGCTATGGCGGCTTCACGATGGTTATCCGGCAATACGATTTCGGGCATCCCTGTGAAAAGAAAACGCTGCTCTACATCGTGGGCCTCTCGCCGGCGAGCTTGCCGCCGCTGCCGTGCCTGGCCGGATGTGCCCGCTTCGTCGTGGGCACATCCGGCCGGAACAGGCTAGGGAAGCGGCTCTTTCGTCCTGAGTGCGAGCGATCCTGGCGTGAGGCAACCCCCCCCCTGCTCGCCTGGTGGCTCTGTGAGGTCGCAATGAAGGCATCCCCATGACCGGGGGCCAGGCTGTCCCGCGCCCGGTAACGGGCGCTCTCGGTATAGAGGCGAGAAGTTCCCACACGCTGGAGGGGGGGGGAGGGGGGGTCCGGGGGGTCCATAGGCCCAAGGGCGGGGATCGTCGCGCCCGGTTCAAGCTGCTGGACGTGGTGCGCCGCTTGAGCTACCGGCGCGGGATGCCCCGCGAGCTGCAGAACCGGGTGTGTACCTGCCACTACAGCCGGCGCGGGGGGCAAAAGGTGAAGGTCCGGCGCGACGTGATCCGAGGCCGCTGTCACTTCGGGGGCCTGGAGAGCTGCCGCAACGTATGGATTTGCCCGGTGTGCAACGGACTAATAACCGAAGAACGGCGCGCGCAACTGCAACGCGCGGTCGGGCGCTGGAAGGACCAGGGCGGCGAGGTTTACCTTCTCACGCTCACATTCCCGCACGCGCGAGCCGACCGGCTCAAGGACGTGCTCGCGCTGATGCGAAATACTATTAACGATTTCAACCGCTGCCGCGCTGTCGTCGCCGCGCGCGCCGCTGCCGGCTACGTAGGCCAGATTCGCGCGCTGGAAGTGACCTGGGGGAGCTGGCATGGCTGGCATCCGCATTTTCACATTTTGCTTTTCTGCGCGCCGGGCCAGCTCGAGGTGTTGAAGCGCATGGAGTCCGCCTGGGTGGACGCGCTGATTAAATCCGGCCTGGCCGATAAATCGAAGCGCAACGACATGCTGCACGGCGCGGGCGGCTCCTCTCCCGCCTTCGATATCCAGAATGGCGATTTTGCCGCCGACTACGTGGCGAAGTTCGGTCACGAGCCGACGTTCCGCTCAAAGCTGGAAGCCGCTGCGCTGTGGGGCGTCGCGCGCGAGATGGTCAAGGGTATGAGCAAGACCGGCCGGCGACTGCGCGGGCTGACGCCGTTCACGATCCTGGCGGTGATCGCGGGCGTGATCTTGATGCACGGCATGAAACGCGGCCAGGCCGTCGCGCTGTTCTCCGAGTACTCGCTGGCGTTCAAAAATCAGCGACAGCTTTACTGGTCGCGCGGCCTGGAGAAGCGGCTCAATCTGGGCCAGCTCTTTACCGATGACGAGCTGCCCGACGCGCTGGACCGAAAGCCGGATATCGTGGATGTGTGCGAGTTGGAACACGAGGACTGGCGCTTAGTCGTGGCGCACCAGGCGCGCGACGATGTGCTTATCGCTGCGGAAGAAGATGGCGAACGGGGCGTTCGCTTGTTGCTGGAACGGCTGCGAGCCCGCCCGCCGACTGCGCCGGCCGGCGTCGAAGTCCGCGAGCCGCTCGACGAGCCGCGCATCCCGTGGCCGCGTCCCGGCTTTGCCGTGGTGGAAAATTCGGACGGATCAACGCGACACGTTTTTGAGAGGGTGCGGCGGTGAGCCAATTAACCGATGGACTGAACGAGCTGGAAAAGCAACTGCGCGCGCTCAGGGTGGGCGGGGTGCTGGTGGTCGCGGAAAAGCTGCCCGGTGTGGTGCTGCTGCTGTTCTCGCTGCTCTCGTTGATCGTCCACCAGATAGAGCGGCAAGCGGTGATCCTTAACGAGCTGAAAAGGAAGGCTGACGATGGCAAAAATTAAATTCGGGCATATGCCGTGCATGGGCGTGAAGGAGGACGGCGCGACGGTCTGCGGTGAGCGCGTTGTCGTGTGGGAAAACGAGAAGGGCACTTTGAGCTGTAATTGCCAGGAGTGCGGCCAGTCGGACTACGCGAAGAAGGGCGATTTCAAATATCCGCGATGGGCTCGGCGGATTGCCCGCGCGCCGGCCGCCGAGCCCGCCGCGGATCCGCAACCCGCGCCCGCGCCGAAAGCGAAAGAAGGGCCGCCGGCCGCGCCGCCCAAGGTGGAAGCGAAACCCGCGCGCCGGCCGACTTCGCTGTTGGACGAAGCTGCCGGGGGCTGACCATGCCGCCCAATGATGCCGCGCCGGCCGCGCCGGTAGATCCTGAGCTGGCCGCGCTCGATCCGGGCAACACGCCGGGCCTTGACGACCCCGCGCCTGGTGCCGCGCCGGGTGTGTCCGACCAGGCAGGGGCCGCGCCTGGTGCGTCACAGCCGGCCAGTCCCGATGCGCGCCGCGATGCCGCGCTGGTCGCGCGCATGGGGATTGACTGGATCATCGCCGCCGTGGTGCGGCAATATCCGGTGCTGTCGTATCCCGAAGCAACGCGCGAGCGCGCCGCCGACCTGGCCGGCGCGGTGCTGGCGAAGCATGATTTATTCGGCTGGCTGGCGAAGTGGCGCGAGGAGTTCCAGCTAGGCGCGTTCGTCGTCGGCATCGCCTGGCAGTCCTATCAAGTCGTTCAAAAGGCCAAGGCCACGCCGCCGCCGGTCAACGACCCGCCGAAGCCCGCCGCGCCGTGACCGACAACAAGCGCCGCGCCTCCATCGTCGCGGTGATGGGCGCGACCGGCTCCGGTAAGTCCAGCTCCATTCGTGTCGCGCTTGACGCCGACCAGGGCGGGCGCGTCCTGCTGTGGGACGTCAAAGGCGAATATCTCCGCTACGGCGTCGAGTGCCGGACGCGCCGCGAGCTGTTCGACCGGGCGCTTAAGGCCGGTGCCGGCCCGTTCGCGCTGGCGTTCCGTCCCTCTTTCGATCTGGATATCGGCCGCGCGCAATTCAACTGGTTCTGCATGCTCGCTTATAAGCTCGGGAATGTCCTGGTGGTGGGTGACGAGCTGCACCGCGTCATCCGTGCCGGCTGGTCGCCGGCCGGCTGGTCCATGCTGATCTCGATGGGGCGGGATCGCGGGGTGCGCGTGATCGCGGCCTCTCAGCGGCCGGCTGAGTTCGATAAGGGCTTCTGGGACCAGGCGACGGTGATCCGGGGCGGGCGGCTCAATGGTGAAGCGTCCGCGCGCACGCTGGCCGGGGTGCTGATGGTGCCCTGGCAGGATATTGTTGCGCTGCCTGAGCTGCACTGGATTCAGCGGAGCATTTCCCGGCCGGTGATCGTGCGCGGTCATATTGCGTGGCGCGCCGGCCGGCCGGTTGAAGTGGTGGACCGTGAAATAAATCTTCCCTCGGCCGCTCGCGGCTGACCCCCCCCTATGGACCCCCTCTCATGGGGGGGTAAGTTGCGCCCCGCGTCGTGCTGCGTGACGCTCGACGGTGCATCAGTCCTACTTTTCCACCATGGGGGCGTCAATGAATGGTCTGCTGAACAACTGGATCGTCCGCGCCGGCATCGTCGCCGGCATCACTTACCTGGGCTGGAAGCATTTGCCGCTCGGCGCGACCGGCAAAACGGTGCTGCTGGCCATCGGCGGCGTATCCACCGCCCTGGTGGTCGCCTCAAACGTGCCGCTGGTCAATGCCGTGATGGCCGGGCGCTTGCCGGTCAACATCGCCGCTTCTTGAGCGGCGCGCTCTTAACCCTTTTCGGGATTCCCCATGAAAAAAGCTCTCCTGATTCTCGCCGCCGTTCTCTGCGCGCTGCTCACTCTCCCCGCTGCCGGTGCCGTGCTGCCGGGCGCTCTTGCCCTGGGCATGACCGGCGTCGTGCTCGACTGCCCGGCTTTTGATAACGTCGTGGCCGATGGGGTTGCGACGGCGAAGCTCGACCCGCTGATCGGCCGCACCGTGGACCGGCTGATACTCCAGCTCGGCGGAACCGCGCTCACGAAAGCGATGTTGTCCAATATCCGGCTGCTGGCGAACGAGAAAGTCATTTTCGAGGACACCGGCGCGCGCACCGATGATCGAAATGAGTATCGCGGGATCGCGGCTAATGCGGCGTTCCTGACGCTCGACTTCAACGAAATCCGCGCGCATAACAACGTGGACAAGCAAGCCGGCGCGCTCGACACCCGGGGCGCGGGCATTCGGAAATTGGTTCTAGAGGCGACGATTGCCGGTGCGACGGCGCCGACGTTGGCCGCGCGCGCGATGGTTTCCGCATCGCCGCAGTCGAACAGCGCGCTCTACAACGCGCTGCTCTCAAAGGTGCTGAACCGCACACAGAATTTCGCGGCGGCCGGCGAGTTCCCGATGGCGCTCAATTATGCGCAGGGGATGCGTAGCTTCTTGAAGCGCGTTCACCTGATCGGCGCGACGGTGACGGAGGTGCGCGTCCGCAAGACCTACAAGAGCAATATCACGGATGAGATTTTCAAAGGAACCGACGCTCAGAATGATTTTGTTCAGACTGAGTATGGGCGCGTTCCGCAGGCCAACTTTTTCACGGTTGACTTCATGCCGGACGGCGACGTGACGAAGGCGCTGCCGCTGGAAGACGCGCAGGCGATGGAGTGGCTGGTGACTGTATCCGGCGCCGGTAACGTCGTGATGGTCTCCGAGCTGCTCGACCCGCTGACCAACAACTAGCCGGGCGCGGATCGTGGACGATTCGACCGCCGGCACCTGGAATATCGGCCAGTCCATCAAGGACGTGGCCGCAACCTGGCTCGACTACAGCAAATCAAAGCTCGATGCGGCGGTGCGCTGGACCCCGACCGCTGCCGGGGGCGCGTATGGCGTGGACGCTGCCGGCAACTACTACCTGCGCGGTGCGCCGGCCGGCGCACCGCCTGCGGCCGGGTCGAGTGCACTGCTGATCGTCGGCGCGGTGATCCTGGTCGTAGTGGTGGTGTTGGTTTCGCGCGCGAAATAATCGCGCCGCGCGCCATTGATGTCATGGCGACGTTCGAATCCTTCCTGAATTCCCTGGGCTACACGTCCACCGTCGAGGATGACTTTGTCCGGTGGTTCACGCCCGAGTGGTCGCGAGTGCACGATGATGAGATGGACTTCTTGCGGTCCGAATATGGGCAACAGCAGGAATTCGCCGGCTCGGACGCCTTCGGCACGGCGGGCTATGATCCCAAGTTGTTTAACCCGTCACCGGGCACTACTAATGCCCCAATGGTCACCATTGGCGGAAAAACTTATAACCAGGTCGGTGCGGCGGGCGGCGAACTACTCGCATCTTCCGGCGCAATAAAGGATCCGACATACGGATGGATCCTGCCTGCCGAGGCCTTCAATGCCTTGAATGCCCCAAGCGGTTTCGATCGGGCGCTCGGCGTGGTGATGCCGCTGGTTATCGGCGCCGGCATGACGGCGGGGCTCGTCGCGGGCTTTAGCGCGCTGGCCGCCGCGCCGGCAACGGTGGTCGGGTCCGGCTCTCAAGTGGTCGCGCTCGCTGCGCCCGGCACGTTCGGCGGGCCGCCGCTGTTCGGCCCGGAACATCTGGCGCAAGATGCGTTTGCGTCCGTGCTGACCGTGCCGGCCGATGTCGCCGGCGCGCTGGTGGGACCGGCCGCCGGCACGTTCGCCGGCCCGCCGCTGTTCGGCCCGGCGCATCTGGTGCAAGACGCCGCGCGCGCCGTGTTCAGCTTGCCGGCGGCTCCGCTGGTGTCTCCCTGGCTGCCTGGCGCGGATGTGCCGGTCCTCCCCACGGTGAGTGATCCGGTCCTCCCCGCGGTGAGTGATCCGGTCCTCCCCACGGTGAGTGATCCGGTCCTCCCCACGGTGCGCGAGCTGATCTCTGCCGCGCCGGGCGTGGCGTCGGCTGTCGCGGGGCTCGCGGGCGCGGCGGCGGCGGTGAAGCAACTGGAAGCGGCCGGCGCGGGCGGCGGGCTGTTCGATGTGCCCGGCGCGGTGATCGCCGGGCCGGTGCCGGCGTCCCTCGCATTGGGCACGGTCGGCCTGGTGGTTTTCTCCCTGGCGGTTATCGCGGCGGCGGTCTATCTCACGCGTAAAAAAAGGTAAGGGGTTCCAATGCTCTACCTTGAGTCGTTCGCCGCCGGTCAAACTAAACGGTTTGCCGTTCCCGGCAATTTCTTTCGCGTCAAACGCGTCTCCGGCGTGACATCGGAGTCCGTCGATGTCGTTTTCTTTCGAGACGGTCAGCGCGTCAATCACGATCTGACCGACGCGGACGCGGGCGACGGCATCGGGCCGTTGCCGCAGGGCGCGGGATTCGATTATTTCGAGATCACGTCGGCCGTCGCTCAGAGCGTTTCTTTCGATGTGGCGCGCGGGCTGCGATTCTCTCAGCGCGTGGTCGGTGAGGTCTCTGTTATCGACGGCGGCAAGGCGCGCACGCTCTCTAATCAGGCGTTTTTGGGTCCGAATTTTCAAGCGGCCGTCGCCGCGGAATATGCTCACGTGCAATGGAAGAATCCGGCCGCGAGCGGAATCCGTTCGGTCATCAAGTCTATTTTTGCCGGCGTATCGGCCGCTTCGCTGGTGCATCTATATTTCTTTGATGTCGATTTGACGGTGGCCAACGGCGTGGTCCAAAGCAAGGCAAACGGCGGCGCGGCCGGCTTGACTCAATGCCGGTTGCAATCCAATGCAGTTCTGCTCGGCACGACGGACCTGGGCGCGGTGTATCTCGGCGCGGGCGCTTCTGTTCACCTGCCCTTGCAGGAGCCCCTCGTTTTGGCGGCCGGCGAGGGCGTGATCCTGGTCTCGTTCACCCCTAACGTGGCGCTTGCGACGGCGGCTGAAGTCGTGGAAGAACCCCTGTGAGAATAAATGCGGCTCTGTCGCCTGTAACTGCTCAGGATCGGACGGACCTACAGGCGGCGCTCGATGCGCTGGTGGCCGGGGGCAATCTTGCGCCCGACTTCGCCGCCGTCCGCGGCGCGCTCGCCTCCGGCAAGCGCGCCCGGTTCGTGGACGGCCTGATTCACCAGACGGCGCTCGATATGGGGTTGCGGGTTGAGCCGTGAGCGCGCGCGGGCTCATCGTGGTCGCGTCCCTGGGCGCAATCGCGGCGGCCCTTTATCTCGCATTCACGCGCCAGGCGCAAGCCTCGATCTCTGAGGGCGGGCCGTTCGTCTCCAGCACGGCGGTCGTGGAATGGGTGGACCGCGCCGCGCGTGAGCTGGTCGTGATCGGCGAGCAAGCCGGCGCGGAGCTGGCGAGCGCGGCCGATGGCGCGGTCGGGCTGGTGGACGATACGATTTATCAGGCGACGGGGAGCCGGATCATGAGCGCGCGCTGGCTGGAGCAAAGCTACACGCCGGAATACCGGCCGCTGCTCGATGCGATGCGCGCGGCCGAAGTCAAGCACGGCATCCCCTACGATCTGATCGTGCGCCTGGCGTGGCAGGAATCGCGCTGGAACCCGGCCGCGCACAACGCGGGGAGCAACGCGAGCGGCATCATGCAGATTGTGCCGCGCTGGCATCCGGGCGTTGATCCGTGGGACGCCTATGCTGCGATTGACTACGGCGCGGGGTTCCTCGCGCAACTGTATCGCCAATTCGGAACGTGGGAGTTGGCCTTAAAGGCATACAACTGGGGGCCGGGCAACGTTAAGGCGTGGCTCGACTCCGGGCGCGTGTCGCCGACTGAGCCGATCGAGACTCAGCGTTATTCCGCACAGATTTTGAGCGACCTGGCCGACGCCGGGCGGGTGATCGCGTGAGGCTGGAGGTTATCCTGACCGTCGCCGCGCTGCTGGCCGCCGCCTACGCGCTCTACCGGCTTGGCCAGCGGCCGGCTGATCCGCGCACGTTCTACGCGCACGCGGCCGGCGCGGTGCCGCGTCCCATTGACCCGGCCTACGTCGGCGGCGAGGGGAACGCGGGTGAATAAAAATCTGATCTTGATCGGTGCCGGTGTCGGCCTGGTGCTGGTCGTGGGCGCGTGGTGGGCGGCGCGGCGCGTCTCCGAGGTCGGTTTGTCTGGCGTGGTCGGCGGCGCGGCCGGGCAAGTCGTG
>Ga0326597_10004563_pt1 | contig 19447 bp, 18 predicted proteins | sample RVTome_12_FD_203789 | JGI IMG/M metagenome (GOLD analysis project Ga0326597, IMG submission 203789) | Soil microbial communities from uranium-contaminated site in the Upper Colorado River Basin, Wyoming, United States - RVT100D185 | ecosystem: Environmental > Terrestrial > Soil > Contaminated >... | reverse complement strand
GCGAACGGCGTCGCGCTGTTCTCTTACGACAGCGTCGCCGCGGGGCGCGACGGCGGCCGGCGCTATTTCGCGAGCCTGAAACCCGCGCTTCTCGAGGACGTCCCTCGCCCGCCCACGCGCTGACCCATGCACCCGGTTGACGCCGCCGTCCTCGTCGCCTACTTGGCCGGCGTCGTGGCCTTCGGCTTTTTCGTCGGCCGCGCGCAACGCACGGTGCAGGACTACTTCGTCAGCGGCCACCGCCTGCCGGTCCTGGCGATTCTCGGCTCCATCGTCGCGACCGAGACGAGCACGGTCACGTTCATCAGCGTGCCCGGCCTGGCCTTCGTGGGGGACTTCACGTTTCTCCAGCTCGTGTTCGGCTACGTCCTCGGGCGCATCGTCGTGTCCGTCGTGCTCATGCCCGGGTTCTTCCGAGGCGAGCTGCTGACCGTCTACGAGCTGCTGGGCCACCGTTTCGGGCACTCGACCCGGCGGCTGGCCTCCGCGGTGTTTCTCGCCACGCGCAGCCTGGCCGACGGGTTCCGCCTGTTCGCCACAGCCCTCGTGCTTGCGGCGTTGTTCGGGGCCGGCGCGGCGTCCGACGCCGGCAGCACGGCGCTGCTCGTCATGTCGATCCTCGTCATCAGCGTGTTGACGGTGGCCTATACGTACGCCGGCGGGATGACGGCGGTCGTCTGGACCGACGTCGTGCAACTCTGCGTGTACCTGGTGGGCGCGGTCGCGGCGGCGGCCGTGCTGCTCGACCTGATTCCGGGCGGGTGGGCGGGCGTCGTCGGCGTCGCCGGGCCGCTCGGCAAGCTGCGCGTGATCGACTTCACGTGGGACGTCACCCGGAGCTACACGTTCTGGTCGGGCGTGCTCGGCGGCATGTTCCTCACCACGGCGACGCACGGCACCGATCAGATGCTGGTGCAGCGGTACCTGTGCGCGCGCTCGCTCGGGGCCGCGCGCGCGGCGCTGCTCCTCAGCGCGGTCGTCGTCTTCGTGCAGTTCACGCTGTTTCTCGCCATCGGCACGATGCTGTTCGTCTACTACACGCGGGTGGCGCCGGCGGAACTGAGCGCGTTCACGGCGGCAGGCGAGATCGCGTCCGATCGGGTCTTTCCGCACTTCATCGTGTCGCACCTGCCGGTGGGCCTCGTGGGCCTCGTGCTCGCCGCCATTCTCGCGGCCGCGATGTCGACGCTGTCCTCGTCGCTCAACTCCTCGTCGGCAGCGGCGATGGGCGATTTCATCCTGCCCCGCCGGGGCGCATCGCTCTCGGACGCCACCAAGCTTGCCTGGTCGCGGCGGCTCACGGTCGTGTTCGCGGTTGTGCAGGCCGGCGCGGCGATGGCAGCCATCCAGCTCTCGCGTCGGGTCGTGGACGAGGTGCTCGGACTGGCCGCGTTCACGAGCGGCCTGATCCTCGGGCTCTTTCTCCTGGGGACGCTCACGCGCCGCGTCCGCGAGCGCGGCGCGCTGGCGGGCGTCGCGGCTGGCACGGCCGTCATGCTCGGCGTGAAGCTCGGCACGGCCGTTTCGTGGCAGTGGTACGTGCTCATCGGCACCGCGGTGACGTTTGCGGTGGGATGGGTGACGTCGTATGAGGTGGGCCATGGACCCGACAGGCGCGCGTCAACCGGCGGATGAGCGGGCCCGGCGGGCCGGCGGGCTCGTCGCGGCCGCGCTCGACGCCCGGGCGTTTCCGGCGGCCGTCGTCGAGGTCGGCAGCCGGGCCGACGTCATCTGGACGGAGGCGTTCGGCCGGCTGACGTTCGAGCGCGACGCACCAGCGTGCCGGCTCGACACCATCTTCGACCTGGCGTCGCTGACCAAGGTGATCGCCGCCGTCCCGCTCGTGATGCGCGCGATCGAGCAGGGGGGCCTGGCGCTCGACACCCGCGTGGCCGACGTCGTGCCGGCCTGGCGCGGCGCCGACCGGGCCGCGGTGACGGTGCGCCATTTGCTCGACCACTCCGCCGGTCTGCCCGCCCACCAGCGGCTGTGGCAGCGCCTCGAGCGGCGCGATCAGGTCGAAGCGGCGGTCGCGACTCTCCCACTGGAGCGGCCGCCCGGCACGGCTGCGGTCTATTCCGATCCCGGCTTCATCCTGCTGACGTTTGTGCTCGAACGCGCGCTCGGCGCCCGGCTGGACGCTCTCTTCAGACCGCTGTCCGCGACGCTGGGCCCGGTGTTGACCTTCACGCCGGCCCCGGCCCTTCGCGACGACATCGCGCCCACCGAGGACGACCCGTGGCGGGGGCGCGTGCTGCGCGGCGAAGTACACGACGAGAACGCCGCGCTCTGCGAGGGCGTCGCGGGTCACGCCGGCCTGTTTGGCACGGCCGGCGCCGTCGGCCGGTTCGCGCGCCTCGCGCTGGAGACGTTCACGCGACCGACGGCGCTCGGCGCTCCGGAGCTGATGAGGACCTTTGCGGCTCGCTCGACCGTGCCCGGCAGCTCACGAGCGCTCGGCTGGGACACGATGCTGCCGACCTCGTCGTGCGGCGGTAAGCTCTCGGCGCAGGCCATCGGCCACACCGGGTTCACCGGCACGTCGCTCTGGATCGACCCGGCACGGGACTTCTACGTCGTGCTGCTGACCAATCGCGTGCACCCGACCCGCGAGAACGTCCAACTGCAGGCCCTGCGGCCCCGGCTGCACGACGCGCTGGTCGAGGGATTCGGGGCCTAGGAACCGCCGCCGCGGCCACCCCGCGCACCGCCCGCGCCGCCGCCTCGATCTCCGCCGGCGCCACCGCGCCGGTTTCCCGGATCCAGGCCGCCGCGCTGACCGCCACGGCCGGGCCGATCGCCGACGCCCGCGCCGCCGCGGCCGTCACCTCCACGGCCGCCGCGGCCGGCCCCGTCGCGGCCACGCCCGGCGCTGCCGCCCACACCGCCACCGACACGGCCCATGCGGAGCATCGCGGCCTGGTAGTCGAAGAGCCACTGGTTGTACTGCTGGGCGTTGTTGTAGATGCGGATCGACGTGGCCGTGCTCTCGCTGTACACGCCGCGGATGCCGCCCTGCACGGCGCCGCCCGCCGGCGACCCGACCGCGCCCGGCTGCGCGCCGCCGCGTCCGCTGCCCGCCTGCTGACCGCCGCCCGTGCCGGCCCCGGGCGTGATGACCGACCCGGTGCCGAGCACCTGAAAGTCCTTCCCGGTGATCGGGTCCTTCCACTTCTTGCGCAGGTATCGCTGTTCGACGAGGTCGTCGATGCTCAGGGGCAGCGCGCCGTTGTTCTTGACGGCGAAGAGCGCGATGGCGCGCGCGTACTGCTCGCCGCGGAAGATGAGGTCGTCTTCCTTCTGGCGCTGCGCCTGCTGCCGCCACGTGGGCAGCAGGGTGCTCATCCAGATCGCGGTGACCCCCATGCCCACGAGCAGCGCGACCATGATGTAGCCGCGATCGCCCGGCTGCGGTCTACCAGTCGCCATGCCGGCTGCCGTCCATGGCTGTATCCGGCGATCCGCTCTTCACGTCGTAGATGCCCGCGGCCGCCGATCCCGAGCCGGGCTCCGGCGTGGCCGGAACCGTAATCCAGGTGTCGCTCGACTCGGTGAACGGGTCCCGCGGCACCGCGCGGATGTAGCTCTCGGACACCAGCGTCTGCAGCGACTCGGGATACCGCCCCTTGTCGGCGTAGTACTGGTCGATCGCATCGCGCATCAGGAACAGATCCGACTTGAGCGCCGCCTCTTTGGCGTACGTCTTCGAGTTGCGGTACTGGTTCATCGCCAGGGTGGCCAGCACCACCACGATCGAGAGCACGACGAAGAGCTCGATCAGCGTCCAGCCGCCGTCGGCGCCGCGCAGGCGTCGCGTCATGACGTCACCAATCCTTGTACTTCGTCCCGTTGAGCGCCGTTCCGTCCAACCTGGTGCGAACATCGAAGACGTTCTGCCCGCCCCAGGCGCGCGAATCGGGCGCGTCGTTGTAGGACCGCAGGGCCCAGTCCGTCGAGCCGGTCATCGGGTCGATCGGGATCCGCCGGAGGAACTTCTTGCGGTTGCCTGTTGCGTCGTTGGTCAGCGTCACCCCGTCCACGAGCTGCTGCAGGCTGGACGGGTAGTTCTCGCCGCCGAACTGCAGCTCGGTCGTGGCAATCCGACCGGCGTCCGCCCAGTCCTTGAACTGGTCGATCGCCGTCCGCATCTCGCGCAGCGAGCGTTTCAGTTCGATTTCCTTCTGGCGCTTCATCGAGACGCGTACGAGCGGCAGCGCGGCCGAGGCCAGGACGATCATCACGGCCGTCGCCACGAGCAGCTCCACGAACGTGAAGCCGGGCGACGAGCGGTCCATCCAACGTCGCAGCGTCGTCATCCTTTTGCCTTCTTCCCTTTGTCCTTTCTTCCGCCTACCGCACGATCACCGATGCGGGTACCAGGCGCACCGGAATCGCCTTGCCCTGGGCGTCGTTCATCACGCCCGAGAGCGCAATCTGCGACGACCCGGGTCCGATCGCCTCGAAGACGACGGCCGCGAGAAGTCCGTCGCCGGAGACGCCACTCTGATCGCCCGGGCGCGTGATGACCATGTCGATGCGGCCCGCGGCCTCGTCGATCTTCGGCGTGAAGGCCGGGGTCGCGCCGCCCTGGGCCATGAAGCTGCCCTGTGTGACGCTCACGGCGCGCAGTACCTTCGGGTCGTAGGTGACCGTCAGCGCCACGGTGCCCAGCCTGGCGGCGCCGGCCACGGCAATCGGCATCGTGTAGGGCGGCCCGCCCGCTTGCAGCTCTCCGGCGGGCGCGGACACCGTGATCTGCGCGATCCCGGCGGGTTCCGCGCCCACGGGCTCGATGGGGACGACGCCGGGCGCGCGGGCGCCCACTGGCGGCAGGTCGCCGGCCGGCGGAGAGACCGTCTGGACCGGCGGCGGCCCGCCCGTGCGCCCCGCCGCGGGCGCCGCGCCGGCTGGCGGTGGCGGCGCGTCGGGGGAGATCAACTGCGGCTGCTGCGTGGCCCCGAGATTGGCGAACGTGCCGACGAACAGCGGCCGAAGATCCTCGACCGTGAGCTCGTGCGACCGCACGATGTGCGGCGTGACGATCATCACGATGTCGCTCTCCTCGAACGACGAGTCTTCCGATCCGAAGATCCGCCGGAGGCCCGGAATGCGGGCCAGCCCCGGAATGCCCTTGAGCAGCTCGCGATCCTCCTCGCGAATCAGGCCCGCCAGGAACACGGATTCACCGTCGCGCAGCCGCATGCTCGTCACCGCCTGGCGCTGCACGAACGTCGGCAGCGACTGCCCCGCCACGTCGATGTTCGGGCCGAGGCCGCTCTTCTCGACGCTCAGCGGATCGAGGATGATCTCGTCGTTGTAGGTGACCCTCGGCGTCATCGTCACGTTCACGCCGACCTGGCGGTACGCGTACGACGTCTGCGGCACGGTCTGCACGCCCCCGGCGGCCACCGATCCGAACGTCGTCTGCGCGACCGGGATGTTGTCACCGAGGTTCAACGACAGGCTGGCGCCTTCGCGCCCGCGGAGCTGCGGCTTGGCCAGCACCTTCGTGCTCGTGTCCGACTCCAGCAGCCGGATCTGGGCCGTCGGAATGCTCAGGTAGGTGTCCGAGCGGCCGGCGTTCTGGAGGTCGGTGATGTTGAACGGCGGCGACCCTGCCTGCCCCGGCACGCCGCCGGGCGAGAGCGTGAAGCCGAGCGTGTAGCTACCCAGGTCGATGCCGAGCTGCCGGGCGCGCTTGCGGTCGATCTCGAGGATCTCGATGTCGATGACCACTTCCGCGCGCGGCTTGTCGACGGCCTTGATGACGCTGTCGATGATCTGGAGCACCGGCGCGGTCGCCTTGACGACGAGCGCGTTGGACGCTTTCTGCGGCTGGATGACCGGCCGGTTCGCCGAGCCCACGTTGGTCAGCTGCGTCAGCAGCTGCTGCACTTCGGTCGCGTCGGCGTGGCTCAGGTAGAAGGACTGGACGTACACCTCCTCGAACTGCGCGCGCTTCTGCGGCGTGTCCTGGTAGACGAAGATCGTTCGCGGGTTCACGACCTTGAACGTCAGCGTGTTGGCCGTCAGCACCTGATTCAGCACCTCGTCGAGCGGCATGTCCTGGATGTCGATCGAGTAGGCGCGCGACAGGTTGGGGTCGACGCCGGCGTCGTACGTGATGTTGATCCCCGTGAAATCCGAAATCGTCCGGAGGATGTCTCGCACGGCGGCGTTCGGAAACCGCATCCCCGGCACGCGCGTTCGCGGATCGAGCATCGGGAACGGCGACGTCTGCGCCGCCTCCGCGCGCATCTCCTCCACCCGCGACGGGGGCCGCGCCGCTTCCACCCGCTCGCGGATCTGCCGCTCGAGCGCGATGGCCCGCGCGAGCGCGAGCGTGTTCGACGGGTCGAGGTCGGCCGCCAGACGGTACTCGGCCACCGCGCCCGGCAGGTGCTCCTGCGCTTCCAGGTCGCGGGCACGATCGATATGCACCGCCGAGGCCATCCGTGACGCGTACTGGAGCTTCACCCGGGCCTCCAGGCGGTCCGGATGCCGCAGCAGCGCCTCGCGGTAATAGGCCACGGCCGAGTCCCAGTCGCCGGCCCTGGCCGCCTGTTCTCCCCGCTTGAGCGCCTGCCCGGTCGCGCAGCCCGCCAGGGCGACCACCGCGACCAGCACAACTAGTTTGTGAAGACGTTGCACCACATGCTCCTTGCTTCGCGTCGAGCGCACCCTATCCGCCTCCCAGGGCGATCGTGCGCTGACCGCTGCCGTCCACATACGAGACGATGGCCGACTGCGCGCCGACCTTGACCAACCGGTAGCGCCCGTCGACGGTGTCGCCTTCAGTCGCGTGAAACAGCGCCCCGGTGCCCGAGTCTCTCAGCGTCGCCACCATGTGGCCGTCCGGGGCCTGGAACAGACCCGTCAGCCGCAGCGGCACGGGGGGCGGGCCGGTCGGGCGAGGCGGGGGCGGCGGGGCCGCCGCCTCGCTCGGCAGCGGCGGGGGCGGCGGCGGCGCGGGCCGCGAGCCAAAGCGGAACAGATTGCGCCCGACGTCCACCGGGCCGGGCGTCGCGCCCAGTGCGGCAAGCTGCACCGGCTGCGGCAGCAGCGGCTCGGCGGGCGCGGCCGTGGGGACGCCCGTCGTGCCCGGGGTCGCGGCGGTTGTGCCGCCCGCGATCGGTGCGGCCGGAGGCTGGCCGGTTCCGTCGGGCCACCACACCCACGCGACGAGCACGGCCAGCACCGCCAGGAGCAGCAGCGTGCGCGTGCGCTCGGGACCCGGATCCGGGAGGACCTTCATCGTCTCGTCCTCCCCGTCGGCCCGGAGTCGCGGGTCCGGTAGTAGGTGGACACGTCAAGGAGCAGCTCGAGGCTGCCCTCGTTCTGGTCGTTGGGCTGCGCCAGCTCCACGCGATCGATGATCACGAACTCCGGTGCCGACTCCACGGCGTGCAGGAATCGCCGCACGCCGTCGTAGCCGCCCGTCAGCGTCGCCTGCGCCGTCATGCGCTCGAGCCCGCTGTCCTCGAGCCGTCCCGGATCGTACTGCCCGCGTTCGAACCGTACGCCGGCCCGTTCCGCCACCCGGTTCAACCAGAAGCCGGTGACTTGCACGGCCCCATCGAAGCCCCGAGGCAGGATCGTCTCGTACAGGGTCCGCAGGTCCTCGTCGGCGCCGCGCGTGCCCTGATGGGCTGCGCGCGCCTCGGCGGCCTCGCGCCGCGCGGCGGCCAGATCGGCCTGCGCCTGCAGCACGTCGGCGGCTCCCGTCGACACGCGGCGCTGGAGCGGCAGGGCGAGCAGCGCCGTTGCCGCCACATTGGCGGCCAGCAGCAGCGCCAGCGGCACGACAACGCGCCGGCGTTCGCGCAGGATGCGGCGCCAGAGCGTCACGGCCGGCCTCCGTTGGCCATCGGCGGCGGCAGGTAGAACGTCTCGACGATCGCGCTGATCGACCCGTCGTCATTGGCGGCCTTTTCGGTCGGGAGGACGTCGAAGAACGTGCCGGTCTCGAGCATCGCCCGCACGAACTCGTTCAGGTCGGCGTCCTGCTGGGCGACGACGTTGAGCACGAGCAGGCGCTCGCCCGACTCCACCCGGTGGGCCACGCCGACGAGCCGGACTTCGAACGGCAGCGCGCCTTCGATGATGTCGAAGAACTGCGTCCAGGAGAACGTGCGTTGCGCGATGAGGTGGTTCGCTTCAGCGGTGCTGGCGGCGAGCGCGCGCAGCCGGCCCGTGTCTGCGGCTGCGGAGAGCGTCGCCGCGTCCGCCCGGATGCGCGCAGCCTCGTCGCGGTTGTACGCGATGTCGCGGTCCTGGGTCGCCCGGGTCGCAGACAACGTCCTGACCCGCGACGCGTTGAACGCCGTGAGCGCCAGGAGCGCGACCGCAGCGACGGCGAGCGCGAGCGAGACGAGCCGCTCGTTGTAGAAGGGCCGGGCGGAGAGGTTGGCGCCGAGCATCGGTCAGGCCACCCGGCTTTCGCGAAGGATCACGCCCACCGGCGCGGCGAGCGCGTCGAGGTCGGCCGCCGTGAGCGAGCGGTTCTTCAGGCCGACGAGCGGACGGACGTCCACTTCCTGGACGGCAAGGCCAAGGCGTTGCTCGATCTGGGCCCGAGCTCCGGCGCTCTCGGCCGACTGCGAGGCGGCGCCAGCCAGCCAGACGTGGCGGAACGTCGCGCCCCCCAGCCGATCGCGGTGGTACATCGCGGTCTGGTGCACCAGGGTGTCGAGCGGCTCATCGTGCACGGCGGCGCGCTGGCGGCAGAACATCAGGTGGCCGTCCCGGAGGATCGCGAGCGTCGTGGACTCGGGCGCGAGGCAGACGACGAGCGCGTCCCCGTCGAGGCGTCCGCCAGCGAGAATGGCGTTCACGACGTTGAAACCGGCCAGATCCACGATGCCGGCATGAATGTCGAGGGCGCTCGTGACGCCCTCGTACTGCGCGAGGACGTCCTCACGCGCGGCGACGGTGGCAAAGGTCGTGGACGCCCCGTCGGCGTGCGCGACGAAGTGCGCGACGCGGGCCTCGCCGATGGGAAACGGCAGGGACTTCCGGAGCTGCCACCGCAGGATCGTGTCGAGGTCGGCCGGTCTGGCCGGGACGTCTGTCAGCGTGACGAGCGAGACGCGAGCGACGTGGTCGGGGACGACGAGCGCCGCCCGCCGGGCCGCGCGGAGGCCCGCCTGCTCGAGCGCGCGGCCGAGCGCCGCGACGACGTCGTCGGGTGCCACGATATTGAGGCCCGCGAGCGCCGGCGTGACCGCGCCGTCGGGCAGCGCTTCCGAGGCGTAGGCGCCGACGGTCGGGCGGCCGCGCGCGGCCGACACGGAGGCCACCGTGACGCGCCGGCTGGTCACTTCGACCGCGATCGAGGGCGGCGCCGGCGCGAACCAGCCGGCTGACGAGGTCGTGTCGCTCATTCGACGAAGGTCACCTTGTTGATTTCCCGGAGCGTCGTCGTGCCGTCGAGCACGCGCGCGACGGCGCACTGCCGGAGGAACGTCATACCTTCGTCCTGCGCGGCGCGCTTGATTTCCGACGTCGGCCGCCGATCCAGGATCATGTCGCGAATCCGATCGGTCAGGTCCATCAGCTCGCAGATGGCCGTGCGGCCCTTGAATCCCGTGCCGCTGCACTCGATGCAGCCGGCGCCCTGCCAGAACCGCGCGGTGGTCGCGAGCGTCGGGTCCATCGCCGATTCGACGAGCTGCTCGCGGGTCACCGTCGCCGGCTGCTTGCAGTGCGCGCAGATGCGCCGGACGAGGCGCTGGGCCAGCACGCAGTTGAGGGCCGACACGAACTGGTAGGCCTCGACGCCCATGTTCAGGAACCGGCCCAGCACGTCGATGACATTGTTGGCGTGCACGGTCGTGAAGACGAGGTGGCCCGTGAGCGCCGATTGAATCGCGATCTGCGCCGTTTCCGGGTCGCGGATCTCGCCCACCATGATCTTGTCCGGGTCGTGACGGAGAATGGACCGCAGCCCGCGGGCGAACGTCAGCCCTTTCTTCTCGTTAATCGGAATCTGCGTGATGCCACGGAGCTGGTATTCGACCGGATCCTCGATCGTGATGATCTTGTCCTCGACCGACTTGATCTCGGAGAGCGCGGCGTAGAGCGTCGTCGTCTTGCCGCTCCCGGTCGGTCCGGTGACCAGCACCATCCCGTACGGCTCGCGAATGTACTTCCGGAACCGCCGCATCTCCTCGGCCGGCAGGCCCAGGATATCGAGGCGGAGCTCGGTGAACTGCTCGCTGATCGACTCCTTGTCGAGGATGCGGATGACCGCGTCTTCGCCGTGCACGCTCGGCATGATCGACACGCGGAAGTCGATCGTCTTGCCGCGCACGCGGAGCTTGAACCGGCCGTCCTGTGGCACCCGCTTCTCGGCGATGTCCAGCTCGGCCATCACCTTGATGCGCGAGATGATCGTCGAGTGAAACCGCCTGTCGATCGGCTTCATCGCTGGTTGGAGCACGCCGTCGATCCGGTACTTGACGTGGACGGCCTCGGCCTGCGTCTCGATGTGAATGTCCGACGCGCGGCGCTGCAGCGCGCTGAAAACGGTCGAGTCCACCAGCCGGATCACCGGGCTCGCGTCCGACGTGAGCTTCTCGACGGTGAGGTTCTCCTCGCCGGCCTCGTCCTCCCGCAGGATCTGGATCTGGAACCCCTCGGTGGCCTCCTCGAGCACGCGCTGCGAGCTCTCGCTCTTCTTGAGGATGTTCTGGATCGCGTGGGGCGAGCCCACAGAGACGCGGACCGGCGTGTTGAGCTGCACGCCCACTTCGTCCACCGTCAGCAGGTCGCTCGGGTCCGACACGACGATGAGCAGCGTGTCGCCGTCGCGGCGGTACGGCACGAAGCCGTAGCGCAGCATCAGATCCGCAGGAATCGACCGGAACAGCGCGTGGTCGATGTGGAACTGGTCGAGATCGACGAAGTCGAGCTCGTACCGGGCCGCCAGCCGGCGCGCGGCGGCGTCCTCGGCGGCGCGGTCGACCGGCGCGACGTCCGGTTCGACGTAGAGGGTCTCGGTGGCCTGGGGCGTCGTGTCGGGCATCGGATTACACGCTCGTGAGCGAGGACAACTGGAACAACGGCATGTACAGCGACAGCAGCAGGGCCGCGATGACGAGGCCCATCGCGATGAGGAGCAGCGGCTCGACCAGGCTCGTGAACCGCGTCAGGCTCGTCTCGGTTTCCTCGTCGTAGAAGTCCGCGACGCTCGCCAGCATCTCGGCGAGCGCCCCCGTGGACTCCCCCACTTCCACCATCTCGACGGCGACGTGCGGGAACATCCGGCTTCGACCGAGCGAATCGGCCAGGTTGCCGCCCTCGCGCACCTCGCGGGCGACCATGGCGAGGCTGTCGCCCACGGCCAGGTTGCCTGTCGAGCGCGCGGCGGTCTCGATCGCGTTGACCAGCGGGATGCCGCCCGAGAGCAGCGTCGCCAGCGTCCGGGACACTTGCGCCGTCGCGAACTTCCGGACGAGCGCGCCGAAGTACGGCAGCCGCAGCACCGCGGCGTGCAGCCGCCGGCGCTGCCCGGGCTGGCGCAGCGTGAGCCAGACGGCCGCGCCCGCCGCAACGAGGCCGAGCGCGATCACGCCGGCGCTGCTCACGACGTTGTTCGACACCGCCACGACGATCCGCGTCGAGAGCGGCAGCCGGGCCGACGGGCCGTACTGCTCGTAGAACAGCGCGAACTCCGGCACGAGCAGGAACACGATGAGCCCCACGACCACGGTCGCGAGCAGCACCAGCACCGCGGGATAGACAAGCGCCGAGATGACCTGACGACGAACGCGCTCCAGCATCTTCACGTGCTGGACGTACCGCCGCACGACCTGCTCGAGGCTGCCGCTCTTCTCGCCCGCCGTGAGCGACGCGGTGTAGACGCCCGAGAACAGCCCCTGCGCCTCGAAGGCCTCCGAGAGCGCGCTGCCCGAGCGCACTCGATCGTGGATGTCGTCGAGCGCCGCCTTGAACGACGGGTTCGGCACGCGCCGGCGGAGGATGTCGAGCGACTGCACGAGCGGCAAGCCCGCCCGGAGCAGCGTGGCCAGCTCCTGATTGAAGATGAGGAACTCGGACGTGCGGATGCGCCGGCGGCCCGGCAAGCCGACCTTGAGGTTGCCGACACGCAGACTGGCCGCCGTCCGCGCCGACAGGAGAAAGAGCCCCTTCTCCTCCAGCTCCAGGCGCAGGCTGGCCTCGTTGTCGGCGACGTAGGTGGCCTTCGAGATCTGGCCACCGGCGGTCGCCACCCTGCAGCGAAACTCCACGCTTGATGATCTCCCTAAGCGTCTACGCGGTCTGCCCGTCCGGCTACCGTGCCAGCTGCCCTGGCGCCACGGTCCGTGCCCGGCCGGTCGTGCGTCATCTCAACTTTAGACCCGACTCCCGCGATTACGGCTCCGCCGCGTTTGTGAAACTTTCGTTAACGGCTGATCGCAGCCAGAATCCGCCGCACGTAGGCCTGCGTCTCCCGATACGGCGGCACCCCGCCATACCGGTCCACGGCCCCTTCGCCGGCGTTGTAGGCCGCCAGCGCGCGGCTCCGGTCGTAGCGCTCGAGCAACGTGCGCAGATGGCGCAGACCCGCGTCGAGGTTCTGGACCGGATCGAACGGATCGTCGACGCCGTAGCGCGCCGCCGTGGCCGGCATCAACTGCATGAGGCCCATCGCGCCCTTCGGCGAGACGGCCAGCGGATTGTAGTTGGACTCGGCGCGCACGACCGCGTGCGCCAGATGACGATCGACGCCGTGGCGTCGTGACAGGTCGTCCACCAGCCCACGAATCGCGCTCGGCGCGAGCGCCGGCCGGCTCGCGGCCGCCGACCGGGCCCAATACGCGATCGACTCCTCCTCGTCGGTCGGCACCTCGTCCGGAAGCAGCTCCGCCACGATCGATCGCGGCGCGCGCACTTCCCCACCTCCCGGCATCACGAACACGACCGTGTCCCCCTCGAACAGGCAGAGTTCGACCGTGATGGTCCGGCCATTGGTCAGACGGACGATGTCAGCTGCGGCGGTGGACGGGAAGCAAACCGACAGTGCGACGAGCAGCCCGCCGACCACCGCCGGGGTCGGTGTCGCCGGCATGAGTCTCTCTAGGACTTATCGGGGTTCGACGTAAAAGTGATAGACCCGGATGCCCAGCTCGCGAATATCGGCCGAACCGGGCTGGTCCTTTGACGGCAGGAACGGACGGTCCACGGAGATGCGCAGCTGGGCCATGTCGTCAGCGCCCAGGAGGCCAGCGGGGAGCGGAATTCGCCGTAAAACCGGGTCCAAGCTGTCTGCCGGGAACGTGTCGACCATCTGATTGCCGGCAGTAATCGTCACTTGTTGGGGCATATCCCCGAATCGGTCTGCCCGGCTGTCAAACTGCAGCAGCACCGTCAGGTCCTGACGCGGGTTGCGGAACGTCACGCTCGCGCTCTTCCCGGTCCACTGCCAGCTGCGGCTTGGATCATCCGGGGAGTACTCCTCCTGGTGCCAGCCGTCGCCGTAAATCAGGAAGATGCTCTCCGCTTCGGGGAGCACCCTGAGGGTTCCGACGGCATAGGCCCGCTCCTCGGCCGCGACAAGGTCCGGTGCGGTCGTCTCGAGCGGCAGGCGCTCGGCTCCGCGATACAGGCCGACCCGAATCGTCGCGTCCCCGACATATGGGAAGGCCGGAACGAACACGGTGTGCGTGTACTCGACCGGCTCGCCGGACCGCCAGGCGGACGTCGCCGGCTGCGGGTCGTGGTCGTCGTTCCACATGATCGTGCCATCCGCCGTCAGCACGTGCACGAAGACGCGATAGTCGCCGCCGATCTCCTGCAGGGGCTCGAAGCGGTAGGTCAGCTCTATCGGTCCGCGAATCGGGACGCGGTCCTTGTTGAAGCGGAGCGACACCCTGGCCGCCGGCGGTGCTTCCTGAACGCCCCCGCAGGCGGCCGGGAGCAGGAGGAGCACCGACACGACAGCGCGCGCTACGGGCCGGGTCAAAGTCTTCATCACAAGCCCGCCATGCTACCGTATTGCCGCATCGTGTTCAATATGCTAGCCTTGCGGCGATTCGACCTGCCCACCATCCATGACCACAGACGCACTCGGCATGATTGAGACCCGCGGCCTGATCGGCGCGATCGAGGCGGCCGACGCGATGGTGAAGGCCGCCAACGTCGTGCTTGTCGGCAAGGAATACATCGGCGCCGGGTATGTAACGGTGTTCGCGCGCGGCGACGTGGGCGCGGTGAAAGCGGCCACCGACGCGGGCGCCGCGGCCGCGCGCCGGGTCGGCGAGCTCGTGTCGGTCCACGTCATCCCGCGCCCGCATAGTGAAGTCGAGCGGGTCCTGCCGCGCGCGAGCGGAACCGGAGGGCGCGGCTAGGCGCCTCTGGCAGGGCGATGGCCCAGGCGACCGCTCCGACCGACCGCGATCTCACTTCCATCCAGGAGGCCCGCCGCCTGGCGCAGCGCGCCAAGCAGGCGGCGCCGGCGCTCGCCGAGCTGAGCCAGGAGCAGATCGACCGGATCGTCGGCGCGATGGCCGCCGCGGCGAGGGCGCGCGTCGAAGAGTTCGCGCGTCTGGCCGTCGAGGAAACCGGCTACGGCGTCGTCGCCGACAAGATCCAGAAGAACCTCTTCTCCACCGACCGCGTGTACGAGTTCATCCGCCCCATGAAGACGGTGGGCGTCATCGCGCGCCACGACGACCGGAAGGTCGTCGAAATCGCGGATCCGTTCGGCGTGGTCGCGGCGATCGTGCCGTCGACCAATCCGACGTCAACGGCCATCTACAAGATCCTCATCGCGCTCAAGGCGCGCTGCCCCATCGTGATCAGCCCACACCCGTCCGCGGCCCGGTGCATCACGCTCGTCGCCGAGGTGATGGCCGCGGCTGCGCGCGAGGCCGGCGCGCCCGACGGCGCCGTCAACTGGATGACCACGGTCACGCTTGAAGGCACGCAGGAGCTGATGAAGCACCGGGACGTGGCCGTGATTCTCGCGACCGGCGGAATGGGACTCGTCCGCGCCGCCTACAGCGCCGGCAAGCCGGCCTACGGCGTCGGGCCCGGCAACGCGCCGTGCTTCATCGAGCGCACCGCGGATCTGCCCAAGGCCGTGGCCGACATCCTCGCCGGCAAGACGTTCGACCACGGCGTGCTGTGCTCGTCGCCCAACTCGGTGGTCGTCGAGAGCGCGGTGGCCGACGAGGTCAAGCGGGAATTCATCTCGCAGGGCTCGTGCTTCCTGTCGCCCGACGAGGCCGCGAAGCTCGCGGCCGTTCTCGTGACGCCCCAGCGGCTGCCGAACCCGAAGCTCGTCGGCAAGCCGGCCGGCGTCCTGGCGAGGGAGGCGGGGATCACCGTTCCCGAGGGAACCACGTGCCTCATCGCGGAGCTTCAGGGCGTCGGCCGCGACTATCCCCTCTCGATCGAGAAGCTGTGCCCGATGCTGTCGTACTACGTCGTGAGCGACTGGCGTGAGGGTTGCGAGCGCTGCATGCAGATCCTGCGTTACGGCGGGATGGGCCACAGCATGTCGATCCACTCGCGCAACGAGCAGGTGATCATGGAGTTCGGGCTGAAGAAGCCCGCCTACCGGATCCTGGTCAACACGCCGACGACGCACGGGTCGATCGGCCTGACGACAGGCCTCGACCCGTCGATGACCCTCGGCTGTGGCGGGTACGGCGGGAACATCACGTCCGACAACATCACGCCGCGCCACCTGCTGAACATCAAACGGCTGGCCTACGAAACGCGGCCGGTCTCGGCCGGCGCGAAGCGAGCCGGAGGGGCGGACCGGCCCGCCTTGCCGAAGGCCCAGGAGGTCGCCAGGTCGGCGGGTGTCGCAGCCGACGCCGTGCGGCAGCAGGTGGACGCGGTGCTGGCCGCCCGCGACGGGGAGATCCTGCCGGCCGCGAGGCCCGCCGCCAACCAAACGGAGCCCGCCGTCGTCGATTTCGTCTGTGAGGAAGACGTGAAGGCGGCGCTCAGAGCGAAGCGGACGATTCTCATCGGCGAGCGGACCATCGTCACGCCGAGCGCCCGAGACCTGGGCGAGCCCAGCCGCGTGTTCGTGAGACGGGAATGGCCGCGGTAGCGCGACGGCTCACGGCCGTCCTGGCGCTGGCGGGGCTCGCGGCCTGCGCCGCCCGGCCGGTCCCGGTCGCGACCCCGGTCCCGCCCGAGTTGCCGGCGCCGGCGGCGGCCGTCGTTCCGGCCGGATCGCCGCTGTCGCTCGTTGAGAAGGACGTGGCGGAACGGCTCGGCCGGGCCGAAGCGGCGTTCGTCGCGGGCGAGCTGGATCTGCACCAGGGCCGGCTCGTCTCGGCCCGGACGCATTTCGACGCCGCGATCGATCTCCTGCTGGCCATGCCGGGCGGCGCTCGGCACGACTTCCGCATCGAAGCGACCTACGAGGCGCTCCTCGATCGCATCAGCGCGCTCGATCTGCTCAGCCTGCGCGAGGCCGACGGCTCGACCGAGTCTCCGGCCGAGCCGGCCGCGATCGACGTGCTGCTCGAGGCCGCGATGTTCGAGCGGCCGCAGCCGCTCGAGACGACCGAACAGACCGTGCTGGCCGACCTCGCCCGGAGCGAGCTGGGCATGCCGATCCCGGTCAACGCGAAGATGCTCTCGTACGTCGAGACGTTCCAGGGCCGGCTGCGCGAGTACATGCAGGGCAGCCTGGATCGCGGGCAGCGGTACATGCCGATGATCGAAGGCGTGTTCGCCGAGGCCGGGCTGCCGCGCGAGCTGACCCATCTCCCGCTCGTCGAGAGCGCGTTCAAGCCGAATGCCCGATCGCGCGCGAGCGCCCAGGGACTCTGGCAGTTCATGCTCGGCACCGCGCGGGAGCACGGACTGCAGCAAAGCTGGTTCCTCGACGAGCGATCGGACCCCGAGAAGGCCACCCGGGCCGCCGCGACGTATCTGTTGACCCTCTACGAGATGTTCGGCGACTGGAGCCTTGCGCTCGCGGCCTATAACGCCGGGCCCGGCCGGGTGCAGCGCGCAGTCGCCCGCGCGAAGACCTCGGATTTCTGGGAGCTGGCGAAATCGACACGCCACCTGCCGCGAGAAACCCGCGAGTACGTCCCGATGGTGCTCGCGGCGATCGTCGTCGCGCGCAATCCGGAGCTGTACGGCTTCGAGATCGGACCGGCAGCGCCCTTGACCTGGGAGACGGTGACCGTGCCGAACGCGCTCGACCTGCGCATTCTGGCCGAATGGGCCGAGGTCCCTGTTGAGACCCTGCGCGAGCTCAACCCCGAGCTGCGCCGGACGACGACCCCGGTTGGTGAGCACGAGTTGAAGGTGCCGGTGGGCACCTCGGCCCCCGTCGAGGCCCGACTGGCAACGGCCGACCCGTCGCTCTTCGTCACCCTCAACGTCCATACGGTCCGCCGGGGCGACACGCTGTCCACGATCGCGCGGCGCTACCAGGTGTCGGTCGCCGACATCCAGTCGGTGAACGAGATGCGCACGACCCGGATCTACCCGAACCAGAACCTCATGATCCCGGGACACACGGCGCCCGCCCTGCCCCGCCCCGCCGGAGCCAGGGCCGAGGCCGCCGTGAGCGGCCCGGTCGTCTATCGCGTCCGGCGCGGGGACACGCTGTCGTCGATCGCGCGCCGGTTCGGCACGAGCGTGTCCTCGATCATGGCTCTCAACAAACTAGCCGACGATCGGATCAACGTCGGCGACAGCCTGACGGTCCGGCGTTAGGAGTCAAGTCAGGGCCCCGGTCTGCAGCCGGCGTGCAGAATCCGCAACACCCGCACCGGGTTCGCCTGGCACTTTCTGCCGGAACGGGATCGTATACGCACGGGACCGCGCTGCGCGCTCTGGCGTACGCCTTGCGAGCGCTCCGACCGTGCTGGCTCGTCTCGTGGCCGCAGCCGTTGTGGGGATCGAAGCGATCCCCGTGTCCGTCGAGGTGGACGTCTGCACGGGCCTGCCAGGACTGACCATGGTGGGCCTGCCCGACGCGACCGTCCGGGAGAGCCGGGACCGTGTGCGCACGGCGATTCGCAACTCGGGTTTCCCGTATCCCAGCAGCCGGATCACCGTGAGTCTCGCGCCCGCCGATCTGAGAAAGGTCGGCGCCGCGTTCGACCTGCCGATCGCCCTGGGCATCCTCGCCGCAGCCGGCAACCTGCCGCATCGCGGGCCGCCGCCCTACCCCATCGTGGGCGGTCTGGCGCTCGACGGGACGGTGCCGGCGATGAGCGGCCTGCTGCCGATCGCCGCGGCCGCGCGGCGCCGGCCCTCCACGACCCTGATGTGTCCGGCGGCGAACCTGCCGGAAGCCGCGATCATTTCCGGTCTCAGCGTGCACCCGGTCGATTGCCTCTTGACCGCCGCGAAGACGCTCTGCAACCCTGACGCGCGGCCGTGCTCTCCAATCGTCGTGGAGCCTGTCGACATCGACATCGGTCCTGACGACCTTGCCGATGTCCGCGGGCAGCTCGGCGGCCGACGAGCGCTCGAGATAGCCGCCGCGGGCGCGCATCACCTGCTCCTCTGCGGCCCTCCCGGCGCCGGCAAGACCATGCTCGCCAGGCGGCTTCCGGGTCTGCTCCCGCCGCTCGACTTCGACGAGGCGCTCACGGTCACGACCATCCACTCGGTGGCCGGCCTGCTCCCTCCGGGGCAGAGTCTCGTGCGGCGCCGGCCGTTCCGTGCACCGCATCACACCTGCTCGCACGTGGCGCTGGTGGGTGGTGGCAGCCAGCCTCGGCCCGGTGAGATCAGCCTGGCGCACCACGGGGTCCTCTTTCTCGACGAGCTGCCGGAATTCGGGCGCCGTACCCTCGAGGCTCTTCGGCAGCCGCTCGAGGAGGGCACGGTACACATTGCCCGCGCCAACGGCACGGTTACGTTTCCGGCCGAGGTGACGGTGGTGGGCGCCATGAATCCGTGCCCGTGCGGATATGCCGGCAGCGCGGCGCGGCGCTGCCGCTGCAGCCCGCTGGCCGTCGAGCGGTATCGCCAGCGACTGTCGGGGCCGCTGCGCGACCGCTTCGACCTGGCGATTGAGCTGCCCGCTGTGCCCTGGAGCGACCTCAGGAGCACGGCGGCCGGCGAGTCCTCGGCGGCCGTCGCACACCGCGTGGCCCAGGCTCGGGCCCGGCAGCTCAACCGGCAAGGCCGGCCGAACAGCCGCCTTTCCGGACGGCTGCTGGACTCGGCCTGCCGGGCGACCGATAGGAGGGTGGACTTGCTGCTCGGGAGGGGTATCCGCCGCTTTGGCCTGAGCGCCCGGTCGGTGACGCGGGTCCGGAGGGTCGCCAGAACGATCGCCGACCTGGAGGGCGCCGAGCACGTCGAAGGGTCCCACGTGGCGGAAGCCCTTCAGTTCCGGGTGCATGCGGCCGGTGCTGGGCCAGAGCATTTTGGCCGGTAGGAGGGTTTCGTGCTACATTCTCGCAGTTTTGCGCGGGTCGAGAAGACCGTCCTGGTGGCGCCGTGA